>Ga0316189_10006780_pt1 | contig 10896 bp, 24 predicted proteins | sample LowCovwburrow_MG_FD_204930 | JGI IMG/M metagenome (GOLD analysis project Ga0316189, IMG submission 204930) | Coastal sediment microbial communities from Maine, United States - Lowes Cove worm burrow | ecosystem: Environmental > Aquatic > Marine > Coastal > Sediment | place: USA: Maine... | reverse complement strand
GCACGATACGGACATTGTGCGCAAGACGGCAGACGGCGCCATCTATATCGACACTGGTGGATGGAACACCGCGACCACGCGCGCCCGGATCAATGACGCGCTTATGGGTACACCTTACCACGTGCACACTGACCAGGGGCAAGTCATCTTGCGCACGCCCAAAAAAGGCAACGTGCGATTCAAACAGCATGCGGCAATCGGCCCGCGCGGCAAGATCACCACAGATATCCAGAAGGGCGAGGCCGCAGGGTACGACGAGTACCGGCCCTATATTGAGCGCTATCTGAAAAGTATGCTGGCAGATGGGATTCCTTTAGACACGGGCGGCGACCCTTGGGTGGCCCCTGAAGACGGCGGCAAATACGCAGAACAGTATGTGTTGGAGTGGCTCGGTTTGGGTGATTCCGATGAGCCTTATGTTTTCGGCAGCTTCATCTTTAATGCGTACGCCTGGTCTGGTCGGTCTGTTACGGCGATGGCTTACCGGGTACGGCTCTTTAATGAAGGTGACAAATCGCAACGCAGGTACATCACAGGTATGGTGCGCCGGTACATCCGGGCGTGCTTGGGGTACGCGTCATCATGAGACACGCTGCGGCGTTCTTTAACGGCGTGCGAGAGTTTTGCCTGTCTTTCACCACGCACTACACAGATTATGAATTGTTGCGGTGTTACGATTCAGGCCGCGAGTGGGCGCATAAACTGACTTTCAGGTGGCTTGAATCATGAAGAGGGAAAAACAGATGGCTGATGCACCTTGGCTTAGGGCCATGCTTGATACTTACGGCGGTGGCGATTATGCGTACCTGGATGAAAAAGTGGACGGCGGACTCGATGGGCCGCACGGCGACACGTTGTTTTTGTTTCTGACTCTTGAGCTGCATCCAGATGCGGATTGTGACTCTATTGAAGAGGCGATAAATCGACTGAATATTGCAGAGCGCGATTTGCGTGAAGTGCGAGAAGCCATTGAAGCGCAATGGATGGAAGAGGATGATTGATATGACGCCTGTTATTAAAAGCTATTTGATTGATGTGCGTCAGGAATTTCCTTTCACGCAGCGCACGGAAACGAGAAAGTTAAGCGTTGTTTTCAAACTTTCGCGCGTATCCCGCAAGTGGTCTGTGATTGTGGAATCGCGTGAAGGGTGTGACGCGCCGTTCAAATGGACTCGGTTGTTTAAGGTAGAGTGCTCTGATGTGCGGGAAGTCGTGAAGCGTATCATAGCGCGCATGACCACACTGGACTTTCTCTATAATTACGGGCTTGGGGCGGTTCAGCATGCTTTTTATTTGGCTACGTCTTTTTCGTTGTTCGTCGAAAAACACAGCAACGAAACTGTGGACCCTGCTAGCATAAACTGGGCACCCAGGGGTACCCATGTATCCGATCACCGCCGGTTTTACGTGGGGCCGTCTATCGACTCTGACCATTTAGATTTCCGTTTTTATAAAGCTGACAATAGAAAACACGCGGCAATCACTGCCGGGTGCCGTACTTGGAAGAGTGATACTGTCCGTGGTGCGTTGGATAAGATGCACGAGCACTACGCTGCTAACGACACATACGCCCGCCTCACGGCTAAAGGCCGCGGTATGTACACCTATTGGCAACGCCTTCTGTTCTGCCGCATGATCGAGGCAGAGTGCAGGCGGCGGGGATGGGTCGACGGGTACGCTTTGGTTGTTGCATCCACACCCGATAACGGCACCGTGTCTGATAGCGCCGAGGCACAAAAGCCCTTGGCTGTGGAGCCTCAAAATTATTATGAGGATACCGCAGGCAACATGGTGTACATTCACAGCAATTTACATGAAGTGATGCGCGACAACCTGGGTCGAAGCAAGATCAGCAAGTACCCGTTCATCGGCACGGTGATGGTGTCGAAAACAGGTACAGTCCGCACGGGTTACTGGAATGCCGATGGCCAATCGTCGGGTAACGGTTGTGCTGAAGTGCGTCCTCTGGTGCGTGAAGTGGAAGCGCCGCCAGAAACGCGCGAAATTTACCAGCAAATTTATCCGCAAAATGATCTCAATACGCGGATGAGTCTAAGCCTTCCAAGCATCCACGTAGCACCAACGCCCCCATACCTGCGGATAAAGCAAGTTCAAGGTGAAAAAGGTGTTTGGGAAACCGTCGATATGGAGTTGATCAAAGATGACTAACGATAGCGCCATGTGCTGCTGCTATAATTGTGGGTGGGTCGGCCCTTTAAGTGTTGTCGGCACCGTCAGTGATGTTGAGATGCGTGTGGCGGCGGGTGAGTGTATGCCCGCCGGGGAGTGCCCCGACTGTTACGCGCTCGTGCATCTCACCGATTCCAGCAATGCGGACGGTATGCTAACCGTACTGGCGCGCGCGCTGGCCGACCGGTCTATGATTATTGAGGTTGATGTACGTGGCGGCTTTGTTACCGATGCAAGGGTAATGGGGCCGGATCGCCAAAACGCCAAGGTAATACCTGTACGTGTCCGTGACTACGACACCGCAGGGTCGGACCTGGACGAGAACGAGACACTGACAGATCAATCAGGGGATCACTACATGGAGTCATGGGTATGAGTCGAGGTTCGCAATACTATGAGGGTCTTGAATTTCGCATGACCTGCTCGGCTTGTCCTGAGCAATACGAGGTCTACGGCCCCGTCGGTCATCAGGTGGCATACGTGCGACTGAGGCACGGTGAACTCCGTGTGGATATCCCAGTTTGCGGCGGCGAAACCGTCCTGTCTACGCAGATTTTCGACTGTGACGGCCACTTCAATAGTCAAAATGAGCGTGTCGTGTGGCTGACTCATTGTGCAAAAATCATAAACCTGAAATATGATGAAATTGATTGGGATGAGGTTTACCACGAGGGCGGGGAGTACAACTCGGAGTCATGGGTATGAGACTGATTGACGTATTGAAGCATGTGGAAGACCCTGTAGACCCTTTTCGCCATTACTGGGGCTGCTACAAAGGTATGGTTTTCCGACGGCGCGATGATAATAATGAAGAACACCGCTTTGAATCGAACGCGGATGCGCTTTACTATGTCACAGAACGTGCGAGATACCGGGATGCGACTGCGCAGCAAGCGATTTCTCAGGTATCTGAGGCTGTGCTGAATCAAGACCAGAAACAGCGTGAAACCCCCAAGTCTACGGCTGATCGGCTACGTAAACTACGCTTCATGCCCTCATCACTCGGCGCCAAAGTTACGGTGTACGTCGGCAACCAGGTGCACGGTGACTGCGTACTTCATGATGTGTTCGATGATGGTATCGAGATCCTAGATGATTCCGGTGTGCCTACACTCATACCTTTTAGCGGAATCAGCGCTATCCGCGTGTTGGACCATACAGAATAATTCTTGACAGAAACGGAACCGTGTGATAGGAACCGCACCATGATGACCCAAGATTCACCTTTCTTTAAATCCTTTCTATTGACTCTGGCCGCAGCGGCACTGTTGTCGTTCTGCGACACCCCCGCACCAGCGAAAGATGTGCTGCGCACCCATGACGGGTCATTGCGGGTAGAGCGGGATTTCTGGGACCGAAAGGGCTACGTGGTGAAAGATCGTGATGGGCGCTCAGCGTACCGTGTCGAACGGGACTTCTGGGACCGAAAGGGTTACGTGGTGAAAGATCGTGACGGTAAAACCCATAACTACTTTTCGGAGACTGAAGAATGAACGCGTTAGTTGAATTTATTGATATGCTCTGGCGGGTCGTTCTCGCTCTGGCCTTGATTGTATTCCTGGTCTTCGGCGCCGGTTGCGCCACGCGGGATCGCTCTTGCGAGTTCATCCTACAGTTCCCTGATGAGTCGATGGTAACCATAAACCAGAAAGAGGGTACTCGGGGTTTCCTGACACCTAACGAGACGGCTCTACCGACCACTGAGAAGCATGCGAATATCCGTAAGAATGGGCAAGCCCCCATCCTGATTGAGACTGACTGCAAATAGAGAGGAAGCACCCGATGGTTCAGATGCTTGATATTCAAGCGGTATGCCCGCGCACAAACGATGTATACGCCGTTCGCCGCGGCGTACATCCAGACGAAGTGGATGATGTGAACCACGACCTATCGGATGAGTTCCCTGGTGCGGATATCACGCAGCGCCCTTTCGATTTGCAAGACTGCGGCGACGCACTTGAGATACCTGAATTTTTAAAGAGGGAGATGAAGAAATGAAAAATCCGTTCCATAAGGTGCTTGCGCGCGCCCGTAAAAAGATGCTTGCGCGCGCCCGTAAAAAGAAGATGCTCAAACTATCCCAGCAGGCGCGCACTGGGCGCAGTGAACGCGGGGAGCGTAAAGCTGCCAGCACACATACGCACCATCGGAGTGTGAGTGCGCAGCAGGCGCTCGGACTTGAGGACCGCCGTGTGCGTAAAATCTGGCACCGAAAAGGGGTGCGCTGGCAGGACTATCAGAGACTCTCCACGGACGATCAAGACGATTTCGTGAGATCGGTCGAAAACACACTGGCGAGGGCATGATGTTGACTAAGATTGTTGGTTGGGCGTACTTCGCCCTGATATTCGCTGGCATAGGGGCGTTGATCTGTAATTCAGCGAGAGCGGTGCCTGCTTTTGTCGTGTATCCTGGTGCGGAGGTATCTACTACCGGTTTTTGCGGCAAATCTGAAGACGCTCTTAAACTTGCCCGCGCAGAATCGGAGAACCTGAAAGGTGGGTACTTCGAAATGCTGAACAGCGGGAATGCTGATTCATGTGAAGATGTTCGGTATCATCGAGGTAGGTACACAGGCGATAAAAGTAGGTTACGTTTGTGGGCCACTAGGCCACTTGACGCCATTCTCGCGCACGATGGTCTGCACATCATCGAAGTCTGGGAAGCGCGCACGGCGTTAGGCCGTAAAGTATTCTTCCTTTACCGGGGCGATACGCGTGAACAGGTGCCGGCGCGCTCTGCCAAAAAACCTGAAGTAACGCTGTAGCGGAGACGGACAAAATGTACCAATACTTAGTCATATCATCATGCCAACAGCACCTACTGGAAGCCATGTTAAACCAACGTAGCGAGCAGAACTGGCGCCTACACACGTGCGCACCCATCCCGGCGCCGCCGGGGCAAACGCCCACCATGACGGTCGTTTTTGAACGCTTTGTTCCTGAGAAAACAACGGAAGATGAGTCCGATAGTGATGGCGGACCTATGGCGATGGTAGGATGACTACAGGACCCATGGGTGCTAGTCGGGTGCCTTTCCTGGATGATGTGCCGAAAACGGTGCGTGAGGCTTTCAGGAAGCGGCAAACCCCCAGATCACCAGAGCAGGCGCTATACCAAGATATCGTAGCACGGGCCGTCATGGACGCGTGTGGGTATACCGGATTGAACATACCGAAGCGTCAGGACGAGATCATGCGGGAAGCCCGGTTGTGGTTCAAGTTTGGTGGTGAAGATAGGTCGATGATATTCGAGCTTGCTGGGTTGGAAGAAGAGAGAATCAGGCAAGCTATCATAGCCATCGCGCCAAAATACTCAGACGGTAGGACGGAAGACGCATATGATAACGGATGACCCCACACTTTACGCCTCTGGGTACGCTCGTATCGAGGGTGATCGGTACTTCACGCACCCTTGGATGACGGACGTGCTCCTCGATGTGTTGCCTACAGGCTTGCTGCCCGACACTGTATGGGAGCCTGCCGTGGGTCGGGGCGATATTGCCCGCCGTCTGATTGAGAAAGCAGGGGTAAATATCGTTGCTTCCGACGTGGACCTGAGTGAGTACGACGCAAGCATAGGGCCTGCGCATGCGATGAGTTTTATCGACTGTGACACCGAAGAATTCTTTGATCCGGCGGTTTTCAGCATTGGGGCTGTTATCACTAACCCCCCATATGCACGCATCCCCGGCAAGCGAATGTCTCTGGCTGAAGGGTTTGCTAGGCAGGCGTTGAAGTTCGACGGCGTGAAACTGGTTGCCATGCTGCTGCGGTCAGAGTTCGGCAGTGCCGCCGGCCGCACGGACCTGTTCACCGAACAACCATTCGCTTTCGAGATCAAGATGACCACCCGCCCACGTTGGGATTGGTGGCGTGATGAGAAGCTGTCAGATAACGGCCCCCGGCACTCTTTCTCCTGGTTTGTCTGGCACCGGGATTGGGACGGCCCATGCACAACATACTGGCGAAATCGGAAAGACGTTGAAAGCACCAAGAAGGGGGTAATGTAATTGTCAGGATCTTCACACGCGCATTTACCTGCTTCACTGGTGGCCACGGCTTGCCGGCGCACCCTACAGGACATATCTGCTAGCCGCGTAGGCATATTGAGGGATTTAGCGCAAGCGCACCGCAAACGGGACCTTCTGGGTTTCCCGATGCCCCGACGAAGCCTATCCGCAGCTTTGCGTCAACTAAGCGAGCCAGAACGGGAGATAGCTGATTTGCACCTTGCTGGCGAAGAGGCGTCGGTGAAGAGCTTACGGAGTCTAGCTCAGACCGTAGCCGCGGATGACCCCGACTTTCGTGTAACGGTAACCACCACGGACTTCTCACTGATTCAGGAGCGATACCATGATAATCGTATTGACGATGTACCTATTGATCGGGTTCTTGATTGCTGAGTACCACAGGAAAGTGTCCAGCAAAAAAGAGATAGATAACACATACCCCCGGTGGAACTACGTACTGCTGCTTTTCCTATGGGTACCCCTCATCATCGCCGCGTATGTGAAATTCAAAAAGGAGAAGACCAATGACTGATGAAGCCCAAGAAGAATTCTTTGATATCCTGGACGCCGCTGAAGAGCAGGTAGCAGGCCCCGGACACAACAGCGACAAAAGCGAAGAAGAAAGCAACGATGTTGGCGGGATCGCCGCAAAGAAGTTGCAGTCCTACGTCGAACGTATCGAACGGCTGGAAGAAGAGAAGAAAAATATCGCCGATGATATCAAAGAATTCTATTCTGCGGCCAAGGGTGAAGGGTTTGACCCCAAGATCATGCGCCAAGTGGTCCGCCTGCGTAAGATTGAATCTTCGGAGCGGCAGGAGCAGGAAGCGCTTTTGCATCTGTACATGCACGCCCTTGGGCTTGAATAGGTCGCTATGATGGAAAATTCCAAACCAGAACAGAGAGTCGTCAAGGATGCTGATGATTCTAAGAAACCTGTTATCAAAAGGTCCCTCGACAGAAAGACCCTGAAGGCGCTTGCGAATGACCAGAAACGGCGGGCTAAGGGCCGCTGGCATAGCGGCATGAGCGCTGAAGAGGATCGGCGCCGTAAAGCGGACAACGCTAAGATCGCCGAAGAAAAGGCGGCGGATACCCGCACCCTTGGTGGTAAATTGATGGGGATCTTGGAAGAGGGTAAATGATGAATAAGGATACACCCAAGGGTAGATTACAAGCGTGGTTGGATGCTGATGATGCTACTGCTGTGCACTCCGGTCAGCATGAGAAGGACATCCAGGCCGTATTGAAAGCGCTGGATCAGAACCAGGTTAACCCGATAATCGGGAAAGAGATCAATGCCCTCGATCATGGATTCATTCGGGTGATCGACGTTATGGGTGATGATTCAGCTATCGTTCAATCCGCGCGCGTCAGCTACGGCAAAGGCACGAAGACTCCGAGTGAGGATGAGTCGCTAATTCGGTATCTTATGCGCCACCAGCACACCACCCCGTTCGAGATGTGCGAAATCAAATTGCTGGTGAAGATGCCCATATTCGTAGCGCGCCAATGGGTGCGCCATCGGACAGCCAGCATGAACGAGTACAGCATGCGATACTCTGAGTCGTTGGACGAGTTCTACTTTCCTCTGATTGAAAACGTAAAGGCTCAGTCCACTACGAACAAGCAAGGCCGCGAGGAAAGTCTACCCACCAGTGTTGTTGGGGATTGGCTTGATGATGTGGCTAAGAATACTGGGCGGGCCAAAAGGACATACAAGAGAGCGACGGCTTCTGGTGTAGCGCGTGAACTGGCGCGTATCGACTTGCCCCTGTCGACGTACACTGAGTTCTATTGGAAAATCGACTTGCATAATTTGTTGCACTTCCTTGGTCTCAGGGCAGACGGCCACGCGCAGTGGGAGATCAGGCAATATGCCGAACCTCTGTTGCAGCAAGTTGTTGCAAAGTGGGTTCCGTTCGCCTATCAGGCTTTCCTGGACTACCGCATGAACGCGGTGACTCTTTCTGCACCGGAATTAGGGGCATTACAGCGGGCGCTGAACTTCTGGGCGGATGGCGGCGAAACCGCGTTGAAAATACAAGCAGATAATACCAGCGGTATGTCTGAGCGTGAGCGTCGTGAGTTTGTAGAGAAGTTAGTAGGCGTCGGTTGGCCCGAAGGAGACAGACAATGAGTGAGTGCCCACATTGCGGGAACGAACTGAAATATCCAGAGGCGGCGTATCGGAACGCAGATGCGTATGGCGGTCCCGTGACTGTCGCCACCGGTTGTTGCGGCAAGGGCATCGTCCTGACAAGGGCCGGGATTAGCATCAGGCCGCGCTACGGGCCTGCCGGTAAAGATGATTGGGGCGATCACATGAAGGCATCAGATCGGCAGGAGAAATCCGACCCCTTGTTTGACCAACTGCTCAAGGACGCGAAGGCCACGGTTGATGGAATGACGCCGGAAGAACGTCAGAAAATGTACGAAGCGCAACGCCAAAGCTGGGCGCGTGGTGAGATGGAGCTTGGCAAATCAGACAAGGATCGTGGGTATGACTGATGGCCTATGGCGACCGATTCCAGAGTGGGACGAGTGATGCGACACCAGACACAATTCCTATGCTTCATGGGGTTTCTTGACCATGGCCAAGAAGACGCGTTCAAGGTTATGGCATACGACGCGGAGGATGCGGCGGCGATTGCCGCTGAAAAATATGACTGGGAGACCGCAGAATATCCGCTGGCCGGCGGACTATACGACGATCCAGTGATCTATGTCGCCGAAAGTCAGGGCGATTTCTTTCCCTACAAGATCGAAGTGGATACGCGCCCATCTTACACGGCCACCCCCACACCAGAGGAGAAAGATGATGGGTGATTTGATTGACAGGCTGAAACAGTACAGTGACAGCGATATGCGTGCCGCCGCGGTGCTAGTGCGTGAAGCCACTGACCTTATCGAAGAACTGGAAGCCGAGAACAAGGGGATGAGGGAAGCAATAGAATGTTTGAACGCAGAATTAGATGCCTATTGGAAAGATCCATCCCAAGCGGGGAAAAGGCCACCTGAAGCGTATATCCAAAACATTGTGAATGCTCAAATCTCCTCCCTCAAAGCCCTAAAGGGGAAAGCCGGTGAGTGAGTGGAGACCGATTGAAGAATACGACAAGAAAATACGTAAACCACCTGCGGTATTCTTGTTCGCCTACGTCCCGCCGACCAATGCGCTAGGGCACAATGAGCACGACGCGATGATAAGCACGAGTCGGCGTTGCGGGCGGCGGGTTTGTATTGGCTATGCGCCTATTCCAGAGTTTGACAGAAAACAGGATAATGCCGTTGAGTGAGTGGCAACCGATTGAGACTGCGCCGCAGGATAGGCCCGTGCTGGTTTATTTTTATCACGGGGTAATCGCGCAGGGTGAGAGGAGGTACGGCAGGCGGGGAGAGCCGCAGCAAGACGAATATGCGTGGCGAGCGGCATGTTGCGGGCGGTTCGGGGCGGCTACCCACTGGATGCCATTACCAGAACCGCCGAAGGAGAAAGCCGGTGAGTGACTCATTTTTAATACAACGACTGCGAGAGGGAGAAGACCTTACTTCTCGAATGGAAGCGGCCGACCGCATCGAAGCCCTTGAAACCGAGAACAAGCTGCTGCGGGAGGCCTCGCAGTGGAGGCCGATTGAAACCGCGCCAAAGGATGGAACTAAGATATTAGCGGCCATCGAAGGGTTTTACTGTGCGTTTTTGGTCCAGTGGGGTGGTGACAAATGGACAACGATAGACGCCGGTATGAGCGTGAAGGGGCGCAAGGTTTTGACATGGCGTCCCATCCCCTCCCCGCCACCCCACACAGGAGAAAGACGATGAATGATCTGAGCGAAAATTTCAGCGAGTTACTACGGTCTTTTGGCTGGGCACCAGGTGGATACATGTTCAGTTGTGCTGACTGCGGCAAAGATCACCAGAGTGCGGCAGATAAAAGAGCCTTTCGATGCAAACCTTGTGCTGAGAAAGCCGTGATAGCCCACATCGAAGCCCTACAGGCAGAGACCCAAAATCTGCGGGAGAGGGTGAAATATCTGGAAACGCCGGTATGGTTCTGGCCGGGGAGCGACGCCGAGGGCACCTGTGAAACTGGCTTGTGGGACGTCATCGACGCGGCGGTTGCAGAGGGTATGCCCGACAAATCGGTACTGGAAGTGCAAACTGGAAGGCCGCTAAAGCCTATCTGGTGCGCGGTTCAACATGTCGGAGATTACGGCTTCAAGTTCACAGAATACAAGACCGAGCGCGAAGCCCGCAAAGCCCTAAAGGAGAAAGACGATGACTGACCTAGTGGAAAGGCTCCGAAATCGAAAGGTGTCGAGGCTCAAGGATGATTGGGACGAAGGTAAACACTGCCCCGAGTGCGGCGTCCTTGTGAAGAAAGACGGAAAGTCTAGGATGAACTGCGCCGATGGTCTTGGAGGGTGGTGTAAAGCATTCGAGCACGAGAACTACGATTATGATCCATCAATGTGGATTGTTGATCCTGATCCTGAGTGCAGCGCAGCCGCCGACCGCATCGAAGAACTGGAAGCCGAAAACACGCGGCTGCGGGAGGCCCTATCAGACGTGCTGGAAAGCCTGAAAAAGCTGAACGCACCTAATCGCTGCTAACCTTTATCATGGAGAAGAACGATGACAATCAAGGAAATTGACTGGAGCAAACCGCTACAAACGCGGGACGAACTCCCCGT
>Ga0316189_10006778_pt1 | contig 10898 bp, 12 predicted proteins | sample LowCovwburrow_MG_FD_204930 | JGI IMG/M metagenome (GOLD analysis project Ga0316189, IMG submission 204930) | Coastal sediment microbial communities from Maine, United States - Lowes Cove worm burrow | ecosystem: Environmental > Aquatic > Marine > Coastal > Sediment | place: USA: Maine... | reverse complement strand
TGTTGTCGTTTTTGATCGGCTCCGAGCGCTGGCAGCAGGTGCTGGTGTTCAGTCGTACCAAGCACGGCGCCAATCGCCTCGCTGGGCAACTGGTTGCCGATGGCATCAATGCCGCCGCAATTCACGGTAACAAGAGCCAGGGTGCTCGCACCCGCGCACTTGCCGAATTCAAATCGGGCAAGGTGCAGGTTCTGGTCGCGACCGATATTGCCGCGCGCGGACTCGACATCGATCAGTTGCCGCATGTCGTGAATTTTGATCTGCCCAATGTGCCTGAGGACTATGTGCATCGCATCGGCCGTACTGGTCGCGCCGGTCGTGAAGGCGAGGCGGTATCGCTGGTTTGTGTCGACGAGCTGAAACTGCTCAAGGACATTGAGCGTCTGATCAAGCGTGAGATACCGAAACGGGTTATCGAAGGTTATGAACCCGACGCATCGATCAAGGCGGAGCCTATCGAGAACGGTCGGACGCAGAACCGCAACAGGCCGAAGCGTAACTCCAGCGGCAACGGTAAGCGTCCATCAGCAAAGTTCAACCCGAAATCTGGCCCGAAACCCGGTCAGAAATCTGGCAATCAACGTAATCAGGGCCGCCGTGCGGCCGCCTGAATACGAGCCTAAACGAGGATAAATAATGACTGACGAAACCGACGATGTACCCGCGGTGAACAAGTTTCCGATTACCAGTATCGAAAAAACCGACGCTCCGGGTGGTGGTGAAATCGATGGCGAATGGTACGAATACGTGATCGGTAAGGGGTCCTCATCGATTAAAGGCAAGCGTTCCGGCACCCTGGAGGCGGTCACTGAATACGTCAAAGAATACGCTGAAAACCTGAATCAGCGTTCGACCCTGGGCTATTCGTCCTACGCTGCGCGAAAAGTACAGAAGTAACTCGTTACCTGCTTCATCGCGTTGTGGCGGCCTCTCCGGCCGCCGCTGCCAATCCTGTGCCCTGCGCTTTAACTGCCTGACCTGAATGCCCTTTACTTAGAAACGTAATCCCGAGACGTCGGACCGCCGCTTTCGCGGGAATGACTTGAAGGGCGGGAATGACACCAGGGTTAGACTTTCGGACATAAGTAAATGCCATTACTGCCTGACCTGTAAATGCCCCTCAAACCTGGTACCGCTAGGTTTAACCACGATTTCAGCCCTTCCAGACAAAAGTCTGCGGGGTTTTTACTCCTGATGATTGAAAAACTTCACGCGCGGCGGTAATGTCTCGGCTGGCCCTGCTATCCACCACTACTTGTGCGCGGTGCCTGCGATTTTGCCAACAACTGAATCCCGGAGTTTTTCATGAACGCACCCGTCACCTATCAAGCTGATACTCAGAATCCTTTGCGTTGTCGCAAGCCCGGAGGCGGTACCGAGGAAATGACGGACTGGTATCTCAAGTCTGAAACCGGACCGCTCCTCGACGTGTTGCTCGGACCTGTCGATACTTTCCGTTGGCTTGGTCTGGAAAACGCCGAATACAGCTCGCTGGTGCGTGACTCGCTGCGCCGCGGGCGCGTCTACGATGCGGAGCTGGCGCGTCGCCAGCATGCTGAAATGATCCAGGCCTACGAATCGGCCGGCACTACGGTCCATTTGTTGCCCGTTGACGAGGGAACTCCGATGCAGGTGTATGCGCGCGACTCGTCATTCATGACGCCTTACGGCGCGGTCATCTGCCAGCTTGCCAATCCCCGGCGACGTGGTGAATACGCGCCGGCACTGCGCTTCTACCTGGAAAACAACGTGCCCATTTACGACATGGTGTCGATGGGCAATTTCGAGGGTGGTGATTTCAATATCATCAAGCCGGGTGTCGCCCTGGTCGGTTACACCGATCATCGCAGCGAAGGCATTGCCGCAAAGCAACTGGCGCAATGGTTTATCGACGAGGGCTGGGAAATCAAGTTCGCACCGATTGACCCTTTTTACGTGCACATCGACCTGATGGTCTGCATGCTGACCGAGCACTGTGCGGCGGTTTGCCTGGAAACCACCGACCCTGACATCGTCAGCTGGTTGAAGCAGATGAATATCGAAATCATACCGGCCACCTTCGAAGAAACCATGGCACTCGGCTGCAATGTCGTCGCGCTCGGCAACGACAAGGTGTTGTCGACGCTGGCGGCGACCGATCTCAATCAGAAGATGCGTGCGATCGGGCTCGAAGTCTACGATCCCGACATGACCATGTTCACCTGGGCCGGCGGTGGTGTGCACTGCATGTGCCAGCCGTTGCGCCGCGATCCGGCCTAGTTGGGCCGAATCATGACTGACCTTTCCGCGTTGCGTATCGACGGTGCGCGCCTGTGGCAGAGTTTGATGGATATGGCGCAAATCGGTGCCACCGCAAAAGGCGGATGCAATCGCCAGGCACTGACCGACGAAGATCGTGATGGTCGCGATCTATTTGTAAGTTGGTGCGAGCAGATCGGTTGTCGGGTCAGCGTCGACGCCATCGGCAACATTTTCGCGCGTCGTGATGGGCTCGATAACAGCCTGCCGCCGATTCTGGCCGGTAGCCACCTGGATACCCAACCCACGGGTGGCAAGTTCGACGGTGTCTACGGTGTGCTCGCCGGTCTTGAAGTGCTGCGCACGCTGAACGATGCCAATATTGTTACTGAAGCTCCACTCGAAGTCGCCGTTTGGACCAATGAAGAAGGCAGTCGTTACGCCCCGGCGATGATCGGCTCGGGCGTGTGGAGTGGAGTGCTTGATATTGACACGGCCTATGCCGCTGTCGATAAGGCCGGCAAGACCCTGGGCAGCGAACTCGAGCGCATCGGCTATCGTGGAGCTCAACCGGCCAGCGCACGGCCGCTCAAGGCCGCCTTTGAAGTGCACATCGAGCAGGGCCCGATTCTGGAGCAGCAAGAACGCCAGATCGGTGTGCTCAGCGGCATCCAGGGTTTGCGCTGGTACGATTTGATTATCGATGGTGAAGCCTGTCATGCCGGCCCATCACCGATGGAGTCGCGGCGCGATCCTTTCATGGCGGCCGCACCGATTATATCGGCCTGTTACCAGATGGTGGCTGCGCATGGATCCTGGGGACGCGCCACCTTTGGTGATATTCGTGCCGAACCCGGCTCGCGCAATACCGTGCCCGAGCGGCTGGTGATCAATGTCGATCTGCGTCATCCTGATGCCGAACAGCTGGATCAGATGGACCAGGAATTCCGCGCGCTGGTTGCCCGTGAATGCGAACAGTTCCGACTCGAACACCAGGTCAATGAAATCTGGCATATGCCGGTCACCGCTTTCGCGCCGCATTGTGTACAGGCGGTGCGCGCGGCGACCGATATGCTTGGCTTCAGCAACATGGACATGGTGAGCGGCGCTGGACACGATTCCCTGTATCTGGCGAGCGTGGCGCCCACCGGAATGATTTTTATACCCTGCGAGAATGGTATCTCACACAATGAGATCGAGAACGCCAGGGCCGAAGATCTCGAGGCAGGTTGTAACGTGTTGCTGCATGCAATGCTGGCGGTGGATTCCGAGGACCTGATTGCCGAGGATATGGCTGGATGAAAACCTGGCGTTCGCCAGGTATTGAGGTGAGCGATACCGCGCTGGCGAGCCGTGGTGTGATCGCCATAGCCGATATAGCCAAAGACGAAATTGTCGCGATCAAGGCTGGCAATATTATTGCCCGGGCAGAAATTGAGCAGGCCAGCGATAACGCCGGAGACATGGCTTTGCAAATCGACGACGACTTCTATCTCGGGCCGCACAGTGCCGATGAAGTTGACGATATGTCAGTGTCTATCAATCATTCCTGCGACCCTAATGTGGGGTTTCGTGGGCAGGTGGTCTACATGGCGACGCGTGATATTCAAAGCGGCGAGGAGTTGTGCCACGCCTATCCGATGGAGCGCAGCGATGATTACGCGCTGGATTGTCATTGCGGCAGCCCGCTGTGTCGCGGTAAGGTTAGTGGCGAGGACTGGAAATTACCCGAACTGCAGCAGCGTTACGGGGACTATTTTTCAAGCTAAATCAGGAATAAATTCTAACTGAGGGCAGTTCTAATGAGCGCTATAGCGAACCAGGCAAGCGATCCCACCGCGGATTCTGCCATTCTGTTACGCACCGAGGAACAGGGTGTTGTCACCCTGACGCTGAACCGGCCGGCGCAATACAACGCCCTGTCCGGCGCCATGCTCGATGCTTTGCAGAGTGCGCTCGACGATATCGATAGTGATCACAATGTGCGCGTGGTCATCATTGCCGCCAATGGCAAGGCCTTCTGCCCAGGTCATGACCTGAAAGAAATGCGGGCCAGCGAAGAGCGCGCCGTTCACCAGGCCCTTTTCGATAAATGTGCGCGCATGATGTTAACTATCAACCGTCTGCGCCAGCCGGTGATTGCCCGAGTGCACGGCGTCGCGACCGCGGCCGGCTGTCAGTTGGTCGCCAACTGCGACCTGGCGGTGGCCGCCGACGAAGCGCGCTTCGCGGTATCGGGAATTAATGTGGGCCTGTTCTGTTCCACCCCGGCGGTACCACTGTCTCGCAATATGGGGCGTAAGCAGGCCCTGCACATGCTGCTCACCGGTGATTTTATTTCGGCCGCGACGGCTCTGCAGTATGGACTGGTAAACGAGGTTGTACCCGCGGCAGAACTGGAAGCGACAACGCTCGCTATGGCGCAGAAAATCGTTTCCAGGTCGGCGCATGCCATTGCGCTTGGCAAGGATATGTTTTATCGGCAATTGCCGATGGATCTGGCCGATGCCTATGCTTATGCCAGTGAACGCATGACCTGTAACATGGATTCGCATGACGCCCGTGAAGGTATCGATGCCTTTATCCAGAAACGTAAGCCCGAGTGGAAAGGAAAATGACTGACGTCAGCCAGTACGATACTGACCTGGATAAGAATCAGGCCAATTACACCCCGCTTTCGCCATTAACCTTTATCGAACGTGCCGCTGCGGTTTATCCCGAACGCGTTGCGCAAATCCATGGCGACCGACGCTATAGCTGGGCGCAAACCTACGAGCGCTGCCGGCGCCTGGCGAGCGCGCTGCAGCAGCGCGGCGTCGGTGCCGATGATACCGTCGCCCTGATGCTGCCCAACATTCCCGCGATGTTCGAGGCGCATTTTGCCATTCCGATGGCGGGTGCGGTGATTCACGCGCTCAACATTCGCCTCGATGCTGACGCAATCGCATTTCAACTGCAGCATGGCGGTGCGCGCATCCTCATTACCGACCGCGAATTTTCGGCCACGGTGCGGGCGGCACTCGCCCAACTGGATACCCCACCGCTGGTGATCGACGTCGACGATGTGCTCGCTCCCGGTGGCGACTTGTTAGGCGAAATGGAATACGAAGACCTGCTCGCCGGCGGCGATGCGGATTTTCAATGGCAGCTGCCGGCAGACGAGTGGCAGGCGATCGCGCTCGGTTACACCTCGGGCACAACCGGCAATCCCAAGGGTGTAGTCACTCATCACCGTGGCGCCTATTTGAACGCGGTGTCCAACACCCTGGCCTGGAACATGGGCGCACACCCGGTATACCTTTGGACCCTGCCGATGTTTCACTGCAACGGATGGTGCTTTCCCTGGACGATTGCCGCCTTGAACGGCACCAGTGTGTGCCTGCGCGCGGTGCGCGACGATGCTATTTTCGATTCCATTCGTGAGCATGGCGTCACCCACATGTGTGGTGCGCCTATCGTCATGAGCCTGATGGCGAACGCGCCCGCCGAGCTGATCGCCGGTATCGACCACACGATCAATTTCATGACGGCCGGCGCCGCACCGCCACCGGCCATCCTCGAGGGCATGGCAAAGCTCAATATCAAGGTCACCCACGCCTATGGCCTCACCGAGGTCTACGGACCTGCCGTGGTTTGCTCGTGGCACGATGCCTGGGATGAATTGTCGATGGCTGAACAGGCCGAAATGAAGTCGCGCCAGGGCGTGCGTTACCCGATGCTGGAAGAGCTGCTGGTGGTTGACCCGGAAACCATGCAGCCGGTGCCGCGTGATGGTGAAACCATCGGCGAAATCATGTTTCGCGGCAATATCGTGATGAAGGGTTACCTGAAGAATCCCGCGGCGACGCAGGAAGCATTCGAGGGCGGCTATTTCCACTCCGGTGATCTCGCGGTCTGCCACCCGGATGGCTATATCGAAATCAAGGATCGCTCCAAGGACATCATCATTTCCGGCGGTGAAAATATTTCCACGATTGAAATTGAAAAAACACTCTACCGTCACCCGGCTATCCTCGAAGCGGCGGTCACCGCGATGCCCGACGAAAAGTGGGGTGAGACGCCCTGCGCCTTCGTCACTCTGCATGCGAATGCCGAGGCCAGCGAGCAGGAAATTATCGACTACTGCCGCGCGAATATGGCCCGCTTCAAGGCGCCGCGCAAAGTGGTGTTCGGCCTGTTACCGAAAACCTCGACAGGAAAAATCCAGAAATTCGAATTGCGTGAGCGAGCAAAACAACTATGACTGATATAAGAGACTTACGCCGCATCATGACCGACTACAAGCGGGTTGCCATAGTCGGACTTTCGGCTGACTGGTCGCGCCCGAGTAACTTCGCCGCCAAGTATTTGCTCGACCACGGATTTGAAGTGATTCCGGTTAATCCAAAATACCCCGAGATTCTCGGCCAGAAATGCTATGCCGATTTGCGCGATATCCCGACACCGGTCGATATTGTTGATCTTTTTCAGCGTATCGAGCGCGTCCCTCCGTTTGTCGATCAGGCAATTGAAATAGGGGCCAAAGTCGTCTGGTTGCAGCTTGGCATCGTGCACGAGGAAGCAGCGCAGAAAGCACGCGATGCCGGTCTCGAAGTAGTTCAGGACCGATGCATGAAAATTGAATACGCGCGCCTGTTCGGTGGTTTGAACACCATCGGTGTCAACACCGGTGTCATCTCGGCGCAACGTCCGCGCCAATTTAATCGTTAGAGTTAATCGCTAGAGTTATCGCCGGTTTCAGGCGTCAGGAACAAGATCATGGCAGATAGAGAATTTGGTATCGAAACCCGCTGTTTGCATGCGGGACAAATCCCCGATCCGATTACCGGCGCACGTGCGGTACCGATATACCAGACGACGTCTTATGTTTTCGATGATGCAGAACATGCTGCCAGCCTGTTCAACCTGCAGACCTTCGGCAACACCTATGTGCGCCTGACCAATCCGACTACCGCCGTGTTTGAAGAGCGCATGGCGTCACTTGAGAATGGCCGCGCCGCACTTGGCGTGAGTTCAGGTATGGCGGCACAGATGACGGCTATCCTGACCCTGATGCAACAGGGCGACGAGCTGGTGTCGGCTAAAACCCTGTACGGTGGCACCTTTTCGCAGTTCGATGTCACCTTCCGCAAGATGGGCATCGATACCACCTTCGTCGATTCGGATGACCCGGAAAACTTCCGCAAGGCGATTACTTCGAAAACCAGGGCACTGTACGCCGAGACCGTTGGCAATCCGACCAATAACGTCATCGATATCGAGGCGATTGCAGCCATCGCGCACGATGCCGGGCTCCCGCTGATTATCGATAACACCTTCGCCTCCCCCTATTTGTGTAAACCGTTCGATCACGGTGCCGACATAGTAGTGCACTCGGCCACCAAGTTTATTGGCGGGCACGGCACCAGTATGGGTGGTGTGATGGTCGAGTCGGGCAAGTTCGACTGGGGTAACGGTAATTTTCCGGCGATGACAGAACCCTCCCCCGGCTATCACGGGATTCGTTTTTACGAAACTTTTGGTGATTTCGGCTTCACCATGAAAGCGCGTTGCGAAACTTTGCGTACTCTCGGTCATGCCATGAGTCCGTTCAATGCGTTCATGATGTTGCAGGGTCTCGAAACCCTGCCGATCCGCATGGACCGGCATTGCAGTAACGCCGTCGGCGTGGCTGAGTATCTGCGCGCTCACCCGGCGGTCAGCTGGGTCAATTATGCCGGGCTCGAGGACAACCCCTACCAGCCGCTGGTTAAAAAGTATCTGCCCGATGGTGCCGGCTCGATCATGACTTTCGGCGTCAAAGGTGGCAGTGCGGCCGGTGAAAAATTCATCAACAATGCCCAGTTCATGAGCCACCTTGCCAATGTGGGTGATGCGCGCACACTGATCATTCATCCCGCGTCGACCACCCATCGGCAGTTGAGCGAAGAACAGCAGATAGCCGCCGGTATCACCCCGGATATGGTGCGCATATCGGTCGGCCTCGAAACGCTTGATGACATTTTGTGGGATCTCGACCAGGCACTGGCCATCTCGCAGTCCTGAACTGGCCCAGGTCATCCCTGATCGCGTGCGGCTCACTTGGCGGCGATCTGACGTATCGATAGTGCCGAGGGGGGCGGGGGTGGCTCCAGTCTTGCGCAGACCATCTGATAGTGATCGCAGCTTCTTAGCGCGATTCCTCCTTGCGTGCAATCGGCTCCATACATACTATGATTTGCTAAATTGATGGGAGAAGATGATGCCCTGGTGGGGATGGATGATATTCGGCGCCATATTATTTGGTTCCGAGCTGTTGCTGGTCGACGCCGGTTTTTACCTGGTGTTCATCGGCATTGCTGCGGCACTGACGGGAGCAATTGAGCTCGCCGGTGCCGGTCTCGAGCCCTGGGTACAATGGGCTCTGTTTTCGGTTATCTCGCTGGTTTCGATGGTCCTGTTTCGCAAGAAGCTCTATGATAAGTTGCGCGGTTCGGCCGTGGGCTATCAGGTTGGACCAGCCGGCGAAATTGTCACTGTCGAACAAACGCTGCAACCCGGTGAATCGGGCCGACTGGCCTACCGCGGTACCGAATGGAGCGCGGTCAATACCAGCGATCAGGTGATGGAGCAGGGAGACCACGTGCAAATCATTAGCGTCGATAGCTTGACGCTCAAACTCGATACTGTGAAAGGCAGTAGCAAAGGAGCATAAACATGTACGGAAATTTCGCATTCTGGGTGTCTATTTCGGTCGCCGTCGTAGTCATCCTGGTTATTTTCAAGACCGCCGTCGTGGTGCCGCAGCAAAGCGCCTACGTGGTTGAAAGCCTGGGTAAATACAGCCGCACCCTGCGCGCCGGTTTCAGTATTCTGATTCCATTCATCGAGAGCATTGCCTATCGGCATAGTCTCAAGGAACTGGCTTTCGACATCCCCGAGCAGATCTGTATTACCAATGACAACGTGCAGGTCGGTGTCGACGGCGTACTTTACATGCAGGTACTCGACCCGGAGCGGGCGTCCTACGGTATTTCCGATTACGCCTTTGCCATCTCGCAGCTTGCGCAAACCACGCTGCGTAGTGAGATCGGCAAGATCGCGCTGGATCGCACCTTTGAAGAGCGCGCAATGATCAATTCCAACGTCGTAGCCGAACTCGACAAGGCCTCCGATCCCTGGGGCGTCAAGGTGTTACGTTACGAAATCAAAAGCATCAACCCGCCGAGCGACGTGCTGAATGCGATGGAAAAGCAGATGCGCGCCGAGCGCGAAAAACGTGCGGTGATCCTGACTTCCGAAGGTGTGCGCGACTCCAAGATCAACGAGGCGGAAGGTGAAAAGCAACGCGTGATCAAGGAATCCGAAGCCGCCAAGCTGCAGCAAATCAACGAAGCCGAGGGTGAAGCCCAGGCGATTTTCGAAGTGGCGGCAGCGACCGCCAAGGGTTTGTCTCTTGTCGCACAATCGCTGACCACGGATGGTGGCGAACAGGCGATGCAGTTACGCATTGCTGAGGCTTATATTCAGCAGTTCGGCGAGCTGGCGAAGGAAGGCAACACCCTGGTGGTGCCGGCTAACCTCACCGATCTGTCGTCCATGGTGGCACTCGCCACCACCATCGCCAAAAAACAACCACCCGGCAGCGTTTAGTCCGTTAAATCGGGTAAATCGTAAATCGGGGACAGACCACGTTTTTACGGAATGTTCAGTATTAAAAGTACATGGTGAAAAACCTGGCCGGTCCCCATCCAAAATCATTTGATCTGATAATCTTCGACTGTGACGGCGTGCTGGTCGACAGCGAGCGTGTCGCCAACGAAGTGTTCGCGCGCGTGCTTGACGAAGTCTGCGGCCTGCAATTCACCCTCGATGATATGTTCGATACCTTTGTCGGCCACTCGCGCGCACAGTGCCTGCAAAAAATCGAGGCCATGATCGGCGAATCACCACCACCCGAACTCGACCTGCGCTACCAGCACGACATCGATAATGCGCTAAAACAGACCGTACAAGCCATCGACGGCATCGAGGTCGTCCTGCAGACACTTGAATTACCCTACTGCGTTGCTTCCAGCGGCTCGCACGACAAGATGAAAATGACGCTCGGCAAAACCAGGCTGATGCGTTACGTCGAGGGCAATATCTTCAGCACCAGCGACGTCGAACGCGGCAAACCCCATCCCGATATCTACCTGCACGCCGCGCGCATGATGGGATTCGACGACCCATCGCGCTGCGCCGTCATCGAAGACAGCCCCATCGGCGTCACCGGTGCCGTCGCCGCCGGCATGCACGTATTCGGCTTCGCCGAACTGATGCCCGCCCGGCGCCTCCAAGAAGCCGGCGCCCACCTCGTCTTCAACCGCATGCTAGACCTTCCCGGTCTTATCGCAACTCACTAACCCAAGCGTCATTCCCGCGGAAGCGGCGGTCCGACGTCTTAAATCGTAAATCGGGGACAGACCACTAAATCGGGGACAGACCACGATTTACGACAGGTACTGCCTCGGGCTCAAACTTTAACGGCAAAAATCGTGGTCTGCCTCCGATTAGCGCTTGCGCCGATCGGTAGCGGCTTTTGCAGCGCATATTCGCGACGAAGCGTTCGCAGGTATATTTGGGAAATACGCAAAATTGCGCTAGAATGCGCGCCCTTTTTGGATATCATCACGGGTCAT
>Ga0316189_10006777_pt1 | contig 10900 bp, 8 predicted proteins | sample LowCovwburrow_MG_FD_204930 | JGI IMG/M metagenome (GOLD analysis project Ga0316189, IMG submission 204930) | Coastal sediment microbial communities from Maine, United States - Lowes Cove worm burrow | ecosystem: Environmental > Aquatic > Marine > Coastal > Sediment | place: USA: Maine... | reverse complement strand
AGATGACCCGGTCCAAAACGAGACGGCCATTTTATTTGAACTGGCCGGTTGCCGTCATCGGTATCACACTCCCATGACCCGCACCCTGTATTTGGGAACGAATCCACCTCAGAAATTAACCGATACTGCAGAAATAGTTGGTGAGGGAATCAATGCCGTCTTTGACTTTATCAAACCTGGAAAAACCTGTGAGGAAGTGGAACTGGTTTGGCGGAAGGTTATTAGCAAAGCTGGTTTGGCCAAAGAATCGAGAATGGGATACCCCATTGGATTGGCATACCCGCCGGTTTGGTGCGAAAATACAATGAGCATGAGGCCAGGTGACAGGACGATCCTGAAGAAGAATATGACGTTTCACGTGCTTGTCGCTATGTGGATGGAGGGCTGGGGATATACAATAAGCGAGCCTACCAGGGTCACGGAAACGGGCTGTGAATCTTTTGCTAATTTCCCTCGCAAGTTATTTATAAAAGATTGAATTGTAGTGTAAATTTTGGCGCTAATTTTTCGAATAAAATGTAAACACTCTGAAGGAATTCTAATCAAATTAAGGAGAACCGATATGACTGATACCAAAAAAGAAATATTTCCAAATAAACGAACTTCACAGCTTTTGGACCGCTTGATATTGTCATGAATAATAAAATGTGATCATATATAACGAACACATTATTTTCATGGATGGATAGATACCCGCTGTCAAGAAAATTCGAACAGATCACTTTCCCGAAAAAAAGTGGATAGGTACAGGAGCTGTTAGCTGTGTTAATGACACTTACTGGATCGGCAGCAGCCTTTCAATTCAATCTCAACCGAACTGCCAGTCATCGCTTTTTTTACTACACTACATGATTTGGAATGCATGAAATATCTGGCCTTCCATCGACGAAAAACAATTACAAAGGGGAATTTCACGAATCCGGAAAGTCGTCGAAGAAATACGCTGAAGATAAAATTACAAGGAAGCAATTAAAATGGCCAAAGGATTAGTTACGGTTCAATTATCTCCAGTTGAAGTTCAGTTCGATCGCGGCCGAGACTGGCGCGCTCGGATCGGTTTTATCGTAATAGCCTCAGACGGAACTATCGAGGGAGAAATGCCCATCTTGGCCCCGCCGGGTGTGGGTATTAATTTCGCCAGACTTCCTGGCTCTAATGAAGTTACAGCGGAGAACCTCTTAGCAATGGTAAATGATCTTGAAGATGTCGCTTCCCGTTTTGTCTTTGATGGAAATCTTAACGTGGTCTGCTTCGCCTGCACCTCTGCCAGTGCCTTGATCGGGGAGGAGCGTGTCAAAGCGGCCCTATCCCGCGGAGCTCCTACTGCCATCCCAACCTCCCTGATAAGTGGTGTCATCAACGCGCTGCGTACCTTAGAGGCCTGGCGGGTTGTGGTTGCCACACCCTATTTAGACGAAGTCAATACCCTCGAGGCCCGATACCTCCTTGATCAGGGTTTTGAGATCTTGGACTTTCAAGGCATGAAAATTCTTACAGATACAGATATCAGGCGTGTAGCTCCTGAATTCATTAAGAAATACGCTCGGAATATCGATCGGCCTGAAGCCGAGGCGATTTTTATCAGTTGTGGTGACCTGAGAAGTCTGGAGATCGTTGATGAGCTTGAACAGGAGGTGGGAAAACCGGTGGTCGCAAGTAACCAGGCCATGATTTGGAATGCCTTGCGCCTGGCCGGGATTGAAGACAAGATCGATGGATATGGTATGCTTCTTAAAGACTATTGATAAACAATCAAAAGTGAAGGAAAACAGAAAATGTCTAATGCATTTCAGAAAAGGGCTATAAAACTTCAAGAACGCATGAATGAGGAAGGCCTTGACTTTATTTTACTGACACATCCAGATACGGTTTATTATATATCGGCGTTCCACGGTGATCTAGGAATGGATTTTGGGCGGCCCATGATTATCGCCCTTCCTCGATCAGAACGCCCCGTCATGATTACATCTCTCAATGAGCACATCATGGCCCAGGAAATGACATGGATCGAGGATATTCGCCCGTGGTTGGATGGGGATCAGGGAGAATGGGCCAAGCATTTACAAGATCTCTTCAAGGGTTACAAAAATTTAACGGTTGGCATCGAGCTTTACAAGACACCTCCGGTGGTTACGGAGTGGTTACGCAAAGAAACAACAGGGATTACATTGGTCGATGTTTCTGACATCCTGGGGAAAATGCGCATGATCAAAAGTCCTGAGGAGATCGAGATCATGCGCCAGGCCGGCCAGGTGGCGGTCGCGATGGCCGAATCCGCAGCGCAAGCAATTGGCGTTGGGGTGCCTGAGTATGAGTTGGCACTATCTGCAATTGCCGGCGGAACTCGTAAGGCTGCGGAATTTCTGGATTCCGAAGGAACAGATCGGCTCTTTTCTCCGACCATTCACAACCTTCAGGTGATTGAAACCGGCCCCGATACAATTATGTGTCACAAGCGAAACAGCACCCGAATCATTCAAAAGGGTGATCCGGTAAACCTGTGCTTCTGCGCTGTCGCTCAATTCAAAATGTTCAAGTTGGGTTTTGATCGAACATGGATAGTCCCTCCGGTGAGTGATAAATATTCTAAAACATATCAAATCACCCTAAGAGCTCAGCAGGCGGCCTTAGACGCAATTCGCCCGGGTGTGCCTGCCTGTGATGTCCATGCAGCCTGCGTCGAAGTTTATAAGGAAGCAGGGTTTGAACCCGGTTACCGAACCGGTCGAGGGATTGGTTACTCTTTCCTCGAAAATCCTCAATTTAGATATGATGACAAAACCTTGCTCCAGGCAGGCATGACATTTTGCTGCGATGGGGGCATTGTCGTTGGAAATGAATTCGGGGCTCGGGTAGGGGATTCTCTCGTGGTAACGGAAACAGGCCATGAAATCCTGACCCAATATCCAAAGGACCTTAAAAGCTTAATCATCGTATAAACAAAATAATTCCGAGGAGTATTTGAGTATGTCAAAGTATGATTTTGAGCTAAATGAATTTAAAGCGCGGCAGAAACGGGTGAGGGCGGCGATGGGGGCGGAGGGAATAGATCTTTTGCTCGTTATCTCGCCGGTTAACATCAACTACCTGATTGGGGTGGGGAGCAAAATGTTCCAGGAATTACATGTTCTTTTCTTTACGCTTGAGGAAGGCCCACTGACATTTCTTGCGCGAGCCACCGAAGTTAACGAGGCTGTCATGTTTGGTCTGGCAGAGGATGTGCGGGGCTGGGGGCGAGAGCCTGAGGATGTCATGGATGTCATTAAAGCGATAATGGAGGAAAAAGGATATCTGAATCGCCGGATCGGTCTTGAGGTTCCTCAGTACTATCTGCACCCCCATGATTACATAAAATTCAGAGAAATATTAAAAGACGCCCTTGTTAAGGAGCCGAGCACGCTGATACAGAATGTGAAAGTCGTCAAGTCTCCTGCGGAACTTGCTTACATGCGCAAGGCTTCCGACATGGCGGATGCAGGTATGCAGGCAGCGGTGGATACCATCGCTGAAGGTAAAGCAGGGACGGATGTCGCAGCCCAAATTTTCCAAACCATTATGGATTTGGGAAGCGACGCCCCATCGAGTCCCATGAATTTTGCTTTCGGAGACTTGAGCTGCTGCCCCCATTGGTCGCCAAGTGCGGACAAACTTAAAAACGGAGATTTTATGCATCTCCAATTCGGTCCGTCCTACAAACGTTATTCAGCCACCATAGGCAGGCAACTCTGCTTGGGTCAGCCGACGCCCCGCATGAAAGAAATTTACCAGGTGGCCCGCGAAGCCACGGACGCGGCTATCGCGGAGATCAAGGCCGGTGTTTCAGGTCTCAACTCCCATGCCGCCGCGAAAAAGGTGATAACGGATGCAGGGATGGAACAATACCGTCTTCATCTGACCGGCTATGTGGTCGGACCTGCTTACCCGCCGTCCTTCGTCGATGCCGTCGTAATGAATACAGGGGTCGATTACATACTCCAAGCGGGTATGGTCGTCACTGTAGAACCGCCGGTATTCATTATGGAGGAGCGGCTCGGGGTCCGCCTTATTGAGAACGTGTTGGTTACGGAGACAGGCGGAGAGGTATTGTCGAATTTCACGCGTGATCTAATCGTATTGTAACTCGAAGCGTTATGATTTCTCTACTCCATGTTTATTGTTGATAGAAGATGTCATCAGAAAAACGATATTCTATTGTAATAAATTAAAAAGAAAAGCTATGCGAAATCCAACGCCATATTTAAATTTCTAAATTCTGGAGGTCTCATATGGCAGATGTAGAATTACGTGGAATAACAAAAAAATACGATGACGTCACTGTAGTGGATAATATTTCCTTGGAAGTTAATGAGGGAGAATTCCTATCTTTCCTTGGTCCAAGCGGGTGTGGCAAAACAACGACGCTACGAATGATAGCGGGCTTTGAAGAGCCTACAAAGGGATCAGTATATATAAAAGGAAAACTTGTTAACGAAGAGCCTCCCTACATGAGAAATATTGGAATGGTTTTTCAAAATTATGCTCTTTTTCCGCATAAAACTGTTTATAACAATATCGCCTATGGCCTTAAGATGCGGAAAGTAGGAAAAAAGGAGATAAAACAACGTGTTGAGGAATCTCTTGACGTGGTACGTCTTTCAGGATTTGGCGACAGAAGACCGGATCAATTGAGCGGGGGACAGCAGCAACGAGTAGCTTTAGCTAGAGCACTGGTGATTAGGCCGGATGTTCTATTACTGGATGAACCCTTGAGTAATCTGGATGCAAAACTGCGTAAAGAAATGCGTATCGAAACAAAAAGGATCCAGAAAGCTGTCGGATTAACGGCTATTTATGTCACACATGACCAAACTGAAGCACTGGCCATGTCCGACAGAATAGCCATTATAGAAAGGGGACGGATCGTTCAATTAGGCGTCCCCAAAGATATTTATGAGCACCCGCAAGGGTCTTTCGTTGCAAGCTTCGTGGGTGAATCGAATAAAATTAAGGGAAAAATTGTTGCGGTCAACGACTTAGAGGCTGAATTCCGATCTGATACAGGCCTTATTGTTAACATCAAGACCGACACAGAATATGAAGTAAACAAAAAAGTCAGTCTATATGCCCGCATAGAGACATTTGAAATATTCTCAACAGCGCCCCCTGAGGCTAAAAATACTTTTGAAGGCAAAGTTGAAAGTGTTTCATATCAAGGAGGTAATACTCTCTATGGTGTCCGGCTTACTGATGGCACTGCCATCTTTGTTGAGAGTTCACGGGAAAAACTATTTGGGAAAAAAATTCAACCACGTTCCGAAGTGTGGGTTACAATTTCCCCATCTGATATAATTGTACTTTAGGAAAAAAATGCAGATATTAAAATCAAAAGCTATCGTAAAAACGTTGGTATTTTTAAGAAAGCATAAAAATGCGAACAACTTTCTGATCATGCTGCCGTCCGCTTTATGGGTAATCTGCTTTTTGTTCATACCGTTAATTCTTATCTTTGTATATAGCTTTTCAACACGCGGCGAAGGCGGGACCATTGTCGCATCCTATGGCCTGCATAATTATGAGCATTTTATCACGACATCAATTTATGCTCGGACGATCATCAAATCCATAATCATCGGTTTTGAAGTAACGCTTGTTTGTCTAATAGTCGGTTATCTTCCTGCATATTATCTTGCGCGGCTTACGACGACTCGTCGTGTCATATTGATTATTCTTCTGATCGTGCCGTTCTGGACTTCTGTTATCATCAGAACTTATTCATGGATGCTGGTTCTGGGAAATCGAGGCGCGATCAATTACTATCTCATGAAATGGGGCTTGATTCAGGAACCACTTAGATTATTGTTTAACGAAGCTTCAGTTATATTAGGACTGGTTCACATCATGCTTCCATTCATGATTCTACCGATATTTACCTGCATCGACAGATTAGATGCGAGCCTGGTAGACGCTTCCAAGAGCCTAGGCGCCGGCAAGATCCGTACTTTCATCGAAATTACTTTACCTCTAAGCCTTCCGGGTGTCAGTGCCGGATGCCTCTTAGTCTTCATCATATCTGTTGGTGCTTTTCTGACACCTGCTATGCTGGGAGGCCCTAAAGACACCATGATCGCCATGCTTATCCAACAGAACTTTTTAATGCTGTTTGATTGGCCTTTCGGCTCAGCTGCCGCCATCATCTATCTGATATTGGTTTTAATAATTGTTTATTTTTTCAACAGGGTAATAGGCCTTGATAAGATATGGTCAGGTCGTTAGCGATAGAAATGGAGATTCAGACAAAAATGAAAAAATTTAAATTCAACGGTCTTTTAGTTATAACGGCTTTGGTTTATCTGTTTTTATTTTTGCCTGTTATTGTTGTTATATTAATGTCTTTTCATCCCGATCCTATCGTTTCTTTTCCAATTCCCCGTTTTACGCTCAAGTGGTACAAAATATTCTGGGAGGATTACGCCCTTATTCAATCATTGAAGAACAGTTTTGTTCTGGGTATTTGCTCGGCTGTCGTCTCTGGAATAATCGGCACGCTAGCTGCTATTGGATTTGTGAGATCCCAATTTAAAGGAAAGCAGATATTTGGCGCAATAATTCTTTCACCTATGATTCTTTCCGGCATTATCACAGGTATTGCTCTATTAAGTTTCATAAATTATCTCAATTTCCCTAAATCATTCCCCCTGCAAGTTGTTGGTCATGCGCTTCTTACGTTTCCCTATGTGTTCTTAGTCGTACAAACACAGCTTTATGGGTTGGATCGATCTATCGAAGAAGCTTCAATGAACCTGGGGGCTAATGAGCTGGAAACATTTTTTTATATAACGTTACCTAATATTCTTCCTTCTGTAATTGCCGGGATGCTTTTTGGGTTTACTATTTCGATTGATGAATTTGTAGCTACCCAATGCTGGGTGACCCCGTCAACTGAAACGATGCCGATTAAGATATTTTCAATGCTTAGATATGAGGTGACTCCAAAAGTAAATGTTCTTGGTACGATCATTGTGTTGGTGACCATTACATTACCGCTTGTGGCCGAAAAATTAATTGCACGAAAAATAAATGTAAAGCTGTCGAGAGAGAAAAAAAATAAATAGATGTATAATATAAAAAGTGAATGAAACAAAGCAGCCGTTATAAAAATTAATGATGGGAATAAAAAGGAGGTGATAAATATATTCATATTGTATTTGAGAGACTATCAATTAACCGTAATTCAAATGGAGGTGTAGAAATGCAAAAACCAGGAATAGAAGACAAAAAAAAGAAAGGATTTACAAGAAGGCAATTTATAAAGACGACCGCCGCTATTGGCTTAACAGCTTCTGTCGGCCCGTTTATTATTGGCGCCACCCCAAAAAAGCTTGCTAAAACATTGCGAGTTGAAAGCTGGGGGGGGTCATACCAGGATGCACTCAGGGAGGCTGCTTATAAACCATTCGAAAAGAAGTACGGCACAAAAATCATTGAAAGCAGTTTCGCTACAACTGATGAATGTCTCGCCAGGATCAAGGCTAGCCCGACTGGTGAATATGATGTGGTCGATATCGACGATGTGGGGGTCTACAAGGGAATTAAGCAGGGCCTTTTAGAACCGCTCGATCTGAACATCGTCAAGAATTATAGCTACATGTTAGATAAATTTCAGCGTCCACCGTATGATCCGGGCCCTGAGATCTATGGCATGCCCCTTGAGTATTATACGACAGCCTTGGTTTATAACACCGAAACGGTCACAACAGAGCCCGATTCTTGGGAGCTTCTATGGGACAAGAAGTTTAATAAGAAACTTTCATTGTGGGATTGGCCATGGTGTCGGATTGCTAATACAGCCCTTTTCCTCGGACAGGATCCCAATAACATTTCGGATATAGACGCCATTTTTAATGCAATGACCGAATTAAATAAGCTCGTGTTAAAGTATTATTCTGCCGGTAGTGAAATGCAGCAGCTTTTGACAAACAGAGAGGTTTTAGCCGGAGAATTCTGGAGTGGTAGGACCATGTCACTAGCGAAGCAAGGCGTTCCCGTGAAGTTCAAGATCCCAAAAGAGGGTGCATATCTCAATGCAGGAGTCTGTGCCATAGCGAAAGGATGCAAGAAAAATTTTACCGCTCAAACGTTTATAAATTTTATAGGAAGCCCGGAGATATATCCTAACGTGGCTGAAATCATTGGCTATGTTCCCTGTCTTGATCCTAAATATTACAAGGTTAGCGATATCCTTAAACAAAATCCCGAGTTTAATCCGGAGATTGTCGCGAAATGCGCGATTGCCGATAATGACTATAAAGAAAAACATGAAAAGAAATGGGTGGAGCGGTTTAATTTGATGAAAACCCAATGATGTTCTAAGAACTATTTTCTTTATATGTTATCGAGAGGAAAGTTCTGTACATAGTTTTACAGTTGCTCAGCGCCCATAGAATGAAAAACCGGAATCAAGTTGGCATTAGGAAATAGTCTCCTGTTCTTGGAGCAGGGGGCTATTTGTCTCTTTTTCTTAAAAACAAGAATACATCGAAAAATGGTTTGTATTATCGAAATGCCAATAAGATTATAGCATTAGGAGAGATATGATGAACGGTTGGGGAGGAAAATTACTTCGAGTCAACCTGACCAAAGGCGAAGTGAAAGAGGAGTCATTAGATCCTCAAGTTGCCAAGGATTATATAGGTGGAAGAGGTTTAGGAATTCACTACATGAATAAGGAACTAGATCCTAAGTGTGATCCACTGTCGGCGGCGAACTTACTTATTATGGCTACTGGACCTCTGACTGGTACAAGAGCGCCTACCGGTTCGCGTTATATGGTGATGACGAAATCTCCCTTGACAGGTGCGATCACATGCTCAAATTCAGGTGGTCAATTTCCGGCAGAATTGAAAAAAGCTGGTATTGATATGATAATTTTTGAAGGAAAAGCTGACGAACCGGTTTATCTCTCAATCGATCGGGATTGCGCAGAACTCCGGCCTGCAAAACACCTTTGGGGAAAGACGACCCATGAAACCCATGATACGGTCCGAAGGGAAACGAATCCAGAATCTCGTGTGGCAAGTATTGGTCCAGCCGGTGAAAATTTGGTCCTTTTTGCCAGCATCAACAACGAGCGTGATCGTGCGGCCGGCCGTTCCGGCGTAGGCGCGGTGATGGGCTCTAAGAACCTTAAAGCCGTGAGTGTTGTGGGTGAAGGGAAAATACCTCTTTGGGATCCAGAGGCCTTTGATGAAATCACAAAGAAATTTAACAGGCACTTTCGGGATTCTCTTAAAGGGGAAAAACATATATTAAATGTTCATGGTACGGCATACATGATGGCAACGACACAAAGCTTTGGCATATTGCCTACACGCAATTTCCAGCAAGCGACCTTTGAGGGTTGGGAGCGGCTTTTCGGTGAAGCCCTTACCCGCCGATTTTTGGTGCGTGCTAAGGCTTGCTTCAGCTGCCCCATTGCATGTGGGCGGGTAACGAAGGTGGATGATCCGGAATTCAAAGGAGAAGGTGAGGGACCGGAATATGAAACCCTTTATGCTTTTGGAAGTAATTGCGGTGTGGATAACTTGGCTGCTGTGACAAAAGCTAATTACCTTTGTAACGAGCTAGGCCTGGATACGATAACAATGGGGGCAACCATTGCATGTGCCATGGAGCTCTATGAGCGTGGCTATTTGCCCGAAACTGATATCGGTAGACCCTTGAAATTCGGCGATGCAAAGGCAGTCGTCGAACTTACACGAATGACAGGATTGCGAAAAGGTTTTGGGAAATTGCTGGCAGAAGGAAGTTACCGTTTGGCACAGCGATACGGGCACTCCGAACTGGCCATGGTATCCAAAAAACAAGAATTTGCAGGATATGATCCCAGAGGTGTTCAGGGCATGGGATTGGCATACGCTACTTCCCCAATCGGCGCGTCTCATATGAGAGGTGACCCCATATATTCCGAGATTGTTGGCATACCAAGGGCAACGGACCCCTTGGTTACTGAAGGAAAAGCTTTGTTAGTAAAAGATTTTCAGGATCTTTCCGCGGTTGTTGACGCCGCAGGGCTTTGTATTTTTTTCGCCGGGAGATATCTTATCCGGCCTGATAAGGATACGCTTCCTCAAGGTATAATGGAATTACTCAACGCTGCAACTGGAGCAGGCTATGAGTTAAAAGAGCTGGCGCGCGCCGGAGAACGAATTTTTAATTCTGAACGTCTTTTTCTCGTAGGGGCCGGGTTTCGTCGTAAAGATGACACCTTACCATCTCGAATGACCAAAGAGCCTCTAACGGATGGGCCGGCATGCGGCAAGGTCAGCCAGCTTGAAGAAATGATAGAGGAGTACTATCAGGTCAGGGGCTGGTCTAAATCCGGAATCCCAACTGATAATAAACTGATGGAATTAGGAATATCTTGATTTTAATAGGGAAGGCTTATCATTATTTGCTTTCCTGCAAAGCTATTCAGGAAGTTTTATTTGAGATGCCTGGACGATTAAGTAGAAGAATTGTATTGGACTTTGAAGAAACAGGAGGAGTAGGATGAACGATGTTAGAATAGATGTCCATTCGCGGCCGGTTGAAGTCGAGTATGACCGAGGCCGTGACTGGCGTGCCCGTATCGGTTTTGTGCTGATCGCCACAGACGGCATCGTCGAAGGCGAGATGACCCAATACGCCCCCCCCGGTGTAGGAATTCATTTTACCCGGCTCCCCGGATCCGAAGATGTAACCGTGGAGAATTTACTTGAGATGGAAAAAGGTCTGGAAGATGCCGCATCACGATTCGTATTTGATGGAGATCTGCTGGATGTCGTGTGCTTTGCATGTACGTCGGCGAGTGCCCTCATCGGTGAAGAGCGCGTCAACGCGGCGCTCACACGCGGTGCCCCCAAAGCCAAACCGACAAGCCTGA
>Ga0316189_10006775_pt1 | contig 10900 bp, 10 predicted proteins | sample LowCovwburrow_MG_FD_204930 | JGI IMG/M metagenome (GOLD analysis project Ga0316189, IMG submission 204930) | Coastal sediment microbial communities from Maine, United States - Lowes Cove worm burrow | ecosystem: Environmental > Aquatic > Marine > Coastal > Sediment | place: USA: Maine... | reverse complement strand
AACGGCATCCACGTAGCGCTCCGGGGGCGCATCACCGATCACGTCCACCGGATTGCCCTTTGACCAGGTTGCAGGAAGCTTCTGGTCCAGCTCGCTGAGGGTGGAATCGCTCAGTGCCGCCAGTTTCAGGCTCAGATCTGCCAGATGATCGGCGGCGAACACACCCGGGCCACCACCGTTGGTTACGATCGCCAGACGGTGGCCACAACGCCGATAGCGCGAGGACAGGACGCTCGCCGCGGCAAACAACTGTCTGATCGTCTGCACGCGCACCACACCGGATCTAGCCAATGCCGCCGAAAATGCCTCATCACCTCCAACCAGCGCCCCGGTATGAGACATGGAGGCCTTGGCCCCTTCACTGTGACGACCAACCTTGATAGCGATGACCGGTTTGACCCGGGCAGCAGCGCGCAGCCCGGTCATAAAACGGCGTGCATCACGCAGCCCCTCGATATACAGCAGGATGCTGTCGGTCCGGGGGTCGGAAATCAGATAGTCCAGGATGTTGCCGAAATCCAGATCGGCGGAGATTCCGGTGGACACCACCGCGGAAAAACCGATATGTCGCTGCTCGGCCCAGTCCAGAATCGCGGTACAGAGGGCGCCGGATTGAGATACCAGGGCCAGGTTGCCGGGTTTGGCGTTGTTGTTGCCAAAGGTCGCATTGAGACCGCAATCCGGCCGTATGATTCCAAGGCAGTTGGGGCCGAGGATTCGAATACCATAGCCGCGGGCGATCTCGAGAACTTTTTCCTCCAGCTGGCGGCCAGCCGGCCCTACCTCCCGAAATCCGGCGGAGAGGATAATCATCGCCTTCACACCCTCTTCGCCACAGCTCTCGACAATCGCCGGGATACTGGCTGCGGGAGTCGCTACCACTGCCAGATCCACCGGTTTCGGTACACTTGCAAGGTCGCGGTAGGCCGGCTGCCCCTGCACCACATCATGCTTTGGATTGATTGCATAGACCGGCCCTTTGAAGCCGCCCGCGAGCAGATTCCGCAGCACTACCTGACCCACAGAGTCCTGCCGATCGCTGGCACCGAACATGGCAATCGCTGCCGGGGAGAACAGGGCGGTCAGATAATGGGGTCGCATCGTTAACTGGTTCCTACATGAATTGAGATATGATTATATATTCGGCTGGTTAGCGTTCCTTTTTAGGGTGAAATCTTACTACTTTCTTCATCAAGTTGCGCTGTTTGTATGGATTTTCTTTGATCGCTTACAATAACCACTTCGCAGTTTGAACTGCGGCGGAATTAACGTACACCAAATCGATAGGGGAACTTTGTTGCTGACGGCCTTTGCCAGCCACCCGGATTGTCTCAAGCACGAAACGGGAGATATTCATCCCGAGTCGGCGGCCAGACTCCGCGCCATCGAGGATCACCTGATCGAAAGCCAGCTGTTTTATCTGCTGCGCCACCTGGATGCGCCGCTGGCAACCCGTGATCAGTTGCTCCGGGTTCACGATGCCGCCTACCTGGATACGCTCGATGCCTGCCCGGTGGAAGCCGGTCTCAGATACCTGGATCCCGACACACCCGTAGGCCCTCACAGCCTGGTCGCCGCGCGGCGAGCCGCCGGTGCCATGATTGGCGCCATCGATGGGATCATGAAAGGGGAATTCGACAACGCCTTCTGTTCCGTCAGGCCTCCTGGCCATCATGCGCGAAGGGACAGGGCGATGGGGTTTTGTGTCTACAACAATGCGGCGGTCGGCGCGGCCCATGCGCTGGAAGAACACGGGCTGGAACGTATCGCCATTGTCGATTTCGATGTCCATCACGGGAACGGCACCGAGCAGATCTTCAGCGACGAGCCCCGGGTGATGATCTGCTCAACCTTTCAACACCCCTTCTATCCGGATGTCCCGTTCGTCCAGAACGATGAGCGTATTATCTGTGCGCCGCTGGCGGCCGGTGCCAGAGGCGAGGAGTTCCGCGCGGCGATAACAGAGCGTTGGCTGCCGGCACTCGACCGTTTCCAACCACAGATGATCCTGGTGTCGGCCGGATTCGATGGCCATCGGGACGACGACATGTCAGGGGTAAGCCTGACCGAGAAAGATTTCGGCTGGGTCACGGAACAGATCCTGGAGGTCGCTCGCAAGTACGCGACGAATCGTGTCGTCTCGACGCTGGAGGGAGGCTATGACCTGCCCTCCCTGGCGCGCAGCGTGGAGGCCCACCTGCGGGTGTTGATGGATATCCATTGAGTTTCCTGAGGCTGCCGGACCTTCCGCTCGCCGCAGATCACTGATCGGGTTCAGGCTGCTCTTGCTCCAGACCCGTCAACCGCCACAGGGTGTCCAGTTCCAGGCGCAGTCGACGCACCTGCTGTTCCAGATCGGCCAATCGCCGGTCATCGCTTTCCCGCGCCGGTCCCTCTGAATCCCTGAGCGGTTGTTCGACCTCGCCACAGAGCAGATGAACATAGCGTTCCTCCCGACGGCCGGATTCCCGCGGGAGTTTATTTACCAAGGGGGGAACTTTGGCATGCAGTCTTTCCAGGGTATCATTCATCGCGGCCAGATCATCGAACTCGGCCATACGCGATGCATTGATGCGCAGCTCTCCCAGGGTCTGAGCCCCCCGCAACAGGAGAACACACAGCGCCGCCTGTTCCTGGCGGTCAAGGGCCAGGGCCTTCGCCAGTTTCTGTTCATAACGCTCCGCCCGACCGGAGAAAGCAGAGCGAACCAGATCACGGTCCCGAAGTTGATTGACCGTGTGCCCCACCTCCCCCTCCGAAAGCTTCATCACTGGATAGCGGCTGGTTTTCTGATTACAGGCCTGTACCAGAGCCTTGAGGGTCAATGGATAGTAATCCGGCGTGGTCCGCTGTTTCTCCATTAAGGCCCCCAGCACCCGGGCCTCTACCGCTGACAGCAGGGGCTGGTCGGTTTGTGCTGTCTCTTCTAGATCTGTATTCTGTTCCATCCCATTGTCCTTGTTCATTCTTTCCCGGGTAGCAAAACAACCCTCGGCCTTGGAGCCTACTGCCCCACAATCTTCTTCCGCACCCCGCGTATCTGCTGCAGCAACGATTCAATGTGTCTCAATCCAGTTTGTGGATTCATGACCACAATGCGCAGGTAACGCCTGTCATTGACCAAAGCGGTGGAGAGGTAGAAATCGCCCTGCGTCATCAGATGGTCACGGATGAGCAATTGGAGCTTATCTTCTCCCGCAATCCGAAAGCAGAGAATATTGGACTGGGGTTGGGCGGCACACCGGATATCGGGTTGGCGCTGGAGGTAGCCGTATATCTCCCGGGTCAGATCGTACTGACGTTCGATATAGTCAGACAGGCCCTTTTCCCCCAATGCCGCCAGCACCATGAACAACCGCAGCCCTAGCGCTGCCTTGGTGCATTCCACCGTGCGCCCGATAAAATCGAAACCAGGCTGCGCCTTGTCGTGGAACAGATAACTGGCTTCCTGCTGGAAGGCATTGTCCAGAAAACCTGCCTCCCTTACCAGCAGGGCGGCGCACACCGTCGGTGTCCGCATCAGCTTGTGTGCATCCCAGACCAGGGAGTCGGCCAGTTCCACCCCCTCAAGCAGTTGGCGATAGCGGTCCGACAGCAGAGCGCTGGCGCCATGAGCACCGTCGACATGGAACCAGATACCCTGCTCCCGGCAGAATCGACCTATCTCCAGCAGGGGGTCATACAGACCCAGCGCCGTACTGCAGGCATTGGCGACTAATGCCAGGGGTCGTTTCCCGTCTGCCCTCAATCGTTGCAGGGCCTGAGGCAACCGCTCGGGCAGAATCACCCCCTGTTCATTCACCGCCAGTGGATAGAGTGCATCGCGTCCGATACCGAGGATACCCGCCGCCCGGGCAATCGAATAATGGCTTTCCGCCGAGGCCAGCAAGGCGAGATCAGGTGGGTTTCCCCGTTGCCAGACATCGGGCACCAGCCGACTGCGCGCAGCGATCAGGGCCGTGGTATTGGCGAGTGAACCCCCATGGGTCAATACCCCTGCCCCGGCGGCGGCTTCTCCTGCCAGGGCGGAGTCAGCGCACATCGGCTTCCAGCCCACCTTGCCAAGCAACCAGTTGACCATAAAGTATTCGATCGCCGCAGCGCTGGGACCCATCTCATAGATGGCCATGGGGTTGTTGGTAAAGGCGTCTACCAGGCCAGCCAGGGCGCCGGCATAATGGGGAACCGAAACCTGGTGGGCCAGATACCCGGGGTGATGCAGCCGGGTAGCCGCAGCCAGATAGTCGTCCAGAAACACCTTCAGCCGCTGCCCCCTCAGATCACCGTTTCGTATATGGGCCCCCAGATCGAGTTGCTGAATCAACGCCCTCAACCGCGGCTGGTTGATAACCTGAACATCCCCCTGCCGGGACTGCTGAAGAAACCCTTCTAAGGCCTCACTGACAAGAGCAGCATCCTCCTGAAAACTCACGCGAATCCCCTCTTCACCATCGGATCTTCCCTTGCCTCGGCTGTCGCACCCCGGATAGTATGAAAAAAGCCCGAGGAAACCTTTCTGAGCTGTAATTTTCTTTGACCGGAGAAGCTGGCAATGTCAGACCGAACAAGCAAGGGGTCATGCCTCTGTGGTGCGGTAACCTTTGAAATTCACGGTCCTTATCTCTTCTTTCAGTACTGCCACTGTAGTCGATGCCGCAAGGCCACAGGCAGCAATCATGCCGCTAATATACTGATTCCTATTGAAAACCTGAAATGGTTGTCGGGTGCCCACCTGGTCAGACGCTACAAACTACCCGATGCGAAGACGTTTGCCACCACTTTCTGCACGCAGTGCGGCTCACCCCTGCCGTGGACCACTCGCCAGGCACAGTATGTCATAGTCCCCGCCGGATCACTTGACGATGCCCCGGAATCCCTGCCCGATAGAAATATCTACTGGGCATCGAGGGCGCAATGGTGTGTGTCCTCGGAGGAGATGGTCAAGTTCCCCGAGGCACCAGAGTAGGGAAAAATAGCAGAAATTCTGACCAGTTCCCGGCTGACACAAGTACCAGCCAATGCCCTTTCCGCATGCTGACAATATTTTCTCGATTTTTTTTAAAGTTTTTTCGGCTGGTACCGTTAATTCAACCAGGGTGGTCGTTGTAGTTGAAGACATTATCCTCCTGGCATGTTTTCATCATGACCACCCTGTTTTTCCAAGATCGCAATCGCCTCCCTACACATTTTTTCTTTTCGATGGATTAAATCATCCACTTCGCTCGTTATACCTATGTTCGTCGCTTGACTGCAAGTGACGGATATCTTCCCCGACCCCGGTTATTCGCCGGGGTTTTTTTATGGATCATATTCCAGCCCGCAAAGTGACCCCCGCCATCCACGGCACGGCACGGCAGTTCCTTTTGACCCGCGATATCACTTTTCGATCAGATAGTTAACGTGCATCTCGTTTCGCATATTTGAGCCGGACATTGTTGGCCGCCGAGAGATTGGCCAGGGTCAAGGTGGTAGTCTCAAGATCCACGTCCTGAAAGTTGGTGTCGGTCAAATCGGCCCTGCGCAGGATGGTACCGGTCAGATCCGATTCACTCAGATCGGCGCCGGTCAGATTGGCGCCGGAGAGATCTGCACGCAACAGGGAGACACCACACAGAGAGGTCCCGATCAGGCTGGTGCGGATCATGACGGCCCGATTCATCGTTGCGGGTATACAGTCTTCACCACCGAGGATCGCCCGATCGAGTATGGCCTCCGAAAGATTTGCCCCGTTCAGGCGGACATTGCAGAGATAGGCTTCGGTCAGATCCGCACCGCGCAGATCGACCTCCAGCATCAAAGCGGAACCTACCACGGTCTTCCTCAGCAAGGCGTTAACCATGCGTGCGGAGTGCAGATCCGTACGGGCGAGGGAAGAACCTGACAGGTCCGCATCCCGCAGATCGACATAGGGCATATCACAGGAGGTGATGCGTGCGTCGCGTAACGAACAGCGCGACAGAACCGCTGCATTGCTCTGGACGCCGTCTCCGAAGGTGGCACCATTCAGATCGGCACCGGAAAAATCCGCCCCCCGCAACATGGCCGCCCGAAAATTCGCGCCCTCGACATCGGTCCCACGTAGATCCCCACCGCCCAGATTGACCCCTTGAAAATTGGCACCGCGCAGATCCAGACCCCGCAGATCAGCGCCCTCCAGATCCAGGTGATTCAAATCGGCACCGACCAGGGAGTCAGCATCGGTTGTAAAAAGAACCTCACCGCTCTCCTTGTGTTTGATCTCAACCATTTCCCTCTCCTCCGTTTTTTTCCACCGTGGAACTCAAATCCACTGAGTACTCAGGCGCGTCAGCGATCTGGGTACCTGGCGGCGTACCTCGTTGTCTTGATGACGTGCGACGAGACATTTGACAAACGAGCAGTTTCCGACTGCCTTCCACGCCTGACGCCCTGACAGGCTTGACCCTCAGTTTCCCCTGGCCTATATGAAAAATTTGAACTTCTCTATGACATGATAGGCCAAATTGTACGAACATGGCCCCACTCCGCTGGCTGGATTCATTCTCAAGAGGAATCGGCCGACAAGCTAGTTGCGGCTATTATCTGTCACCACTACATTTTCAAAATATGAACCCGGAAAAAACAGCATCCCAATGGCTGAAACACTGATTTCTCTGGAGCAAGACGCGACACGTCTGCGCCGGGCGTTTCTCTGGGCAATCTCTTTTACCGCACTCTTGTGGTTGATCAAATTGACCGAGATCGGTTTGAGCGTGGACTTCGTACAACTCGGCATCTATCCCCGCGCGCAAAATGGCGTCTGGGGTCTCTTATGGGCACCGTTACTGCACGGTTCGCTGTTCCATCTTTTCGCCAATACCGCGCCGCTGGTGATTCTGGGCACTGCGCTGCTGTACGGCTATCCCCGCGCGGCAAAAATCCTTATTCCGATCCTGTACCTGGGCTCGGGGGTGGGGGTCTGGCTGTTCGGCCGAGTGGGCTATCATATCGGTGCCAGCGGGCTGATCTTTGGCATGGTGTTTTTCATTTTCACCATTGGTGCCTTGCGCTGGGACCGGCGTGCGATCGCGCTCTCACTGGTGGTCTTCCTGCTTTACGGCGGCATGATCTGGGGCATCCTGCCACAGGCCCCCGGCATTTCATTCGAATCGCACTTATTCGGCGCATTGATCGGCACCCTGATGGCATTTCTTCTCAAGGGAAGGGATACTCCACCCCCCGAAAAGGTATACAGCTGGGAAGGCGAGGAGGAGGGGGAGGAACCGACGTCGGAGCAAGACGATGAGGCATGGAACAGCTGGCGCTGAGCCTTGGGGCAATCAGTATACTGTTCCTTGTACTGTATTTGATCTTACCATCCTGTGAGGGCCCCTCTCGTATTCCTTAGGACCCCTGCTCGAACTACAACGAGGACTGTGCTCTGCAAATGATTAACCCTTCCGTCCGGGACTAAATTGTCAAAACCTGGTTAGCACCGATTGATTCCAAGCGAAGGCATATTCCGACCTGACATCGCCTTATGAAGATTGACCTGATCGCCCAGATCGTTCTCGCTATCGGCCTCATGACTATCATGTTCGGTATCGGTCTCTCGCTGACCAAAAAGGACTTCGTAAACGTATTCAGATTTCCCAAGGCCGTTCTTGTCGGCCTCGCTGCACAGATCCTGGGACTGCCGCTGGCCGCACTGCTGACCATATCGTTTTTTTCCATGTCACCTGAATATGCGCTTGGCTTGATGATCATCTCCACGAGTCCGGGTGGAGCCACCTCCAATCTTTTCAGTTTTCTGATGAAGGGCGATGTCGCGCTTTCCGTATCCCTGACCGCCTTCTCCACCATTGTGTCGCTTTTTACCATCCCTCTGATACTGGCCTATGCAAGCGAACTGCTGCTGCATAACAGGCAGCAAGTCGCGCTCTCTGCGGAAAGCATCTTTCTTCCATTGCTTTTTCTGGTGCTGATGCCACTGCTTCTAGGCATGACGACTCGGGCCAGGGCGCCGTATTGGGCACAAAAAATGGGGCGTCCAACTGCTTCATTTTCCGTGCTGTTGCTGATAATTACCATCACCTATGTGCTCTATTTGGAACATGCCCGCTTCTTCGACTACATTGGCCAGCTGGGTGGCCTGATCAGCCTGTTCTTTCTGACTGCCACGGCTCTCGGATTTGTGGTTGCCAAGTCTGCGGGACTTAACCTGAAGCAGCAGAAAACGGTGGTTATCGAAGTGGGCATACAAAACGGTTTACAGGCGATTTTCATTGCAACCAGTCCATTGATGTTCGCTGACCCTGTGCTCGCAGTCCCGGCCGCACTCTACAGCATACTGATGTATCTATTCGCCTTTGGCCTCTACCTGGCGTTCCGGATTTTTAAACTATAAGCGCAGGCCCCTACCCCCGTCCCTTCCTTCCGGTTGTGGCCCGGCACCATCACCGGGCCACCTGCCTGTCGAATCAATAGGTCGGCGCATCTGACTCGTAGTGAAATCCCTTTTCTTCCGCCTGCTCACGAACCGCAGCGTAGATCTTGTGGTCGAGGGACTCCTCAGCCCCACCGACTTCTTCTACTTTCTTCCGTAGAAAGGCCGCTCTCTGTTCGCTCAGTTCCCGAATCTGGCGCTGCAGTTCACTGCGACGTCCGGCGGTCTCTTTGATCAGCACCTGCTGCTCTTCCGGGGCCATCGCCTGCATCGATTGCGGTAACCGGTCTGATTCGATAGCAGAAAGCTCCACCCGTCCGCTGACCACATCATCGATCAGTTCGCTCTCACCCAGCAGATTGCCCTTACCGCTCGGAGAGGCATTGAATGCAGCGCGGCGGGCACGGGATTCGATCGATGCGACAGCATGAAGTTTGTCGGCTGCATCCAGCTTCCGCTGTTTCATTTTCTGCTCCTCCCTGCTTCCGTAATACAGGCGCGTGTCATCCAGTTTTTCCGACAGCTCAGCCAGTTTATCGTCAAAGGGCGAACTGATCGCCACCGCACTACCTGTCTGTTCCACCGGAAAATAGCTGCCGTTACCAAGCTGGGCGATCTGTTGCCATTGGCGCGATGTCTGATCATCCTGACCACACTGGATGGCGTTTACCAAAATCCCTTTTTTCAGCGCCACGGCGATGGTATCCGGGTATTTGACATCATCCTGATAGTCCATATGTGGCGGTGCATCACCGACCAGGAATACCACCTTATAGGTGTCGGAATCCTGACTCCAGGACATGTGGTGTACGGCGTCATACAGTGCCTGATTGACGCTTTCGGGCCCGTCACCGCCACCGGCGGCCGCAAAATCAACCAGTGCGGCGTACATCGAATCCAGGTCTTCAGACAGGTCCACCCGTTTGGTGACATAGGCATCGCCACGGTCCCTGTAGGCAACCAGCCCCATCCGGATCTCTGGCGTCGGTTGTGCCGAAGACATAGTAGTGGCGATGGACCAGATCTTCTCCTTGGCCGCCTGGATCAGTCCGCCCATGCTGCCGGTGGTGTCGAGCACGAACACGACCTCAATACGTGGCTGCTCATTGGTCAGCGAATCGATGGAACGAATACCGTGCAACACAGGATCCTGCAACGGTTGGGTATTGGCACCGATGCTTTGATACGCGGGGTAAAAAACCACCGTGGCGGCGGTAAACACAAACAGCGCAAATGCGAATATTTTGGATTTCATTTCAATGTCTCCCGAGTGGTTAAGGTATAGAAGAGAGTCTGCGCAGGGCGGATTCCGCTGCATGATGGGCGTGCTGAAAGCGGTCCTCCCGAACCTGTTGCAGTGACCCTGGTGCTGATTTCCGGCTGATATCGACAGGAATGGCGATGAAGAGCGCCTGCACCAGAAAAAAGCACCAGAGACTGAGAAACAGACTGCCCGTCTGGGTTGCTGCCCATACCCCGGCGGCCAGGCCGATACCGGTCAACACCAGGTCCGCCAGTGCCGAAAGCAGGCTGGAATAGAAGTACAACGAGCGGATCAACCAGACGAGGCCCAGATGCACCAACAGATAGAGGGGCAGCGAGGACTGCATAAACCAGGTCGAGCCCGCCACCAGGATCCAGCAAGCAAGGACGGTGACCCGACCGACGCGCTCCCGGCTCCGAGTCAGCAGATAGAAGACGTAGGAGAGTCCAATGCCGGCAATCAAAAGACGCAGTAAACCGTCGGTAGGACTGAATGGTGACAGGGCGGTATAGAGTACGCTGCCCAAAAGCGCTGCGATCAGGGCCACCGCAATACCTTCAGAGAATGAGGGGTGTTTCATGATCCCCTCCTCTTCTGCTTTTCACGCAGCAAGGCGACCTCCACCTCCTCTTCCCGGACCGATATATCGGGGACCATTAGCAGTTCCTCGCGCCGGCTGACTGAGTCCTCTTCGGCCAACAACTCTTCCTTCTGCCGCATGCTCTCCAGGCGTGCGCGATTTTGTTTGATCCCCAGGCTGAGCCCGGAAATCTCCTGCTGCAATGTCTTACATCGTCGGGAGAGATACTTTCCAAACCGCTCAGCCTCCAGTCGACGCCTGATCATCGAGCGGGCCAGTTCCTCCTGGTTGGATGCAAAGCAAACGTCCAGTTCTTCCCCGATATCGATCAGTGACTGGTCGATATCGGTCCGCCGGGCAACGAGCTGCTCCTGCTCGTGGCTCAGCACCTTGAGCCGATGTTCGTCTTGAGCGAGTTCCTGCTCCATCTCACGCAGCGCCTGCTTGAGCAGCACGTCGGGTTCCTCGATGCGGTCCAGAACAGCGTGAATATCGGCTCGGAACAGCCGCGAAATACGGGTGATCAATGCCATGATTTACCTCCTAACTAAGTGACTCAATGGAACCTGACCTCAGTCTAGGGGCCCTGCCTGTCCCACTCTAGACAGAGCTTGGTAAAACGAATGCCCGGCGTTTTACAAAACATTTACAT
>Ga0316189_10006774_pt1 | contig 10901 bp, 10 predicted proteins | sample LowCovwburrow_MG_FD_204930 | JGI IMG/M metagenome (GOLD analysis project Ga0316189, IMG submission 204930) | Coastal sediment microbial communities from Maine, United States - Lowes Cove worm burrow | ecosystem: Environmental > Aquatic > Marine > Coastal > Sediment | place: USA: Maine... | reverse complement strand
GCCATCGTCAAGCGGTTTTCATTGATATCAATAGCGATAATTTTTGCTGCCTTAGAGATTTTTGCGCCCTGTACCACGCTAAGTCCTACGCCTCCCGTTCCCAGCACTACAACACTACTACCTTCGTTGACCTTGGCGATATTGATTACGGAACCATAGCCCGTCATCACCCCACAGCTTATAATACTGGCTGCGGCAAAGGAGATCGTTGTCGTCGGATTCTTTACTACGGCCGATGCTTTGACCAAGGTGTATTCCGACAAAGTGCCAATATTAAAAGAACGTTCTATGGGCCTGCCTTTGTATTGGCTTCCTTTTGCATGAGCGTGTCCTTGGGTATAGCCATTACCCCCTGCCACGACCGGAGAATTAGTTTCACAAATATGCTCATTGCCCAGTTGGCACTGAAAACAGGTCCTACACGGTGTCGCCCAATTTAAAATCACGGAATCTCCTACGGCAACATGAACTACAGCGGCCCCAACCGCAGTAACGATACCTGCACCTTCATGTCCCATAATAATGGGTTTGCCCCAGCTAAGCGAATCGTAATCGGTATGGCAAAGTCCCGCAGCTTTTAGTTGCACCAGCACTTCGTCTGGTTCTGGATCGGCAACCATCACATGGTCTATGATAAAACTACCGTCGCCCTTAGCAATAGCACTTTTAGAGGTTATGGGCATATCATATGAATTTTTGGTTAGACGTATGCAATGCGGTTTTCCGCTTTCGCCTCTAAAATACCAAATTGAATGTGAAATCACAGGATTGCCCTGCCTCAAAAACTTAAAAATGTGCAAGCTAAATAATGAAAAGTAAGCGGTTTAGACTACGCCGCCAAAAAAGACATGGCAGGCAATAAAAGCACTAACCGATAACACGGTGCCAATCAAAAAACATGAAAGGATTTCCGAAGGAGTTTAAACTTTTTGTCGATCGTTTTACCGAGGTAAAAGGTATCCTTTGCAATGGCTTTATAGAGTTCATCTCCTTAGTACTTTAAGCCGGTCCTTATCTACGCCTAAGGCTTCCATCAGATGCGTATCAATAGCTTTTTCTTGCTTTTTATTTCCTTTTTCTGGCGCTTCCATACTTCGGTTTTTTATCGATTACTTGAATAACTTTTTGGCAAAGGTTCCTATGCTCATCCCTTGCACCAGTATAGAAAAAAGCACAACCACATAGGTGATATAGATAATGAGTTCAGCGGAAAGGTCTTCTGCCAAGCTTACCGCAAGGGCAATAGAAACACCCCCTCTTAGTCCTCCCCAAGTACTACATGTAACAGCATATTTCGTTTAAACGATGCTAAGAAAGTGCTTGCCTTGTCATTCGCTTACGGTTTTATAATTTTCAATGGCCTCCTTAAAAAACAGTACAGCTTCCAGCTCTTTTACCTCCGTAGCGGGAAGTATAGCTCCCTTAAAGCCTTCATTTTTCCATTCACCTCTTGACAGTGCTGAAAAACCTTCCGTACTCAAGGCATTATGACCTGCATACCCGCTGATATAAAAATAATGTTCATTACACATGTCGTCAGGCACAGCAAGACCAAAACCTATGGCGAAATCTTTATCTAACTGTGCATATGCACCGCTATCAAAATGATGCGGCCAAACTCGGACTTCTGAAGTCAAACCATGTTCTTGCAGCACTTTTTCCAAGGTCAGTTGCGCTAGAATTCTCAAATGAATTAAGGCATTTAATTTACCTGAATCATGTAGCTTAAAAATGAAATCATCCGCTATTTCGTAAGGAAGTTCATAATGAAAATCATAACGATAGGTTTTGGATAAAAAGGTATTTGAGACTTCCTGTAACCACGCCACCGTTTTTTCATGGGTAGCTCCATCCAATCGAAAAGAGGCCTTGTTCTCTTGTGCAACCCAATTCAAAGTGAAATTCTTGTAATCCAAAGAAAGTACATCTCCGTTTGCCGATAGTGGATGTGTCGTCATGCTACCTGTCTCAACAGAAAATCCTAGATTGGTATGGCTATCATCATCTTCTTTCGCTACAAAACTAATTCCTGCCGCTGCCAAGTATTGTGCAGCTAAGTGCATCATTTTTTCCATTTTCTAGTCGTTTAGGCGTTTATTCCCGCATAATTAATTCCCGTTAACCGATGGATGTCATGATTAAAGGTGGATAGGTCATCAAAATTAAATTTTGAAACATCATCATGACCACAGGCTCTAGCGATCACTTGTATAAGTTTGTTCGTAGCGTCAAAATAATTGTGCAATTGCTTGGCAGAGGAATCAATAATTAATCTACTTCGTAAGGACTCTTTTTGAGTAGCGATTCCCACTGGACAGTTGTTACTTCCGCAGGCACGCATGCCCAAACATCCAATAGCCTGTAAGGCCGAATTAGAAACGGCAATGGCATCTGCGCCTAGCATCAAGGCTTTGCTGAAATCTTCAGCAATTCGCAAGCCCCCTGTAATGATTAGGGTTACATCAGTTGCTCCTACCTTATCCAAATAGGTACGTGCTCTCGCCAATGCTGGGATGGTAGGTACGTTGATATTGTCCCTTAGAATAGTGGGTGCAGAACCCGTTCCACCGCCACGACCATCTAAAATAATGTAGTCTACCCCAACATCTAATGCAAATTGAATGTCCTTTTCTACATGGCTGGCAGCTATTTTAAAACCTATGGGAATACCACCTGTACGGTCTCTTACTTTTGCTGCAAAGTCTTTAAAGTCATCTACACCATAAAAATCAGGAAAAGTGGCCGGTGAAATCGCTGTCTCCCCTTGTTTTAAGCCTCGTACATCTGCAATTTCTTTACTTACTTTGTTTCCTGGTAAATGACCGCCAGTTCCTGTCTTGGCACCTTGGCCGCCTTTAAAATGAAAGGCCTGCACTTTATCTAATTTATCCCAGGAAAAACCAAATTGTGCAGAGGCAAGCTCGTAAAAATACCTGCTATTATTCTCCTGCTCTTGCGGTAGCATACCGCCCTCGCCAGAGCAAATTCCTGTCCCAGCCAGTTGTGCTCCTTTAGATAGGGCAACTTTAGCCTCCCGAGACAAAGCACCAAAACTCATATCGCTTACAAATAAGGGGATATCCAGTTCCAAAGGCTTTTTTGCTTTTGGGCCAATAACCACCTTAGTCGCTACATGCTCCTCATCTAGCAAAGGGCGACTAGCCAATTGGGCAGGCAAGAATTGGATATCACTCCATTTGGGAAGGGTATTTCTATCGACCCCCATAGAGGAAGAAAAACCATGATGCCCTAGGTTTTTTAGTCCATTTTGGGCCAATTCCTTAATATGACCTGTATACGGTTCTGTAGGTTCTGGATGCGTATCCGCATAAGCGCCTAAATATTCGTCTCTATTAAACGGTTGTGCATGCTGTTCCAAATAAGCATCTATTTCGGTCTCATCTACAAATAAGGCTCCTCCTTCCACCTTAGTTGTGAACTTATGAAGTACTTCACTATTATTATATTCCGAAACCCCGGTATCATAACGGTAATCCCAACCGTGTACGCCGCAGATGAGATTATGCCCTTCTACATGCCCGTCTGACATTAAGGCGCCGCGGTGTAAGCACCGTCCGTAGAGCACAGAAAAAACATCGTCGAATTTAACGATGACCAAATCGAGACCATTTACCAATGCATGTGCCGGTTTTTTATTTTCCAATGATTTTAGTTGAGCAATTACAATTGGTTTTTTCATATGTGTTTTATTTATAGTTCCTATTAAAATGAGAATCCAAGTACAAAGACAATTCTACCTCCGTCTACACTATTAAAATAGCCGAAACTGGCTGTTAGTGCTTAAGCTCCGACCACTTATACAGCACCACCAACAGCATTATGCCAGATGTTAGAGGTGTCATCGGCAACCCACACGCGACCGTAATCAAGACTCCCAGAAATACCGAATCTGATAGGAATAAAACTCGTTTTTAATCCTCCAAGCGGGATTCTCAAATCCGTATTTTGATAAAAAGATCTTTTTCCTGTAAAACGTTCGTTTCTAAAACCTCTGAGGCTTTTATTACTAGCAATTCCAATAGCCTGTTTGATTGTTGTTATTTTTCGTAGCGCACTTTACAGGTTGGGCATTCTAAACCGTGTATGGTACTTTTTAGTTGGATACCTTTCAAATGCGTCACCACAAAGTCCTGGATAAAGGCATGTTTACTTTTCTTATTATTCACATCTATCTGGATGTCTTTAAATTTCTCTCGAACAACATTTCCGTACTCTTGATCTCCCCAACAATTAGGGCAAACCCCTTCAGGCAAGGCATCAAAACCATCTGGTTTTTTATTAAATAGTGATTTTAAGAAGTTTTTCATATTATTTAGTTGCTTTGAATTTTGAATTTTGAGTTTTCACCTTCCATAGTTACGTATGAAATATGTTTTGCATCGTAGTGTATTTCCTTCGCTTTTCGCATCGTACTCAACACATTGTTTACCGTTTGCCTAGAGGTGTTGGTAAGGTTGGCAATGTCTTTATGAGAGAGAAGATTTTTAGCTTCAATCCTATCCGCTTTATGTTCTCCAAAGGCTGCTATGTACATTTTTATAAAGTCAGAGATTCTTGTTTTACTGTCTTTATAGAGGAGGTCTTGTAGTCTTGTTTCCAATTTACGTATGCGTAATCCATAAATCTTTAGCAATCCATTTTTTAAGGATTTATGCTTTTCTATAAGTTCCTCCATAAGGTCTGCCTCGATATAACAGATAATAGAATCTTCCAAAGCAAAGGCTACTTCTTCCGCTGCCGCTTGTTTGTCATACAGGGAAAGCTCGCCAAAAATATTCCCTTTTTGGACTACATATTTGGTAATATCATTGGTAGAATTCACAATTTTAACAGCGCCTTGTTTTAAAAAGAAGACACATTTCTGATCTCTATCGCCAATCTCAATGGTTTTGCCTTTGCCAATAGACTCCATCTCTAAAAGCGCGCACAAGTCCATCATAGCTGGCATACCAAGTTTTTTAAAAAGATCAAATCCTTCTAAAAACCAATATTTTGTTAGTGTTTTCAAGCTTTACGCGTTTATCAAACTAAATGTACTGATTCTAAGCTTGTTACCGATAACTAATTTTTTTGATAGTTACTTGGGACGACAATTGTGTTCTTTTTTTACCGTCTTTAAGTGAAAATCAATTCCCTTGATGTGACCTACAAGACTAGTGGATGCAGTAGGTAGCACAAAGGATAGGAACGTAAATCGTATATAAAAACAGTCTTTTTTGTCTTAAATTTGGCTCCTCAATCGAGAATCTAGTTGCCTAGTTCATAAGAATACGGTTGAAAACTGCCTTACTATGAAAATCAGAATCAAAGGAAATTCCATACGCATCCGTTTAACCAAGTCTGAAGTAGCTACGTTTTGTAAAGAAGGACGCTGTGAAGAAAGGATTGATTTTGGTGCTAACAGCTTACGCTATCGCTTGGAAGCGAAGGAAGGTGTCACAGATCTTGAGGCAAGATACACTGCGGATAGGATTACGGTCTTTATGCCTATGGAGGCCAAACAAAATTGGTTTGACAGTGCGCGAGTGGCTTACAGTACTACCGTAGCCACGGATATAGAAAATCAACTCGCTATTTTAGTGGAAAAGGACTTCGTCTGTATGGATGAAACCATAGAAGATCAATCAGATAACTATCCAAATCCTAAAATGTAAGTGTTATTGCTAAATCGATGTAGGTTGAGCATCGCTTGTAGGGCATAAAGTTCTGCACATTTAGAGATGTATTTTACAAAGTATACCACGCTGTTTTTCCTTTTTGGTGAGAATAGCAGGAAAATAGGTGTGTTTGGTAAAATGGAAAGATTTTCTACGAAAGGAAAGACAAAGCCTAGTTTATGGTTTGATGGTACGATTTACTAGTCGTAAATTAGAGCACGTTTAAAAGTTCACAGTTCTTTAGGCAATAGTTTGCTTGTAAGAGGTTTCTGGATTTTTATTTGATTTGACACATAAAGAGTATGGAAAAGTATAGCGTTACCGTAAACGATACCCAATTTGATTTGAGAGCGGATGATATAGCTGATATGGATTTGCAAAAAATGAGTGCTACGGATTTTCATGTTTTAAGAGCTACTACTGCTTATCATGTAACCCTGGAAGCGACTAATTTTGCCGAACGAAGCCTTAGGCTGACAATTAATGGAAATACCTACGATATAAAAATCAGTGATCGTTACGATGAATTAATTGATAAAATGGGCTTGTTATCCGGAGCCTCACAAAAAGCCAAGAACATAAAAGCGCCTATGCCAGGTTTAATTATGGATATTTTGGTACACCCGGGAGACGAGATTGAAGAAGGCACACCCTTACTGGTGCTTGCTGCCATGAAAATGGAAAATCAAATTTTAGCCCAGGGAGCCGGCACCATTAAATCAATAGAAGTGACCGTTGGTGATACGGTAGATAAAGGACAACTAATTATTGAGATGGAATCCTAGGAGTCTCCATAAAAGCGTAGAAGAAATGAAAAAAATACTAGTTGCCAATCGTGGTGAAATTGCACTAAGGGTGATGAAGACCGTACGGAAGATGGGAATAAAAACGGTGGCCGTCTATTCCGAAGCTGATCGTAACGCACCACATGTAAAATTTGCCGATGAAGCTGTTTTATTAGGTAAGGCTCCTTCGTCCGAATCCTATTTGGTCATGGAGAAAGTCATTGCGGCTGCAAAACAAACCGGAGCGGACGGCATACACCCCGGATACGGATTTTTAAGTGAAAATGCTGTTTTTGCACAATTGGTAGCGGATAACGGAATTACATTTATTGGACCTAAACCGCATGCCATCCAAATCATGGGAAATAAATTGGCTGCGAAGGAAGCAGTAAAGTCCTTTGATATTCCCATGGTACCCGGTATAGAAGAAGCCATAACAGATAAAGACCTTGCTAAGAAAGTTGCTGGAGAAATTGGCTTTCCTGTCCTTATTAAAGCAGCTGCCGGTGGCGGAGGTAAAGGGATGCGTGTGGTAGATAATTTAGAAGAACTTCCGGAGCAAATGGACCGCGCCATAGGCGAGGCCGTTGCGGCCTTTGGGGACGGAGCTGTATTTATAGAGAAGTATGTAGGTTCTCCACGTCATATAGAAATCCAAATTTTAGCAGATACCCACGGTAATGTGGTGCACCTTTTTGAACGCGAATGTAGCGTGCAGCGTAGACACCAAAAAGTAGTAGAAGAAGCGCCTTCCTGCGTGCTAACACCAGAAATACGTTCTGCCATGGGAGCTGCTGCTGTACGAGTAGCGAAAGCCTGTGATTATGTAGGGGCAGGAACGGTGGAGTTCTTATTGGACGAAAATAAAAAGTTCTATTTCTTGGAAATGAACACGCGCTTGCAAGTAGAACACCCCGTAACGGAACTTATAACCGGATTGGATTTAGTAGCAGAGCAGATAAAAATTGCAAGAGGAGAACACCTAACATTCAAGCAATCCGATTTAAGCATAAAAGGACACGCGGTGGAAGTACGGGTATATGCAGAAGACCCGCTGGAGAATTTTATGCCGAGTATTGGAACCTTGTCCACCTATAAAACACCAACGGGTGAGGGGATTCGAGTAGATGATGGTTTTGAGGAAGGGATGATAGTCCCCATGTACTACGACCCTATGATTGCAAAATTAATCACCTATGGAAAAACTAGGGAAGAAGCCATACAGTTAATGGTACAAGCCATTGATGACTATCGGGTAGAAGGAGTAGCTACGACCCTATCTTTTGGGAAATTTGTTTGCGAACATGAGGCGTTTATATCGGGTAATTTTGACACCCATTTTGTTCAACACCATTACAGCCCAGAAGCATTGACCGCTAAATATGAAGAAGAAAAGAAAATAGCGGCTATGGTAGGATTACAACTATACTTGGATCAAAAAGCAAGCCTAAAAGTGCCAATGGCTGCATCCCAAGATTGGAAACAAAATAGAAGCTAAAAAAGATAAGAGCTGGCGTATGAGCGATAAGATAAAAAACCTAGAAGCTAAATTGGCTGCCTCCAAAGCAGGTGGTGGAGAAGAACGTATAAAAAAACAACACGCTAAAGGGAAGTTAACGGCACGGGAACGCATTCATTTTTTAATGGATGAAGGCTCTTTTGAAGAACTGGGCGCTCTTGTTACCCATAGAACCACCGATTTTGGTATGGATAAGCAAAAGTTCTATGGTGATGGGGTGGTAACAGGGTACGGAACAATCAACGGGAGGCAAGTATGTGTCTTTGCACAAGATTTTACGGTATTTGGGGGTGCACTTTCAGAAACGCATGCAGAGAAAATATGTAAGGTGATGGACATGGCCTTGAAAATAGGCGTACCTATGATTGGTTTAAATGATAGCGGTGGTGCGCGAATTCAAGAAGGGGTGCGTTCCCTAGGAGGCTATGCAGATATCTTTTATAAAAACGTAATGGCTTCTGGTGTAATTCCACAAATTTCAGGGATTATGGGGCCTTGTGCCGGTGGGGCGGTGTATTCCCCTGCCATGACAGATTTCACCCTAATGGTAGAACATTCTAGCTACATGTTCGTTACAGGACCTAACGTAGTAAAGACGGTTACCAATGAGGAAGTAACATCAGAGGAGTTGGGCGGTGCGGCAACACATGCTACGAAGTCGGGCGTTACCCATTTGACAGCGGCGAACGATATGGAGTGTATTGCTCAAATAAAGGGAATGCTATCCTATATGCCACAGAATTGTGAGGAATTGCCGGCGCTATTACCCATGGAATTTGGAAACGAGATTCGAGAGGAGTTGGAGCAAATCGTACCAGAAAATCCCAATCAGCCCTATGATATGCGCTTGGTGATCAAGGGAATCATAGATGAAGATTCGTTTTTTGAAATCCATAAGGACTATGCAGAAAACATCGTAGTTGGTTTTTCAAGAATAGGCGGTAGAAGCGTTGGTGTTGTTGCCAACCAGCCCAATAGTTTGGCGGGTGTTTTAGATGTTAATGCTTCCAAAAAAGCGGCTCGCTTTACCCGTTTTTGTGACTGCTTTAATATTCCTTTGTTGGTCTTGGTAGATGTCCCTGGATTTTTACCGGGAACCGACCAAGAATGGAACGGAATTATAACGAACGGGGCTAAGTTGTTATATGCCTTAAGCGAAGCTACCGTACCCAAAATCACGGTGATTACGAGAAAAGCCTATGGAGGTGCCTACGATGTGATGAATTCCAAACATATTGGCGCAGACATGAACTATGCTTGGCCAGGCGCTGAAATTGCTGTGATGGGCGCAAAAGGGGCCAGTGAAATCATATTCAAAAAGGAAATCGCCAATGCAGAAGATTCTGAAGCGAAACTGGCTGAAAAGGAAAAGGAATACGCGGACAAATTTGCTAACCCGTATAGTGCTGCAGAAAGAGGCTTTATAGATGAGGTGATACTTCCTAAGGATACGCGAAGAAAACTCATAAAGGCATTTACCTTGTTAGAAAATAAGGTCGCGCATTTGCCAAAGAAAAAACATGGGAATATACCGTTATAATGTTTTTTTGCAATACTATTAAAATCTAGTTTAGAGATGAATGTTGATTATGCTCTATATCGATATAGCAGCACGTTAATACATTACTTCTAATTCAAATCGCAATTTAAGAAATTAGGTTTGGGCAATACCCAAGTTGGTCCCGTATACAGGTCAAACCAAAAACAACTGACCACATTTTCCACGTTCCATCCGCTAAGATCTTGGTTGAATGGGGATGAATAAAACATACTGTTCATATTGGTGACTTTTCCCACGGTCCAAGAGCTAATATCTTGGTTGAAAGAAGATTTAGAAAACATACTTGCCATTGAAGTAACATTACTCACATTCCAAGAACCGATATCTTTATTGAAATTAGAAAAATAGAACATGTTATACATTAATGTGACATTACGCACATCCCATGAACTGATGTCTTGGTTGAATAATGTACCCTCAAACATGCTATTCATATCAATAACATTACCCACATCCCAAGAGCTAATATCTTGTTTGAATGGCGAATAAGCAAACATATTTGCCATGGTAGTAACAGTACTTACATCCCATGGGCTAATATCTTGATTGAAAGAAGATTCTCGAAACATTTCGCTCATATCGGTAACACTGCTCGTGTCCCAACTGCCAATATCTGGGTTTATTTTATAACGTGTAAATAATCCTTTCATACTGTTTACCTTGGTCGTACAAAATCTTGTTACATCCTCGTTATTCTCAATGGCTTCCCTTAAAGCAGTTTCGTCTACTATGGTATAGGTTATGCCGTTAACATCACCTTGATTACCAATTTTAGCCCAATCGTAACACGCTATAGTTATTCCGTTGGATGCAAGATATATAGGGTTCTCCTGTTGAGGAATGTTTATTGAATCGTCGTCTGTGCAAGAGGAAAAAATACCAAAAAGGAACAGCAGAAAGAAACCTCTGTTAAACATAGTTTCGATGTTATTTAGGAGAACAATGTAGTTAAGGATTTAGAGTTAGAAAATGATATTGCTCATAAATCCAGCATAGTATACTTAAGCAGGTGGTGTTGAAAAAGGTTGTATGTTTCGTTTTCAACGGAAACATCAAGGAAAATAATTTCAGAATAAGTGACTAACTTGCAATACCTGCAATTAACGCTATTTGCACTACGAATAGGCACCCGCAGTTTAAGAGATATGAAGGTTATGCATTTTAAGATAAGCGGTGCGAATTTTGAAAATGGTATAGAATTATTATTTTGAACAGCACTAAACGTTTACGAAGCCCACATATTTCTCTAAGTTTGTAAAGGATATGAAGCATACACTATTTAAAGAATTTGAAGCAGTTTCTGAAAAGGCCTGGAAACAAAAAATCCAGTATGACCTTAAAGGGGCAGATTATAATGA
>Ga0316189_10006773_pt1 | contig 10902 bp, 10 predicted proteins | sample LowCovwburrow_MG_FD_204930 | JGI IMG/M metagenome (GOLD analysis project Ga0316189, IMG submission 204930) | Coastal sediment microbial communities from Maine, United States - Lowes Cove worm burrow | ecosystem: Environmental > Aquatic > Marine > Coastal > Sediment | place: USA: Maine... | reverse complement strand
CTGCACAGTTGGCCTGCGCTTTCGGACCCGCAGTTTGAGCGCATCGTGCCCGCCGGCTTCCACGGACCGCGCAGTGGCCGCTGGTTGCATCGTTTCCTGCGCGTGCTGACCGGGGATCCAAGCGTGCTGGTGTGGCGTCAGGGTGAGAGACCGCCTGAGCTGCCGGCACTGTCAGGGGGGGGGATGCCCGCCACTGCGTCTGCCCAGCCCGCGCTGTCGCCCAGCCCGGATCAGCAACAGGCAATCTCGGCGATCGAGGCCGCCGCCACCGGGCACCGCAATCGTCCGGTGGTGCTCACTTCAGACCGGGGCCGAGGCAAGACATCGGCGCTGGGCATGGCTGCGGCACGGCTGCTCAATGGACGGGCACGGGAGATCGTCATTACCGCACCCCGTCCGGCAGCCGTCGCGGCCGCATTCGAGTGGGCGGCTCGATGTTCAGACCGGGCGCCGGTCTCCCCGGGCGAGCTTCACATTGGAGAGGGACGGCTGCGGTTTATGGCGCCCGATGCTCTGATGCGCGAACGACCTCAGATGGATATGTTGCTGGTGGATGAGGCCGCGGCGATTCCCGGTCCCGTGCTGGAAACCCTGCTTGAACGTCATCACCGGATCGTGTTTGCGACCACTGTGCATGGATATGAGGGATCGGGGCGGGGATTTGCGCTGCGGTTTATGGAGATGCTGCGGCGGCGGGGACAAAGTCACCGCGTGGTGCATCTGACCCAGCCAATCCGGTGGGCAGCCGGAGACCCGCTGGAGCGGTTTGTAAATGATGCACTGTTGCTGGAAGCCGAGCCGGCCAGCGAATCCGCGCTGACCGGGGCCAGTGGATCCAACTGTAGCGTCCAGTGGCTGGATCGGGACGTCCTGGCGGCAGACGAGGCGCTGTTGAAACAGGTCTTCGGGCTGCTGATCCAGGCGCACTACCAAACCACGCCCCTGGACTTGCGTCATCTCCTGGACGGCCCCCAGGTGGCGATCGGTATCGCCCGGTGGGCAGATCAGGTGGCCGGTGTGGTTCAGGTTCAGGACGAGGGCGGCCTGTCGCCGGGTCTGGCGGCCGCGATCTGGGCTGGCCGTCGGCGGCCGCGGGGGCATCTGATCCCCCAGTCCCTGGCCACCCATCTTGGGTTTGAGCAGGGCCCGATGCTGCGTTGCAGCCGCGTCGTCCGGATCGCGGTGCATCCCACAGTCCGATACCGCGGGATCGGATCATGCCTGTTGCGCGCCGCAGAGCGCCGCGCCGGGGAGAGCGGCGCGGATTTGATTGGCGTGAGTTTCGGGGCCGAGCTGGGTTTGTTGGCGTTCTGGGCGCGCCACCAACTCAAACCGGTGCGGATCGGGTATCGGCGGGACGCCAGCAGTGGCGCCCACTCGGTGATCCTGCTCAAAGGCCTCAGTACCACCGGCAAAGCGCTGCGGGTGGCGGCGGGCCGACGGTTTCGCCGGCATTTCCAGCGGCAGCTGTCCGAGTCGCATCGGGACCTGGAGCCCGACCTGGTGATGGCATTGTTGAACCTCGGACCGGTATCCGCCGGCCGGATCGATCGGCACGGATGGCGCGCTGTTGCCGGTTTCGGGTCTGCGTTGCGGCCATACCAGGCCTGCGCCCCGGAGTTGCGGGTGTTGGCCCTGCGGGCTCTGTCATCCCCCCGGTTTGCGACCTGCCTGAGCCGCGCCCACGGTCAGGTGCTGGTGGTGAAGGTGCTGCAGCAACAGGGTTGGAGCGAAACCGCGGCCGCTCTGTCACTGCCCGGTCGGTCACAGGTGATCGCTCTGTTGCGGAATGCAGCCCGTGTTCTGGTGATGCATCTGGGAGATGCCGAGCTTCGAGGGTTTGCCGATACCCTGAATCAGTCCAGTAACGACTCGGGCTGACACCATCGCCCATCCGGTCACCGGGTTCGGCCACGGGGCGGCACCTGAGCACGCGGTGGAGTCCGGGACGGGCGACCGATCGCGGCGGGGCCCTCTTGCCCCGGAGACGGCATGCTTGTAAAAGTTCGTGCTCGGGGCATGGTGGACGGCCCCGGGTGGCTTTGAATGAGTTGACAGAGGAGATGGATCAGGATGGATGCAAGAGGTTTACTTGAGCAGATGCTTCAGGCCGGTCGGTCGCTGGCCAGCCAGGGTCGTGATCTGGGCGAACAAAAGCTCGGAGTTCCACAGGACGGTCCCGAGCGTGATGCGATGCTGTCCGGGATGGGCAAGGGCGCATTGGCTGCCGGGGCCCTGGGCCTCTTGTTTGGCACCAAGGCGGGCCGCAAAGTGGGCGGGTCCGCTCTCAAGGTCGGCAGCCTGGCAGCACTGGGTGGGGTTGCCTACAAGGTGTATCAGGATTGGCAGAGGCAGGATGCGGCGGGCCCGGCGGCCCTTGAGGATCCCGGGTTGCCGGTGGATCGGCTGCCCGCCGAACAGGCCGAGCGCCGCAGCCGGCTGCTGCTCCGCGCCATGGTATCGGCGGCCCAGGCCGACGGCCATGTGGATGACGACGAACGGCGCCGTATCCAACAGGGCATGGACCAGTTGGATCTCGATGCAGATGCCCGGAACTTCTTACAACACGAGCTTGCGAAACCGGCCGACCCGTCGGCGCTGGCCAGTCAAGTTGACTCCCCCGAGGCCGCGGCGGAGGTTTATTTGGCCTCATTGCTGGCGGTCAACGTGGACAACTACATGGAGCGCGGATATCTGGATGAATTGGCAAAGCAGCTGGGCTTGTCACCTGAATTGATCAGCCGCCTGGAAGCCGAGGCGCAAAAGGTGGTTTGAAGGCCCAATGCAACAGACCGAATCCGAACTGAAGGCGCGATTGAACGCCGAGACCGCACAAATCGGCTGGTGCGAGCTGCAGCGCCACTTCGCCCGGGGTGTGCTGGTTCGGGTTTCGCAGGATCTGGATCTGGTGGGGGTTGCTTGCGCCGTGGTCAGAGACGACAGCGCCATGATGGAGACCTGGGCCGCCGAGGGGCGCGTGGTCCGGGCGCGGGATGCGGACGCCCGTCGTTGGCAACGGCGGGACGCGCGCCTCTGGGCCGTGGTGGTGGCGCCCTGGGTTCTGGTGCAGGAACCCGAACCCAGCGCGTCCGTTCCGGGTCAGGACTGAGCGGTTGGCCGTGGATGAGCGTTTCGCCGCGCTGCAGCGTCTCTACGGCGAGCAGGCGACGACCCTCATCAGCGACCTGCACGTATGCGTGGTTGGCATCGGCGGTGTCGGTTCCTGGGCCTTGGAAGCCCTGGCGCGGACCGGGGTCGGCACCCTGACCTTTATCGACAACGATGAGGTCAGTCTGGGCAATGTCAATCGCCAGCTCCATGCCCTCAATGAGACGGTGGGGCGATCCAAAGTGAGCGTCATGGCCGAACGGGTCATGCAGATCAATCCACGCTGCCGCTGCTATCCGATCGATGATTTTCTCACCATGAAGACCCTGGAGAGCTATCTGGACCGGGGCTATGACTATGTCATCGATGCCATCGACAGCATTCAGTTCAAGGCGGCCATGATCGCCTTCTGCCAGCGGCGTAAGATTCCCGTAGTCGCCACTGGCGGCGCCGGCGGGCGGACCGACCCCGCTGCCATCCAGGTGCGGGATCTCAGCCGAACCTGGAATGACGCCCTGGCGGCAAAAGTGCGGCAGCGACTCAGAGGGGAGTACGGTTTTACCCGGAATCCAAAACGCCGTTTCGGTGTGGAGTGCGTGTTCTCCACCCAACAGCCGGTTTACCCCAAGGAAGATGGCAGCGTCGGTCCGGAGAAACCGGGTATACACGGCGTGTCCCTGGACTGTCGCTTCGGCTACGGCTCGGCCGCGTTTGTCACTGCGAGTTTTGGCATGGTGGCGGCGTCCCGCGCGGTCAACCGGGGGCTCGCCCAGCGTATGCGCCGCGCTGGCGGTGCCGCAGACGCCTAGTGTCCCGTCCCACAAGTTCGTTGCATATCAGCAAGACGAGAAGCGCCCAGTCGCTAGGCGGGCGGGCGCAGGACTAGCCTGCGCTCATTCAAGCGCGCCCAACACCGCCAATGGGCGCTTATCGCCTTGCCCGTCGGGAGCGCCCCAGATCCGCCACTGCCGCGTTGCAGCTGCTTAACAGAGCTCGCTATGCCTTCGCACCTGCGCCTTGCATTGGCGTATCTGGGGCGCTCTGAAACGCTACGAACTTATGGGACGGGACACAAGCCGACGCCTAAGCATCCGCCCGGTGACTCGCCGGGGGACCCGGGTTCAACGGCGGCAGTGCTCGCTGCGCGGTCCCCACTGTTGAGGTCAGGGCGCGCTTGCGTACGCCCCTGAGCGCCGTGGCCATTGCCCGCCCATCCCAGACCTGACCAGGGTCGAGCAACGCCCGCTGAAGCCCGTCTGCCGCCGTCGTCAGCCGTGCGTCGGGAAAGCGTTTTACCAGGGCGGCGAGGGTCACCGGCAACGAGAGCGCATCCAGGCAGGTCATCCAGGCGACCAGTGCATTGTAGGCCGTTGCCGCTTCACCCTCGTTGCAGGCTCTTGTCACCTGTCTGAATCGGGCGGGCTCACTGACGGCGCGTTGCGCGCGCCATACCTGCAGTTGCCGGATCAGCCGATGTCTGAACAGCAACAAAGCGCCCCCGGCCAGCAACAGGGTAAGCGCAATAACGGACGCCACAGGCAAGCGGCCCAGATAAGCACGAAATGATCCTGAGGCCGCGCTTTCCCCAAGGGCCGGATTGGGCATGACGTCAAACGTCCGCGCTTCGAAGGCTTTTTCCTCCAGGGTCTCGGTATCTGGATTCCACCAGCGTACACGCCACTCGGGAATGGTAATCGGGCCCTCGCGCTGGGCAACGAAAGTGACGGACTCGGTCCGCTCCCCAACCAGGCGCCCGCGCTCAGTCTGATCCGTCACCTGTGGGGCTTTTGGGTAGGAAGCCAGGCCGTCGATGGCCGGCGTCGGGAGCGGGGGAAACAGCACAGCGGACACGTCCTCCGCCCGGCGGGTCACCATCCGGGTGAGCGCGTCCCCGACCCGAATCGAATCCACATCCGGATCCCAGGTTTCGGTCACGGTCAAATCGTTGCTGGTGATCACACCGTTGGGATCGATAAAACCCGGTGGCAACACGACCTCCAGGGTCAACGGATCGGTTCGAAGCTCAAAGGCGGTACTGGGCTGTCCGTATCCCGCTGATACCTGAAACGAAACGTCAATCGGTGGAATGCTGAGCGTGCCCGGTCGCTGGGGAAACAGAGACAGGTCATAACGAAGGCCCTGCCAGGTTTTCCCCGAGCGGGTCTCGCTCAGCTTCCCCGTGGCACTGTCGGTTTTCATCAACAGTCCACCCACCACCTCGGGTAGATGGATTCGTTGATCGCTGAAGGTGAAGCCCGTACTCCAGAGATCGAGATTGACGATGACGCGCTGGCCCACCCAAATGGTGGGCGCATCGGACACGCCGATACCCACCTCAGCTTGTACCGTCGCCGCCGAGACACCCGGCGAAAGCAGATACATCCACAACCCCAGTACCACACCCCTCATTGCCCCGGAGCCTCTTTGTCCCGCTGGGCCTGGTAAGCAAACCGGGACCGGAGAAAATCCGCGGGCTCGGTCTGGACACGGCGCAGCCACATAGCCCTCAAAGCCTGGTCGCTACCGGCCGACTCGGATTGCACCGTCTCTTCGCCCGATCCACGGGCGCCACGCTGGTCAAACACCCAGTCATCGGCTTCCATCTGGCCACCGGTGCCCCCCGCATCGTCTTCAGGCGGCGCCATGCGCTGAAGACGGACCTCAGCGATGGCCCGATTGTCTACGGCGGCGGCCCATTCCGGTCGCAGCACAAGGGCGCGATTGTAGCTTTCAATCGCCGCCTCGTACTGACCCAGCATGGTCAGGGAATTACCCTTGTTGTACGCGGCATCCGCGCCATCGACCCGAGCAAAGGCGGCTGCCGCGGCCTCGAAATCCCCGGATCGAAACAATGCCACACCCCGCCGCATGGGTTCGGTATAGCGGTTGGCAGCCTCGCCGTAGTCGCCCCGGTCCGCCAGACCTTGGGCTTGCTGATCGGGCGTCAGCCAGAGACCGATAAAACTGAACTCCCCCCAGGCAGCCGACGGCAGCCAGAGCAATGTGGTCAAAGCGGCAGCACCAAACCGATTCATACGTCCTGTCCCACCACCCAGCCTCGGCGAAAAGCGAGCAACGTCAGCAGGACCAGCAGAGGCAGCAGGACATATCCAGCGTCACGCCAGCGCGCCCCTTCCCCGGCAGGTGCGCGAGCCAAACTGCGCTTGATGCGACGATTGATTTGATCGACGTCCTGATCATCCACCGTCACCACCGTCAGTTCGCCACCCGCGGCCCGCGCCGCCTGAGCCATCGCATCCCGGTCCAAGGCGGGCGCCGATACGTCTCCGCTGGCCCCAATCACCTCGGGTCCCGCAGCCAATGCAAAAAGCTGTAGATTGGCGCCGCTTCGGCCACCCTGACGCTCCAGATCGACCCACTGATCCGCCGCAACGCTGTCCGCCATGAGCAGTATGGATCCGGACAGTGTGGAATCCGCCAGCAGGCGACTGGCCAGCGCGACGGCCTCAGCCGGTGCATCGCCATCGACCGGCATGATCTCCGGTGACAGTTCCGCTGCAAATTGCTCAATGATCCGTGCATCCCGGGTCAAGGGAATAACCAGATGGGCGCTGCCGCTGTAGGCCACCAAGGCAGTGGCGGCACCGGGGCGTCGTTCCAGGAGATCGTGGATTTTCTGCACGCCACGCCCGAGCCGGCTCGGTTGCACGTCGGTGGCCAGCATACTGGGTGTCACCTTGAGCACAATAACCAGGGCGGCCTGATCCTCGACGAACGGAGATGGCTCCCGTTGCCACGCAGGACCGGACATGGCCAGGGAGCCCAGAACCCAGAACAGAGCCAGCAGATGTAACGGCCGCAGACTCTGACCTGCATTGTCCGGGTCGACCAACAGCGGCGTCAGCAAATGCGGCGCTATCACCGACGCCCAGGCTTCCGTTTGCGACCGCTGGCGCGTTAACCCCCAGAGCAACAGCGCGGCCATGGGCAAGCCCAGTAACCAGAGCGGACGAAGGAAGTGAAACCCCTCCAACTGCATCATGCCGCCCCAGCCGAAGACCAACGGCGGGGCAGAATGACCCGCGACACCGCCACCGCCGCGACCAGGAAAGACAGGGCCAGAGCCAGACCCAGCGGCCACTGGAACAGATCACGCTGGGGACGGAAGCTCAGGGTTTCGACCTGCCGTGGATTGAGGGCATCCAATTCACTGTAAATCTGCTCCAGCTGGTCGCGGTCCGCAGCGAAGAAATAGCGACCTCCGGTCACGTCCGCCACCGTCACAAGGCTCGCGGTATCGAGCTGCTCCTCTCCCACCGTGGCCGGATCACCCACGGCGACGGTGTGAATGACGATGCCGTTGTCCCGCGCGATTTCCGCGGCTCTGGCGGGCGGCACCAGACTGCCCGTGTCATTGCCGTCGGTCAGGACGATCAGCACCTTCTGATCCACTTCGCTGCGCTCAAACAAAGTCATGGCCAGACCAACCGCATCGCCCAGGGCGGTCTTAGGCCCTGCCATGCGAACCTGCAGCTCATCCAGCAGGATACGCAGGACGTTCAGATCTTCTGTAAACGGCACCTGCACGAACACCGCAGATCCAAACACAATCAATCCGACCCGGTCACCCTGACGCCTGGACAGAAAATCATCCAGCACCTGCTTGACCGCGGTTAAACGATCCACCATCCGCCCCTGGGGGTCGGCAAAATCTTCAGCTTCCATCGAGCTGGATAGATCCACCGCCAGCAACAGATCCCGCATGGATTGCTCCCGCACCACTGGGGGTTCCAGCCACTGCGGCCTCGCCAAGGCCAGCACCAGGGCGACCCAGATGGCGCACAAAATGATCCACTGCCAACGGCTGCGGGGCGCAACCATCGCACCCGCACTGGGTGTTTGGCCACTGAGGTCGGCCAGGCGCTGGAGATCCGGAACACGAACGGCGGCTGGACTCTTGCGGTAGGCCGGCAACCCCAGGTGGACCACGACGGGAAGTGGCAACAGCAACAGCGCCCAGGGCAGGCCAAGGGAGATCATTCCGACTCACCCACCGGAGGCGCCGGAGCGTGGTTCGCTATCCAGTCTCGTGCCGAGGCGCAAACGGACGCCACCATGTCATCGGGCGGGGCGGCGTCCGCGGGGTCGCCGTACAGGGCCTGGTTCATGATCACGCGCATTTCGTCTTTTGACCCAGGCCGTCCGGTTCCCATTTCTAGAAACTGCCACCAGGCATCACCTGTCAGACCTGCCACCTGTTCGCGGGGATAGGCAGCAAGGGCCACGCGTTTGAGCAGCTCGGCAATATCGGCCAAACCGGACCAGCGCAGCGCCGGATCGCCCATGCGCCGCTCGATGGCGGCAAATGCATGCAACGCTTCGCGACGATAGCGATCGGCCCGATAGCCTTGCCAGCTACGCCACGCTACTCCGGCGATGATCGCCAGCAGCAAACCGGCGATGGCATACCATCCTGGTGCCAATGGCCACCAGGGCACCGCGGCCGGCATTACGATGTCATGTAGTCTCTGCAGACTGCCCGCATCCGGTTCCAAAACTGTCACCTGTTGGTCTCATGGTTGCATCCTCAATTACCGGCGGATGCGCTCTGAACCGGTTTCGTTGGACTCAATCGAAGGCCCGCAATGGAATACCAGACCGCGGGGCTTGGAATCAAGGTGCCTGGGTATTCGACCTCGGCGACGCCATACCGATTGTTCTATGCCCGACACTCGACAATCCAGGCCAAAAAAACAGAACCGCCACGCGCATCAGGTCTCTAACACCGAACCTCCAGATTCCGAAAACTGGGTCCAGGGGTGTCAGAATTCAGGTGAACGTTGGTCCACATGGGAGCACATGTATTGCAGCAGGATGAAGTTGTCATCGTGACGGGATCGTCACGCGGAATCGGTGCGGTGCTGGCCAAACGCCTGGCGGAAACTGGACGAAGGGTGGTGATCAACTGTGCCCGCTCGCGGGTGGAGGCCGAGCGGGTGGTGGCGGGGATCACGGACAAGGTGGGCGTTGACCGGGCCATCCTGGTTACCGCCGACGTGTCTCAACGCAGCGAGGTTCAGCGCATGTTCGACAGTGTCATGGCAAAATTCGGCAAGGTCGATGTGCTGATCAACAACGCAGGGCTCAACCTGGACGGGCCTTTGGATAAAATGGACGACGACCAGTGGAACCGTGTGCTTTCCACAAATCTGACCGGACCCTTTATATGCGCCCAGGAATTTGTTCGCCGCCATGTGGGCCATGGCGGGCGTATAGTCAACATCGCCGCAGCAACCGGCATCACCGGCCGCAAAAACGGCGCCAACTACTGCAGCGCAAAAGCCGGATTGATTACCCTGGGGAAGTGTATGGCCCAGGAACTGGCGCCGCGTATCAGTGTGAACACGGTCACACCTGGATTCATCAATACCGAAGAAGTGATGGATCGTTTCAACTTGAACGACCCGGCAACCCACCGATCGATGGTCGCCGGCATTCCCATGGCCCGACTTGGGACGCCGGAGGACATTTTCCAGGCCGTTCTGTTCCTGCTAGGGTCAGCCTCCTACATGACCGGTCAGAACCTGTTCGTCAACGGAGGCGATTTCATGCACTGACCCCATGGCAGTGTGTCACGTCGTACTGTAGGCCCCAGTCAAAAAGTAACGAAACCAGCTTCCTATGACGCAGATCTCATCACACGGAATCGCACTGAACCCCGTCGCCCCCGGTTTCGGCGAACTGCGGAATTCCACCGACATCGTCGATGACGCGTCCGCCTTGCGGGCGCGGATGCGCGAGGACGGTTATCTCTTCTTCCGTGGGCTGCTCGATCGTGAGCTGGTGCTCAAAGCCCGCCGCGAGATATTGCTCAAGTACGCGATCATCGGCGAGATCGACCCCGAGAAACCGCTGATGGATGCCGTGGCGGCCAGCGACACGGCTATAGACCGGGTCAATCTACGAGCCTTTTCAGAAAGCGTGCGCAGCGGGATCGAGTATGAAAGGGTGGTTCTGCATCCCCGGCTGCTCGGCATACACAGGCGTCTGTTGGGGGGTGAGGTGCACGCGTTCGACTTCCGATGGCCTCGATTTGTTCGACCCGGCGAAGCCTGTGGGTTCCACTATGATGGCCCCTACATGATGCGTGGGACGGATCGAATCTTCTCCAGCTGGATTCCACTGGGCGACGTGTCCCGCAGTGAAGGCGCTCTGATACTCCTGGAAGGCAGCCACCGGCAGCAAGCCCTGCTGAAGAACTACGCGCGCAAGGATGCCGACAGGGATCGGATCCCGTGGCTGGGCACAGATCCCATTAAACTGCAGGCACGCTATGGGGGTCGTTGGTTGAGTACTGATTTTGCGGCTGGGGATGTGCTGTGCTTTACCATGCACACCCTGCACGGGGCGCTGGATAACAATTCGCCCGAGGGCCGCTGTCGTCTCAGCTCAGACACCCGTTACCAGTGCGCCGACGAACCCCGGGACGAGCGCTGGAACGGCGTCAATCCCATTGCACACGGGCGGGATAAAGTGTTCTGCCCAGGGATGGGCAATTGGAACAACCGGGATTTCCAGGATGAATGGAAACGCGTGGACGTACGTGGACGCCTGGTCATGCCCCCGCCCAACGATAATAAGGACTGAGCATTGGATTTTGCACTTTCCGACGCGCAGCACGCTGTTCGGACCGGGGCGGAGACCTTCGCCCGCGATCATTTAGACGAGGACTGGGTCGACCACGACCGCAGCGGCCGGTTTCCACGGGATGCCTGGCGTCGCTGCGCCACGTTTGGGATTCAGGGGGCGATGGTCCCGGCGTCACTGGGCGGC
>Ga0316189_10006772_pt1 | contig 10904 bp, 9 predicted proteins | sample LowCovwburrow_MG_FD_204930 | JGI IMG/M metagenome (GOLD analysis project Ga0316189, IMG submission 204930) | Coastal sediment microbial communities from Maine, United States - Lowes Cove worm burrow | ecosystem: Environmental > Aquatic > Marine > Coastal > Sediment | place: USA: Maine... | reverse complement strand
TTACATTTATATGGAACGTAACGGTATCCATATTATCAACCTATACAAAACAGCGGCAAAAATCGTAGAAACTTCTGAAGCATTAGCTAAAATAGCGGCATCAGGAAAGAAGATTTTGTTCGTTGCTACAAAAAAACAAGCTAAAGATATCGTTGCTGAAAAAGCAGGTGCTGTTAACCAACCTTTTATTACGGAACGTTGGCCTGGCGGAATGTTAACGAACTTTGTTACGATTAGAAAAGCTGTTAAGAAAATGGCAATGATCGATAGAATGAAGAAAGACGGAACATTCAACTCTTTATCAAAGAAAGAACGTTTACAAGTAGATCGTCAACGTGCTAAATTAGAAAAGAATTTAGGTTCTATTTCTGATATGACACGTCTACCAGGCGCTATATTCGTAGTAGATATTATGCGTGAGCACATCGCTATTAAAGAAGCACAAAAATTAAATATCCCAATCTTTGCAATGGTAGATACAAATTCTGATCCTCGCGAAGTAGATTATTTAATTCCTGCAAATGATGATGCTTCAAAATCAGTAGATAAAATATTATCTATTGTAACTTCTGCAATTGCTGATGGCTTAAACGAAAGAAAAGCTGAACGTGTTGAAAAAGAAGCTAAAGCTGAAAAAACTGAAGCTCCAGCGGAAACAAAAGTTGAGGCAAAAACTGAAGCTGTAGCTGAACCTGAAGTAAAGGCTGAAACAGAGGTGAAAGTCGAAGCAAAACCAGCTGCTAAAAAAGCTGAAAAAGCTCCTGTAGCTGCTCAAGAAGAAGAATAAATAACATTTATATACTATTAAAAGTCATTTGGTTCTTTTCACTATGAAAATTAATTAAATGACTTTTTAAATTTAAAAACTATGGAAAATACAGTAAAAGTCACAGCAGCAGAAGTAAACAAGCTAAGACAAGCAACGGGTGCTGGTATGATGGATTGTAAAAAAGCTTTAGTTGAAGCTGGTGGTGATTTTGATAAAGCCATCGCAGTTTTACGTAAAAAAGGGCAAAAGGTTGCAGAAAAAAGAGCCGACAGAGATTCTTCTGAAGGTGCTGCTATCGCTAAAATTAATGCAGATAACACATCTGGTGTTGCAATCGTTTTAGGATGTGAAACTGATTTCGTTGGAAAAAACGAAAACTTTGTAGCATTAGCAAGCGCTTTAGGCGATATTGCACTTAACTGTAACACTAAAGACGCGTTTTTAGCTGCTGATTTTGATGGAATGACTGTTGCTGAAAAGTTAATAGAACAAACAGGAGTTATCGGTGAAAAATTAGATATCACTGCTTTCGAAAAGTTAGATGCACCATACGTAGGTCAGTATGTTCACATTAACAAAATCGCAGCTTTAGTTGGTTTATCTGCCAAAGTTGACACTATTGAAACTTTAGTAAAAGACGTTTCAATGCAAGTCGCTTCAATGGGGGCAACCACATTATCATACAAAGATTTTGATCCCGCTTTCATCGCTTCAGAAACTGAAGCTCGTATTGCAGTGATCGAAAAAGATAATATCGAATTAGGACGTTTAGGTAAAACACTAAAGAATGTACCAAGTTACATCTCTATGGCACAGTTAACGCCAGAAGTTTTAGCTGAAGCTGAAGATGCTGCTAAAGCAGAATTAAAAGCTGAAGGTAAGCCAGAACAAATATGGGATAGGATTTTACCTGGTAAAATGGAACGTTTTATTTCTGATAACACCACTTTAGATCAAGAACAATGTTTATTAGATCAAAAGTTTATCAAAGACGAAAAGCAAACTGTTGCTACTTATGTCGCATCTTATGGAGATGTTGCTGTAACTGGTTTTAAAAGAGCTACTGTAGGCTAAACAATTCGTTTTTACTATAATTATATAAAAAGCTTCTCAAAATTGAGAAGCTTTTTTTTAGCCTTTTTTTCTCTTTTTCACTTGCTAATAATTATGTAGCTTTGTTGAACTTTCAAAACAACTATTGAAATGAGTCATGACAACATATTAATTTCAACATATATGTTAATTGACGAATTTGATTAGACTATAAAAGCGTAATAGAAACTATCTAATGAAATACAAAAGAATACTCCTAAAACTATCTGGCGAAGCCTTAATGGGAAACCGTCAATACGGTATAGATCCAGAGCGTTTAGCAGAATACGCAATGGATATTAAAGAAATCACAAACTTAGGTGTTGAAGTTGCTATAGTTATTGGTGGTGGAAATATTTTTAGAGGTGTTGCAGGTGCTATGGCTGGCATGGATCGTGTACAAGGAGACCACATGGGGATGTTAGCGACGGTTATCAACGGATTAGCATTACAAAATGCACTAGAAGATGCTGATGTTAAAACACGACTACAAACAGCGATTAGAATCAATGAAGTCGCCGAACCTTTTATTAGAAGAAAAGCAATGAGCCATCTTAGAAAAGGGCGTGTTGTAATTTTTGGTGCCGGAACTGGAAATCCTTATTTCACTACAGATTCTGCTGCAGTCCTGCGTGCCATAGAAATAGAAGCTGATGTCATTTTAAAAGGCACTCGTGTTGATGGTATCTATACTGCTGATCCAGAAAAAGATAGCACAGCAGTTAAGTTTGACCAAATTTCTTTTGAGGACGTTTTACGTAAAGGTCTAAAAGTTATGGATACGACAGCCTTCACACTGAGTCAAGAAAATGAATTGCCAATTATTGTTTTTGATATGAATAAAAGAGGGAACTTACTCAAAGTAGTTTCTGGTGAAAATATAGGTACCGAAGTGAATGTTTAAATTTTGGCTTAAATTTTGATACCTTTAAATTAAAAAGTTACCACAATGGACGAAGACATTAAATTTATAATAGATACCGCAAAAGAAGCTATGAGTGCTGCAATTAAGCATCTCGAAAAACAACTGGTTAATATAAGAGCTGGTAAGGCAAGTCCTGCCATGTTAGGAAGCGTAATGGTAGACTACTATGGCTCTCAAACTCCACTTAGCCAAGTCGCAAATGTAAATACACCAGATGGTAGAACCATAACGGTGCAACCCTGGGAGAAATCTATGCTTCAAGAAATTGAGCGTAGTATTATGATTGCAAACATTGGCTTTAACCCGATGAACAATGGAGAAACAATTATTATTAATGTTCCGCCATTAACAGAAGAGCGACGACGTGATTTAGCAAAACAGGCTAAAACAGAAACGGAAGATGCCAAAATTGGTATTAGAAGTGCACGTAAGGAAGCAAATAGTGATATAAAGAATTCTGATGTTTCTGAAGACCTTAAAAAAAATGCTGAGATTGATGTACAATCACTAACCGATTCTTACGTTAAACGAATAGATGATATTCTAGACTCTAAAGAAAAAGAAATAATGACGGTTTAATTTTTACCGTTATAATTGTCATATCTCAAATATCACATTGAACATAACTGAAATGAAAATATATATTCATTGAAAGTACTCTGCGAAGCAATACGAAATACTAAAAAAGCATAATATTTTCGAATGCACTCAAAATGATATTCAAAAGTCTTGGGAATGCTTTTTTATCTTAATTTTCCACCCTAAATGCTACAACGTTTTTCAGTTGCTGGCCTCAACAGTTTTGATACTATATATTTTAATGAATGTTTAAGATTACAGAAAGGTTTTAAACGGCAATTCGTTCTTATTTCTAGATATGCTATAGGTAATATGAAGCGTATAGATAGACGCTAAGGAATAGAATTTAGTACCCTTATAAAATTGTATTCAGAATCTGGTTTTGAAATCAATAAACTTCTCTATGGTTTTGAGCTGTGTTTTGCTTATCGTTATAGTGGCTATCATCTACCCAAATTACAAGATAATATAGCTTTTAAGTTCACCGTTAATATTTCAATATAATTGACATTATATTAGTGTTAATTAACTGGCTAATCCTTAGGTTTTTCCTACCTTTGAGGCTCATTTTATTAATGTATGCTTAAACTTTTTACCACAGGATTTTGGGAAGTTGTCGCGAGGTTGATTCTTCGTAATAAAATTTTCATATTAATTGCTGTAGTTCTAGCGACTGTGTTTTTTAGTATGCAGTGGAAACATATGCGCTTTACTTATACGGAAGCCAATATGTTACCCGATGAACACGAGGTCAATATCACTTATAATGACTTTTTAAAAGTCTTTGGAGAAGAAGGTAATCTTATTGTTCTTGGTGTAAAAGATTCGAGTTTATTTTCAGTAAAGCAACTTAATGACTGGAATAATCTTGCTGACTCATTTAAATCTTATGATGAAATTGAAACGGTTTTATCTATAAAAGATCTTCAGAAATTAGTTAAGAATACAAAAAAAGAAAAGTTTGATTTAGAGCCTTTTATTAAAGATTCCATTTCGAGTGCGGAAGAGATAGACAAGCTTCAAAATGAACTTTTTAAACAGTATCCTTTTTACGATAACTTTTTATTCAATGCCGAAACGAAAACGATTCGTACAGCAATTTATCTAAAGAAAGATATTGTAAATACATCCATCAGAAAGGACTTTATAATCAAAGTACTTCAACCTCAAATAAAGGCTTTCGAAACCAAAACTGGATTGGATGTTCGCGTTTCTGGGATGCCATACATTAGAACATTAAACGCGCAAAACATTGTTGATGAGATACCTATATTCATTGGCGCTGCGCTCTTTGTCACTTCTTTAATTTTCTTTTTATTCTTTAGATCGTTTAGAGCTACGCTTATTTCGCTAATTGTGGTTTGTATAGGCGTAATGTGGACCTTTGGGATTATTGGTATTCTAGGTTATGAAATTACGGTACTTACGGCTTTAATTCCTCCTTTAATAATTGTTATAGGTATACCAAATTGTATTTTCTTAATTAATAAATATCAGCACGAGGTTAAATCTCATGGTAATAAAGTAAAATCATTACAACGTGTTATTACTAAAGTTGGTAACGCTACATTAATGACTAATGTTACTACAGCTTCTGGTTTTGCAACATTTATTCTAACTGAAAGTCAATTACTTAAGGAATTTGGTATTGTGGCCTCATTAAGCATAGTAGCAATTTTTATGCTTTGTTTGTTTATCATTCCGATAATGTACACCTTCTTACCTTACCCTAAACAACGTCATTTAGAACATCTAAATAAACGTTGGATCGGCGGCTTTGTAGATTGGATGGAACACATGGTGAAGCACAAAAAAATTACCATTTATATTACTGCGCTTGTGTTAATTATTGCAAGTATGGTCGGTATGAACCAGATTAAGATTTCTGGAAGTCTTATTGAAGACATGCCGCAAGACAAAGAGTTCTTTAAAGATATTCGTTTTTTTGAAGATGAGTTTAATGGTATTATGCCATTAGAAATAATGATAGATACCAAACGTAAAAAGGGGGTTATGAAATTAGCCACCTTAAAACGTATTAATGAGCTTGAAGAGCTTATCTTAGAAATACCAGAATTATCGCGCCCCATTTCAGTCGTAAGTTTGGTTAAGTATAGCAAACAAGCCTATTACAACGGTAACCCTAAGTACTATCAATTACCAACGAGTCAGGAGAACAGTTTTATTCTATCGTATGCTAAAAACTCAACTTCTGATGTTGACTTATTAAAGAATTTTGTAGATAGTACAGGTCAATATGCCCGTATCACAACCTTTATGAAAGATATTGGTACAGATAAAATGGAACGCATTGAAGAAAACCTTCAGAATAAAATAAATAAAGTATTTCCTAAAGAGCGTTACGAAGTTATTATGACGGGTAAAGCTTTGGTCTTTCAAAAGGGAACCAGATACTTAGTAAGAAACTTAGTCATTTCATTAACACTTGCTATTTTTCTTATTTCATTATTTATGGCATATTTGTTTCGTTCTTTCAAAATGATTATTGTGTCTTTAATCCCTAATTTGCTACCACTATTAGTTACAGCAGGATTAATGGGTTACTTGGGTGTCCCAATAAAGCCTTCAACAATATTAGTATTTAGTATCGCTTTTGGAATTTCTGTAGACGACACCATTCACTTTTTGGCAAAATACAGACAAGAGTTACAAGCCAACCACTGGAAAATTAGAAAATCGGTATATGCCGCACTTAGAGAAACAGGAGTGAGTATGTTCTATACCTCTATCGTTTTATTCTTTGGCTTTTCTGTATTTACAATTTCGAGTTTTGGAGGCACTGTAGCCTTAGGTGCATTAGTGTCTGTGACATTACTATTCGCTATGCTATCGAATTTACTATTATTACCTTCTTTGTTATTATCATTAGAGCGCAGCATTGCAAATAAAGAGGTGTTAAAAGAACCAGCAATTAATATTATTCCTTCGGAAGATGATAGCGAAGACGACATAGAAAACAAAGAATAACAATTATCTTAGAATTCAAAATAATTAAAACATGACAACAAAAACTGTAGCAGCGTTACTTTCACAAGATGTGACCTTACAAGATGTTACCGTAAAAGGATGGGTACGTACTTTTAGAGCCAACCGATTTATCGCTTTAAACGATGGGTCCACAATAAATAATATTCAGTGTGTTGTAGATTTTGAAAATTTTGACGAAGATCTTTTAAAACGGGTTACCACAGGAGCTGCTATTCATGTTACTGGAGAGTTAATAGAAAGTCAAGGTAAAGGGCAATCTGTTGAAATTGTTGTAAAAAATTTAGAAGTTTTAGGTGATTCTGATCCTGAAACGTATCCTATTCAGCCTAAAAAACATTCTTTCGAGTTTCTAAGAGAAAACGCTCATTTACGTACAAGAACGAACACATTTAGTGCTGTGATGCGTTTACGCTCTTCATTATCTTTTGCTGTTCATAAGTATTTTAATGAAAATGGTTTCTACCACATGCACACACCTATTGTTACTGGTAGTGATGCTGAAGGTGCTGGCGAAATGTTTAGAGTTACAGGTTTAGACCCTAAAAACCCACCATTAAATGAAGATGGTTCAGTAAATTATAAAGAGGATTTCTTCGGTAAAGAAACCAATCTAACGGTTTCTGGACAACTTGAGGCTGAAACCTATGCCATGTCATTGGGTAAGGTATATACATTCGGACCAACTTTTAGAGCAGAAAATTCTAATACTTCTCGTCACTTATCAGAATTCTGGATGATTGAGCCAGAAGTGGCTTTTATGGATTTAGCAGGTAATATGGATTTAGCCGAAGACTTTATGAAATCGGTTTTAAGTTACATACTTGAAAACAATAAAGAAGATTTAGAGTTTTTAGACAAACGCCTTTTAGACGAAGAAAAAACGAAACCTCAAGTAGAACGTAGCGCTATGAGCTTAATTGAAAAAATTAAGTTTGTTGTAGATAATAACTTTAAACGAGTTAGTTATACTGAAGCTATTGATATCTTGCGACATTGCAAACCTAATAAGAAGAAGAAATTCAAGTATATTATTGAAGAATGGGGAGCAGATTTACAATCTGAGCACGAACGTTTCCTAGTTGAAAAACATTTTAAATGTCCAGTAATATTATTTGATTATCCAGCAAATATAAAAGCGTTTTACATGCGCTTAAATGAAGATGGAAAAACGGTAAGAGCAATGGATATACTGTTCCCAGGAATTGGTGAAATGGTTGGAGGTTCTCAACGTGAAGAGCGTCTAGAAGTCTTGAAAGAAAAGATGAAAGCACTAGATATACCTGAAGAAGAATTATGGTGGTATTTAGATTTACGTAAATATGGAACCGCTGTACACTCTGGTTTTGGCTTAGGTTTTGAGCGTTTAGTAATGTTTGCAACTGGGATGGGAAATATTCGAGATGTAATTCCTTACCCAAGAACTCCACAAAACGCAGAGTTTTAAATAGTTTTAATTACTTTTATAATTAACGAGATTCTATGTCATTAAAGCAGTATTTACAATTTAAACTATCACAAAAGTTGTCACCACAACAGATTCAGCTAATGAAGCTGATTCAGTTGCCTACGCAGGCTTTTGAACAACGTTTGAGCCAAGAGTTGGAAGAGAACCCTGCACTAGATACTGGAAAAGAATCAGAATCTGAAGAGGATAATATTGATGAGTTTGATAATTCTTCAGACGAATATGATGACAACGAAACCATTGAAGCAGATGATATTAATATTGATGAATATTTAAGCGACGACGAAATTCCTGAATATAGAACCCAGGCAAATAATTACAGTGCCGATGATGAAGATAAGAGTGTGCCTTACGCAGCTGGGACTTCTTTTACACAGCATTTAACCAATCAATTAAATACCTTTAGACTTTCTGAAGAAGAAGAAGAAATTGCCTATTTCTTAGTTGGTAGTGTTGATGAAAGTGGCTATATACGACGTACATTATCTGATATTACAGATGATTTAGCATTTACTCAAAATGTATTCACAACAGAAGAAGAAATTGAAAAAGTACTTCAGATTGTTCATCAATTAGATCCTGCGGGTGTAGGTTCTCGTAATCTCCAAGAATGCTTAAGTATTCAATTACATAGAAAAGAGCAGCATCCAGATGTAGAATTGGCTACTGCAATTATTGATAAAGGATTTGAACAGTTTACTAAGAAACACTATAAAAAGTTAATGCATAAATTTAGCATTAATGAAGAACAGCTTAAAGATGCGATTGAAGAAATTGAACGTCTCAACCCTAAACCTGGTGGTTCCTATGCTGGTAATAACAAAATAGTAGAGCATATTATACCAGACTTTGCTATAAAAATAGTTGATGGTGAATTAGAGTTAACGCTAAATGGTAGAAATGCACCTGAGCTCCATGTGTCGCGTGAGTATAACAATATGCTTAAAGGCTACAAGGACTCTAAAGAAAAGTCTAAAGCTCAAAAAGATGCAGTAATGTTTATAAAGCAGAAACTAGATGCTGCAAAATGGTTTATTGAAGCTGTTAGACAGCGTCAGCAGACTTTATTTGTAACCATGAGTTCTATTATGCATTATCAAAAAAATTACTTCTTATCAGGTGATGAGCGTAATTTACGCCCAATGATTTTAAAAGATATTGCTGACGAAATTGAAATGGATGTTTCAACCATTTCCCGTGTTGCAAATAGTAAATATGTAGATACACCTTATGGCACCAAATTGATAAAAGAATTCTTCTCTGAGTCGATGACTAACGATCAAGGTGAAGAAGTTTCGACTAGAGAAATTAAGAAAATTCTTGAAACTGTTATTGAAGAAGAGAACAAAAAGAAACCTTTGACTGACGAAGCACTTTCAAAAATCTTAAAAGAAAAAGGTTATCCGATTGCACGACGTACAGTTGCAAAATATAGAGAACAGCTAGATATACCTGTAGCGAGACTAAGAAAGAAAATTTAAAAATGGCATTTAAATGAAAAATTTCATTTTAAAAAGCATTTCATTTGTTTTTCATCCGTTAATTATGCCCCTTTTAGGCGTACTCTTTTATTTTTCTAAAACACCACGCTTTATACCAGAGCCTGTGATGAAGGCTAAGATTTTTTCTATAGTTATACTCACTATAACACTACCTATACTTTTATTCTTCTTACTAAAAACAATTAATAAAGTCGACTCTATTTACTTAAAAAGCACGAGAGAACGACTAATTCCGTTATTTATAAATTGTGTAATTATTGTATTAATTCTTATACGCGTTTTAACACCTAATGAAATAGTAGAATTATATTACTTCTTTTTAGGTATTCTCTGCTCCACTTTAACCTGTTTCATACTCGCTATATTTAAAATAAAAGCCAGTATCCATATGATTGCGGCATCTGGCTTTTTTATGTTTGCCATTGCTCTTGGTATTCACTACCAAATCAACATTAATGGCACTATTGCTCTTATGATGATTATTCTAGGCGCTATTGCCACTTCCCGATTACATCTAAAAGCACACACAAATCAAGAACTAATTATAGGGGTCTTTACAGGTCTATTTCCACAATTGATTTTATTAAATTATTGGTTATAGAATATAAAACATGAGTCCTATTTTAATGGATTTCATGTTTATTGCTTCACCAGTTTCACTTAACGTTGTATTATCATCAAAAATAGAATTTAAGCCGTAATATATATGAAAATTCCACGTACCATAACCAGCGCTTAGTGTTAAGCCGTATTGGAACTTATTAAAGTTATTTATATTAGATAGATTTTGATTACCAGCATTACTTTTAAACTTTGTCGAATTATATAACAAATAGCCTACTTTAAAACCTGTATATATTCGCCAAAAATTATAATCAGTAGGATTAGACGTTCGCCATCGGATTTCTAATGGTACTTCAACTAAATAGGTCGTGAATTTATTTTTTGACACACTGAATTCACTTTCATCAATAATACTGAATACTACCTCATTATTAACCTCTTCAATCAACAAGTTTTTTATATTATATGAGTTTGTAGAAATTCCTAAACCCAAGCCAATCGCAAAATTACGTTTTTGATTTATTGGCATATCCCTAATAAACCCAAAATGAAAACCAGATGAAAAACCACTTTGGGAAACCTTTCTAGGCTTTTCATTAAGTAAGTTGTATGTTACTGAAGCGTAGAATTGGTCTTCCCTGTAGTCTTTATAAAGCTCAGCTTTATCTGTATCCTCTTCCTGAGAAAACCCCAAATGACCTATAAAAAATATAAAAAGTAAAAATGTAAATTTCATGTAATAAAATTACAAAATCTTTGAATCTTTTGGGCATAAAAAAACGCCCTAACTAATCAGGACGTTTGTTTTACAAAATTAAGATTTTAAAATCTTACTCTTTAGTTTTTGTGTTTGCGATATACATTACTTTTAAAGCATTAGCCTTACGTAGTTCTTGCTTAATATCTGACACCAAACCTGCATTAGTTTCTTTATCAACCTTAAGACCAACCACAACTTTACTTTGTAGCTCTTCATTCAATTCTGCAATTGCCTGCAGA
>Ga0316189_10006771_pt1 | contig 10905 bp, 8 predicted proteins | sample LowCovwburrow_MG_FD_204930 | JGI IMG/M metagenome (GOLD analysis project Ga0316189, IMG submission 204930) | Coastal sediment microbial communities from Maine, United States - Lowes Cove worm burrow | ecosystem: Environmental > Aquatic > Marine > Coastal > Sediment | place: USA: Maine... | reverse complement strand
CAGCCAGCCGGCAACGACTGGTCCAATCATGCCACCGTGGAATGACATGCCACCCTGCCAGACATAGAGCATTTCAACAGGGTGATCCAGATAGTATGGTAGATTATAAAACAGTACATAACCGATGCGACCGCCGAGAATGACGCCGAGAATCAGAGTGGTAAATAAACCTTCATAGGCTTCGGCGGATACTCGCGTTTGCCACAGTCCAGCCTGCTGCAATTGTAAACGCACCAGGTACCAGGTACCGAAAAAACCAGCGATATACATCAGGCCATACCAGTGAATCGCCAATGGCCCCAGTTGCAGTGCTACCGGGTCTATGCCGCTCCAGGTCATCAGAAACTCCATCCAGAGTGTTTGTTGAGTCTCACTTAGTAGACCATCCACAACAAAATCAAACCCAGCACAACGCGGTAAATCACATATGGTCCCATACCGACTTTTTCAAGATATTTCAGAAAAAAGTGAATGCACACATAGGCAGAAACAGTCGATACGCAATAGCCAATAAGCAGCTCAGAGATACCCGCCACATGAACGGGCTGCTCAAACCAGTCATACAGTTTCATACCACCGGCCAGCATAATCACCGGAATCGACATCAGGAAAGAGAGGCGGGCGGCAGCTTCGCGCCTATAACCCATCATCAATGCCGCTGTTATAGTAATGCCCGAGCGTGAAACGCCCGGAATTAGTGCAAATGCCTGCGCCAGCCCGACAATCATGACATCACGAAAGTTCCATGAGGTTTCATTCTTGGTATTTTTATCCTCATTATCGGCCAGCCACAGCAACAGACCGAAAATAATGGAGGAGATGCCAATCACTGATAATGAACGGAAGTCCGTTTCTATCATATCCTTAAAGGTCAGGCCGAACAGGCCTACCGGAATGGTGGCAAAGCCGATCAGCCAGGCCATATAACCATCGCGGTCGGCGCAGATGTCACGCTGCTTTATGGTCCGCCCAAAACCTGAAGCCATGCGTGCGATATCACTGCGAAAATAAAATATTACAGCAGTCAGAGAACCCAGGTGCACCACACAATCGAATGCCAGGCCCTGATCAGGCCATCTGGTCAGCAACGGAATCAACACCAGATGCGCAGATGAAGAAATGGGCAGGAATTCGGTTAAACCCTGAATCAGGGCGAGACAAACAGCCTGAATACTGTCCATTGATGGTGTGATGTTTGCCTGCATGGCGGCACTATACGTGATGTTGTTTGCCAAACAACACTGCTACCATCGCTCGGTTTTCATTAGAGAGCCCCGAAAGGTTTTCCAAAAGAGTCCATGTAGGCAAAAGGAAGTGTGATATGAAACTTATGTTCTCCTCTCTGTTCCGCTGGCTGGATCAATTGCGCCGGATTCTGATCAATACTCTGTTCGTACTGATCATGTTCATTATTGTCGCAGCACTATTGGCTGAGCAGCCCGGCATACCTGATCGCGCTGCACTCATCGTCAATCCGACAGGTGAAATTGTTGAAGAGCTAACATTGCCTTCAACTGAAATACTGCCGCTGCAATTGGGCCTCTCCTCCCGCTATCAAACCGGCCTTCACGACCTGATTCACAGTATTGAGCTGGCAGCCACGGATGATCGCATTCGTCTGATGGTGCTGAAACTGGATGGCATGGATCGCACTTCACTGCCCAAGCTTCAGGAATTGCGTCGGGCCATCAATACATTCAAAGCTTCCGGCAAACGCGTCATTGCCGCGGGCTCGAACTACTCACAATCCCAATATTATCTGGCCGCAACAGCGGATCAGCTGTTCCTCAATCCACTGGGCGTCGTAGCCTTGCAGGGTTTCAGTATTTACCGTAACTATTTCAAGGATGCGCTGGCTCGTCTGCATATCAACGTTGAGCTGTTCCGGGCGGGCGAATACAAAGCTGCCGCCGAACCCATGATTCGCAACAATATGTCCGAGGTTGACCGGGCTTCCAATCGAATTCTATTGGATACGCTATGGTCGACTTACAAACATGATTTGACCGAAATGCGCCAGCTCAAGGCCGGGCGCATTCAGACTGTGCTCGATCATCCATCCACATATCTGGCCAGACACGGCGGCAGCCTCGCACAGCTGGCAATGGCCGAAGGCCTTGTCGATACGCTGGCCGATCAGGGTGAGATTGAGAGCTATATCGCCAGGGCACTTGATGCCAGTGACGATTATCCATCTATTAATTTTAGTGATTACCTGCAGGTCGCCAACGGCGATCCTGATCCTGCCTCGAAAAATCATATCGGCATTATCACCGCCAGTGGCATGATTCTGGATGGTGACACACCGCCCGGTTCAGTGGGCAGCAAGAGCATGGCACAGATGCTTAAGCAGGCCCGGCAGGATGATCAAATCAAAGCCATTGTGCTGCGCATCGACAGCCCCGGCGGCAGTGCCCCCGCCTCAGAGGCCATACGCTCAGAAATTCTGCGCCTGAAAAAAACAGGTAAACCAGTTGTGGTATCGATGGGCAGCATGGCGGCATCCGGCGGTTACTGGATTGCCGCACCGGCCGACGAAATCTGGGCTTCTGCGACCACCATTACCGGCTCGATTGGAGCCTACGCTATGCTGGCTGATTTCGAACAGGGGTTAGAAAAACTGGGGGTACATAGCGATGGATTGGGCACAACATCAGTAGCCGAAGGCATCCGGGGCGACCGGAAATTATCGCCCGAATTGGCTAAAGTCATGCAGTTATCAATTCAGCATATCTACGGGCGATTTTTGAATATCGTATCTGAAGGCCGAAATATGCCTGAAGATAAAGTAGCAGAACTGGCCGAAGGCCGGGTGTGGACAGGGCTGGAGGCAAAAAAGCTGGGACTGGTTGATCACCTCGGCGGCTTTGATGAAGCCATTGCTGCTGCGGCACAACGAGCCGGTCTTGGAGAAGATTATGATAAGATCAGGATTCGTCGGCCGCAAAATCTTAAAGATATCCTTTTATCGGAGCTGTTTGGCAATGCGAATACGTTTTTAACCAGCATGATCCGTTCTGCCGGAGATCAACTGCTCTCTTACACAGGGCTTTCAGCGTCGAACCCATGGCTGCAAAACATAAGGCAGTTATCGCAACTGATGGGGCTCTCTGCCGGGCAACCGGGCATTTTTGCAATCTGCAATCTGCGGGTGGAATAAAAAGAGTGGATAATGCTGAATGACTGTTTTCGGCCTATTGTGTTGAAAAACTCTGTCGATAATTATTGGTTTCCATGGTGTTTGGTGGGTGATATTCATGGTTTCTTCATGTTTGCCAACGTAACGTGGCGTTCATGTTGAATAAGAAATCGCATCGCCGCGCTCTTTCCAGGTTGATTTCCGGGTTATTTGCCGTGCAACTGATTGCTGCCGGTCTCTGTGTGATGATGCCGCTGGCGCATGCCATGCCGATGGTCAAAGCTGCGCATTCAACAATGTCTGACTCCATGGTCAATGCCGACCATTGCAAGCAGCCCATGGAAGCTCAAATGGGCCAGAATGCGGAACATTCACCTTATACGCATTGTGACCAGCTTGATTCATTTTTGCAGAATGTTTCAGCTCCGGTTCAACTGGATTTTCAGGTGCAGGCTGATCTGCTGCCAGCACCAACAGCGTCTGACTGGATCAGTCAGAGTACAGCGCTTTTTTCGCGAACGCCCACCGGGCCACCGCGAAGTTCTTCCCTCCTTTACCATATAAGCCCTCGCATCCTCGTTTGATCTAATCCTGCTTTACTCACGCATCTAAAGATGCGTGTACGGGCTTTAGCCCGAATATTTAGCAGGAGAGGGTTATGTATAAAAAATCTAAGATGTTTGGAGCCATTACGGCTCTATGCTTGTTATTTCCAGCACCCAGTCATGGGGCTGAACTGAGTCTTAAAAATGCGGTAAATCAGGCAACAAGCTCAAATTCCAGTCTGGCTGGCATGTTCAGCCAGGCACAGGCGATGGCCGAAATGCCTGCTCAGGCAGGCAGCCTGCCTGACCCGGTACTGTCGCTGAATGCGATGAATTTGCCGATTGATTCATTCTCAGCCACGCAGGAAAATATGACCCAAATGCAGATCGGCCTGTCACAGGCACTGCCCTACCCTGGTAAGCTGGGTCTCAGGCGTAAGGCTGCTTCCTTTGAAGCACAGGCTGCCGCACTGGATGCGAATGAAATGCACCTGATTCTGATCCGCAATGTGCAGATGAACTGGTGGAATCTGTTTTATATTGATCGGGCTGTATCGATTGTAGAGCGCAATCAACAACTGCTACGCCAGTTAATCCAGGTCGCTGAAACCAAATATAAAACCGGCCAGGGTTTGCAATCTGATGTACTGCTGGCGCAGGTCGAATTATCCAGACTGCTGGATGTTAAAATCAGCCTGAAGGCTTCACGCAAGATTCAACTTGCAGGCCTGAACGCACTGCTCAACCGGCCCGCCATGACAGCTGCGGAGTTGCCACAAACAGTGGATGAAACCCTGCCTGCAAATCCAGACAAAACATTAATACTGAAACAGGCACTGCAATCACGGCCCATACTGGCATCGCAGCAACATATGCTACGGGCAGCAGAAACGCGTATAAGGTTAGCCGAAAAAGATTATTATCCGGACTTCAAATTGGCCACGACTTATGGCTTACGTAATGGCTATAACCCTGCAAGTCGGAGTTCCAGAGCTGATTTTGCCAGCATTAAGCTGAGCATGACGCTGCCGTTTTTCACTTCCGGCAAACAGGATGGTGCTTTGGCCCAGCGCAAGGCCGAGGCGGCAAGGCAAACATTCAGCTTGCAGGATAAGCATACGCAGGTGGACGCTGAAATTGAGCAGGCGCTGGCAGCTTATGCTGCTGCTTCTGAACAGGCCCTGCTGTTTAAGAGCGGCATCATTCCACAGGCCAGCCAGACAGTTGCATCGATGCTGGCGGCTTATCAGGTAAACAAAGTGGATTTCCTTAATCTCGTTCGTGCTCAGATCACGTTATACAACTATGAAACACAATACTGGAAAGCATTCAGCTCCGGCTGGCAGGCATGGGCAAGGCTGGAAGCAGCTGTTGGTGTGCCGATAGCAAAGGGAGCGAATAATGAGTAAACAGGTTGTTTTGACAGCAGTTCTTGCTTTGCTCATTGGTGTTGGAGTTGGTTACTGGTCTTCATTGCAGAAGAATAATGTAACCGATACAGAGGTCTCAACTTCTCAGGAGCGTAAACCTCTGTTTTACCGCCATCCGATGAATCCTGAAATCACTTCGCCGGTTCCGGCCAAGGATGATATGAACATGGATTATATCCCGGTCTATGCAAACGGGGCGGCTGCAAACGCTCCAACTGGCACGGTGAATATTGATTCCGTAGTCGCACAAAATATTGGCGTGCGCACTGCTTCTGCCCAAAAGAAAACACTGACGCGTAATATTCGCAGCATCGGCCGGGTGGACTTTGATGAAAAGCGTGTGACCCGCCTGCACCCCAAGGTGAATGGCTGGATCAAAAAACTGTTTATCGACAGTACAGGTGCGCCAGTTAAGAAAAACAGCATGCTGCTGTCTATTTATTCGCCGCAGCTGGTGTCCAGTCAGCAGGAATATCTGCTGGCACTGAAGAATGCCGAAGCACTCAAAGACAGTTCTTTCCCGGATATCCGTAACGGCGCATTGAGTCTGGCCGGCTCATCACGTGAACGACTGGAATTACTGGATGTGCCAAAACACCAGTTAAGGGACTTGGAGAAAAAAGGGGAAATCATTCAGAACCTGCACATCCACTCGCCCTTCGATGGCATCGTCATCAAAGTTGGTGTGCGCGAAGGTCAGTATGTCACGCCTGAAACAGAGCTTTATACAATCGCCGATCTGTCCCGCATCTGGGTTTATGTCGATATCTATGAAGATGAGATGCCATGGGTGCAGGTTGGTGACATGGCGGAAATGAACGTGACGGGCATTCCGGGCCGGGCATTTACGGGCAAGGTGACCTATATCTATCCCTATCTGGATGCCAAAACGCGCACCAATAAAGTGCGCCTTGAATTCGCCAACCCTGGATTATTATTGAAGCCGGAAATGTTTGCCCATGTCAGTCTGAAAACCAGTCGCCAGATTAATGCGGTGGTGATACCGAGTGAAGCCATTGTACGCACCGGTGGACGCGAACAGGTCTTTATAAACAAGGGCGATGGCAAATTTGAACCGCGAATCGTGAAGCTGGGTATTGAAGCAGATGGTGAAGTTCAGGTTATCGAAGGTCTAAAGGCTGGGGAACAGGTGGTGACCAGTGCGCAGTTCCTGATTGATTCCGATTCCAAACTGAATGAAGCCACAGCCAAGATGCTGGAAGCCAGCAAGCCGTCATCGGCAGCACAGGATATGGACATGGGCTCCATGCAGATGGACAGCATGGATATGAGTAACATGAACATGGAATCCATGGATATGGAAGGAGCCAAAGATGAACACAAATAGACCTATACCTCTCTCTGCATCCTCTGGGATGAAACAAGGTTATGAGAAATCAGTAATTCTTGATGCACAGGCTCTTGTTCATTCTTTGTGCGCACAAAGAACGAACCAAGAAAAGCGCCCGCAAGGCACCTGCCATATTCCTCGTCAGATCGCTCGGAAAGGGCACAAGATAAAACACGAATTTTGTGCTTATCCTTTCCGAACAACCTTCCTCGGGGCATGTGCAAGCGGGGGTCAAAGGCAATCCCACGACAATGACTACATTTCCTCTGCGTCCTTCGCGTTGCTGAACAGGACGTTCAAATGCCGCGAGCGCATGGATGCGCAGGAGCGATCCTCTGCGGTGAAAGGTTCTTTATCATGATCAAATCCATCATCGATGCATCGCTGAAAAACCGTTTTCTGGTGCTCATCGCCACAGTCTGTGTGATCACCGCAGGCCTGATGGCCATGAAAAACACGCCACTGGATGCCATCCCCGATCTGTCCGATGTACAGGTCATCGTTTATACCAAACATGCCGGACAGGCGCCGCAGGTGATTGAAGATCAGATCACCTACCCGCTAACCACGGCCATGCTTTCCGTGCCCGGAACCAAAGTTGTGCGTGGTTATTCCTTTTTCGGCTTTTCCTTTGTTTATGTCATTTTTGAAGATGGCACGGATATGTACTGGGCCCGCTCACGCGTACTGGAATATCTGAATTATGTGGCAGGCCGGTTGCCTGCCGGAGTCACGCCATCACTGGGGCCGGATGCCACCGGTGTGGGCTGGGTTTATGAATATGCGCTGATTGATAAAACAGGCAGCCATGATCTGGCCCAGTTGCGCAGCCTGCAGGACTGGTATCTGCGCTATCCCCTGCAAACCGTGAAAGGTGTTGCCGAAGTGGCATCTATCGGCGGCTTCGTAAAACAGTACCAGGTTGAAGTCGATCCGGATGCGCTGGCAGCCTACAATATTCCGCTGGCCAAAGTAAAACTGGCCATCCAGCGATCGAATAATGATGTCGGCGGCAAACTCATCGAAATGGGTGAAACCGAATATATGGTGCGCGGCCTAGGTTATATCCGCTCCATTCGCGATCTGGAAGTCACACCGATTGGCGTCGATGCCAATGGCACACCGATATTTTTGAAAAGCGTTGCCAATATTCATCTGGGCCCCGAATTGCGCCGGGGTGTTGCCGAACTCAATGGTGAAGGTGAGGTCGCAGGTGGCATTGTGGTCATGCGTTATGGCGAGAATGCCATGGCGACCATCAAACGGGTACGCCAGAAGCTGGAAGAATTAAAACGAGGACTGCCGCAAGGTGTTGAGATTATCCCTGTCTACGACCGGGGTGACCTGATTGAACGGGCCGTGCACAATCTCAGTGAAAAGCTGATTGAAGAATCCATAGTGGTTGCCCTGATCTGCCTGCTGTTTCTGCTGCACATGCGCTCGGCACTGGTGGCGGTCATTTCACTGCCCATTGGTATCCTGATCGCTTTTCTGGTGATGAACTGGCAGGGCATCAATGCCAACATCATGTCATTGGGCGGTATCGCCATTGCCATTGGTGCAATGATTGATGGCGCTATTGTGATGATAGAAAATACTCACAAACATCTGGAAGAGGCGTCAAAAAATTCAAAGACGGCACTGACACAGACTGAGCGCTGGCAGGCCGTATCAACAGCGTCGCGGGAAGTGGGTCCAGCACTGTTTTTCTCGCTACTGATTATCACCGTTTCGTTTCTGCCGGTATTCACCCTGCAGGCACAGGAAGGCCGCTTATTTGCACCACTGGCCTTCACCAAAACCTATGCCATGGCGGCAGCGGCACTGCTGGCGATCACATTGATTCCAGTGCTGATGGGTTATTTCATTCGCGGCAACATCCCACCCGAAACTGCTAATCCACTAAACAGAATGCTGCATTTTTTCCATGCACCTGCGTTACGTACGGCATTGAAATGGAGAAAAACCACCATTCTGTTTTCCCTGCTCGTATTGCTGGCCGGAGCTTATCCCTTAACAAAAATCGGTTCTGAATTCATGCCGCCGCTGGATGAGGGTGATATTCTGTATATGCCGACCACCTATCCCGGCATCTCCATCACCAAGGCCAAAGAGCTGCTGCAACAAACAGACAGGATTTTAAAAACCTTCCCCGAAGTTGAATCCGTATTCGGTAAAGTTGGGCGCGCTGAAACGGCAACCGACCCGGCACCGTTATCCATGCTGGAAACAACCATCCGCTTGAAACCAAAAGAGCAATGGCCCGATGCCTCGAAAACCACGAAAGCGTTGATGGCTGAAATGGACGCTGCTATCCGCTTCCCCGGCCTAGCCAATGCCTGGACTATGCCAATCAAAACGCGCATCGATATGCTTTCCACCGGCATTAAAACACCGATCGGCATCAAGATTTCCGGGCCGGATTTAACCGTGCTTGAGCAGCTTGCCGGTGATGTTGCGCAAGTGGTCAAAAAACTGCCTGATACACTGTCCGCTTTTGGTGACAAGGCGGCTGGCGGTTACTACCTTGATTTTGATATCAAACGGCAGGAGGCGGCCCGATACGGCCTGACGATCAGCGATGTACAGGATGTTATTTCATCGGCCATTGGCGGCATGAATATCACCGAGACAGTGGAAGGGCTGGAGCGTTATCCGGTGAATCTGCGTTATCCACGCGAACTCAGGGATAATATGCAGGCGCTGAAACGGGTGCTGATTCCCACGCCGACCGGGGCGCATATTCCAATGTCACTGGTCTCTGATCTGAAGCTGCGACGCGGCCCGCCTTCAGTTAAAACCGAAAATGCACGACCCAATGCCTGGGTCTATGTGGACATCAAAACATCCGATATCGGCGGTTATGTCAAACAGGCCAAACAGCTAGTGAATGCGCAGGTGAAGCTGCCTGCCGGTTATACACTGGAATGGTCGGGGCAGTTTGAATATATGCAGCGGGCTGCCGAACGTTTGCAGATTGTGGTTCCGGCCACCCTTCTCATTATTTTCCTGCTGCTCTATTGCAACTTCAGGAATATCACTGCGCCACTATTGGTAATGCTATCTATCCCCTTCGCTCTGGTCGGCGGTTTCTGGCTGGTTTATCTACTTGGTTTCAACCTGTCTGTAGCCGTTGGTGTCGGGTTTATAGCACTGGCCGGAGTCTCGGCCGAAATCGGTGTGCTGGTGATGACCTTTATCGACCAGCGACTGGCGAAACTGAGAGCTGAATCTGATGAGCCTCTGAACGCCGATCAAATCAGAACCGCCGTATATGAAGGTACAGCACTGCGTCTTCGCCCCATTGCTATGACTGCCGTAGCCATTACGGCAGGCCTGCTGCCGATCATGTGGGGCTCAGGAACCGGCTCTGAAGTCATGCAACGTATCGCTGCCCCAATGATAGGCGGCATGGTAACAACAACCCTGTTGTCACTTCTTGTGCTGCCGGTATTTTACGGTCTGGCACTTCAAATTAAAGAAAAGAAAAAGGAGAACTTGTGAGGAAAACCATTATTACTATTACAGCCACTTCATGGGTGGGAGCAATATCGAGAACTCCGCAGAGGGCATTGCCTGACCCTGAATGGAGTAGCTACTGCCATCCCTTTCACTGTTCTTTCATATAAGAATATGGAGCATAAGGCCACAACCATCCGAGACAGGAGTAATGATGAGAACAGAACATAAGAAAAAAAAATCATGGCGCGGATTGCTGTTTGCAGCTACGGCGGCACTGGTATTCATTATATCCCCAACTGATCAGGCTTTGGCCAGTGAGGTTGATATGTTCAAATCACCGGGTTGTGACTGCTGTACCGGATGGGCAGATCATCTGCGCAAGGAAGGTTTCACTGTCGTTGAGCATAAAAAAGAGGAAATGGATGCCATTAAATCTCTGTTTGGCGTGCCTGAAAAACTGGCATCATGCCATACGGCCATTATTGACGGTTATGTGATTGAAGGCCATGTTCCTGCTGATGATATCAAACGGATGTTGAAGGAAAAACCGCAAATCACAGGCCTGACTGCACCGGGCATGCCGATGAAATCACCGGGTATGCAGAAACCGGGCCTGCCACCAAAAGGTTATGATGTGCTGAGCTTTGACAAGGGTGGAAAAAGCCAGATTTATACAGAATATTAAAGATTCTCCGAAAGAGTCTGAATATATATGCAACCTGAAACGCACTGAATATTGTATAGAGGCAAGAAAATATGATGCATGAGAAATACCCATATATGCGATTTACACTACTGCTACTGACCGTCAGCTGGTTGCTGGGCGCATGCAGCAATGAAACAGTAAAGCAACCGACATCTGTCAGTATTGGCAACCCCTTGCCGGCCATTCAGCTGTTATCGGTATCCGGTGAAATTGTAGATAGTAAAACTATGTTCGCGGATAAGGTTGTTATCCTTAATCTCTGGGCCACCTGG
>Ga0316189_10006770_pt1 | contig 10905 bp, 5 predicted proteins | sample LowCovwburrow_MG_FD_204930 | JGI IMG/M metagenome (GOLD analysis project Ga0316189, IMG submission 204930) | Coastal sediment microbial communities from Maine, United States - Lowes Cove worm burrow | ecosystem: Environmental > Aquatic > Marine > Coastal > Sediment | place: USA: Maine... | reverse complement strand
ACGATTGACTTGCAGACAATTCGCCCGCTAGATATTGATGAGCGCATTCTCCAATTGAATGTATCTGTTGAGCAAAACGATTTAAGTAAGTTGAATGCCGATGGCGAGGACACAGGCTATCGCGGCACACTATCCTTCGTTGATAAATTTGCTGACGACACCCTAGGTGTTGCTTTAGCAATCGCTACGCTGGAATCACCGAATCAAGAAGAACGTTGGAATGCATGGGGTTATGCCGGCGACGGTCAAGGCAATAGTGTTCTAGGTGGTGCTAAGCCGTTTGTTCGTTCGTCGAACCTACAGCGTGATACGGTTATGGCGGTAGTGGAATACGCACCGAACGATCGTTTACGTTTGACCGCTGACGCATTGCACATCGATTTTCTTGATGAAAAAATTCTACGCGGTATTGAAATTCCTGGAGCATTTGGTGGCGGCTTCGGTGTATCAACTGATGTTGCTACGGCGGCTAACGGCTTTGTGACTAGTGGTACCTTTAATAATGTGCAAGGCGTTGTTCGTAATGACTTTGAGCAGCGTGATGCTAAGCTAACTAACATTGGTGTAAATCTTGAATACGCAATCAGTGACACACTGACTCTAGAGTTAGACGCCAGTTCATCAGAAGCTGATCGCACGGTAAACAGTTTAGAAAGCTACTCAGGTACTGGACGAGGCACCGGCGTTGGTGCGTCCGATAATATAGGTTTCTCTCAAAACGGTGATCAGTTCGGTGTTAATTTTAACTCGAACTTGAATTACGCAGATCCAAATGTAATTCAATTAGGCGGCCCATTAAGTTGGGGTAACGGCTCAACTGTTGCATCAAATGGGCAAGATGGTTTTATTAATATTCCTGAAATTGATGATGAGCTAAGTGCCTTTAAGGCGGTTGTGAGCAAGAGTTTTGACCAAGGGTTTTTTAATAACCTGTCAGCGGGCATTAATTACTCTGATCGAACTAAGTCTAAACAAGATAATGGTTTCTTCTTAACATTGAATGAATATCCTGACCGTATTGGTGTGCCTGAGGAGTTTCGTGTAGCTGACACATCGCTTGAATTCTTAGGTCTAGGTAGTATTCAATCGTACGATTCATTTGCACTGTTGAATTCTGGTGCTTATACACTGACCAACGAAAACCTAACCAGTAATAATCGTGCGATAAACACTTGGAGCGTTACCGAAAAAGTAACCACTGTGTTTGTCAAAGGTGATTTCGAAACTGAACTGGGTGGCAAATTAGTTACTGGTAACATAGGTGTTCAATACGTAGATACGGACCAAAGCTCAATTGGTAATGCAGTGACTAACGTCGACGGTTTTGTTAGCGCTCAACGAGTTAGCGGTGGCGCGAAATTTAGCGATGTCTTGCCAAGCTTGAACTTATCGATTGGCTTGACTGACAATCAGAAACTACGCTTTGGCTTAGCTCGAACATTGTCTCGTTCGCGTATGGATCGAATGAACTCTGGTTTTGGCTTTACCTTTGACACGGTCGCGAATGCGGTAGGCGCGCCTCCTTTTGGAGCAAGCGGTGGTAATCCAGAGCTTCGTCCTAATGAAGCGGATCAGGTAGATTTGAGTTATGAATATTACTTCAGTGATGACGGTTATGTATCAGTCGCTTATTTCTATAAAGATCTACGTACATGGCAAGAAGAAGTTGTAACGCCAGCTGACTTTACGGGTGTTCAAGCGCCTGGTTTTACCGGTACAGTAAACTCAAACCTAGGTTTCTTAACCGCCTGGACTGACACAACGACTGGCAATATCGACGGCTTTGAACTCACCGGTGTACTACCTGGCCGAGTTATTTCTCCGCTGCTAGAGGGTTTTGGTTTAAGTGTAAGTGGCTCTTTCTTAGACAGCAGCTTAGACTCAGCTTCAGACAATAGCCCGATTGTGGTCCCTGGTTTGTCGGAAGAAATTATTAATGCGACAGTCTTCTATGAAAAGAATGGCTTCCAAGCACGTGTCAGCGTCCGCGATCGTGATGATTTCTTAGGCGAACGTTTCGGTACATCGTTTACTCGAAATTTCACCACTGTTATCGGTGCAACTCTTTGGGATGCGCAGGTAAGTTACGATTTTGGTGAAGCAGGTTTCGAAAGCTTAGATGGTTTAGCGGTTAGCTTTCAAGCTCAAAACTTGTCTGATGAGCCCTACATCACGGTAGATGGCAGTGGAAATGTTCAAGACTTTCAACGTTTTGGCCGAACCTTTTTGTTGAACGCTCGTTATAAGTTCTAAGCCTTTGCTGAGATATCTACTTAGTTAAGTGGAATGAAGAGCCCCTGTAAGCTATGTTTGCAGGGGCTTTTTTATAGCTAAATTTTACGCAATTTACCCGACATCAAATAATGAACGATACGATCAAACGAATAGCCATTGTCGGCGGTGGCACAGCCGGTTGGATTGCCGCTGCCTTACTTGTACGCCTGCTGGGTAAAAACCTAGAAATAACACTTATTGAGTCTGAGTCAATCGGCACCGTAGGCGTTGGTGAAGCAACCATTCCACCAATTCAGACTTTGAATCAGGCACTGGGTATAGATGAGGCCGATTTTATTCGCCAAACCAACGCCACGATCAAGCTAGGCATTCAGTTTGAAAATTGGAATAGAGCAGGCGATTCTTATATGCACGCTTTTGGTGACATAGGCAAGGGACTCGCCTTATGTGGTTTTGAGCAGCTATGGTTACGAGGCTTAGAGACGGGAGTTAGCAGTGACTTTTGGGACTACTCGCTAAATTTTCAAGCGGCTAAGCAGGGCCGTTTTGCTAAATTTGATAGTATCCCCAATACCGGCATGAGCGGCTTAGTCTATGCCTATCATTTTGATGCCGCTCTCTATGCTAACTATTTGCGCCGCTATAGCGAGCAAGCAGGAGTAAAGCGTGTTGAAGGGATAATCGACTCGGTCAAGTTAAGCGAGCACGATGGTTCGATTGAGTCCTTAGCCCTTCAAGATAAAAGCCAAATAACTGCCGACTTGTTTATTGATTGTTCAGGTTTTAGAGGCTTATTAATTAATCAGGCACTAGGTGTAGAGTATCAAGATTGGTCCCATTGGCTACCAGCAGATAGTGCAGTAGCGGTGCAATCAGAGTCCCTTGCCCCGGCGGTTCCCTATACTCGGTCGATTGCGCATGAGGCTGGCTGGCAATGGCAAATACCGTTGCAAAACCGAGTTGGCAATGGACTCGTGTATAGCAGTCAACACATGAGCGATCAGGCTGCCACTGACCTACTATTGCATAACATTGACAGCGCAACACGAACCGACCCGCGGGTGATCAAGTTTAAAACAGGGCGGCGTGAAAAAGCGTGGCACAAAAACTGTGTGTCACTCGGCTTGGCTTCCGGTTTTTTAGAGCCGCTTGAGTCGACCAGCATTCATATGATTCAAACGGCGGTTACTCGCTTGATAAAAATGTTTCCACATAAAGGCATTAAGGAGGCAGAGGTTGATGAATATAACCGTCAGACTAAAGAAGAGATGGAGCATGTTAGAGACTTCATTATCTTGCACTATGTGGCTACCCAACGGCCTGAGCCTTTTTGGAAGGCGTGCTCTGAAATGTCGCTACCTGAGCCGTTGTCGAACAAGATCAGTCTGTTCAAACAGGCAGGCAAGAGCGCGAACGCAAGCGATGCATTGTTCAGCGATGTGGCCTGGCAACAAGTTATGATTGGACAAGGTTTGCTGCCTGAAGATTATCATCCGCTGGCCAACTCAATCAGCGAGTCACAACTGTCTGAGTTTCATGACAATATTAAAACAGTTATTAGTCAAGTGGTTAGCAAGCTGCCGACGCATCAATCCTTTATCGATTCGATCCTCGCACAAACGATTTAATTCTGCTCATTGGAAGCTGATGAATACGTATGTAGCTCGTTGTGTGTGCCTTTTGCCAAGCAATATACTGCTTAATTGAAAAATAATAAAAATTATACGATGAGGAGTAGATCAATGGGTTCATCATTGCGTCAAAAACCGGAGCTGACTTTCTGGCAGATCTGGAACATGTGCTTCGGCTTTCTTGGCATTCAATTCGGCTTTGCCTTACAGAATTCAAACGTCAGCCGCATCTTTCAAACGCTTGGTGCCGATATGGCCTTGATACCAATGCTGTTTATAGCGGCGCCACTAACAGGTTTGATTGTCCAGCCATTGATTGGTCATTTTAGTGATAGAACATGGACCACAATGGGCCGCCGGCGACCTTACTTCTTTTGGGGGGCAATATTAACCACCGCATCACTGGTCTTTATGCCGAGCTCGCCAACCCTATGGGTGGCGGCGATAATGCTGTGGATCATGGATGCTAGTATCAACCTAACCATGGAGCCCTTCAGGGCCTTCGTTGGCGATATGTTGCCCAGCAAACAACGAACGCTCGGTTACGTGATGCAAACCTTTTTCATTGGTGTTGGTGCGGTAGTAGCATCGATGTTGCCATGGATATTTACAAACTTTTTGGGTGTCGACAATACCGCCGCCGATGGTCTCATACCAGATTCAGTTCGGTATTCATTTTATCTTGGTGCCGCCGCTGTAGCATTAACAGTCGGCTGGACTATTATTCGAACAAAGGAGTATAGCCCGCAGGAGCTCGCCTCTTTTGAGGAGCCCGCAAATGCAAGTGTTGCCGTAGCTGAGCAAGCGGAGTTTGCCGACCAAGCGGTTTTTTCTAGCACTAAGTCGATTCTCTGGACTGCAGTGGGCTTGTTAGCAAGCATCGCAATTTACGTTGGCGGCTGGGATTATCAGCTGTATATTCTTAGCGGTGGTGTAGTGGTGTTTGGCTTATTACAGTTTTACGCCTCATCAAAAGAGAAGAGCGGGGATAAAAACAGTTTCTATGAAGCATGCCGCAGCGTCGTGTTGATGCCCAAGACCATGCGCCAGTTAGCGGTGGTGCAGTTCTTTTCATGGTTCCCATTATTTGCCATGTGGATATACACAACGCCAGCGGTAACCAGCGTACACTTCGCTAGCTCCGATGTAACAAGCGATGCTTATAATGAAGGTGCAAACTGGGTTGGGGTATTATTCGGTGCTTACAATGGCTTCTCAATAATTGCGGCTTTGCTGATACCGATAGCGGTTCGTCGTATCGGCCTTAAAGGAACACACTCGATCAACCTTCTGATCGGTGCAGGGGGGTTGGCATCAATGATGATTTTCAAAGACCCGATGATGTTACTGCTATCTATGCTTGGGGTTGGTTTTGCCTGGGCGTCTATTTTATCAGTCCCGTATGCGGTGCTTTCTGACTCGGTGCCCTCGGAAAACATGGGCCTCTACATGGGCGTGTTTAACTTCTTTATTGTTATACCGCAATTGGTCGCAGCCAGCTTACTTGGCTTAGCGTTGAAGTACTTGTTTGCTGGTGAGGCCATTTACATACTTGGCCTGGCCGCTGGTTTTTGGGCTGTGGCCGCGATTGCGATGTTGTTTGTAAAGCATCAAACCGAAGTCTAATATCGCTTTCATAATACCGGCTTGAGCGCTTTAATTCTTGTTCGATTCAACTATAGGTTAGACAAATTAGGTGAGCATGAATTGCAGCGATTTAAGCAGCGCCACAAGAATCACGGACTATTAGCTTTGTTGGCAATAAAATCGACTGTACAGGTTCGTCGTTTATCGAGCGGATAACACTATCAACTAATTCTTTTCCGGCCTCAAACGTGTCCTGTCGGATTGTAGTGAGTGCCGGTGATAGGTGCTCGGCCGTCGGGATATCGTCGAAGCCGACTATGGCTTTATCAAGTGGCACTCGAATTCCGCTTTGGCGTAAGGCTTTGATAGCACCCATTGCAATCAAGTCACTGGCGCAGAAAATACCGGAGAACTCTACGCCACTTTCAAGCAATTGATTTGCCGCCTTGTAGCCACTCTCTTCAGAAAAATTTGCATGAAAATGAAGTGACTCTTGAACCTCAATATGGTGTTTCTCATGCGCTCGTCGATAGCCAGCATAGCGGTTCCTCAGCTCTGGGTTATCTTTGGATTCGCTGCCTAAAAAAGCAATGTTTTTATGCCCAAGTGTGAGTAAGTGATCGGCCGCTAGAAACCCACCTTGTTCGTTGTCGCAACCAACAAATAGCCCGGGTTGGTCTTCAATCACTGGCCCCCAAGTAACAAAATGAGCACCGGCTTCATCCAATTTAGAGATGCGCTTGATATAGCTAGTGTAGTCGCCGTAGCCTAAAAATATGATGCCGTCAGCTTTGTTTGCATCTTCATACTCGGCGTTCCAGTCATCACTTAATTGCTGAAATGAAATAAGCAGGTCGTAACCTTGATTTGCGGTGGCGCGAGTAATACTGCCAAGCATGGATAAAAAGAACGGGTTGATGAATGCTTGGCTTTCACCCGATGATTCTTCGAACAATAGTAGAGCCAGGGTATTGGTCGTTTGCGAACGCAAATTTCTGGCGTTCACGTCAACTTTATAATTCAGTTCGCGCGCGATCTTCTGCACCCGCTGGCGTGTTTCTAGGCTGACTAAAGGGCTGTCGCGCAAGGCACGCGAGACAGTAGGTTGGGAAACCCCAGCTAAGTGCGCAATATCGACCGAGGTCGGTTTGTTCTTGCCTTTCATTTTTTTAGCCCTTATGTAAATTTATTACATTAACTGTTTTTAGTCACTTGTTTATTGGCTATCATGTGACTATTCTCACTTTTCGAGATGGCGTATTTAGTACTTCAGCAATATCTGAATTATTACATAAACCAAACAATAAGGAGGGGCTGAATGTTACGAAGTTTGTAGACTAAAGCCTAAGGAGAAGACCGAAGCAGGCGATCAATGCTGCTCGGTGCTTTACTAATAACTAATAAACGTAGGAGGTCAAATTTTGGCTCAAGCACCAATATCGGCATCAGTAACAACATCTTCGTCTGATAGTAAGAACTACACCGTGCCTTTGATTATTCTTACCTCACTATTTTTTATGTGGGGGTTTTTAACCGTACTAAACGATGTTCTCATACCGTATTTGAAGAATGTGTTTGAATTAAACTACACGCAAGCACTGTTGATCCAATTTTGTTTCTTTACCGCCTATGGTGTTTGTTCGATCCCCGCTGGTGGCATCGTTAAGAAACTTGGCTACCAAAGAGGTATTGTGGTCGGCCTAACAATCGCTGCGGCAGGCTGTTTCATGTTTATTCTGGCCGCCAACGTGTTGTTGTATCCGGTCTTTCTTGGCGCTTTGTTTGTGTTGGCAGCTGGCATTACTTTATTACAGGTCTCGGCCAATCCTTATGTTGCTTTGCTTGGGCCATCTGAGACGGCTCCACGACGCTTAACGCTTACGCAAGCGTTTAATTCAGCCGGAGCATATCTAGGCCCAATTATTGGTGCTGCGCTGATTCTAGGCGCTGTCGCAGATTCGGCCTCAGGTGCTGACGCTGTAAAGATGCCCTATGCACGCTTAGGTATTGCTTTGTTGGTGTTAGCGGTTATCTTTATCTTCGTGAAGCTACCTAAAATTGATGAGGCGGGAGTGGATAAAGGTAGCTATGCAGATGCTTTACAGTTCAAGCATCTAATTCTCGGCGTAATAGCGATCTTCGTTTACGTTGGCGCAGAAGTGTCAATCGGTAGCCTGATCATTAACTTTTTGGGCGAATCACACATTGCAGGTATGGGTGAAGAAGAAGCGGCTAAGTATGTTGCAAACTACTGGGGATTAGCTTTAATCGGGCGCTTCATCGGGGTTGGTTTGATGTTTTACGTAGCCGGTAACATCATGCTAATGATCAATGGCTTAGCGGCAATTATTTTGCTGGCGATCGTGATTACCACCGGTGGTGACTCAGCTTGGATGGCATTGATTGCGGTTGGCTTTTTTAACTCACTAATGTTTCCAACTATTTTTAGCCTAGCGATTGCTAAACTCGGCCCTCTAGCGAGTCGAGGATCTGGCTTATTGTGTACAGCGATTATTGGTGGTGCGTTTATTCCGCTGCTACAGGGTGTGGTCGCCGATTCGGTTAATCTGCAAATATCGTTCATCATTCCGATGATTTGCTATGTTTACATTGCCTTCTATGGCCTCAAAGGTTGGCAGCCAAAAGGCCCCGGTTTATAAATGTGACCATAATGGCTAGTCTTTAACAAAAAAAGGCCCTGACAGAGTGATCTGTCAGGGCCTTTGTTGTTGATTATCTTGCTTTACTGCTACGCAGTAATTTTGCGAGCGAACACGCTGGCACCTAATAACCCTGGGTTTTTATGAGTGATCAACCAAGTGGGCAGGTCGGTCATTAGGTGGCTGTGTCTGCCCTTATTTTCAAAGCCCTTTCTGAAGCGACTAGCCGCCAACTGAGCCGGATAACGTTGGCAAATGCCTCCACCGATAAAGACTCCGTTGTAGGCGCCTAGGGCTAGCGCGATATCGCCAGCAACTTGGCCTAGCATCTCGAAGAAAAGGTCGAAGGTTTCTTCACAAATGGGGTCGGTTTTGTTGATCCCCGCGACTGCAATATCTGCGGCGATAAGACCAGGGTTGTCTTGTCCGTGAATGGCGCATAAGGCTTCGTGGATATTTACCAGCCCAGGGCCAGACAATAAGCGCTCACGCGAGATGCGATCATCAAACTTTTGATGAAGGTGGCTTAAAACTTCTCCCTGTAGTTGATTCTCGGGTGAAAAGCCGGCATGGCCGCCTTCGGTAACAAGCGGTATTAATTTGTTATCCCTACGCAGCAAGCCCGACATTCCCAGGCCGCTGCCGGGGCCAAGTGCGCCGACCGTATAGTCGCCATCAGGCAATGGCTGCCAGTCGCCACCGATATTAATTACATCGTTTCCAGAAAGGCTGCTTAAACTGTATGAAATTGCTTCCCAGTCATTGAGTAGGCTAACTTTTTCAATGTTGTAGCGTTTACGTAAATCGGCACAATCAATCGACCAGTGGCTATTCGGGAAAACCACCTTTTCATCTTTAATCGGCCCAGCAACGGCTAGAGCTATGGCTCCAAGTTGCTTGATATTATGAGAACTCAAATACCGATCTATGGCATCGCTTACATGTTCAAATTCAGCCGCTTCTAGCGTTTGAGCAGCGTTAAAGTATTGGGGTGCGTCGGCGCTCAAGGCGAAGCGAGCATTAGTCCCGCCAATGTCGGCGATCAAGATAGGGTGGTCTGTCATGATTGAACTCGGTTGATTGAACTCGGTTGATAAATAAATGTGGTGATATGATCAACAGTGAACTGTCGAATGATGTGGGTTTAAAGTCATCTTTATTTTAATGTCTCTTTAGCTTAGCTTTGGTGATTTTTTTTGGGATCACCAAACCAGTATCTATGATTTTGTTGCCTAGCTGACCAAGTTGCGCTGTTTAATCGTGGGTAAAGCGAATAAAGTCATAATCAGTTTGTAATAATCTAACATTTTACATAAAATATGTAAATAAATTACATAATCGCACCGAGAAGTTGTACTCTAGATTTCTACGGTCGGTGTCATGAGAGGAGCTTCGATGCTTAATATATGCAATATCGTAATCGTTGGTGGTGAAGGCGATTTAGCCTTTCGTAAACTTTATCCAGCGCTTTTTAGTCTACATAAAGAAAATCTATTGGCCGACAGCACTAATATTGTCGGCTTTGGTCGAGGCAAATTTAGTGACGAAGATTTTCTCAACAATATGCGAAAGTGGACCGAAGAAAGTGACTACGTAAAGTCGGTTGACGACGAGAGTTGGGCTTTGTTCTCTAAACGCATTATGCATTTCGACGGTGATGCTACCTCAGCGAAAGATATAAAACGGCTACAAAAGAAGATGGGGCCAGAAGAAATTGTTTTTTATCTCTCCACTCCGCCGTCAATCTTTGCGCCGATCTGCAAAGCCATGGGCGAAGCAGGTGTAGTGACTGCCAGCACTCGCCTTGTGGTCGAGAAGCCTCTGGGTGAATCACTGGCATCGTTTAATGTAATTAACGACACACTATTTGAAACATTTGAAGAGCACCAAATTTATCGAATCGATCATTATCTTGGTAAAGAAACTGTTCAGAATTTACTCGCGCTACGATTCGCAAATATCTTTTTTGAACCACTCTGGAATCGCAGTTATATCGACCACGTTCAGATAACCGTTGCTGAGAGTGTTGGAGCCGGTGGCCGTTGGAATTACTACGACGAATCTGGCGCCTTGCGTGACATGGTGCAAAACCACTTACTGCAACTCGTTTGCATGGTGGCGATGGAGTTTCCGGCGCGCAATCAGGCTGACGATATCCGCGATGAAAAGCTTAAGGTGATTCGTTGTTTGAAGCCAATTGAGGCCTCTAACGTGCATAGTAATACGGTTCGTGGGCAATACACACGAGGCTCAGTTAATAATAAATTAGTGCCTGGCTATCTCGAAGAAAAAGACGCAAAAGAATCATCTAACACAGAGACTTTTGTCGCCATTAAAGCCGAGATTGAAAATAATCGCTGGCAGGGCGTGCCGTTTTACCTACGCACAGGTAAACGTATGTCTGAACGCTACTCTGAAATCGTGATTCAATTTAAGCCGGTAATTTTCAAATTTATCGACATTGATCCAAACGCCTTGAATAGCAATCAATTGGTAATTCGATTGCAGCCAAATGAGGGCATCGAAATGAAAATGATGAACAAGGTTCCGGGATTGAATGAAAGCATGGACTTACAAAATGTAGGCCTTAATTTGTCATTTGAAGAAGCGTTTGAAGATCATCGTAGCCCCAGCGCGTACGAGCGGCTTATATTAGACGTAACTCGTGGCGACCAGACATTATTTATGCGCTCCGATGAACTGCAAGGCGCTTGGTCTTGGGTAGACGGAATGATTGACGGTTGGAAAGCAACAAAACAAATGCCACAGAAATATAAGGCAGGCTCTAAGGG
>Ga0316189_10006769_pt1 | contig 10906 bp, 7 predicted proteins | sample LowCovwburrow_MG_FD_204930 | JGI IMG/M metagenome (GOLD analysis project Ga0316189, IMG submission 204930) | Coastal sediment microbial communities from Maine, United States - Lowes Cove worm burrow | ecosystem: Environmental > Aquatic > Marine > Coastal > Sediment | place: USA: Maine... | reverse complement strand
CGCCGATGATGCGCGGCATATTGCTAAAGCGACTTTCAGGACCAAAGAAATTCTGGGCAACCCCGGTGACGACATCCTTGTACAGTGGCTCACCCTCTGCGCCGGGTTCCTTGGTTCGGTCTAATACGACGATGCCCTGGGTCGTAGAGGGCAGGGCGTTCATCAGGGCCTCGGTATCAAAAGGTCGGTACAGGCGAACCTTGATCAGGCCGACCTTCTCACCCTGTGCCACCAGATGCTCTACCGTTTCATGGGCGGTTTCCGCACCTGAACCCATCAGTACCATGATGTGTTCCGCATTATCGGCGCCGACGTAATCGAACAGGTGGTAGTGGCGACCGGTCAGGTCGGCAAATTCATCCATTACCTTCTGAACAATACCCGGCATTTTCTGGTAGTAAGGGTTGGCTGCTTCTCTTGACTGGAAAAACACATCGGGATTTTGCGAACTGCCACGTAGGACAGGGTGTTCAGGGGTGAGTGCACGCGCCCTGTGTTCGGCGATATGTTCATGTCGGATTAGCTGCCTGATGACCGCTTCATCGATGGCCTGAATCTTGGCGACCTCATGAGAAGTCCTGAAGCCGTCGAAGAAATGTACTAGCGGGACTCGAGCCTCAAGGGTAGCTGCCTGGGCAATGAGTGCCAGGTCCAGGACCTCCTGAGGTGAATTAGAGGCCAGAAAACCAAAGCCGGTGGTGCGGGTACTCATGACATCGCTATGGTCGCCAAAAATGGACAGGGCATGGGTAGCGACGGAGCGGGCAGCAACATGGATAACCGCGGGTGTCAGTTCACCGGCGATTTTGAACATGTTGGGGACCATGAGTAGCAGTCCCTGGGAAGCGGTAAATGTCGTCGTCAGTGCACCGGTTTGCAAGGCGCCGTGAACGGCACCGGCAGCGCCGCCTTCGCTTTGCATCTCGATGATTCGTGGCACGGTACCCCAGAGATTGGGTTTATCGCGTGAAGACCATTCATCGGCCCATTCGCCCATAGGGGATGCCGGTGTAATGGGATAGATCGCGATGACCTCGTTGGTCAGGTGTGCAATAGTAGCAGCAGCCTGGTTTCCATCTATGGTTATGGTTTGATTACTGGGCATAGCCACCTCCGACTAGGCATATGAGTTGCTATCCTTACATAACTGTCTTTCGAATGCCTTGGCTCGGATCAATTTAAGCCAAGTTATTGACCTGAATCAATAGAATAGACCCCATGGGATCAGGTTGTTAATTGCTTCTCTTAGATGGGGTTCAGTACTGGGTTCCTAGTATTATCCTGGTCATTACGGCCAGATAAGGTTTCACCATTCAGATCAGGTGCCGGCATGTCATTGAGAGGTGGGTCTGAACACAGGGCCCCAGCCACAATGATTATTCTGAATTCTCGTCCGATTCGTTTTCAGCCGATATGTTTTCATGGGCCTGCTTGGCCATGAGTCTGAGTCGATCCTCTACCCGGCGATTGATGCTCTCTTCAGGGAAATCACCGGCTTCATCTCGAACCCCAGCAGGTATGCCTGTCAGGATCTCTATACCGTCGTTCACGTCCTCAACGGCATAGATATGAAATTGCTCCTTCCTGACGGCATCGATGACCGCTTTTTTCAGCATCAGGTGTTTGATGTTGGAGGCAGGGATGATGACGCCCTGTTCACCCGTCAGGTTGCGTGCCTGGCAGAGGTCAAAGAAAGCTTCAATTTTTTCATTGACGCCGCCTATGGCCTGGATCTGTCCCAGTTGATTCACCGATCCGGTGACGGCTATCGATTGCCTGATAGGCGCTTCCGACAATGCGGATAGTAGGGCATAGAGTTCTGCACAGGAGGCGCTATCGCCTTCAATCTCTCCATAATTCTGTTCAAAAACCAGGCTGGCCGACAGCGAGATCGGGTGATCAGGGCAATAGAGTCCGGTCAGATAGCCATTAAGAATAAGGACGCCCTTGGAGTGGATCGGTCCGCCGAGCTCCACCTCGCGTTCTATATCGATGACCTCGCCCTTACCAATATGCACTCGGGCAGTAATACGGCTGGGATGACCAAAGACGTATTCTCCAAATTGCATGACCGAAAGGCCATTGATCTGACCTACCTGGTCACCCGTAGTTTCGATCATGAGTGTATCGCGCAGGGTTTCTTCCTGCAGGCGTTCACGAATACGCGACAGCCGGCGTTCACTGGCATCGATGGTGTGCTGAATATCCTCTGCTGTTACCAGGTCGTGATCAGCCTCACCGGCCCAGTAATCAACCTCACGCAGAAAATCGGCTACCTTGCCGAAACGGCTGCTTAGCTTTTCAGCATCCTCGATGATTCTGGAACTATGCTCGATGACGCGAGCCACGGCCTCGGCATTCAGGTGTCGTAATTTGTCGCGTCGTAACAGGGTGGCTATGAGTTGGGCAAGCTGGTTAGTGCTTTCCTCGTTTCTGTCAATGCTGTCATTGAAGTCGGCGGCGACCTTGAATAGCTCGCCGAACTCGGGGTCATATTCACAGAGCAGGGCATAGAGCAGTCGTTCACCCAGGAGCACGATTTTTACATCCAGGGGGATAGGTTTGGGTTCCAGTGATGTCGTGCTGGTGAGGCTCAGGATATCACCCAGGGATTCTATGCGTATCTGGTGTGATTCGAGGACCCGTTTCAATCCTTCCCAGGCATAGGGCTGTATCAGGAGTTTACGGGCATCCAGGATCAGGTAGCCACCATTGGCCCGATGCAGTGCGCCGGGTTTAATCATGGTGAAATTGGTGTACAGGGTACCCATGTGGGCCTGATGCTCGATCCGGCCCACGAGATTATGATGCGTGGGGTTGTCGAGATAGATGACCGGTGCGCCCTTGGTCTTACTGTGATCGATAATGGTGTTGACCTGATAGCGTTTCAGGAATGAGGCGGGCTGTTCCATACCGTAGAGCAGCATCTCCTGTAACGGTGCCTCGCCCTCATCCTGGGAGCGAAACTCTTCGGTATGTTCAACTACGTCCTGTTCCACGGCATTCAGGTAAGACAGTACCTGGGGTAATTCGGAATAATCATGACGCATCTGATCTATCAGTTGATCGACAGCAGACATGATGACATCTCGATTAAGGAGCTTGATCTCCTGCAGCATTTCCCGGCGCCATTTCGGCCCCTGCTGAACCATGTGTTGTAGTCGTTCCTGAAGTTGTCCGACCACGGCCTCAATCTTTGCCTGTTCCTTTTCCGGCAGCTTTTCGTATTCCTTGGGGTCCAGGACCTTGCCATTTTTTCGGGGTGCGAAAGCGAAGCCGGTTGGTGTACGTAGCATGGCAATATCATGCTTGTTGGCCTCATCGTGGAGGGACTCAAATGCCTGTTCCTGTCTCTCAGCGTAGGCTTCTTCGATCTCGCGATTTCGCGCAAGATACTCCTCACTTTCCAGTGCTCGGGGTACGTTTGTGCGCAACTCCTCAACTAACTGAGCCATGTCCTGTTTGAATCGGACCCCCATACCCGCTGGTAGTGAAAGAGACCGTGGTTTATGTGGTGCATCGAAATTATCGACATAACACCAGTCAGAGGGGACGGGCTCGCTGGCAGCCTGTTTTTTAATGAATTGTGTGATTACACTGCGTTTACCACTACCACTGGGGCCCAGGACATAAAGATTGAAACCTTCCTGGTGTATACCGATCCCAAAACGTATGGCTTCCAGGGCGCGATCCTGTCCGATGATCTCTTTCAGATCTTTAAGATCAGCGGTGCTGCTGAAGCTGAACTGCTCGGGGTCGCAGCTCGTATAGAGTAAATCAGCCGTTAATCTCTGCAGGGTCATCAAAATCTCGTTGTTTTTATGTTATGAAAGATTGGAAAAAACTATAAACCTTATTTACAAAATAGCATATGCAAGAAATATCTTGCTGATCAGGATCAATGATCGGGACCCATGGGCTCATACGCCCGACTCATTATGCAACTGTATGATTCGAATCAGGCGCTCACGGTCGAGCCAGCCAATGATGCGTTCCTGTTCTAGCACGGGGACCTGGTTATAGGAATGAGTCACCATGAGTTGCAATACCTCGGAGATACTGGCTGAAGCCGTGACACCACGGAGCTTCTCTATCGGGGTCATGATTTCCATAAGCCTCGTGGTGTCCCAGGCCTCACGGGCTATCTTATTACAGTCGCTCAGGGTCACAAGTCCAGTGACCTTCTCGTCATCGGTGATTACACTGGCTCGTTTGCCCTGCGTAAATACAAAGCCTTCCAGCCATTTTGAGATGGTGAGATAGCCAGAGACCGCACTGAAATCCTTATCCAGATAGTCTCGTGCCTGATGTCGCCGGAAGACCTGATTAATCATAAAAGACTGCCCGCTGGCCTGCGCCGAGAACAGGAGAAACCAGCCAATCGCTAGGAACCAGAGGCCGTTGAGCAACAGCCCTGTTTGTAAGACCAGTAACAGGCCAAAGATCATCAGCATATAGGCCAGGAGCTTGCCAGAGGCCACGGCCCATCGCATTCCGGTCTGGGCATTACCAGAAACAGACCAGACCAGGGCGCGAAACACACGCCCCCCATCCAGAGGGAAGCCCGGGATCAGATTGAAAATAGCTATAATCAGGTTGATCCGTCCCAGCCAGTTCAAGGAGACTGAAATAACTTCATTGATGCTCGAAAAGAATCCGGAAAGCAGATAAAAAAGGCCAGCCAGGATCAGGCTGACGATCGGTCCTGCTATTGCGACCCAGAACTCAGTACTGGGGGATTCTGCTTCCTTTTCTGTTTGTGCAACACCGCCGAATATAAATAGTGTAATGGACCTGACCTGTATGCCTCGATACAGGGCCACGATGCTATGCCCCAGTTCATGTAAAACGATACTGGCAAAAAATAACAGGGTGGTAATGGAGGCTGCTAATACGGCAGTGGTAGTTGACCAGTCACCATATTCCATCCTGAAGCTTTGATAAAGCGTGGTTACAAGCAGGAAAAAAATGATAAACCAGGTGTAGTGTACCCCAATACGTATGCCTGCAATGGTTCCTAAACGATAAGCATTTTCAAACATCGAGTTTATACTCCGGCATTAGTCAATTCTTTGCAAGACTCCCTGGGCTTAGCCTAAGTGTAGTACTAGGCTCCCTTGATGACCTGCTGGAAAGGCCTGGATGTCCACCCTGTGATATCTATAGATTCTAATAAGGTCATGATAATTGCGCCATGTCATTTCTACCTCAATAAATCTGAGACAAGGCAATCATTTCGTACTATATGAATCTATAGTTAAGGCTTCATTTTCAGCCCTGATAAGTAACAGCTGGCATGAGCATATGCCAGATGTGGGAGTTTTAAATGCTGAATATCAACCCGGATATAATTTGCTTTATTATCCTGAAGGCGCGTGAATTCCTGGCCCAGGAAGATATCGCGCTTCCTGATGAACCCATCGACCCAGGTGGTGAATGGGCAGTACAGGCCCTTTCAGATCATATCGAAAGCCTTTGCTTTGAGGAAATTGAGGCCACTGTGAAAGACCTCGAGCCGGACCAGGAGGCAGAACTGGTTGCCCTGATGTGGCTGGGAAGGGGAGATTATGAACTGGATGAGTGGCCAGCGGCTATCGAGGAAGCCGAGGCAGAGATGACGGATCACACGGCACAATACATCCTGGCTCACCCGATGGCAGCAGACCATCTACTGGAAGGCCTCATTCAACATGGCTATTCCTGTGATGAGTGAGTCATCCTGAGTCTATACAGTCACCTCAGCAGGGGAGTGATGTTAAGCCCCCAGGTTGATGGAAAACCTGTTTCGTGTAGTACTTAAGTCTATGTTTTGTTTCCTATAAAGGGGTTTCTTATTATTATTGAATAATGATTGTTTAAAAGTGGAATAAATCCGTTCTTGGGGGTATCTTTGTTACTAGGCGTCACTCTTAGGCGTTAATGTTTATGGACGATCAAGATAAATAATAAACGAGCTGAGGCAAAACCCTGACTCACCATAAGAATGGTATGCATCTATGAACGCACGGATACTGATTTCAGTATTGTTATTTTTCTGGGCCATTACTCTTTCCCTGTCAGTTCACGCCGAGTTGACCTTTACGGCCCCGCCCAGAGAAAGCCCGGAAGCGGGTATGCAACTTTATGGGCCAATCGCGAATGCCCTGAGCAAAATGCTGGGAGAGAAAGTCATCTATGAACATCCCAGGGACTGGCTGACCTATTCGCGACGGATGCGTGAGGGCGATTACGATATTGTATTTGATGGACCGCAGTTTGCATCGTGGCGTATGACACATATCAATCATGTCCCATTGGTCAGGATTCAGGGTGATTTAAGGTTTGTAATCATCACCAATCAAAATTCGGGTATACAGGATATACAGGACCTGGCCACAAAAAAGATATGTGCCCTTGCCTCACCCAACCTGGCGACCTTGAGCATCCTGAGAGAATTTACCAATCCGGTCCGACAGCCCATGCTGGTTGAAGGCAAGGGCGGAATGAAGGGTATTTATCAACGCTTTAAGGATGGAGATTGTATGGCGGTCATCCTGCGCGACTCGTTTTATAACAACAAGATTTCGGATCTTGAGCGTGATGAATATCGTGTGGTCTGGGAAAGTATGCGGATGCCAAATCAAACCATCACGATGACCCAGGTCATTTCCAGAGATTCGCGTGATAAGGTACTTAAAGCCTTTAGCAGCGATCAGGGTGCAGTCAGTGCGTTACCGTTGTTTAAAAGATTCAGCAAGAAGTCTACCCGGTTTATAGTGGCTGAGCCGGATGAGTATGAGGGCTTGAATTTTCTTCTGGAAGGGGTCGTCTGGGGCTGGTGATCTGAAAGCGGTCTTTTAGGAATACGAATTATTCTGACCTGATTCGATTCCGCCCCATGGCCTTGGCCTCATACAGCAGTTCATCAGCACGTTTTAATAGATGTGATGGGGTATCACCCTTTTTCAGTATGGTGCTCACCAGTCCGGCACTTATGGTGACGTAATTACCGATTTTTGATTTCTGATGTTCAAGCTTTTCATGTGCAATGGCAGCTTTAAACTGCCTGGCAATTTCCATTGCATGTTCTTCATCTGCTCCGGTCATTATAACTACGAATTCCTCACCTCCATATCGGGCTACGAAGTCATCGGCCCTCTTAAAATATTGAGTCATTAGCTCTGCGATTATTTGCAGACAGGTATCGCCTTGCTGGTGTCCATAGAAATCATTGTATTGTTTGAAGTAATCGATATCGAACATGAGCAGCGATATTGGCTGTCCTGTCCTTATCGCACGATTGAATTCCTGAGTGATCTGCTCATCAAAATAACGACGATTATGTAAACCGGTCAGGCTATCTGTGCTGGCGGTCAGCTTTAATTGTTCATTGGCCCTGAGTAGACCGATATTCAATTGTTCAATTTCACGATTACGTTCGAAGAGATTTTCCTCGGCATGGGTTCTTTTACGTTCTTCCCGATTGAGGTAGTGCCTCATAACTAAGGTGATGATCAGAAATACCAGATAAATACCCAGACCTTCTTTGAGCAAAGAGCTGCGGTAGGCCTCAAGAACTCCAGGTGTAACCAGGCTTGCCGCCGTCCACAGGGTGCCATTAACAGGAGATGAGGACAGTATCCTGGCTTTTTCTGCCTCGGTAAATCGAAAATCCAGTCTGTCTGTGATCATGTTTCTAGATCCAGTATCCGTTAGTTCGATGAGGTGGTCGCGGCTGTTTTGAATCAGCATGAGCTCCTGATTGTCAGGCTGTATCATCCATAGCAGTCGTGTAAGTTCATCGAGTCCAAAGCTGATAAAGAGTAGCAGTTCACGATCATCAGTTAAGAGTTTGATAACGACATCGTAATGATAGAGATTCTGATTCGGGTGGACTCGAACAATCCGTTGACCCGTTTCGGTAAATGCCTTCATATCCGTGATGCATATTTCACCCAGTTTGCCGTCAAAGTCATCAATGATGGCGTCGCCATGATTAGTGGCAATATTCATGGTGAAATAATCAATAAAGTATCTTTTGAGTTTCTCGTTCAGGGTGTTGAACAGGGTCTCATCCTGAGGGTTGTCGGCCAGCAATAACAACTGGATGAGATGGTCATGAGCAAAGATTTCGACCAGTCGCACCCTTTCATCGATGATTCTTTCTACTTCAGCGCTGGCGATATTGCTGGCATTGTCGGCCTCTGCCTTGTTCGCCAGCAGGTAATCCTCGTATCGCTCGTTTCCAATCCAGAGCAGGAACAATGCAAAGCCAATCAGAATACTGATCGTTAAGACATTTATTGGTCGGATTACAGAGTTATTGAGGTTTTTATTACTCTTATTCATTATCTGGGAGAGTCAGTGATCTTTTGTCCTCAAAATCCTCCATGATATAAAAAACCCCTACTAAATGTAGCAAATTGGTTTTTCCTAAGGTGTAAATAAATTATTCAATCTTTATGATTCTAGACCAATACATTGAATAGTTGCCTAATCCTATCGTCTTAAATCTCCCTGCAACAGGTACTAAAGACCGTCCTGCTGCCAGGTTATCGGCTGGGGTCATATCCCGAGTATTCAATGCCGCTGAGGTCGGCTAGGGTGCGGTTCCAGGTCGTCAGGTCGTTCTTGTTAAACTGATTGATATGTTCATGGCCGCAGGCCCTTGCCATGACCTTGATCAAGTCCACTGAGGCTTCAAGGAAATTAGCCAGTTGTCTGGCAGACTGGTCCACATCCAGTCTTTGTCTGAGTGCAGGGTCCTGTGTGGCAATCCCTGCCGGGCACTGATTGGTATTACAGATCCTGGCAGCAATGCAACCGATGGATTGCATGGCGCTGTTAGCAATGGCTATTCCATCTGCGCCTAGCGCCAGTGCCTTGATAAAATCACTAGGTACTCGTAGACCGCCAGTAATAATCAGAGTGACCTTACCGCTGAGTCCTTCTTTATCCAGGTAATGACGCGCTCGTGCCAGGGCGGGTATGGTGGGCACGCTGATGTGATCACGGAATAGTAAAGGGGCTGCTCCGGTACCTCCCCCTCGTCCATCCAGTATGATGTAATCGGCGCCGGCACTGATCGCAAAGGCCATATCCTGTTCTATATGATTAGCACTAATCTTAAAACCGACTGGAATGCCGTTGCTAATCTCACGAATCTGTTCGGCGAAACGCCTGAAGTCTTCAGGGGATTTTAAGTCTGTAAATGTAGGAGGTGAAACCGCAGCCTGTCCGACTGGAATGCCGCGTACCTCGGAGATCCGTTGGGTATTTTTCGATCCTGGCAGGTGTCCTCCGGTTCCGGTCTTGGCAGCTTGGCCACCTTTGAAATGAAAGGCCTGTACTCGAGTTAATAGTTCCTCCCTGAAGCCGAATCGTGCACTGGCCAGCTCATAGAAATAGCGGCTGTTTTCTTCCTGCTCTTCGGGCAGCATGCCACCCTCACCGGAGCAGATTCCGGTTCCGGCCATTTCAGCACCCCGCGCCATTGCAATCTTGGCCTCTTCAGACAGGGCGCCAAAGCTCATATCAGAAACAAACAATGGAATGTCGAGCTCAAGGGGTTTCTGGCTCATTGGCCCAATAATCAATCGGGTATCAACAGGACTATCGTCCATGAGGGGCTTTTGGTTTAACTGTGCGGTCAGGATCTGGATGTCATCCCAGTGCGGTAGCTGGTTTCTGGGAACGCCCATGGCCCCCATCGGTCCATGTTTTCCCATAGTGCTCAGGCCATCGTGTGCCAATTCATGTATGAGCTCAATGGTGGGTTCTTCCGAAGTAGCCCTGGCGCTTGGAGACTCAGAGATACTACCCGGACCCTTATGACCCACCTGTTCATCGCTAAACTGGCTATGGGTACCGTCGCAAAAGGGGGAGTTCCCGGTATGCTTGCAGGCACATAGCCATGCCTCTCCCTCTTCTTTGGCAACCACGACTTTAGGAGTAAAGGAAGTGCCAATATGTGAGCCATCGCAAAATGGCTGGCTTTTTGATCGACCGCAAGTACAGAAGTGATATTCCTGTCCCTTACCTAATTGAACCTTGATGGGCTGGTTGTCGGCTATGATCGGCTTATCCATTTCGTTCTCCGCGGTGTTTATCTATGCCCTGGGAAATGAAGCAAAGTATTAAAATTAGAACCCAGGCACTCGTTATATCGGTTTTTACTTCGGTGGTAGTGAGGATGCAAAGTCCAGGCTGCGATCAACCCAGGCCTGGAGGTCCTGATCCGATTCGATACCCCTGGATGTCACATAGATGAAGCCTTTCAGGGGTTTTCCGGTAAGGTCCATTTCAAGGGCATGGGGTAGCTTGAGTGCATCCTGGTATTGATTCGGACCTACGCGGGCCATGAGCGTGTCATCGACAACACCACAACACATGTTTCCGGATAACATAAAGGCCAGGCCTCCAAACATCTTTTTTTCGACGATATCCAAACGATTGGAGAGTAGTTCCCTGAGGCGTTGTGCGAGTCCTTCGTCAAAAGCCATGATCCTGAACCTTGATGTCTGCCGGATTAAGGGTGTTTGAAATACCCATCTGCGTAACATCCTAATCATAGTAGCGGGTAAAACTGTCTACGGCTTCGCGCGGTGTTCGATAGCTATTCACTACAGCGGCGGTATCTTCGTAGCCCAGGGCCATGCCACAGATCAGGATACTGTCCTCGGGGTAATCTAATGTCTGCTTAACGATGTCGGGGTATTCGGCCAGAGAGGCCTGTGGGCAGGTGGCCAGCCCCAGGTCGACTGCAGCCAGCATGACCGATTGAAGAAACATGCCATAGTCAAGGAATGAGCCCTGTTCGAGGCCTGCTTCCATGAAAAACAACAACATCACCGGGGCGTCGAATGCGCGGTAATTGGCAGCCCACTGGTCGATCTGTCTTTGCCTGTCCTGTCTGGAGATTTCAAGC
>Ga0316189_10006767_pt1 | contig 10907 bp, 4 predicted proteins | sample LowCovwburrow_MG_FD_204930 | JGI IMG/M metagenome (GOLD analysis project Ga0316189, IMG submission 204930) | Coastal sediment microbial communities from Maine, United States - Lowes Cove worm burrow | ecosystem: Environmental > Aquatic > Marine > Coastal > Sediment | place: USA: Maine... | reverse complement strand
GCCCCATCTATTAAGTAAGTTTTGTATTTCATCCCAGTTTGGGTGGTTTTCAGCTAAGTCAAAAGCGATTAGTGGTAGAGTTCCACCGGGTGGAACTATTCCGGGTGGAACTTTTACACCAAATGATTCCAGTTTGCTTTTTTGCAGATCTGTGGCTACGAAACCGAATCTGTGTATGACTTTCATAATCCTAACGCCTTGAGAATTTCCGGGTAACTAGAGTAGATATCGCGAGCAGCTTGTAAAACCGACTCCCTATTTGGAGCCTTATTGCCTCTCTGTCCATATGGGATCAAGTTTCGCCATATCTTTGTAAAACCCTGATGCTCCGATTTTGTCAATACTATCGACAACATTTCACCTTCATCCAATTCCAGTAATCTTGCAAACCTTTTCTCGATCAAGTGATGCCTCTCCAAACCAGAGCCCTTAGGCACCAAATTTTTCAGCTCCTTAAAGGATTTTATACCATATTTGGAGGCATGCTTCAAGTTCGAGAATGCTGGTGATGCTGCACGGAAAATATCGTCAGTCGAGGAAGCAAACAGGTTTTTGACGGGGACTCCCGAAAAGAAACCCGCGGTCATTAACATGTAAGCCATTTCAGTCGTTGCGACAATTTTCTCGTCCGTTGTCGCGCTGTCATCTACTATGGTTGAAGCAGCATCTTGGCCAGTAAGTTTCTGAGCGGCACCAAGAAAGTTGTAAAACATTCCCATGAAATAGTTGCCTTGTTCCCAATATCTCCAGCCTAAGTTTTGATTATCCTCACCAATTCCCAGTCCGGTGGGATCGGTTAAGGTCACAGGGTTGTTATGTACATACTGATACAAGTTATAAGATGCGGGCTTGAAACTATTAAAATCCCTCGCCGGATCGGGAGTGGTAAAGCGGGCAGTGACAGGATCCTGCCAACGGGCTCTCATGTAGATAAGCCCCGTGGCCTCCTCATCTTCATGGCCTGTGTACCCGTGAGCGCCTACATGTTTGGGATCGCTCATCTGTTGGCCGAAGGGGGCGTATTCGTGGTTGATAATCTGCTGGTCGTCTATGGTTACTACCGGACTTCCCAGATGGTCTCTGTAATGACGGCTCACCACTTCGGGTTGACCCCATACCTGTTCCACCTTGCCAATCACCTGCCCGTTGTGCAGGATGTAGTTCACCACGCTATCGGGACCATCGGCGCTGTCTATGATTTCGCTCAGCACCAGACCGGCACCGTTTCGTACGGTATAGGTGGTTTCACCGGTTCGGATATCGGTGGTCCTTACCCGGTTCCCATCGTAGTCGTAAATGTAGGTCTGGAGCGGGATTCTGGTAAGCCGGTCCCGGATCATGGCTACCTTTCCGACTTCGTTATAATAATAAAGAAGCTTGTCGTCTCTTGTCAGACGCCCCCCATCGTCGTATTCCCAATCGCTTCGCCGATTGTTTTGGCTGTAGGATGCGCCGTCTGGCAATTGATAGTCGCTTACTGACACCTGGTTGGCGTGGTTGGTGAAACCCTGTACAAGGGTTAAATTCCCTGCCGCATCGTATTGATATCCCGCAGTATTGCCGCCCACTGTGAAGGTGGCCAATTGTTCCTGGCCTGTGTAGCTGTAGGAAACCTCTGCTTGAAGGGAATCGTCCATACGTTCATAACCGGCCAGGCCGCCCCAATGATTGTAAACCATGTCCTGAACCTGGAACAGGGTCTCGCCATTGTATGTGAACCACTGAGTTGCCAGACGTTCCTGGCTATCGTATAGCCAGGTCTGTTGACCGCCTGGAATGGTGATCGTTTGGATCGCGCCATTAGGGGCGAAGGTTACATTCTCTACAAACACATAAGAACCACCGCCTGCGTGCTGGTAGGTTACCTCTGTGGGAATGTCCAATTCAGTTCCGTAATGATAGGCAACAACGCTCCCGTCTGCATAGGTTTCCGTATGGGTTCGACCCAGGTCGTCGAATGTGACGCAGGTGTTGAAGTGCCTTTGTGCAAAAAGATTTAGACCGGCAAGAAGGCAAAGTGCAATGATCCCGCATGTTCTTTTCATATTCCTACTCCTGTCCCAAAAGTGCGGGTTCAACGTAACCCAGGTTCACGGATGTGCCGGTATTAAAGATGAGGCGGATAGCCTCGGGGTAAACAATCTCACCGGCGCTGGAGTCTCCTCCAAAAACCTGAGCATTGGCCATGAAGATCAGTTTGTATTGACTGCCCATCCAAGACTGGGGAATGCGGGCGAGGTGACTGATCTGGTCGCTTTCTCCAAAGGCTGGGGCCAGAGTAGGAATGGATTTATCTCCCCTTGCGTCACCTGCTAATGCAGAGCTGAAGAGCAGTCGATCACCACTTTTTGCATCGGCACCCAGTCCCAGATCTGCGGAAAGGAAGACGCTTAGATTGTGAATGTTCAGGGGAGTGGCGGTGCGGTTTTCAATGCGGTAGTTTAATTGAACCATTCCGGGCTGTCCCGGTTCTTCCCGCCAACTCTCTACTCTCACAGCATAATCAGGGATGCCCTGGCCTCTAGCCCCCGGTTTATTGTGGTCTTGGGCAAAAACCGTTCCCCCTGGCCCCGGGTCCGGTAAAGGTTCCAGACCTGGCGGTAGGTAGGGGCCTGCGTAATGATCCGGATCAGGATCGGCTACCAGCACGTTATTGGTTTCGTCTGCTTCGGAAATCTCATTTTCAAGGTCCACGGCCACCTTCATGTACCAGCCCTGGTAGGGATGGAACAGGTTCATGAAAGACCCGTCGTAGGCAATCATGTGCCCTGGTTGCTCACCTGCGAAGGGGAACGGCTGGGTGCGATACAGGCTAATAAGATCGTCGCCTGGAGAAATTTGGGGCAGATTGTCTCGGGACATAAAAACGCCAACTGTTGAGGGACCACAGGATACGGCGCTCTGATTGAACACGCTGTGAACCGCCATGACCTCAGGTAATGAGAATTGAGTGTAAACAGTGTTATTGATGGCGCTGGCCTCGCCCGGAACCAGTTCGGCCCGAACCATAATGTAATCGGGAGGATTGGGGCCACCGCCCTTTGCATAGATCTGGTCTATATCCTCCTCGGCCAGGAACGAAACGTGTTCAAAGATTTCATTCCCCTCAAAAACTGGATCATCAGAGAGACCAATGAAAATACGCACGTTCACGGGCTCATCCACAGCCACTCGGAGTCTGTAACGAACGGAAGATGCAAAGTTGCCTCTTCCCGATTTCAGCCAGCCATGAACCTGGCTGATTTCAATATCCGGTCCGTTTAGCAGAGCGGGTTGCGGCCAGATCTGATCCGTAAAACCCCAAAGGCCCGGTGTGAGATCTGGCTGATCCTGGGGCAGACCCTGGGGCTCAATGACAACGGGTTGGGCGGAAACATTGTTGTTTTCATTGCGCTCGTTCACAAGGTTTTCAGGGTCCACTACCGAAAACAGGTACTGGGTTCGGTTGGAGGCAGGCGGCGCCCAACCATCACCTGTAGTCAAAATGGCCATTTCACCTTCGGCGAGTGCGGGGACTTGAAATTGCACAAGTCCTACTGATCGCAGGGGATGGTAAGAATCCTCAAAATCAATGAACAATTGGGCTACTGTCGGTGGAGACGTTAACAGGTCAAGGTTCCGAACGGCGAAGGTATACACGCCAGAGTTTACGTCGTAATTCACCTGTTCCACGGTCAGGTCTGAAAAACCCTGGAAGGTATGGCTCATCCAGTTATCGTCCTCATTGTTTTCCGCCACTTCCTCTTCCACATCGGCCACCACAATAAGGTAATTCTGGTCACTTAGGAAATTGTCGGGTAATAACAGGGTGGCAGACTGCTGAAGGCGATCCTCCCAAGACGGATAGATCTGACCCATTACTTGCGTATCTCCGCCAATCAGCATCACCAGACGTGTGTCCAAAGCTGGGTCAAATTGGGGATCCCGAGAGACGTAAAAACCCGTCATACTGGGATTGGCAGGCCACACCCCTGAATTGAGGACGGTATAGCTTACTCGAATCTGCCCAGTGCCTGGCCCTCCCGTCACTCCCTCATGGACCAGGTTAACCACTTTGAGATTGGGTCCAATGGTTTCCGGTTGAGGTAACTCTACGGCCGCTACGTTGTTAAAGTGATTGGCGCCCTCGTCGATACGGGGCTCCTCATCCAAACCTGCGTTTACATGGGCCAGAAGGCGGGTTTGATGGAGGGGAGCGGGTTGGGTATTGGCTCCAATCCAGGTAGTCTGAACCTCTCGATCACCGGGCTCCAGAGCTGCTGTCTCGGTGGCGGCCAGGAAGGCATCATCTTCACTGACAAGATTGTCTGGGGAGAAGTAGAGTTTGGTGGTGGTTTGTCCCGCATTCCCCGCCTGGTAGTTGGTGGGTATTTGGGAGTTGTTGAGAACGCTGTAGGTTGCATAGGTGTCGTACTGGCCGGATCCACCGATGTAGACGTAGGAATAAACCAGTTCCTCTACGTTTAGATCTGGTTTGTCAGGTTGAGGATTTCCCATGTAGCCCAAAAGTTCCCTGGCCGTGTTGTTGTTTTCGTTCAGTTCAACGGTGAAATTTCCATGGTCTGCTGAAACAATCACGTAGGCATAACCGCCAACGGGTTGAGCGGCAAGGGCATGCCAGGCCGCAAATCCGGGTTCAAGAGCCGGGGTGTTGAAGGCTGCTAGAAGTTGAGCGTCTTCAGTTAACTCAAAAGTTTCTGAAAGGTAGACCCGGGTTTCTCCAGGTTCCGACATTCGGGTTCCGGCATTGATAACACGCAGATCCATGTCAGCCATGGATCCGGACGGACTTAGAACCACATCCAAATTGTCTACCAGAAGATCGGCCATGTCGCCTTGCCAGGAAGAAGGTCGTGTGGCGTTGAAAAAGGAATTCACGGCCACCACTCGGAAATGATAGGACTTGGAGGGATCCAACAAGGAACCATGAAGATCACCTTCTTGGAGGTCATCCAACCAGAAACCATGATGGGGATGGTTCAGGAGTTGAGCGTTCAGGGCCACCGCAAGGCGGTCTCTGTCCAGGGTGAAAGTTACCTCGTTGTTGTTGGGGTGGTTGATGCGAATATCTGGAAAGTAAAGGGATTGGCGAGTCTCCGCTTCAGGCTTCAATTCCAAAACATATTCCACGGCCATGGGTGCGCTATCGGGTAGAGCCGTCCAACTGCATAACCAGGTGGCACCCAATATTTCACGGGAAAGAAGAGGTGACCATGCGGGTGGCTCCGATGGTTTGAAAGAAAATTCCCGAGGCCTGCCCAAGAGGTCTGGATCCAAGGCCGAAGTGCTGGTTCGCGTGCCGTCTCCCACACGGGAGATTCGTTCCTGAGTAAAGCCATAGGTGGCATGATACAACTCGCTGGACAGAAGAAGATCATAACAATCAGGATCGACCTGTGTCCTCTTACGAGTTTCGGAAAGGCGTCCGGCCTCATCGTAAATGTACTGATATTTGGTGTCATCTGGATAGGTGACATAGGCCAGCAGGTCTCGATCATTGTATTCGTAGAACATGGATCCGCCACCATATTCCGGATCGGTCACCGAAACGGGACGGTCCAGCATGTCGGTGACCTCCACTCTCACCCGGCCATCTTCCAGGCCGTAGGGATGAATGGTTTTGGTGGTATATCCCGTGGTAGGATCGAAATCATAGACGAATTGGGTGTGGCCTCCGCCAGAATATTGAGGACCGGAAAGGTTGGGGTAGAATTGAGGCCGGTTCACGCTGGTTGAGATGGTGCGACCGAAGAAATCGGTCTGGGTTTGTTTCACGACTGATGGGCCAGCGGCACCCATTTCCGTATGAGTTTCGGTAATGAGCTGGCCGCCATCGTTCAGATTTTCATATGCGATTGCCACACTGCGCAGGATGGTCCCATTTTCATCGGAAATTTCGCTTCGTAAGGGGCGGCGCAAGACATCCCTTGCGGTGACCTTCTCATTACCGCCCAAAGGATTCTGGGCCTGGATCAACATGTCCAGCTCATCGTATTCCATACAGGTCTGGATCTGAAGGCCCGGTAGAATTTGGCTGGTCTGTTCAACGTCTCTGCCTCGAATGTCCTGTCGAGTTACAATGACTTTCCTGGGGGTTTGCCAATCGCCCATGGCCTCCGTGTTGATTCGTTCTATCGCGCCGGGCTGCCAATAGTTAAAAATATGCGGGGCTTGATTGGCGTTGGGCGTTGCCTGACTGATGACACGACCCAAATTGTCGTATTCCATTTCGGAATAAACGCCGCGATTCAGCCTGGAACGTTCCCAGCCCGAAAGATCGATGTTGGTTGAGCTCAGCGGGGCCAGTGGCTCCTGGACCTGTTCAGGCCTGCCGTACTTCCTGCTTATAACTTCCGTCGCAGTCTCCGGGTCGGAGCCAGTGTAACTCATTTTTAGCAAGCCGCCCGCGTTAAAGGGTTGGGGTGTAGACAGCGGGGGATTCCATATTTGATGGGTGCTGACGATGGTGGTGGGATCAGTATACCGGTCTGCTCGGGTCTTATGCGATGGCAGGAGTGGATCATCGTATGTATAGTCCACTTTTTTATGGCTCACCTGGCTAGAGCCATCGAACATTTTTTGTTCGGTTCCCAAATGGATCGGCATGACATAGGGGGCATTATACACCTGTGCTCCAGGTGGAAACACAAGACCCTTAACGGAAAGGTTCCCATAGTCAAATTCGGTAACAATACGGCTATCGGATATCTGGTTGGCGTTCATATCCCAGGCTTTACTGATCATTCGCCAGGGCAGGAGAATAGCGCCATCGGTATGGCCTAGAATCTGGCTGGTAAAGGGGTAAACCCGGTTGAATGTATATTCGTATTCGGTTAATGTTTTCTTTTTAAGCACACCCTTTGGGTTTCCAGGCGTCTCAAGGTAGATTTCTTGAGTTGACTCCCTCAACCTCGGGGTGATTCTTGCCGTATGGGTGTTAAAATATGTGTTGATGAACCGTTCACATTCTCCAGGAGGAGGGTCCGTTATATGGGTTCCCCATAGACCGACCAGATCAAAACGGTGATTGGTAAGGATGGCGTTCCCACCAATTGAGCCATTGGGTTCGGAGAATAGCGGTCCCTCCCCTTTGGGGTAATAAATGTCCAGGGACTTTTTAACCAACCCTGCGAGCTGACCCTGTGGGTAGAAATCACAGTCGCCACCGTATTGGTAGATATGGGTTCCGGCCCCCAGGGACTCAGGCAAGGCCATGTAAGCGGCCAGTTTTGTGTACCCTCTCAACTCCCAGTCCTGGTTGTCTTCCAGTCGTTCCCAGAGAAAAACATCTCGAATACCGAGGCCAGTGTATTGATCCACCTCTTCGGGGTATTCCGGTGGGGCTTGAGATCGAGGGATATAGGCTGCTAAGGCCGAAGAAATCACCAGCTTGGGAGCACCATGTTCATCTTTAAGAGCAATGATCTGACTAGAGAAATCGGCGTCGGGCACCTGACCAATCACTTCCCCGCCATGGGCGGGTCGGTGGAGGGCGCTTATACTGAATCCAGAGGGCAGGGTGACCAACTCTTCTTCATCGGCAATACTGCCCACGGGATGAATGTCGAAGAGCGTTTCAAAGCCCTGAGCGTCGGTATACTTCGACAAGACAATGCCGGTTCGCTCTTTCCCTTGAGGGGTGAGAAAGGGGTAGACTCGGTATGCGAAAGATGCCAGCCGCCTGGTTTCGCTAGTGCTGGGTTCCAGTAGGTCGATCTGTTTGAGATACCCCTGCAGTTGGATGGAATCCTCGGCGGTGAAGTAGGTGAAATGTATTTCTCTGCCGTAAGGATCCTGAATATAGCTGTAAACATAGCTATCAACAAGATCGGGCATGAAGTCTGAATCCGTCAGGGCTCTTCTTTGCAGCGCTTGATAGTGGATGGTGGTGGTTTGGCCGCCGGGACTTCGGATGGTTCGCGGAAAGAAGAACCCGAAAGCTTCTCCCAGGGCCACCGTGGAGTCCAGGGTTTCGCCGTAATAGGTAATTTCCGTGCCGTCGGGCTGCTCCAAGATAAAGATGTCGCCCTTCACCGATGGGCCATTGGGGTTGGGGATTCTGGATAGCTTGCTCAGGTCGGGTGCAATCCAATGATCGTAATTAACCGGATTGTTGGGATCCACACTCTGGGGTCCATTGCGGTAGAGGTAATCTGGAGTGTAGGTGGTGTTGTGGCTGCCTTGCAAAAGGTACATACTGGGCCTGAACATCAGCTTATCTGCGTTTCGATTGCCCGCCACGAGATACCCGTATCCCATAAAGGTCTGGTTGGGAATATTGCCCAAAAGATACATTTGAGTCTGCCAGGAAGCGAGAGTGTAACTAGCGCCATATCGCCTAGGAGCCAGGCGGTTCTCAAAGGGAAGAGTGAAACCTTTAATTCCGATGGAGAAACCATGCCAGGCTGAATTGGACACTGGGTCGAATCGAACGCCATAATTGGAAAGGAGATCGGAGGCAAGACCGACTGGAGGGGTGAGCTGGGGACGATGTGGGGCCGCCCATTCAGCAGCCTCTTCTTCCTCGTTCCTGGTTGTTTGATTAAAATATTGGGAATAGCTCAATTCGTCGCCATTTCTAACATGAGAGGTCGGGGCGGGTTGTCCGGTTTGGGGCTCCACCGTTGGAAAAAAGGTTTGAATCACACTATCGGGGAGGTTGCTGGGGTCCAGTTGAAGGGCGGACGAATTGGGAAGTGGGCTGGAAGCCTCCTGACAATAGAGCGTCAGTTGAAAAGCAAAGAATAGAAAAGCAAAAAGAACGGCAACCTGTCTCTTCACCTGTCGTTTCTTTGAAATGCATTTCGGAAAAAAATGGATCATAACCACTCCTGTTACTTTTTTGAAATAAACCGGAAGAATACCACCTAATATCAACAAACAAAGCACTTAAGCTCGACTTGAAAGTGCGGCAGATCGTAAGCTGCCAAAAAGACATACCAATGGAAATAAATCATTTCATAATTGTCATGAGTATCTCTAGACATAGCTGGCTCGAAATAAATTATTTCGGGGTTTGCAAAAAAACAGGCACCATGGCAGAGTCATAAAGCGTTCTGGGCCAAATAACGAAGCCTCATAAACAGAGCTTTTTAGGCAAACCGTCGTGTATATTAACAGAAAAGTAACAGTGAAATTCACCTAGAGCATGAAAATTTGGACAACCCGTTTTTACACAAGAGCTTAAAGATAAAAGTTTTACATTAGAGACCCTGAGACATCTCAGTGAATGTTTGGAGACCTTCATTTAGGACGAATGATTTGGATGAAGGGCACCATAAAACTGATTTTGATATTTGCCATGCATTGGGATCGTGATAGAATCGCCCGCATGAAGAAAAAGAAAAGAACAACCCCAAAACCCTATACTCCCAAGTTATCGTCTGTTCGATATAGCAAATACCTCACAGCATTATTGGAAGCCCAGCAAAATGCCATTGACAATCAGGCTTTTTGGGATGTTGGGCCGGGGGAAAGACCGCAAAAGGTTCAGGCGGATTTCAGGCATGTGGCGAAGAAAGAGAATATTCAAGTGGTGGTGGAGAAACATGAGAACGGGCTCATTTTTATCTTCCCGGATCCGGACATTATTGAAACCACCGGACTCCGTATTCGGAAGCCCGATGGCGCTTTGAAAGCTATTTTGATAGAAGAAAAGTAGGCTATTTTTGCATGTAAAGAACGTGGCGATGACCCGCGGCTATTTTCTGAGCTCGGGCAGCCGTATGGGAAACATAGACGATACTCATGCCTCGGGATTGTGCCCATGCGTCTTTGCTTTGCAGCATCTCTTCGCTATAGCCCTTGGAGTTGGAAAAGGTTGAACCTCCCGCGTCCGCTTCCACCGCCAGAGCCTGGCTCTGGCCATTGGAATCCTTGTACAAAAACACACCGTCAGGTATGCCTTTGACTGGATGGGTTGATGGCTCAAGTTCTTGATCCGTGATAGAAACGGATAGGTCTCCCTGATTGTTTTTGGTCTGGATACTTCTCAATTCTGCTTCAGGTATGAATTGAATTTGGGTGGCCCCTTCCTTCGTTAAATTCTGATTGAGATGGTGAATTCCGGCGGCAAAAATTAACTCGTGACCCAATTCCTGGTTCTTGAAGTTGGGATGGTCTCCGTTGTTTTTGGGAATCCAAGCGTCGATCTCTACACCCGTTCCCGTGGTCAATTTTTCCTGACGATAGAAGCTTGCCCATTGGTCGTTCAAGGCCTGTTTGGTTTGCTCTGTGGTGATCAGTTCGGGTATAAATCCAACGGCCCGACCAACCATTTTCAGTTGTTCCATTTGCTGGAATGTGTCTTGATTTACGAGATCACGGCCAGCGTCTTTTTCTCTAATATCGGGGCCGTTTTTGTAAGCGGTTTTCCTTCCGCCCGAAGCCGAGAGGATGGCTTTTAGTTCTTCCTCTCCTTTATCTGTTAACCGGTAATCGCCGGGTATTCTGTTTGATGATCCTAACTGGAAATCCTTATTAGGTGATAGAGATTCAATATGACCCGATGATTCCAGCTTCTGTAGGGCCACATCTACTTGCTCGTTAGAAAAATAGGTGTTGGTGAGATGGTTTAGGTTACCAGAACCATCAACATAGAATGTTGCATGATCAGGGAAAGAAACCTTGTCTTGATCATTGGCCCCTTTTTTGTGGCAAACGAGTTGACCGTCATTTGCGTATCGTACGACGGGTTGGCTTTTTGTTTGATGATAATCTCTAAGAGAGATGCCTCGTGGCTCTCCATCTATTTTCCAAGCGGCATAAGACCATTTTGGAATGTAGACCTCATCAGGTTCCCGTTTTGTTGGTTGGCTTGTTGTTTTTATGATCTCCTGGTCTTCTTTGGTGTTTACGGCTATGGAATGAATGCCTTGGGTGCTAAACCTGCGAGACTGGGATCCAGT
>Ga0316189_10006766_pt1 | contig 10907 bp, 8 predicted proteins | sample LowCovwburrow_MG_FD_204930 | JGI IMG/M metagenome (GOLD analysis project Ga0316189, IMG submission 204930) | Coastal sediment microbial communities from Maine, United States - Lowes Cove worm burrow | ecosystem: Environmental > Aquatic > Marine > Coastal > Sediment | place: USA: Maine... | reverse complement strand
GACATGAGCAAAAAAGAGATTGAAGAAAGCTTGATTGCGACGGTGACAGAAGTGAACGGTAAAATCGAGAAGCACGAGGTTGTAGGTGGTATTCGTATTGTAGATGAGCCATGGACAATTGAAAACGGCCTACTAACCCCAACCATGAAAGTTAAGCGTGCTGAGTTGGAAGAAAAATATTTGCCTACGTTGGAAGGTCAGAAAGAGACGGTTGTTTGGGCTTAAGTTTTGAGCTTCTGCATCTGGAGATGCTTTGAAAATTGCCTACTTGAGTCATACCACAAGGGCAGGCTTTGCGATCTTGAGCGAAGCCGAAAAATCAGATGCCCCTTGAGGATACTCTTCTGTTGAATTTCTCATTTAAGAATATAGGTGGCATTCCTAGGTAGGTTTGCCACTGCCGTGGCGGGCGTTCATTCTTTTGGCGCAAAAGAACAGAACCAAGAAAACACACCGCTGTCGTAACTTATTCGTATCATCCCTGATACTCACCCTTCGGGCTGCCGATGGCAGTTTAATTACGCTCCAGGCGTAATTATCGTTATGCCTTTAGGCGGCTCTTGGTTCGGGCTAGCTCTTCGAGCGGCGCAACTTATGGGTACTAGGTGTGCCTTGACGGCATCTGAAATTCAAACATAACAACTGTCTTTACACTCTAACTCACACCTAGGCTAACGATGGGCTGCTGCTTAATTCTGTTTCCTTTCATATTCTACCATAGCCTTTCGAAAATCTTTTACAGCACGTGAAATAAGTGGTCGATACACATAGCGCAGAATCCAACCAGGGACCCATCTACCCCGTTCTTCTTTTAGTACCCGAGCGCGTGGGTGATCAAGAAAAGCGCTAATGCCACGTTTTATTTTAGGCATAGTCGAATAAAACTCGATTCTCTTTAAATGCTTCAAGTTCTTGTAGCCATAGTGCGCAGGTGCAACCAGCCTCAAGGGAGCGCCATGCTCAATCGTAAGTGGCTGACCATCAAAAGAATCCGCTAACATCACATCGCTTCGTAAAAGGTCTTCTAATAAAAGTGTGGTTCGATAGCCATCTTGACCATACAAAACAGCACCAGTAATTCGATGCTGTTCAACCTCATGAGGTTGAACATATTTTTTAAAAAAATCACTGAAGATCACCCCACTCCAATCGGCATTAGGGTATGTCCAAGTAGTAACGCAGTGAAAATCCGCGCGTATTGTAGCCCTAGGCAAGCCATCAAGAGCATCATCAATTTCGACTCTGCTGCTTTCATTCACCTCTATCAAAACTGATCGATCATCAGGACGGGATGGGAACCTATCTGCATAGGCGGGAAGTCCAAATCTAGGAAAATCTGTTCTGTTTTTTTGACCAGAAGGCGTAGTCATGTTGCTCCGATAGGTTTCTTTCTGATGCGTAATAACTTGCTAAGCGAAGTAATTTCACGGAACTTTCTATCACTCTTACCGTTAAGCTTCGAACGTGCGCTTTGAGTATGCCAGAGAGAGTTGTTTATTTCTAATTCGTCTCAAAGATGCTCGTAGCTGACATTGCAAAACGAGGTCTGCCCCGAATGGCACTAAGTTAAGCAGGTTTAGCGTAGGTTCTACCTCGGTGTGGAACCTCGTTCATTAGATGCCTCGGTCTCGTCATCAGCTGGAAGTTTTTTGGTCGTCGTCTTAGCACTCTTGGCTCTCGCCTGCCTGGCCTATCAGGAACGATTAACGCACCAATGGACTGATAGAGTTGATTAAGTAATCGTTGCTGATCTACGCCGCCAGACTGAGCTTGTTTTAACAGCGGTTCCCATTGTCTGATTGCCTGAACGCTGCCTTTAAAACTAATTCGTCTTAGTGTTACGCCAACTCGATTTGCCGATTCAAACATCAGTTGCCGAATCGCGTTGTAAACTATCATATGCATTGTGATTTCTTTGGAGACCATCGCAGGTGATTTACAACGCAAAATGTCCATACCTAAGGTTGTCTTTATATGACGAAACGAGAGTTCTACATCCCATCGTTTTAGGTATAAATCAGCAATCACTTGGGCTGGGTAAAGCGTTGCATCTAACAATGTGGTCGCTATGTGGAAATGGCTAACGCGGAACCCCTTTTGGGCCACTGAGATTCTAATTTGACTAATTAAAAGTCGTTCGGGTAATGCCTCTAATTCGGTCTTACTGTAACTGGATTTTTTATTCCATTTTGGCTTCTTCCAATGAACTAGCAAGTCATCTTTGCCAAGAACCTGATGGGCATCAGACGCGCTTACCCGCTTCCTTATTGCTAATGTAACCACCGAATCAACACCGCGATCAACAAGACCAGATAGATCGTAATAGCTGCAAAAGCCTTTGTCTCCAAGGAATATATCGTCCTCAATAAAATGCTTCCACTGCTTGCGTAACAGTGGAAGCTCGCTGCTTTTCTTGTTACCAATTTCGTGGCTAATAATTCGCCCAGTCCAATCAATCAACTCAAAGTATTCGATCAATCTGAACGGTAGGCCAATTTCATCAGCCTTGCTGCCTACGAATGATTCGATTGTTTTCTTCTCCGGTTTGTTTTTTTCAAGAGTGTCAATGCGCATGTACCAAGAGATATCACAGAGTCGGGCACGCCAAGTCTCTATGTCTCTATTCAGGAGCTCCCTCTGAATATCGCTCAAAGGCTCCCCTAAGAGAAAGCGCTGAGGCAGCAGTTTGCCGGAGAAAAGTGAGTACCATCGGGTCACAACATCACGATCAGACCATCCGCTAGCTAAATCGACACGAACGTGCAGAACAACATGATAATGATTGCTCATAACCGCATAGGCACACAGCTTGATAGCAAAAGCCGCTGCGGTTGAATGAAGTTTGTAACCCGAGGGCAGCTACTCTTCTAACCATTGGCGACGGTGTTCGTAGTCGTTGCCAGAGTAGTGATCGACACCATATAAAAAAGCGCGTCGTAGTTTATGCCCTTTGGGTGCAGCGGGCAACGCAATGATAGTACAGTGTGTCGTCTAACGAAATAATCGTATTTCTAACTCGAGGCATCCTTGTCTCTCCATTCATCCTTGAATATAAACAGAATGTCAGTTTACGTGTTAAACCGCAACTGGTTTATGCTGGATGTCCATTTTATACATTATTTTATGATTCATTCATACTGTGTGTGATTGCGACTCCATTATATAGGCTTCTGATCGTACATGGTGAGGTGCCGACAAACATCTTAAATATTCTCGAAAATTGAGCATAATCGGAGAACCCTTGGTCCATTACAGCCTCTGTAGGGTCGCTACTGAATCCAACTGATTTCACAACACACACACACCTTATCCACAGTCGTAGGGTTCTCGCAGACACCCCTGTCTTTCTTTTAAATAAATTGCAAAAGCCGCCAAGTGATAAATTAAGCTCCTCTGCAATTTCGTTTATCCGAAAATTTTTTTCGGAGTTATTTTCAAGCATTTTAATTGCCTGTATCGTTCTTTGATCTACCACTTGACCACCAGATAACGTCATTTGTAATTGGTCTAGAAGGTATTCAAGTGATTTCAGCTGGGTTCCAGTGCAGGGATTTTCTAGTTGTTGATAGATTTTTGAGATAAGCCCGGCAACGTTACGGCTAAAGTCAGTCACTACACCACCGTGTTTTTCCAATAAGACTGACGCCCATTTTGGACTGAGATATAAGACGAGAACTTGATTGTCCCCGCAATCAACATTTACGCTGTCATTGGGTGATATAAGAGCAACGCTTGCCAATGCTGTGGTAAGCCTGCTCGATATTATCATTGGTGACTCGCATGCGTAGAGACAGAAGCATGGAGGTTTTACATCTATAGGTTTGAATATGTTGCCTCTAAATGCACAAAAAGTATTGCCGAGATAGAGCTGAGCCTTTTCATTCTTGCAGATCATCGTTAATGTTTCTCCTTATAATATTAAAATTTTGACGGTTTACGGTCATTACTTCCTTTAGATCTAAGCCCACCTTTTTTGCGATTGAGTTCGCTGTAGCTTATTTGGTGTGGGGGTGTTCGAACTTTTCTAAGCTAAGGTTTTATAGCTCTAAACTGCCCACGTTTAGAGACGTCACAATAAAATTCCGCCAATTATATATTTGCAAGCCGTTAAACCTATAGGCCATGTAAGGCCGGCTCAAGTACTAATACAAGATGGAGTACGCTGGATACCGTTAAGCAGAGAAATTCTTTCACTGCTTAACTATATGAGGCGATAAAGCTTAGCGAAGTGCGCCAATTATTTTCAAAAAAATACAAGTAAGGTTTTTTGCTACAAAATAGAACGGGGTTTTATTGGGGCAGGGTCTGATGAGATGACTCGCTTAGAACCGTGCTTAATTGCATTGGAAGCTTGTGGCGGAGCTCATTAGCTTGCGCGCAAAGCTGAAGAAAAATGTCATAAGTGATTTTTTCAGTGAAAAAAGCCTATTGGCTTATTGGCTAATGCAACAGGGTAACTGGTTCTTTATACCCACAGGTAAAATAATTAAATACGCTAACCGACAGCGAATAAAGGGTTGCTCACTTCGATAACAATCGATTGAGTAATGTGTGAAGTAAGTTCAAGACAGGCAAGTTAGCCAAATGCTAGCATTACATTTGTCAATTATTATGGCAAATAGAAATGGTTAATAAATAGAATTTTCACAAGGGAACGTAGGTAAATTATGAAGACACACAAAAAATTAACAGCAATGAGGCGATGCCTGCAAATTGTTGTTGTAGCGTTAACAACGTTAGTGAGCTCCCATGTATCGGCAATTGAGCTGAACCTGAATAATTCGAGCGATGACGTTGGTAGATGGGGTTTACATTGGTGGGACACATCAGGTGATGGCACGAATTCAAGTGTTTCTGCCACCGTAGACAATTCAAGCTGGGCCCCCAATCTCGCCCTAGGAGAAGATTATTACCACCCATCAAGGCCCACGATAATATATTTTCACGGTTGGCAAGCAGGAGCAATGAGTAACCGACGAGAGGAGGACTTTACCTACACGTTTGACACCGAGACAAACAATACACTGCAGGCATGGAAAGACGATGGGTGGAACGTAGGGATATTTTATTGGACGCCATGGGCTGATGATAGTGGTGAAGATCTTCGTGTCGGCTCTGGAACCGGAGGCGGGGAATTTGCCTCTTTGATAAATTTTAATGTGAATGCTGCGGAGGCGAAAATTTGGTCCAGTAAAGGGGCCACTGGCATGAGGCTTAAGTATTATGATCCCCTTACCGCTGATAAGACTATCTGGCAAGTTGTAAAAGATGAAAGTTCTGTCGCAGAGAAAGAAGCCTACGCTGATATGATCAAGCTCAAAGCGCTATCCTTCACAGGAAACGTGTTTATTGATGGGAAAACCACAGCGGATATACAGGATATAAAGATGCATAATGGCACAGATCTGTCGCAAGCTAAGTCAGCTCTCAAGTTCATCCTGGACAAAGACAGTTATTATAATTACCCGGCCCTAATGTCTTTAAGACAAAGAACCAGCACTTGCAAAGAATTTGTTAGAAGAGTGGCTTGTAACGACCACTCAGAGACTTTCAGCGCAGATACGGCAAAGACATGCCCTTCAACGGCTAATGGAACACCTTTTTGGCAAGAGGTTTTTGTCCCACAGGTTTGTGAAATACCATCAATCGGAGTTATGGCTTCGGAAATGATTCGAGGGGTACTCGACGGTAGACAAACTAACTCCAAAGTGAGGTTTGCCGGCCACTCTTTAGGGAATCAAGCCGCCGTGCAGACAGCTACCCGAATGTGGTGGAAGTCGTTGGTAAACACTAATATGAGCACTACTGCACTTCCAAAACGTTTGGATTTATTAGACCCATATTATTCGTCTCAAGTAAAAAATTATTTAAAAGACTATCGGACTGATAATTTCATTGGACCTGGGCATAAAGCGAAAATATTAAAAACGACTTGGGGCAAGGCTTATAGCTATGTGCTCTCTATTGATAAAATGTACGGCGATCTCTTCCCCAATAGTGGGAAGTTTCCAGTCATGTATTTGGATACCAGTATTCTCTCCGATTTCTATACAAATGGTAATCCAAACACGCTGATGCGCGACTATGCGGCTTATCAAAAGATAAACCTGAATTACCTTGGCAACCCGGTTTTTCATGTGACAGAGCGGCATGTTGATGGCAGACTTTACTATTTCGCTACAAAATCAAATCCGGCGGATGCAAGCTCCCCTCCGCTCAGTTGGTTCTTAAGTGGCTATCCTGTGGGAGCAGACTTACCAATCTATTCATCGTTAAACGCTGATTCTTCAGATTCTACTCTAAGATCTATCATGACGGCTGGCGGCGCAATGGTAATGACCAGTGGGGCTAGTACATTTACACTAACTGACGACGCCTATACCTATACACCGGATAGGTCAAATGTAAAAAAACTTATCAAAACCTACGGTTCAGACAACTCTCGAATACTTACTGCATCACAGGAAAATATTCTTCTCGTTAAGGGCCATCGAGACGCTCTAGATTTTACTAACACGCTTAAAGTTAGCGCGGACAACGAAATTCAAGAGCTGTATGTCAATGGAATACAAATTGATGCCTCCAAAATGCCAAATAGAAACGTTTGGTGGGCTCTTGACACAATAGATAATCTCGATTTGAACCCAGGGCAAAACGTCATTGCAATGAAGGTACGAAACGCTAGTGGACCTAAAGGCGTATTTGCAAACTTGGAATTTCATAGAGGGTCAAGACAATCACTCAACGAGAGTGCTGTTGCATCGTCTAGTTATCAGGCTAATTGGCATACCCCTCGTCATGATGACAAGGCATGGTCAGAAGCGTTTAAACAATCAGACTATGGAACTGGCGTCTGGGGAGCTCAATTTGGAGCCATAGAAAACTATGATATCGACGCGGCTTGGGTTTGGGGCCCGGCTAGTGGTGACACGGCATATATTCGCTGGTACGTCTATGTTGACGATAAGGGTTGGAGAATTAAACTCGCCAATACGTCCACGTCGCCTGCAAACACGACTGAAGCGAAACAAATGGTGAATGACGCTCATGACCTAGGAAATACCATTAACTTTACCCAAGAAACGTTAGACTTCACGGATTCATATTCATCTGCCGATACGGGTAACTTTTTAACTGGCGCTAAACCCTTTGAGGCCGGTGATGATGAGAGGACTAACAACTTCGCACTTATCGCCAACACATCGATAACTGTAACTACCGCCGGCTGGTATACGTTCGGTTTGAAATCGGATGATGGCTCGATTATTTCTATTAGTTCAGACAATGTTGTTGCGTACGATGGTTATCACGCTGCCACGCTATCTCCAGTCGGTCAAAAGTGGCTTGCGCAAGGGGTTCATCAGGTAGAAGTGGTTTTCTTTGAAGGTCAAGGTGCTGCGGTGCTAGAGGTATTCTTTGCCAAAGGATATCTATCTACCTATAATTCGACTGACTTCAAACTTCTTAAAGGTGAGCAAGAGCTGTAAAATAGCAATGCACACCATGATGGACCAATAATGCTATCGGTAGCCCTTGTCGCCGAATCAAGGGCTCCGTAGCTTGATTGGTAACGGTAACGGCCTTAAAAGCATACTCATTTGTATGCCTTTAAGGCCTTATTCGTGACAGCTAAACTCAGGCGCTTACTGCTCATCATCCAAAACTAATACTTGTAAATCTCACTCTAATCTGAGAACCTAATTCCTTAAGGAGCCTCTGATTAAGTCTAAATGATCTCTGGCCTTCAAGCTGATTCACAATCAAGGCATTGTTTTGCAGGCATGACTGGTCACGTCAAAAAACAATAACGCCGAGTGTGGATCCGCTTGAAAGCCCCGTAGGGTAAGGCTTTAAGCGCACATCTACGTTGTTCCCGCTCTCACTAAGGACTACGGCCATTAGCCTCGAGCGGCGCCTAGTAGCTGTACGCTTCAAGACTTACAGAGACCGTTTATACTTAATCAGAGGCTCCTTAAAGGAATAAAGGAGAGTTAGGATGACTCAATCCAGATAAACTATCGTGTCGGTTGCCGACACGCCTTACTATCATTGTGTGTCACGCTGTACTCAAAGGGCATAAACTAAGGTGGGCTTTTTTATGAGGCAAGACCACTGCTCAGGAAAAGACTACGAACACAGATGCCAATGGCTTGAAGAGTAGCTGCCCTCGAGGTAAAGCGAGGCTCGATCAATAACGAACTCCCTGCAATACTCGAGCGACTATCATTAAACCAAAACGGCTGGAAAATACTGACTACTCGTTTTGAGCTGGAGTTCAAACAATGGGTTGGGTCAGAGCATGTCGTACGCCAAGTCTATTCCGACAAAAAATATCAACGGATCCCCTCGACCAGCCATCATCGAACTCTACTAGGCTAAACAAGACCATCAAAACACCTTAAAGCGCGCTGGCGAGATCGGCACTCGCCAAAAAATCATTGCTTACCAGACTCGTCAGTAGAATCGAGTCCAATAAGTGTTTGGTTTACTCGAAAATTACTGAAAATATAGAAGTCATATTATGGAGAATTTAGCGCGGCGAACCGGCTCTTAACCTGGGTGTCCCAGCAATGGTACGACGAACTACGAACAGTTTATCTATTGTTGGAACATTTGCTTATCATCAATAACACAGGCCTCAACTACAGCCGGACGATTACTTCTATCAACGATCCAACACTCATCGTAAATAGAACAATAACAAAGCTCTAAATCTATTAATTCATCTGCTTTCACAATGGAATTAACGTCCTCTCCTTTGTATAAAACTGGGGTAATACTTTTTTGAGGTGGTAGCGTACGATTGCCAATATGCGACTGAGTGATATTTCTAAATGATTCTATTTCATTCCATGTCTTTATATATTTTGAACCATCCTGAACTGTTACACTTTTTATCAAGGCTGGGCCAGTACCATTATTAGTGATCCCGTAACTAAATGAATTTCCACTAAAGCTTCTGAATAACTCTAATCTTGGCCAAACAGATGCTCTCGCATATTCACGGTCAACATACGCTGAATAAACTGAAGTAAACGCTGTAACTAGTCCAATCAGTAAAGCAGATAAAGCAACTATCATCTCAGGATTTTTATACCACATTGTACTTTTCATTCTTTATCACGCCTTACCTAAAAATAGTGGCAAATACGTAGCCAGTTAACAACATGTTACCCCATAATAAAAATATCCACACAGACACCAAACGATCTTACTCGATGAAATAAGAGCGACTGACTTAAGTATGCAACAGCAGCAGAAAACATTCAATTTGCGTCAAAGCTGTCGATAACAAATTAAACGGGTCAAAGCCATTATCAAACAGGCCTTGAATGGCCACTTTGAGTATCTTTCTGGTGCCGCGCTTTTTCAACTGGACTTAAAATACCGATATAGCCGTTTTAAGTATCTATCTTCATTCTATAGCACAACAAAATAGTGTCGGCTCTTACCTTTTGCCACACCTGTATACAAAAAGGCAGAAAATTACCCAAAACCGCCATTAACATCAAGCTAAGCAGGGTGTGTCAGTGTGCGGTTTTTTCGACTGTATTCGACTTACGAAGCCCTATCATTTCTTTCGCTACATTCGCCGCCGAAGGTAAAAACATTGTTGATACAATACGTTGATCAATAATTACCTCGGTCTTATCTTTCAATGTTTCTTTATTCTGAGCAAATGCTCCGTTTTTATTTAACTGGCTCTCAACCAGGAAAGGCAGTAGAGAACCCTCTTTTGCCCATGATTTAGACTTTTCCGTGGAGTCAGGAAAACCAGCTATACGCTTACCTTTTACTAGGTACTCTCCAGAATGTAGCCTAACATTTGCAAATCCGCCAGAGCCATGACCACCGCCACCTATCACACCACCAGCTTCATAAATTTTCGATATTATTGACTGCAGCTCTTGATTATTGGCGACATCAAACAGAGGGCCATACCCACCGCCTATATACACAGCCCAATAATCACTAACGTTTACCTCCTTCGGTGTTAGCGAGCTATTAGCTTTACCTAAGAAGTTTTCGTATTTGATTGTATAACTGCTTATGCCCAATGGATCCATACTGAATTCAACTTTACCACCTTGTGGTGATGTAAAGTCGACCTCGAAACCGTGGCTAATAAAAATATGGTAAGGGGGAGCAACTTCCCACAAATTATTTCTCGCATCATGTTTTTCGGAATCTCCCATATCGGTCATATTGGAGACAATAATCAACACTTTCTTAGATGCGTAAGCATTCAAACACGCCGAAAATGAGAGACTTAGAACGAGAAAAATAACACTTACAAACTTCATCGTATTTCCTACTATTTTTGTCTCAATAACGTAGATCATAATGGCTTAAGGCAGTTGTGAAATCTTCATATTAGTATCTAAATATAAAGTGTTGCTTTGATCAATTGAGCTCACCGTATATTTCAGCCATCACCTATTAAAAAAGCACCCAACACCAAACCCTACTTAAGCTTCAAGTACCCCTCAAGATCCTTTCTAAACTTCTCAGATTTATACGCTTCGTCATTCTGAGTGTATTGATACGCCCTGTTTATCACTTCAGTTAAGCTCGGCTCATATGGCAGGCTATAACTTAAGGCATCCATCGCCATTACGGCTTGTTCAGCAGAAATGTAATCTCTGTACTCGCCTCTTACACCGAGTCGCATCAAATCTTCAATCATCTTGCGCTTGTCTGGGTCGGTCAATGTGACGTTTTCAAACATGCGTTGGCTGGTAACCGACAATACTTGTAGCTCAGCGGCGGCAGTGCTCTTGCTGTGACACCCACCACTAATTAGTTGATTTTTATGCTCCTTATCCTGAGTATCCAGCTACCTGTGGCGACACTTTAAAAAGGGTCCCTAACAAAAGTATCACGAGAGACCCTCTTACTAATCAGCG
>Ga0316189_10006765_pt1 | contig 10907 bp, 10 predicted proteins | sample LowCovwburrow_MG_FD_204930 | JGI IMG/M metagenome (GOLD analysis project Ga0316189, IMG submission 204930) | Coastal sediment microbial communities from Maine, United States - Lowes Cove worm burrow | ecosystem: Environmental > Aquatic > Marine > Coastal > Sediment | place: USA: Maine... | reverse complement strand
GAAAAATTCAGACATAGTAGTCAACCTTTTCTGACTAAAAAAGAGCAGATATTTTTTTACACCAGATAGAACAAGCCTTGTCGAATATCCCGGTAGTTAATGTGGAACGAATTAAGAGTTCACTAATCTTCCAAAAATTATTAATGTCTGAAGGGTGATTTTGGCAAATTGTGATGCTTATTGGGAGCTTTGGGATAAGGATGAACAATTATATTTTTAGTATTTACTCACTAGTTCTCTAAATTATTACTTATTGATTATATTCGCATATATCAATAAGTACACAAATGAAAGTCTATAAAGTCGTTGGTTTAATGTCTGGTACTTCTATTGACGGATTAGATATTGCTTATTGCCATTTTTGGAAGGAATCCTTAAATTGGAAGTTCGACTTATTAAACACACAAAGTATTGCTTACACTAAAGAGCTAAAGCATACTTTAAAAAATGCCATCAACTTAAAGGCAGACGATTTATTGATTCTTAATAATAGTTATGGTAAATGGTTAGGTCTACAAACCAGAGAATTTATTGAAAAATATAACTTACAAGTAGATTTTATTTCCAGTCATGGTCATACTGTGCATCATCAGCCAGATAATGGACTCACCTATCAAATAGGCTCAGGACAGCACTTAGCTAATAAAACAAGACTCCAAGTTGTCTGTGATTTTAGAACAAAAGATGTTGCTTTGGGCGGACAAGGAGCCCCATTAGTTCCAATTGGTGATAGCTTACTTTTTAATGAGTATGATTTTTGTCTCAACTTAGGTGGAATTAGTAATATTTCTTTCGATTATAAAAATCAAAGAGTGGCATATGATATAGGATTGGCCAATATGGTATTAAATTATAGCACTCAAAAAACCGGAATTCAATATGACAAAGGTGGAGTTTTAGCCTCAAAAGGGACAATTAACAGAAAGTTATTAAAAGAATTGAATGCCTTAGCATACTATGATTTACCCTTTCCTAAATCAACTGGATACGAGTGGTTTGTTAAAGAAGTAATTCCAATTATTGAGAAACATCAAGACTCACTAGAAGATTTATTACACACAGCTATTCATCACATTTGCGAAAAAATAGCTCTGGAAACTCATAAATATAAATCAAAAAAGACAAGTTCTATTCTAATTACTGGAGGAGGAGCTTTGAACACTTTTTTGATGGAAGTACTAAAAGATAAATTAGGGCCATCGGTAAAAATTAAAAAGCACGATAAAAAGTTAATTGAGTTTAAAGAAGCCTTGGTTTTTGCTTTTATAGGGGTTTTAAGAATTAAAAAACAGATCAATGTGTTTAGCTCGGTAACTGGAGCAACGAAAGATTCATCGAGTGGAGTTGTATTTTTACCTGGTTGAATAATAGGCTATAATTCAAAAATCCGCACCGAGGTGCGGATTCATATTTGGATCGTAGACACTTGAATCCTTATCGATACAAGTATCTATAATGCTATCTACATGTTTACTTATGCAAATAATTTTTTAACTCTTTTCTTACTATAAATAAATTGACCTTTTACAACCTCAAGTGCTTCAAACATCAAATCTTGCTGCCCAGATGCTAATTTTAATCCACCGTTGATCGCATTTTTTGTAACATTTTGCCATTGTTCAGCTACAATTAACGATTCGCCAATAAACCCTTCTGTCGTAGTTAAAGCAAAATCATTAGTATTTATAATCACCTTTTTTGCTGTATTTAAACCAGTATTAATTCTAGTTCTTAGCGTTACTTTTTTAGTTTTTTTAGTGCTCATTTTAAACTTTTTTTAGTTTACAATTTTTATTTTGTTGCTAATTCTTTAGCCTGTACTTTCCATTCTGCAGAGTTGTACATTTTTGTATTCATTCCTGCATTAGTAAGTGTCTGTTCAAGGTTCTTTAGCGTAGTTTTAGCAAGATCCTCATAAGAAGTAATTCCGTTTTCATTCAAAAGAGCTTCCATTTTCGGGCCTATTCCTTTGACTACTTTTAAATCATTCTTAACTGCTACTGTTTTCTCAACTTTTTTTACTTCGGCTTTTTTTACCGGAGCTGTTTTCTTTACTGGAGCTTTTTTAGCAGCTTGTTTTTTAGTAGCTGGCTTTGAAGCCTTTTCTACTTTTCCTTTTAAATCATCAGTTACATCCTCTACTTTATCCTTAACATCCTCAATTGTTTCGTTCAATTCCTTTTTCAACTTATTCGCCATTTTTTCGGCTTTTTTCACGTAAGGATTTTTAGATATTTCTTTCTTTAATTTATCAGCTTTTTTTTCAGCTTTTTTAGCCAATGGACTTTCAGTAAACATTTTTTTAGCTTTTTCGATCATTTTCGGATCGTAACCAACCAAATTCTTTAAACGCTCTGTACCATGTTCTAGCTGACCTTTAATCGTTTCAGCAGTTTCTACTACCATATTGATCTGTTGTTTTGATAAAGGCTCTGCCTTTTTGATCATTTTAGAAGTTAATTTCTGCCATTTTTCTCCGGTTTTAACGGTACTTTCAATAGTATTAAAAGAAGCATCAATCAAATCGTTGTTTATTTTTTTAACGATAGCTTTTGCTTGCTCTAATTTCTTCGTTTTTTTTGTTTTTTTTGTTGCCATAATATATGTTGTTTATACTTTATTTAATATTTATACTGCAAATATAAATTAGGGTAGTTACAAATGAGTTGCAATTTACATTAGCAACTAATTACTAAAAGAAAAAGGCCAAGATTCTAAACGAAAACTTGACCTAACCTTAACTAACTTAAAATTTACGAATTAGTTTTTGCTAAATAAAGCTTTAGATTTTTTAAAGCCATTTAATAAATGACCCTTAGCTGTTTCTAAAGTTTCAAAAAGCATGTTTTGCTGAGCGTCAGCAACTTTCAATCCACCTTTTACAGCTTTTGAAGTTACATTTTGCCATTTAGTCGCTGCACCAATCATTTCAGTTACTACTTCTTCAGTTGACTTTAATGCAAAATTATTTGTTTTTGTTGCTACTTCTTTAACTGTATTTACAGTTTTATTGAAAGTAGTCTTTACAGTTTTTTTACTTTTTGTTGCCATTCTATTCTATTTATACGTTTAAATTCTTAATTTTTGGCAAACATAGACATGGTAGGTTACAAATGAGTTGCAAAAAAATGTTTATATTGATTTTAATAAGATTTATAAGTTCCTTCTTATCCGGAAGGCGGGAACAGACATGATATAAATGTCAACTAATCTCTTCGATTTCTCGGATGAGCTTCTTTGTTTCAGGAAGGGGTTCAACTCCATATTCTTCATCAAGAATTGAAACGCATTTTTGATAAGTTTTAATTGCTTGTGGCCTATTTCCTTTAGCCAAATATGCATGCATTTGCAACCGGTAGGCATCTTCCCAGGTAGGATCTATCGATATAGCATATTGTGCTAATCTGATACTTTCTAGTGGATTATCCTTCAATAAAATTTCAGCCAATGAAATATAAGCCCCTAATATAAGGAGTTGAATTTTCTCCCGTTCTTCTGAAGACCAGTCTTCATAAATACGATTTGGTAAATAAATTCCGTCATACAATTCTATGGCTAATTTATATGCTTCTTTTGCAACCCTATTATTATTGCCAAAATACTCGTTACCAATAATGACATATTTTTCTAAGACCTCAACATCTATCCAAATTTTCTCTAAATTAAGTTGATAACTTACACCTTGACGGATAATATAGCTAGCTTCAGTGCGTGAAGGCCTGTTAGGCTCCAAGGCCTTGTTTATACCATGCAATGCTACTTTAAAATCTCTATCATTACCATCTTCCCAAAGTTGATCCATTATTTTTTCTTTGTGTAAAGAATGACGTCGTCTGTTAGAAATTAAATATTGAAGTAGCTGTATAGTTTTGTCTCTTCCCCATTGTTTAGCATCTATTTTTTCATCATTTCGCCAAACAGTAAATTGACCTAAGGTATGAATGCGTATTGGAGCACTTTCTTTAAAAGAGGTAAGTTCTTGTAGTTTATAAAGTGGGTCAGACATGTAAAAAAATTATTTCTTTTTACTAATACTATCAATTTTCTCAGAAAGTTTTTTAATTTCATCTGACAAGTGGCCGATTGATTTTTTCATCTTTTTAAAATCTGATCGTGACGCATTCCGCCATTCATCAATATGTACTTTTTCACCAATTTCTTCACCAATATTATTGATCTGATCTTGTAGTTGACCCTGAATATTTGAGATTTGTTTTTTAGGATCTTTAATTGTTTCCCTAAGCATTTTAGGAGCAACCTCTTTCATGGTTTTCCACATTGAAAGGCTTTTTTGCAAAATATTCTCTTGTTCTTCAGAAGAGTGATCTTTGGTTGCTTCATTGGTTAATTCCGCCAATTTTTGTTGCATAAATTCCAAGGCTTCATTAAAATCTAAAAAACGCTTTTCGTCACCACCTTGTACATGAGAAACTCTTCCTCTCCATTGAACTTTTGACTCACCGTCTTCTTCAAAAATCTTCTGATTAAAACGCACCATGAACGATGCTGTTTGATCTGCTTTTTTATTCATAATTTCTTGTTTCTATCCAGGTTCCTTTTCAGAACCAATATCCATTTTTAACAAGCCTTTAAAGGCATCATTGACTGTACTACCTTCATACAATACTTTGTACACTTCCATGGAAATAGGCATTTCAACATCGTAATCTTTTGCTAATTCTATAACTACCTTGGCAGTTTTAACACCTTCCGCAACTTCATTCATTTCATCAATTATTTGCTTGAGGCTTTTCCCTTGACCTAGTTGAAAACCTACATGGTGATTTCTACTTTTGGCACTGGAGCAAGTTGCAACTAAATCTCCCATTCCTGCTAACCCTGCAAATGTTCTACTTTTTCCACCCATGGCTACACCTAAACGAGTCAATTCTGACAATCCACGCGTTATGACCGCAGCCCTTGTGTTGTCGCCGGCGTTGGCACCATCTCCCATCCCAGAGGCAATGGCCATGATATTCTTCAATGCCCCACCGAGTTCACAACCAATAACATCGTCGTTGGTATAAACTCTAAATAAACCTGAGCTAAATATTGGTTGTAATTCCTTTGCTATCGTATCATCTACCATGGCGATCACAGCTGCAGCAGCCTTACCAAAATGGATCTCTTTCGCTAAATTTGGACCTGTGAGTACTCCTGCGGGATGCCCAGACATTATTTCTTCTATAACTTCGGTCATTCGCATTTTTGTACCAATTTCCAATCCTTTTGCCAAACTAACGATTGGTATCCAAGGGCGAATATTTGGTTTGGCTTCCTGTAAAACTGTTCTAAAACTTTGTGCGGGAACACCCATGACTAATAAGTCGGCATTTTTAACTGTTTCTTCAATAGAATTAGAAGCTCTTAGAGTTTTAGTGAGCTTCGCGTTGGGAAGATATTTACTATTGGTATGTTTTTCATTAATTTCATTTACCGTTTCAGGATTGCGAGCCCAAATGGTAGCATCGGCATTTCTTGCTACAATAGAAGCTACCGTTGTACCCCAAGATCCGCCTCCAAGAATGCCTACTTTAAGTTTCATAATTTATTTAATTTAGTCTTGTAATTCTTTTAAGAATAAATCCCGTACTTCTTTCACATATGTATCTACATGTTTACGTTTCCATTCAGAGGTGTCAACCGGATCAAGAACTACAACTTCTATATGTGTTGGTTTAAATACTGAACTTCCTTTTGGTAAGGCCATATAAGCATTTTTTATCACGATTGGAATGATCGGGACTCCCGCTGCCATTGCTAGATGAAACGCACCTTTTTTAAACGTACCCAATTCTTTACTACCACTTCTGGTGCCTTCCGGAGCAATAGCTATTGAAGTTCCATTTTTTAATACGCTTGCCGCATCTTTTAACGATTTAATGGCTTTTTCTTTATTCGATCTATCAATAAAAATGGCACCTAGTGCTTTAAAAAGTGGGCCAGCAGGGCTTAATTCTAATTCTTTTTTAGCTACTCCCGTTACATCTTTTCGTAATAATTTTAAGATGATAAAGAAGTCAGCAGAAGATTGATGATTAAAACAAAATACTGCAGGTCTATAATCTTCAAGGTTTTGTTTTCCTTTTATGGCAATATCAAGACCGGCAAATTTTGAACCTAAATCACCTATACTTGAAAGGGTTGTATTAACTGCTTCTTGTCGGGATAAAGTCAGAGCTCCTTTTACTAATCCTTTAATAAAAGAAGGATAAAGACTAGCCGCGGCTAATCCGGTTCTAAATGTATTTACTATCGGTTGGTCTTTGGTTTCATCAAACCTCAAAATAGGCCATCCATTTTCAAAAGCTATCTGGGAGAGTCTATTATCGGGGTTTGTGGCACATGGGTTTCCAACAATTTCCAGTAAAGGATAATCATCAAAACTATCTGTATAGAAAAAACTTTTAGAGAGGTCGACGTTGTTCGTCTTGGCAAATCGCTTTGCGGCTCTCGCTTTCCCTTCACCCCAGCACATTTCTTCTATCTTTCCTGTAAAATGCCCTTTTTTTACCCCCATTTCTGTGCAAAAAACATCTTGAATTCCCAACTCATCTGCTATTGGTCTTATTTGATAAATAGTGGCTGCGGAAACTATAACTACCCGATGTCCTTTTTCTAAATGTGAAGCAATAAGTTTACGAGATTCTGGGTAGATAGTATCAGCCAGGTACTCTTCATAAACTACTTTTCCGAGATTCTCGAATTCTTTTTCTCGAATGCCTTTAATTCCCAAGGCCGAAACTTTTGTCAGAATTTCAAAATCACGATTCCCTGCGGTATATAACAAAGCAGTTGCAAACTGTGAAAACAATTCTTTTGATGTTGATTTACCACTAAAGACTCTTGATTGCAAGAATTTTTTGGCTGAAAAATCATCAATAAGTGTTCTGTCAAGATCAAAAAAAGCAGCAATATGTGGTCCTTCTTCTTGTCTTAAAACTTTTTCAGAAATGGTTTCAATATCTGAACCTGGTACCGTTTCTTTTTCATCATCATCTGGTGCTGCATTTTCTTCTATCTGAGTAGCTTTGATTTCAAGCTTTTGCAACACATTAAAGCGCTCTGTGAGCTCATCAAGTTTTTCCATCCAATCATCTAGACGAGGATAATCAATTTTATTATTAATTGGTATAAGCTTACTATTTTTTGCCAATCGTAATGCACTGATCAGAAAAGGCTTGGAAACACTATCAAGTCTTGTGATACGCGCTTGCCAATGCAATTCTTTTCCCTTAAAAAGACATAGATCAATAAATTCCTCATCATTGAATTCATCGTCTAGATCCCATGCATTCAACGTATGGCAAATGACCTTAGTCGCTTCTATGTAAATTAACAATATGCCTTTTGAGACAAACAATTCTTGCCGTTTCAATAAGTCACAAATATCTCTTTCAGGTTCAGCAATTATAGTACGCCAATTTGGGTCAAAAAGTGTTAATTCTTCTTCAATTTCACTGCTAAACTGAGGTTTATTGGTATAGAAAAATTAAAATTTGAACAGATTACGTAAACGCATAATCTCTTCCCAGAAATGGATAATTCTATCTGGAGATTTATCATCTTTAATTTTAACCAAAGCCAATTCAATAAAAGCGCGATGATAGAGATGCCCTGATGACATATTGGCGTAGTAGGTAGCAGATAAATACTCATTAGAGGCTAAGCTATATTGTGTTTTACGACCAGCCTTACTCTTTTGTATAATATGCGCACTCAATAATAAGTTTAACGCTTTTTGTACAGTTACACCTATTTTATTACCCCTGTCTAAAAGCACATCTTCTTTGCGTTGTTCAATGTAATTCATGAGCTTGATCACATTCGCTTCAATCTCTTTTTTGGTAAGTGCAAAATTGTTCAACAATACATTGCACACTAATGAAACAGTAGTTACCGGTGTGATGGTATTGGCTTTATGAATTAATTCAAATGCAAAACGAGGAAGTGTATTTTTATCAGCATAACTCTGCTCTTCATTATCTGGAATGATAGCATCACGGTGTGCAGTAGCATCAACAGGATCTCCGAACCGTATGGCAGCACGGCCATATTGATGGCCAAGTTTTTTGATATAGTTGGCAAATTCGGCTAAATCTTCTGATCGTTTTCCACGTCCTTTTCCTTCTTCAGTCATTTCCTTTACATCAGGAATCAGGTCATAAACGATAGAAACAGGAACATATTTAATATCTCTTGAGCTCTCTTGCTCACCTTCCATAATATATTTTAAGATACCCATTTTAGGGTAAATAATTTTACCAGTTCTTGATCGTGTACCTTCGATATTCCACGTTAAGTGATCTCCACTTCCTATTAAATAAGAAATATAGTGACGCAATGAAGCTTTATAAACGGGATCGTCTTGAAAACTGCGACGTAAAAATATGAGTCCTGAATTTTTGCCTAACTGCTTCACGCCAGGCATTGCCAAATTAATACCTCCAAAAAAGTAAGGGATGGGGATACCGTAGCTCGACAAGGTATTGATAAGTACAACGGTATCTAAATAGGTTTTATGAGTAAGAATAAATGCCACCGAATTCTTACGCATCAACTTCATTAACTTTTTGATTTCTTGAGGGTCTACATCTATCTTATCTTCATAAGCTTTAGACATCATATATTCAAACCCTTTGAGTGTAGCCATATTTGCAAGAGGGTCTTGCGTTGCATACAATTCTGCAATGCAGGCTACAGCTTCTTTCTGCACATCTTCGAGCTTTCGCTTATGCGATTTAGATATTTTCTTAAGCTCTTCTTGAAACTTGGGTTGGTCAATGACTTTTTGCACTCGTCTTTGTTTTAAGATACTAATTTACGCAAATGAAATAAGTTTAGTATCATTGTATCATTAGGTTTTACCTTGTTGAGAGAATATCTCTTACGATCTCCATTTTTGTTCGTCTCCAAAACATAGGGAAGAACATTTCTTCTATTTTATGAGCAATGGGACCTTCAAATGGCTCTAGGTTTAAATTTTCTTCCAAAGCATGTGCTACAGTAAACAATACAGATGCGTTAGCACCCATACCAATATGACTACCAAATACTTCAATATTTTTAATGTCTGCTCGCAGCGTTTCAGCTTCTTGGCAATGCTTCCAAGGAAGTAAACCATCAGTTTTTGTATAAATGCATGTAATTGGTACTTTAGGGATGTCTTCTATTTCTTTCAGGAATTTTTTATTTCGCTCCTTTATAGTTTTCCCTCGTAAAAATTCTAACACTCTAACCATAGGAGTATTCATGTCTTTCACACCCCAAACAGGGGAACCAATAGTTATCAGCTGCGCTACTTTATTAGGATGTCTGTTCGCAATTATTTTAGCAAACATTCCACCACCACTCCATCCAACCAAACTCACTTTCTCTTTATGAATGTCGTAAATTTCATCCAGGCGCTCAGCAAGTTTAGGTAAGTATTTAGAGTTAATCATGTTAACACCTAAATCCCATTTATAGGTTTTAAATCCAAGTGACTTTAGATATTTTCTTACAAAACGAGTAGAAAAGTCGTTACCTAAATATGGAGGCATTATCAATACTGGTTTTCCTTTTCCCTTTCTACGTTTCGGTATAAAAGGATAGATATAGAAGATTGATGACCACTCTATCAAGCCTCGGGTTTCAAGCAGCGCATTAAAGGCAGGTGGCGAATCAATTTTATCATTGATACGATCAATTTCTTCCCTAAATCGATTAACTATAAAGTCAACAATTTTTATTTTATCTTCTTTAACGACTCTAGTTCGCATGTTTTGTGAGGTGACTTTTTCTAAGATAAGTACTAAGGCTAAATAGTCTCTGTCTGGCCCAAAATCTTCACAAACAATAACGCTAGTTGCTAGTAGAGGCTCTAGTTCTTGATATTTGTCATAATCAACTTTCGAAGCGTATTTTTTAATTTTCTTAGCAAACGGATGATGGTTAAAACTTTCATAAATCAGACCTCTAGCATCTTGAAGTTCTACGCCTCCTTTCATGGCAGTGTGAATTGCCAATCTTGTAAATGATTTGTATAAGGTTTTATTGTTTTCCATAGTTTAATTTTAAGCTTCTACTTTTTCATTAAGCCAATTTATAACATCTTGTTCAACTTCTTCTTTATTTACTTCGTTCAACATTTCATGCCGGCCACCTTTGTAGAGTTTAAAAGTCAAGTCATTAACTCCTGCTTTTTTGTAATTTTTTGCTACTTTTTTTACTCCTTTACCCATTTCTCCTACAGGGTCTTTATCTCCTGAAAAAATATAAATTGGTAAGTCTTTTGGGGTAGCCTCAAAAGTACGATGTGCATTTATTTTTTTACTCCCTTTTAGAATATCAATAAACACACTGGTAGAAAAATCCTCGATTCGTAAAGGGTCAGATTCAAATAAATCAACTTGCTTATCATCTCTACTAATCCAGTCTACTTTAGTACGATTGGGTTTGAATTCTTTATTGAATTTGCTAAAGAAAAGAGATTTTAATGTGCTGCTACTTCTTTTTCTACCAATAAAGAATTTGGTAATATTCGCTCCTGCCAACCCAACAGTACCAAGGCCTTTCATGAAGCTGGCAGTTCCCGATAGTACCAGTGCCTCCAGATCTTTTCCATATTTCGTAACATACTCGCGGCTTAATAATGAACCCATACTGTGTCCGAATAAAATGATCTTTAGATTAGGATGCTCTTTTTGAATAATTTTAGTAAGCTCGTGCATGTCTTCAACAGCGTCATCGAAGTAGTTATTACCTTCATAAAATCCTAACAAATCTTTTGATTTTACTGAATTACCATGAACACGGTGATCATTGGCATATACTTCATACCCCTGTTCTTGTAGTAAAGAGGCAATTGGTTTATACCTCCCTGCATGTTCACCAACACCATGAGCTATCTGTACAACTGCTCTAGG
>Ga0316189_10006764_pt1 | contig 10908 bp, 5 predicted proteins | sample LowCovwburrow_MG_FD_204930 | JGI IMG/M metagenome (GOLD analysis project Ga0316189, IMG submission 204930) | Coastal sediment microbial communities from Maine, United States - Lowes Cove worm burrow | ecosystem: Environmental > Aquatic > Marine > Coastal > Sediment | place: USA: Maine... | reverse complement strand
CAGGTCCTGCCGGTCGCCGCCCTTCGCGACTCCCGCGATGAGCACCCGCTCAACGATGAGGAAGGGAAGTGACTTCGCCAGCCTGGCGCCGATCACCGCCTCGTGAACCACCAGGCCCGAGGCCACGTTGCTCACGATCTGCAGGATGGCGTCGGTGCACAAGAATGCGTCCGAAATGGCGATTCGCCGGTTTGCGGAGTCGTCGAGCGTTCGCTCGAGCCCCTGCACGGAAGCGGTCCACGCGGCGTCGATTTCCAGGGCGCAGAGGTGGCGCGCGAGGGAGCAAATGCGTTCAGACCGCATCGGATTCCGCTTGTACGGCATCGCGGACGACCCGATCTGGCGACTCCCGAACGGCTCCTCGATCTCACCGAAGCTCTGCAGCAGCCTGACATCACCGCCGAACTTCGCGGTGCTGGCTCCGATCCCCCCCAGGACAGCGAGAACGCGATGATCGACCTTTCGCGGGTAGGTCTGCCCTACCACGTCGTACGTCCCCCCGAAGCCGAATCGGGCTGCCAATCGATCGTTCAGCGTATCGACCTTGGCCCCGTCGCCCAGCAACTCGAGGAAGGAGTCTTCGGTACCCGTGGTGCCGCGCGCTCCGCGGAAGCGCAGCTCTCCGAGCACGGCGTCGACCTGCTCGAGATCCAGAAGCAGGTCGTGCAGCCAGAGCGTGGCTCGCTTCCCGACCGTGGTGGGCTGGGCCGGCTGCCAGTGCGTGTATCCGAGGGTGGGGAGATCCTTCCAGCGATCGGCGAAGCCGGCCAGTGCCGCGATGGCGGCGAGCAGGCGGGAACGCACGATCTCCAGGCCCTGCCGGAGCTGAATGAGCCCGGCGTTGTCCGTCACGAAGCAGCTCGTGGCCCCGAGGTGAATATAGGCTTTGGCGGCTGGGGCGAGTTCACCGAAATGGTGCACGTGAGCCATCACGTCATGGCGCAGGTCAGCCTCCAGCTCGGCCACCCTCGCGAGGTCGACCTCGTCACGGGCCGCACGCATGGCCGCGATCGCCTCATCCGGGACATCGACGCCCAGGTCGCGCTCGGTCTCGGCGAGGGCGATCCACAGGTCCCGCCAGGTGCGGGCCTGCCTGGCAGGCGAAAAAACATCGGCCATGTCCGCTGACGCGTAGCGTTCGATCAGCGGATGCGGATAGCGGTTCTGTGTGGCTGACAAATCACTGTACGTAGAAGGTGGTGGTGTAGGTATTCCCGCTCCGGAATACGCTGACTCGGATGCTACTACGTCCTGAGTAATACTGGAAGAGGTCGGCCACGTCCTCGGCCGAGCCCACCCGGCGTCGGTTGATTTCCACGATGACATCGCCTTCGCGCATTCCCGTGTAGGCCGCGTTGCGCTGCGATATTCGAGTGATCATGGCCCCCGAGTCGACCTCGAGTCGCCGTTCGACCGCGATCTGGGGGTCGAGCGTGATGAGCTCCAGTCCGGCGAGGACCTGGAGGCGCTCGGCGGATTCCGACGGCAACTCTTCGATCAGCAGCCGGGCTTCGCGATCTCTTCCGTCGCGCCGATAGACCACGTCGATCTCGGTCCCGACCCCGGCGTCCAGCAGGCCCACTTCCCAATCGAGCGGGCTCGAGACCGGTCGCCCGCCGATTGCGACGAGAACATCTCCGGGCTCGAGCCCGGCCCCGGCGGCTGCAGACCGGGGCGCCACGCGGCGGATCAGCGTTTCGGAGAAGAGCAAGGTGTCTGAGTCCACTGCCATCGGGTCCACGCCCACGAAGGGCCGTCTAATGCGCCCGAAGTCTCTCAGTTCGTCCACAATGCGAAGCGCACGGTCGATCGGAATGGCGAATCCCAGCCCTTCGGATCCGCCCGAGCGGGAGAAGATCGAGGAATTGACGCCGATGACACGTCCGTCGGCGTTTACCAGTGGCCCCCCCGAATTGCCGGGGTTGATCGACGCGTCCGTCTGGACCATGTCGGCCAGAAGGGTCTGACGCTCGTCCGCCGAGCGAATGTCGCGTCCCACTCCCGAAATCACCCCCGCCGTGACCGTTGCTTCTGCGTTTGCCAGCAGGTAGCCGAAGGGGTTTCCGATCGCGACGGCCGGCTCACCGACCATCAGGTCCGACGAGGTTCCAAGCGGGGCAGGTGGAACTCGTCCGCCCTCGATCCGAAGGACCGCGATGTCGGTCAGTTCGTCAGCCCCCACGATCGTCGCGGGATGGACGCGCCCCTGGGAGTCGGTTACGACGATGGAGTCCGCGCCCCGGACCACGTGCTCGTTGGTGATCAGAAAACCGAGGTCATCGATGGCAAACCCAGACCCATATGACTTGCGCAAGCGAGACTGCGGCGTCGCCCTGCCGAGAAAGTCCTCGAACAGGCTTCGGGGGCCCGACTGGCCCACCCGCAGGATGCTGATGCTGACCACGGAGGGCGCGACCAGGCGGGCGGCCTCCACGATCGGCGTGTAACGCCGGCTGCCCGCGCTCTCCTGAGAGGATGCTGCGGGGTTGGCGGCGCTCGTCGGCACGGCGAGAACGTCTTCTGGCCCGGAGGTCCGAACGATGGCGGACTCGAGGGGGTCGGTTCGTGGGGTATTCAGGCCCGCCGACGGCTCGGCCGCCCCCGATTCGCCACCAACGCGGGAACCAAGAACGAGGCCAGCCGGGAACGCCACGACCAGGAGCGCCGGGATCCAGATACGCCAGTCACGTCGGCTCAACGCGGTTCCTCTTCCCCTGTCGGGTTACCGTCCGTGGAACGCGCCCGCCCGTAATCCACGCGGGCTGGAAGGGGCCACAGACCGGGCACGCCGGGCTGGCGATTCCAGCCACCTCGATATCGGACGCCGGTAAGATAGAGCCCACGCGCTTCCGCCGGACCGGGTGGCCGTACGTCCTCCGATCCCGCCAGCAATCGTCCGATGTCGTCTTGCGGGCGGTCGCCTCCGCTCTGCTCCACCATCGTGGCAACCAGGTATCGTACCATGCGATGAAGGAATCGATCCGCGACGATCGTGAAGCGCAGATCACCCAGTGGCGTTCGGAGCCACTCGGCCTTTTCAACGGTGCACACGGTTCCCACTTCCGGCTGTCCCGACTTCGCGAAGCGCTCGAAACAGTGCCTGCCCAGAATGGGGCGGGCCGCCGCCCTCAGAGCCTCAAGATCGGGCGGCCTCGCGATCCACGACGTGTTGCGGCGGCGGTGCGGGCTTCGGCCGGCCTGGCCTGGCGCCAGGAAGTACTCATACCGGCGTCCGGTAGCCTGGAAGCGGGGGTGGAAGTCGGGCGTGGTCTCCCGGAGCGTCTCGATCCAGACCTCACCCTGGAGCAGCGAATCCAGGGCACGAGAGAGTTCGGCCGCGGTCCAGCTCGGGGGAGCATCGAAAGACAGTTCCTGGCCGACGGCGTGGACGCCCGCATCCGTCCGTCCTGCCCCATGCACCCGGCCCGGGATACCGAGTCTGCGAAGGGCGGCCTCGATATCTCCCTGTACCGTGCGGACGTCCGGCTGCACCTGCCAGCCGGCGAAGGCAGAGCCGTCGTAGTGAACCGTGGCGCGGTAGCGCGTTCCTTCCGGGGAGTGCACGGCGGCAAGCTACCGGGGGGGCGAAACGGGTGTCAACGCGCCGCCACGCATGGGGCAGTGGTGGCGCGGATCAGGCCTCGTGCAGAAGGACCGCCACGTCCCAGGGCCCGGGTACAGGTGGGGCCGTAGGACGGAGAAACCAGATCGTCGACATACCGTGATTTCGGCATCCGACCAGGAATGGCTGGCGCGGGAGTCGCACGCCGTCCCCCGTTCCGTCATCGGGTTGCGTCGACGTACGCGCAATTGAAGAAGGCATCTGGCTAGTACTTCCGGATGACGCCGACGACGACACCCTGGACCGTCACCCGGTCAGCCTGAAAGTACATGGGCTTGAGGTCCGGATTCGCGGGCTGAAGCCGAATAAGCCCGCCGGCCTCTCGATAGAACTTCTTGACCGTGGCATTCTCGCCGTCGATGAGCGCGATCACCATCTCACCATTGTTCGCCGTGTCGCGTGACCGGACGATGACGTAATCGCCGTCCCGGATCTGCTCTTCGATCATCGAGTCGCCACGCACCCGGAGTACGTAGTGCGCCACGGGGCCGGAGACCATGTCCTCGGGGACCGCGATCGCTTCCTTCTCGGCGACTGCCTCGATCGGCTCACCCGCGGCCACCGTGCCGAGAAGGGGCAGATCCACTGCGGCGAGCCGCATTTCGGTTCGTGCCAGTTCGATCGAACGGCTCTCGTTGTAGTTCTTCCGGATGTACCCCTTGGCCTCGAGGTTCGAGAGGTGTTCGTGCACGGTGGCCAGGGACCTGTACTGGAAGAAGGCCGCGATTTCTTCGAAGCTCGGCGAGTACCCCCGCGTGTCGAGGAAGCTCTCGATGAAGTCCAGGATTTCCTTCTGCCGTCGCGTCAGAGCCATGTCGTGTATTCTCCTGCCGGCCGTGTAGGGAACCGAACGGAAACCGAAATCAAGCTACCCGAAGAGGAACCGAAACGCAAGCCATTGGAGGTTGGAATCCGGCAACGTCGCCGATATGTTCCTCGCCGACCGGATCGGAGGTGAGGTCTGGAGTCCATCACGGGAGGATCATGATCAGAGGTTCGTTCGGGGTAGTTCACCGGCGCCGGCATTCTCGGTACACCGGGGTGGGGACCGGCCTGGTCGGTATCGCCCTGGCCGCCGCCGTGATGCCCTCCGTCCTCAGTGGACAGGAGGTCGAACGGACGCGAGATCCTCTGGCTCCGGCGCTGAGCGCAGCCCTTCAGCGGGCGGTTCCGGCCGATACCCTGTCCATCATCATCCAGTATGCGGCGCCGATCCCGAGCCCCGCACCCGCGATGGACCTCGTGCGCCGTCTGCAAGTTCGCTCGGCGAACGCCCTGGTCCGGCTGGACTCGACCGCACGTCGGCTCGGCTCGGAGCTCCGGGTGCGGGAGCGCCTGTGGGTCGTCCCCGCGGTGACGGCCGACGCGACCCCGGCCGCGGTGGCGGCCCTGGCCGCGGACCCATCGGTGGTACGGATCTACCTGGACGAGAGGCTGCTCGTGATCCTGTCCCCGCTGGCGGGGGCGATCTCCGATCCGAGCTTCACTTCCCAGGCGATGCAGACGATCGGCGCGGACGCGGTGTGGGACCAGGGCGTGACCGGCGTGGGCACGACGATCGCGTTCTTCGATTCCGGGGTGGATGGCTCCAATGCCATGGTATCGTCGCGATGGAGGGGCCGGAGGTCTGACACGCGGGCAGCCTGGTTCGATCCGTTCACGCGTGCCTCGACACCGCAGGATCTGATCGGTCACGGCACGCAGGTGGCGGTCTCTTCGGTTGGAGCGCTCGCTACCGGGGACACACTGAAGTTCCCGGATGGGTCTGTGATCGTCGCCTCCTCGGGAATCGACGTGGTGACGGGTCCGGCCCCGGGCGCCGAATGGATCGCCGCCCGGGTGTTCGAACGTTTCGGCGGCGAGGACTACACGAGGCGCTCGGTACTGCTGCAGGCCTACCAGTGGGCCCTGGATCCGGATGGAAATCCGGCCACACAGGACGCCCCGGACGTGATCAACAACAGCTGGGGCGTGTTCCCCGGCGGTGCGGACTTCGACGCCTGCAGCGACATCGTTTATGATGCGATCGACGCGGCGGAAGCGGCCGGAATCGCCGTGCTCTTCTCGTCGGGAAACCTGGGCCCCGCTCCAGGATCGGTGACTCCGCCCGGCGCCCGTGACGACCCGGATCTTCGCAGCATGGCGGTCGGTGCGACCACCGGGATTCCGGGCAACCTCGCAGTGGCGAACTACAGCGGCCGTGGGCCCTCGCCCTGCGGCGGCGGGGTGAAGCCGGAGCTGGTGGCCCCGGGTCAGGTTCCCGAGGTGAGGGCAGCCGGCAACTCGGCTGCCCGCCTCACGGGTTTCGCTGTCACGGGAACCTCGTTCTCGGTGGCTCAGGTCTCTGGCGCGCTGGCCCTCGTGCTGCAGGTCCGTCCGTCAGCGGCTCCCGAGGAAGCCAAGCGGATACTGCTCGATACGGCCGACGATTTGGGCCCTGGTGGGCCGGACAACGACTCGGGATACGGTCTGTTGAACGTGCCAGCCGCCGTGCAACGGGCCAACGCCTCGTTCGTCGGCGGTATGCTACAGGCTTCGCTTTTCCGGCGTACGCCGGACAGCCTGTACGTCAGCGTCGGGAACCGCGGAGCAGGGGCCTGGGACGGGGGCGAAATGTGGCTGATTCCGGAAGGCCGCCCGCCCGTGGCTCGTGATCTGCCCTTCCTGGCTCCCGGCGCGACCGAGCGATTCGGGATCGCGATAGACCCGGAATCGGGCACGCGCACGGTGCGAGTCGCGGTGACCGACCTGTCGGGCGGCATCGTTCTGTCCCGGGTGCTCATCAGCGGCCCCCCCAACCTGTTTGGAGGCTGGATCCTGGAGGTCGGCGATCTGGCGGCCGGGGGCAACGACTTCGGCCGGTTCGGCCGAGTGGCAGCCTTTCGGGGTTTCGAGTGGCAGGGAACGGAGCTTCTCACCGGAGGTGGAATCGCGGTGGCCGGCTCCGGACGCATCTCGGATGGCTTCTATACGACGACGCTCGGGCGAGCTGATCTGAAAGCCTCGGCGCCGGCGATCGAGACGGACTGGGCACCCTCCAGGTCGGAAACGGATGTCGATCCGATGCGCGCCGAGTACCGGTTCGACGACCAGGAGGCGCTTCGTCCCCTGGGCCTGGAGGTGAGAGCCGTCAGCGAGGTGAGCGAATCGGGTGGGGTAGGGGCCCTCACGGTGGTGGCGACCGTGCGCAACCTGTCGGGAGGCAGGATCCCGGACACCACGCCGGCCTTCCTGGCGGACTGGGACCTGGGAGGGGGCGAATCGGTGCGCTGGTCAACCGAGATGCAGGCGCTGGTATCGGAGTCTCGGGACGGTGGAGGCCCCGTTACGGTCCTGGCGTCGGAGGGTGACGTGGTGGGCCGCTCGTCCGTTCCCCTGGGCACCCCGGCTCTGGGCGGAGCGTACGAGCCCGACAGTGGAGTGTTGTGGGGCACGTTTGACGAGGCGGACAAGCTGGACCTCGTACGGGGAGGGAACGCGAGTGCTCTCCCGGGCTTCTCGACGGCGATAGACCGCGCGGCGCTTCTCAGCGTCGGGCCCATCGATCTCGCGGCCGGGGAATCGCACACGCTCCGATTCTGGCTCCTGGCGGCGCAGTCAGAGGCCCAGGCGGCGATCCGGTTGCAGGAGTTGCGCGACGAGCCGATCGAGCCGCCCGGACCCGATGCCCGTTTCGAGATCGAGCCACCCTATCCGAATCCCATGCGGACCGGCTCCGGCCGGGTCATGAACTTCCCGTACAGCGTTCCCGAGTCGGCGCGGGAGGATGGTCTTTCCCTCGTGTTCGAGGTGTACGACGTGGCCGGTCGGCGACTGGTACGGCAGAGTCAGGTGCTCACACCGGGCGGGGCCCTGCCTCGGCTTACGTGGGACGGCCTTCTGGCCGGCGGCCTGGAGGCTGCGTCCGGCGCCTATCTGTACGTCGTGCGTTTGGGTGACGAGAACCGATCGGGACGCCTGGTGCTGGTTCACTGAGGGCAAGGCACGCGCATCCTCTAAACGTTTTGGGCACGCCGCGCATTCATGCTATCAGAAGAATCCAACGCAGCTACCGCACAATGGAGGCAGTTCGTGATGCGACGCATGGTCCGTATGTTCGCCGCGGCCGCGGCTGTTCTGGCCCTGGCGCCAGCCGCACCCGCGCAGATGGCGCAGGAGATCGTCGACATGGATGCCGTCGAGGCCATCCGGGTCGAGGGTCTCGAGAATTCTCAGATCGAGGAACTGGCGGGGTATCTGACCGACGTGATCGGTCCCCGTCTCACCAACTCCCCCGGCATGACGCGGGCCAACGAGTGGACCGCGGAGATGCTCACGGAGTGGGGTCTCGCCAACGTACAGATCGAGCCGTGGGGCGAGTTCGGACGCGGTTGGGAACGGGTTTCCTACAGCGGTCGCATCCTCACTCCCTACGCCCAGCCCCTGGTCGCCCAGCCCTCGGGTTGGACCGGCAGTACGCCGGGCATGGTCACGGGTCCGGCCGTCGTCATCGAGGCCGAATCGGTTGAGGAGCTGGAGGCGTACAGCGGGACACTGTCCGGCGCCTGGATCCTCTCCCGACCCGAGGTCGAGATGAGCCCGGATTGGGACCCCAGCCCCCTTCGGACTCCACTCGAGGATCTCCTCGAGCCGGCGGAAGAGCGGGAAGGCCGGCCTCAGATGGATCCTGATGAGCGGGCCCGCCGGATCGCCGAATGGAGGCGAATGAGGGAAGTGCGCCAGGCCATGAACGAGTTCCTGATCGGCGAAGAAATCGCCGGCACGCTCGTACCGTCATCCAGGGAGTACACGCTGGTACGCGGAGGCGGAAGCGGTGCGGGACGCGATCCGGCGAACCCGGAGCCTCCCCCCGAGCTGAACGTATCCGGCGAGCAGTACAACCAGATCTACCGGAACGTGAAGAGGGGAATCCCGGTCGAGCTGGAGATCGACGTGCAGAACCAGTTCTACTCGGACGACCTGCAGTCGTACAACACGCTGGGCGACATCCCCGGGTCGGACCTGGCGGATGAGTACGTGATGATCGGCGCCCACCTCGATTCGTGGCACTACGGCACCGGCGCGACCGACGACGGGTCGGGCACGGTAGTGATGATGGAAGCCATGCGAATCCTGAAGGCGCTCGACCTGCAGCCGCGGCGTACGATCCGCATCGCGCTGTGGGCCGGCGAGGAGCAGGGTCTGCTGGGATCGAGAGGCTGGGTCGCGAAGCACCCGGATCTGCACCCGAAGATCTCCGCCTACCTCAACGTGGATAATGGCACCGGTCGGTTGCGCGGGATCTGGGACCAGAGCAACGAGGCCGTGATCCCCGTCTTCGAGCAGATCCTGTGGCCGTTCCGAGACCTGGGCGTCGTGGCCGTCAAGCACGGCAACACCGGCGGTACGGATCACCTGGCGTTCGACGCTGCGGGCATCCCCGGGTTCAATTACATCCAGGATCCGATCGATTACGGGACCCATACGCACCACACGGCAGCGGACACGTTTGAGCGCCTCATGATCGATGACCTGAAACAGGCGGCGGTCGTGGTGGCAGCGACCGCGTATCATCTCGCCATGCGCGATGAGATGATGCCGCGCAAACCCGTGGAGACGCCAACCACGGACTGACCCGGAGGGCCTGCACGGCCTCGGTCGGTGAAGTTGAAGGGAGAGCCCGTCATCCGTCTGGATGGCGGGCTCTTTCCTGCTAGTCGTCCATGGACAGCCTTGCCGCTGCCTCCGCGTCCGGCTCGACGAACAGAGTCGACACGCGTTCAGGCACGACTGCACCCGCCGCTGCCTTGCGGGGCTTGCGCACGTACTTCCGCCGGGTCCAGTCCACGGCCACCATGCCGCTGTGTCGCGCCTCACTGTGGACCGCCGCCAGCACGGCGGCTTCCGTCAGGTCCGCGAGGGGGGGATTCTGGTCGCGCTTCTGCCACCGCAGAATCACGTGTGCACCCGCCGCCTGGCTGGCGTGCAACCAGATATCATCGGGTGCGGAGTGACGGAAGGTGAGGGCATCGTTGGTACGCGAGGACCGGCCGACCCGGATCTCGAGACCTCCCGAAGACCGGTACCGCCGGTAGGGCAGCGTCTCGTCGGCGACCGATCGACCGGTGCCGCGGGACGACCCGGTCTCCTCCCTGCGCCCCCCGACCAGGTCCCACAGCTCGTCGGTCGCACCCACCGAACGCAAAACCTCCAGTCCCGACTCGAGGCTGGCGATTCGCTCGTCAGTACGCTTCACGCGTTCGGGAATTGCACGCGCGGCGCGCTCCCTGCGGCGGGCTCGATCGTACAGCCGATCGGCGTTCCGGATGGCATCGAGCCTCGGGTCGAGCGATACCTCGACAACCTCTCCGTCGAACCCTTTCAAAGATGCGCTGGCCGCACCCCTCGGGACGTCTCCCTTCCGGGCCAACAGCAGGTTGCCGAGCTCGCGCAGGTGGTCCGCCGACTCTCCCTCGAGCTGCCGCAGGAGGGCCGCCCGCCTCTTTTCGAGCTCGCGGATCCTCCGTCGCAACAGACGCTCCAGGTGCTCCGCATCGGGCGTAGCCTCGGGTCGGGTCGCTTCAGCGGCTCCCTTTCCGCCAGACGGGGGCCACTCAGCGCTCCCCAGGGCTGCGGTTCGCATCGCCTCCAGGAGACTGTCAAAGCGCCGGGCGTCCGAAATCAACGGGACGGGGTACGGCTGCCCCCCACCGGTGCGGGGGAGGAGCCAGGCCTCTCCGGTGGCGATCCTGGCGGCCATGTAGCGCTCGTAAGCAACGGCGATGGCGTCGGGACTCGCGTCCGTGGCCGCATCGGCGAGGATCCAGTCGACGTTCAACGAGCTGGTCCACGAAATCGACCTGAGCAGGTAGTCTCGACGCTCCGGCGGAGGGATGGGCTCCAGGACACTGGCCCATTCGGTTCCATCGGGCGGCTCTTCGGCCCACGTGCGGGCTCCTTCCGGTCTGACGTACCGAACACCCGGCTGGAGCGAACGGCCACCGGCGGAACGTGCCCACAGCACGGCCTCGATCCGGTCGTCAAATCCGCGGGCGAGCACGGCGTTCCACTGGTTGGTGTGCAGTTCCACGAACAGCCGGAACACGGGAGGAAGATCCGGTCGCGTGTCTCGCAGGCCACCGGCCAGGTCGAATACGAGCAGCCGTTCGTCGGCTGGAGCTTGGACGCCAACGAGGAACAGTCGGCGGAAGTCGATTCGGCGGTCATTCGCTTCCGGTCCGGCGGGGAGATCGTCCCCCTCGACGATGAAGCCGCCCGTCGGATGGAGTAGCAGTCCGATGGACCCG
>Ga0316189_10006763_pt1 | contig 10909 bp, 10 predicted proteins | sample LowCovwburrow_MG_FD_204930 | JGI IMG/M metagenome (GOLD analysis project Ga0316189, IMG submission 204930) | Coastal sediment microbial communities from Maine, United States - Lowes Cove worm burrow | ecosystem: Environmental > Aquatic > Marine > Coastal > Sediment | place: USA: Maine... | reverse complement strand
AATGGATAAGGGCGCTGGCACCCATCGGCACCGGGCCTGACAAGCCCCATCTTGAGGTCGCTCCCTGGCTGATCATTGTGTTTGCCCAGCGCTGGGGCGCGTTCGACAATGGTTCGCGCTACAAGAACTATTACGTGCCGGAAAGCGTTGGCCTGGCTGCAGGTTTTCTGATCACCGCGCTGCACATGGCCGGCCTGTCATCGCTGATCCACACGCCAAACCCGATGAAATTCCTGAACCCTATGCTCAACCGGCCGGCATCGGAAAAGCCGGTGATGATCATCGCCGTCGGCCATGCCGCCGCGAATGCCACCATTCCCAAAGCTGCCACCGCCAAGAAAACGATGAGTGAGATACTGACCGTATTGGACTAGATCAGGATGATTTTTGGTTGAATCAACCAAAAATCATAAACCTGATCGATTCTAAAGTGTTAGAGCAACTTTATGGGTTCACTTGAACCCATGTTGCTCTAAGCGGTCAGACTGGCAAGACCAGCCTTCTGCATACCGCGCTCATCAAAGTTGGACGGGGCCAGCCACGCTTCATAAGCGCGTTCCAGTGCCGGCCACTCGGTGTCCAGTATGGAGTACCAGTTGGTATCCCGGTTGCGGCCCTTGTACATTGTCGCCTGCCGGAACTGGCCCTCGTAGGTAAAGCCGAGCCGGCCGGCAGCAGCGCACGAGCCGGCATTGAGAGCATCGCATTTCCATTCATATCTGCGGTAACCAAGCTCACCGAACACCCGGCGCATCATCAGGTACATGGCCTCGGTAGCACCGCGCGTTTTCTGCAGCGCCGGTGCATAATTGATATGACCGACCTCAATCACGCCGACGGCAGGCTCAATGCGCAGATAGCTGGCGACCCCGACCGCCCGGCCCGTATCGCCGTCAATGATGGCATGAAACAGCGGGTCATCACCGAGGCAGGTGTTCTCGATCCAGCTTCGGCAGTCATCGACACCGGCAAACGGCCCGTATGGCAGATAGGTCCAGATGCGGTTTTCGCGATCGGCTGCAAATGCCTCAAACAGGTCTTGTGCGTGGCTTGCCGCATTGATCGGCTCCAGCCGCACATATCGCCCCAGCATGGGTTCACGCGGCGGCCTGGAACAAGGGGTCCAGTCCGGAACTGCAAACCCGATTGGTTGTCCCAGTTCGTTCGTCCGATCACTCATGACCCGTATCCTGAATCTGCTATAGCCGTGCCTGCCGCCCAGCCCGACGACCATGCCCACTGGAAATTGTAGCCGCCCAGCCAACCGGTCACGTCGACCACCTCGCCGATGAAATACAGGCCCGGCACGTCTTTGGCCTGCATACTGCGCGAACTCAAACCTTGCGTGTCGACACCGCCAAGGGTCACTTCCGCCGTGCGATACCCTTCCGTGCCGACCGGATGAATTTGCCATTGTCTGATGGCTGCCGATATAGCCATTAAGGCCTTGTCGGACAGGTCCGCCAGATTGCTACTGATACCTGCCTGCTCGGTGACATATCCCGCCAGCCGGTTGGGCAGAAACTCGCCAAGTACTGTCGCGACGGCTTTCCTGCCATGGCTCTTGCGCATCGTCTTCAACTCGCCAAACACATCGCACCCCGGCAACAGGTCCAGCATTATCGGGTCGGTTTCTCGCCAGTAGGATGATATCTGAAGGATCGCGGGGCCGGACAACCCGCGATGGGTAAACAACACAGCTTCGGCAAATTTTACCTTGCCACAACTGACCACCGCGTCTGCAGACACACCAGCCAGGGGTTTGAAGCCGGCCAGCATGGGTTCAGAAAAGGTCAGCGGCACCAGAGCGGCGCGGGTTTCGGTGACAGCCAGCCCGAACTGTTCCGCAATACGGTAGCCAACCCCGCTGGCCCCCATTTTCGGGATCGACTTGCCGCCGCACGCCACCACGAAATTGCGACACGACACCTGTGCAAGCTGGCCCTGCGTCGAAAGCTCGACCTCAAACCCGGTATCGGTCTTGCGAACCGCACTGATACTGGTTTCCAACCGCAGGTCCACACCCGCCTTCGCCATTTCCGCCAGCAGCATATTGATGATCTCGGTGGCTGAACCGTCACAAAAAAGCTGGCCAAGGGTTTTCTCGTGGAAGGCAATGCCGTGCTGTTTAACCAGCGTGACAAAATCATGCTGCGTATAGCGTTTCAGCGCCGATTTGGCGAAATGCGCATTGCCTGAAATGAAGTTCTGCGGCGCCGTGTTCAGGTTGGTGAAATTACAACGTCCGCCGCCGCTTATGCGGATTTTCTCACCTGGTTTTCGGGCATGGTCGATGATCAATACCTGGCCACCGCGACTTGCTGCATGAATTGCACACATCATGCCCGCTGCACCAGCGCCCAAAACAAGTGTGTCTATGGATGTTTCAGACATCACGATGGGCACCAGACAGGCAGGTACTCACAGGATCATGCATGTGCACGATCCGTGTGCCAGCAGTCTGCCGTTTGCATCTTCCAGCCGGGCGTCCGACGTCGCCACCCGGCGGCCCAGGTGAATGACGCCACCACGTGCCGTCACCAGCCCGGTCTGATCAGTCAGGGCACGCACCATGTTGATCTTCAGTTCCACTGTCGTATAGCCCTGGCCTGCTTCAAGCCGCGAGTGAATTGCGCAGCCTAAGGCACTGTCGAGAATCGAGGAAATCCATCCGCCGTGCACCGTGCCGGCAGGATTGTAATGCTTTGCACCGGGATTGCCTTCGAACACCGCAAATCCGTCGCCTACGTCCACAAGCCGAAAATCCATCAGGCTGCCGAGCGGCGCCCGCCCGCCGGCATCAACCAGGCGTTCGAGGTTCTGCATACCTGTCAGTTTCGGATCCAGCATGCCCGTCAGAAAACCTCAGAAAACGCCATGACTGCACCCGACGCCACATCCGGTCCAATTGCATGACCAGACGGCGTCTCGCGCCACGAAACATGAGCCGCATCAAGGTGGTTCAGGGCCACTTCCCGGTTTGCCACTTGAATGCGGTATCCGGCCAGCACCGGTCCGTCGGCAAGTGACGGCGCCGAAAACCCGTAAGCTGTCTCGAAGGCAGCCGGAGAATACATGGCCAGGGCCCCCCGCGGCGTCTTGACCCGCACCAGATTGTCTGCAGACACAACCATCTCGCCCTGGCTCAGGCTTTCCAGAAAACCTGCATAGTGCAAGGGGTTGCTGGCGACCATGGCAACTTCGCCGATTGCAACTGCTGTATTGGCGTGGCGTTGATATTCGGGTTTCCAGAAATATTGCGGCGCATGCTGCTGGCAATAGAAAAACGCCGCTTTGGGCATGTCCGCGTGGGTCGCAAAGGCCAGCGAGAACCCCACCGTCACCTCTTCACCATCAGGCTGTTTTGCCAATCTAGAGAAATCAAAGGTCTTGTAGGTATCCAGTCCTTCCTGGACAAACCGGGCCTGTTCGGCGGCAGCGTCTGCGGTTTCAAACACCAGCATTGAAATGCCTTCGCCACCATCCTTCAGGTAATCGGCGTTATAGGCTGCAAATCCGAATTCGCCATCGGCAACCTTCGGCACCAGGTGCGGGTTTGGCAAATTCAGGAACTCCAGAAAGAAACCGTCCAACTGGACCAATGAATTGCCGGTGCCGAAGGGATGTTCGGCAGGCGGCGTCAGGGTAAAGCCGATCTGGGCCATAGTGGTGCGCAAGCCGTCAAAGTTGCTTGTGCAATGAACCACGTGATCGAGACCAGACATGGCTATCCTTTCGGCTTTGCATTGGGTGCAGGCTTTGCTTCAGCCCGTACCGCCTCGGCAACTGCTTCCTGGAAGCCGCGGACATTGATGTCGCGCTGCGGGAACGGAATTTCGATGCCGGCTTCCTTGAGCGCCTTGTGAATTGAAAACCGCAATTCACTGGCCACAAAGGCAACCCAGTTCACATCATTGATAAACACCCGCACCTCGAAGTCCAGCGAACTGGCCCCGAAATCCGTGAACAAGACCGACGGCAACGGGTAGGCCATGGCGCGAGGATGATCCTCTGCACACTTGACCAGTATGTCATGCACCTGTTGCGGATCCGCATCATAACTTACGCCGACCAGCACCTTGCAGCGCCCCATCAGGTCGCCATGGGTCCAGTTCTGCACAGCATCTGAAATCAGGCTTGAATTCGGCACGATGATCGAACAGCGATCAAAGGTCTCGATCTCGGTGGCGCGCACGTTGATTTTCGTGACCGTGCCTTCCCCTGCCGCCACCGCCACCCAGTCACCCACCTTGATAGGGCGTTCCGCCAGCAGGATGAGACCGGAGACGAAATTGTTGACGATGGACTGCAGCCCGAAACCGATGCCGACCGACAGCGCACCGGCCACGATGGCAATATTGCCGAAGTTTACGCCGGCCGCAGCGAACGCCACCAGAAGCGCCAGAATGGTAGCGGTATAACTGGCCCCGGTACGGATCGAGTTGCGTACACCGGCATCCAGGTTGGTCGCAGACAGAATGCGCCGGTCCAGCCATCCGGTGATCAATCGGGTCAGCAGCAGGCCGATAGCAAACACGCCAATAGCCAGCAGTATGGAGGACAGCGAAATGGTGATATCGCCAATATCAAACCCGAAAAACGCAGTGGAAAACCAGCTTCGCACATCCACCCATGACAGGGCCGTCAGGGTCAGCAACAGCGGCAGGCCAAGCAGCAGAAGTGTGAGGTCAACAAATGCATTGAGCGCAATGCCCGCCCGTTTGATCCCCTGCTCCGACATGGAAAACGTATGTTTGAGCGTATTTGATATGCGGCTGCCTTCCGAAATGCTCTGTGCCACGAAGGCATCTGCAAGACGGCGTATGCAGTACAGGAAGCTCACCACAGCGCCAATGACCACAATATTGGCCATCAGGTAGGTGGCCAGTGTCAGATAGCCGGTAATAAGTGCCAGCCCGGTTGCGATGATAAGCAGCCAAATTGGCTGGATCAGATAGGATGCCCAGGCAAAATAGACCGTCTTACTTTGCGGGGCCTCACCGCTGCGCCGGTCGCGCTGCGCCACCAGGATCAACCTGACGATGATGATCATCAGCACCGGCAGCACGATGGCTCGACGCAGCGGGTTCATATCTTCTGACAGATTCACCACCACCAGAAGTTCATTGATGAGATAGCTGGCCGCCATAACAACAAACGCAATCGTCAGCAGGTTGAGCCACTTCTGGGCGGCCGGCGTTGAAAGATTGGCAATTCGCCAATTCGGTTGTGTCGGCGACAGGATGGATCTGGCCAGACCCCGGGTGAATGCGAACATCACCATCGTCATGGCGAATGCCCAATAGAATTGTTCAATTCGCGGCGATTCTGCTCCTAATTGAAACAAGAGCAAGCCGAAGACGGCTGTGGTGACAACGGCGACCAGCGCGTAGCCAACCGGCGTAGCCACCACTCGAACCAGCTTCCCGAGTTCACCGTTTGGTTCCCTGCCTGCCCGCACTCGATGAGCCAGTGCACGACAGGCATGATAGCCACCCGTGGCCAACACGATGAATGCAGCCAGCAGGAACCACGCCATCCATGCGCCATTGTTCTCCGCGATCAGTGTGTAGTAACTGGTGGCCAGCCGCGTCGTGCGAGCCCAGATATCACCCGCTCTGGCGATCCCGTCCGACCACAGGCTTGGCGCCAGAATGGACTTTTCGTGCTTGAACAGCCTGTCAAAATAGCGCGTCCGCTCGAGTTTTCCGGCCTGGCTGGCAAGTTGATCTGCCGCACCCGCCGCCAGCGCCAGTTCGGCACGGGCACCAAGCAACACGCCGCGCACCCGCTCAAGTTCAGCGCGCTGATTGGCAACAGTTTCCGGCTCCGTCTCACCGTCCTTTGGAGCAGGCCCCAGCCTGCTTACTTGCGCATCCATCTGCGCCAGAGGAGCCGTCAGTTCGAGGTCAACAAGCTTGGCTTGCTCTCGCACAATCTCAAGCTGCTCGCGCGCCTTGGCCAGCTCACCTGCCGGCAAGGACGGATCGGCCAGCTTCACCTTCAGGTCTTCCAGGGTCTTGCTGATATCGGCGGCAACCCGCTTGGCCTTGCCGGCAGCTTCCCTGATGCCGGCAGGCAACGCCGCCTCCGCCACTGCCGCTTCAGCGCTCGGCTTGGCCCCCGGTTGCACTTGCGGTCCGTCTGTCTTCGCAGCGCCGGGGTTTTCCGGCTGTGCAGTCTGCGGCTCGCTTGCCTGTTCGCCGGATTTCCCGTCACCCTGCCCGGTTGTCAGAATGTCGCTCAGGCCACCAGTTTGTGCCGATGCGGCAAGGGAGCCCGCCAGCAGCAGTGCCAGCACCAGCCATACACGCATGAATGACATGAAAATCCGATCCATCTGGATATAATACCTACACTAGTCGGCTTTGCTCAACCGCAGCTTCAATGAACGACGCAAACAGCGGATGCGGTTCAAATGGCCGTGATTTCAGTTCCGGGTGATATTGCACCCCGACAAACCATGCATGGCCGGGAATTTCAACAATTTCCGGCAGCAGCCCGTCCGGTGATGTGCCGGAAAACCTGAGCCCGGCACTTTCCAGCTTGTCACGATAGCGCGTGTTGACCTCGTAACGATGCCGGTGGCGTTCGGAAATTTCCTCGCTGCCGTAGATACCGGCAACCCTGGAGCCTGGTTCGAGTTTGGCCACATAGGCACCCAGCCGCATGGTACCGCCCAGATCACCTTCATTGGCGCGCTGCTCCAGCTCATTGCCGCGCATCCATTCGGTCATCAGGCCGACAACCGGCTCTTTGGTCTCGCCAAACTCCGTTGAAGACGCTGCCGGTATGCCGGCCAGTGACCGTGCCGTCTCAATACAGGCCATCTGCATGCCAAGGCAAATACCGAAATACGGCACATTGCGTTCGCGGGCGAAGGTAACCGCGGCAATCTTGCCTTCAACGCCACGCTCACCAAATCCGCCGGGGACCAGAATACCGTGCACATGTTCCAGCAGAGGTGCCGGGTCTTCCGCCTCGAAGACCTCTGATTCAATCCACTCGATATTGACCTTCACCTTGTTGGCAATGCCGCCGTGCACCAGCGCTTCGTTAAGTGATTTATAGGCATCCAGCAGACCGGTGTACTTGCCCACAACGGCAATGGTTACCTCGCCTTCGGGCTCCTTGATACGGCTGACAATATCGGTCCACATTTCGAGCTTGGGCGCCGGTGCCCCTTCGATACCGAAAGCCGCCAGTATCTCGTCGTCCAGACCCTCGCGGTGATAGGCAAGCGGCACTTCATAGATCGTCTTTACATCAAGTGCCTGAATGACCGCGCCGGGACGAACATTACAGAAAAGCGCAATCTTGCGACGCTCGTTTTCGGGGATTTCCCTGTCGGCACGGCACATCAGCACATCGGGCTGAATGCCGATGGAGCGCAACTCCTTGACCGAATGCTGTGTCGGCTTGGTTTTCAGTTCTCCGGCAGCCGGTATCCACGGCAACAGTGTCAGGTGAAGATAGATGCACTGGCCGCGCGGCGCCTCCTGTCCGAACTGACGGATTGCCTCGAAAAACGGCAGGCCTTCAATGTCACCTACCGTGCCGCCCACTTCACACAATACGAAATCATAATCTTCATTGCCGTCGGCAATAAACGTCTTGATGGCATCGGTAACGTGCGGGATCACCTGCACCGTGGCACCCAGATAGTCACCACGGCGTTCCTTGGCGATGATGTCCTGGTAGATACGGCCTGTGGTGATGTTGTCAGCCTGGGTGGCCGCTCTGCCGGTGAAGCGTTCGTAATGGCCAAGATCAAGGTCCGTTTCAGCCCCGTCATCGGTCACAAACACTTCGCCGTGCTGATACGGGCTCATGGTGCCGGGATCAACGTTGAGATAGGGGTCGAGTTTCCGCAGGCGGACCGAATATCCGCGGGCTTGCAGCAATGCTCCAAGAGCTGCTGATGCCAGGCCTTTGCCAAGTGAGGAAACCACGCCGCCGGTGATGAAAATATATCGCGCCATGGGAATTAAGGTTTAGCTGGAGTCGTGCAATGTGGGAAGGATTAAATTGAAGGTTGGGTGAGTTATCTACAGGACCTCAATTCATGCCGGTCTCGAAGGGACAGTCAAAGGCTTGATGCTGGAACTGTCGTGTGCCTGACCGGACCTCCCAAGTGAACCGATAAAGCCGCAAACGGCTTGGTTCATGGCAACAGGGCCGACATAATGACCCACCGGACGCTGTCGGCCGGTGATGTAATTCTGCATCAGGATGAAAGCAGCCAGCTTTTCGTGGTCATCATGTCAGGTGTCGTCAAACTGACCCAGATTTTACCAGACGGCTGGGAGCAGATTGTCGGACTGCTGTCGGCAGCAGACAGCCTTGGCAATCCGGTATCGTCCGTAAGCAACGAAAACGCCGAATGTCTAACCGAAGTGAAGCTATGCTGTTTCCGGCGAACCCAGTTCGGATATGTCCTCAGAACCAACCGGAACTCGAACACCGTTTGCTTGAGAAGACGGTCCGCGACCTGAAACAGGCAAGACAGCGGATGACTGTTCTGGGCCAACTGGGCGCACAGGAGAAAATGGCCAGATTCATCCTGTGGCTCTGTAAGGAAAACCGCAACATTTGCCCTCACAGAGCCCAGCATGAACCCGGATCCATAATTTATTTTCCGCTGAAACGGGAAGAAATCGCCGGCCTTCCGGGGATGACCATCGAAACTGTCAGCCGGAACATCAGCAAACTCAATGCAGACGGTATAATCGATTTGCTCGACGCCAAGTCGACAGAACTCCGCAACGTTCCACGCTTGCAGCAGATCGCCCACACATACGAAGACGATTAGAGCGGTCAGTCCGCCACTCGCAGATGACTGGCCCGCAAGCTGCGATTTCTGATCAGTCCGGCCTTAAGAGCATCCCTGTCGACATTTTCAACCGCATACTCTGCGCCATGAAAAAAAATAGCGTCTTCCCAGCGCAGATGCTGACGGATGTACTCAAAGCTGCTTCTCAGCAGATATCCGTTCGCATCGGCGTTGTTGGTTTTGCTGCCTGCGCATAGCTCACCAATCGGCTCTGCAAGTTCCAGCGCGTAGGACGCAATGGTGACATGCTCCGATTGAGCCAGACTTACACATCTTGCAAGCAGTGCGTCATCCGGTTCACGATCCCGGAGCAGCGCGAAAAGCACTTCTTCATCTTGCTGATTTTGCAGCAAATCAAGCCGCAACCGGGACAGAACTGACGCGCACAGCTGGATGTCGATGGAGCCGCCGAGCTGATCGGCCATTCGTTCCATGTCATCACAAATCTCATACAGGCAGGTACGATCCCTTGCGATTACGGACAATGGGTATTGATCTTCCATTTGAGTTCACTTGAATTTGTTCACCGTCAGCAGCTTTTGTTGATCCAAATTACATTCACCGGACGCTTGCCAGTTTGCATGATCGCAGCAAATTCAGACTTGCACGTTGATCTTCATCAATTGCATTCGTGTCGGCGCAGCGCCGGTACATACCTGCCAGAACAGCTGACAACCGCGATGCAGTCCCTGCCACAGGGCGAGCTGAGCCAGACTTACGCCTGAAACACGTACGTACCCGGCGCTTCGCCCATAGCCGTGAGATCGAACCCGGCGGCTCCCATGAGCGGTGGGGCAGACCGGAATTGACGCCCGGCATCAGCCATGGAGTATTTTGAATCACACTGCACTGGTATACACTTGATCTTAGGCCGCAACCCATGCCTCCCCCCTCCATCCGGGAAAGTACGCACCATATGGGGTTTCATTTTCATCCAGCCGACTGTTCGGGCAACACGCATAAGGAGGGATTGTTAAAACCGCCCGCAATAGGAGGTTTTTTAGATGAAACTGTCAGCTCCCATTTATCACCTTAAGCGCCGCGCCAGAGCTCTGTCGCGCGAGGAAACCATTCCCCTCAACAAGGCGTTGGATCGTGTCGCCCGGCAGGAGGGCGTCAACAGTTGGAGCCTGCTTGCAGCAAGTGCGGCTGCGACCATGCCCTGTTGCGAATTACTGGCCAGGTTGCAGCCGGGAGACCTGGTTTTGCTGGGCGCACGTCGCGGTCATGGCAAGACGCTGATGGGTCTCAAGCTTATCGTCGAAGCCTTGAAACTCGGCCGCCAGGGCGTGTTTTTCACGTTTGAGTGCAGTGAGGCTGAAATTGTGTCCCACTTCAAGACCATCGGTGGCGATTTCGCAATATTCAGTGACCTGTTTCAGTTCGACAACTCCGACGCCATCAATGCCGACTACATCATGGATCGGCTGGCGTCTGCGCAACCGGGTACGGTCGTGGTCATAGACTATCTGCAACTTCTGGATCAGAAGCGCAGCAATCCGGAACTGATGGTCCAGGTTCGTGCATTGAGAGCATTCGCCCACGACCAAGGCATGATCATCGTGTTCATTTCCCAGATCGACCGGTCCTATGATGCAGCAGCCAAACCGTGCCCCGATCTTGGCGATGTGCGGTTACCCAACCCCCTGGACCTGTCACTGTTTGACAAATCCTGTTTCCTGAACGATGGCCGGGTCCGGATCGAGGCTGTCAGCTGAGTTTTCTCGGACGGCAGGTATCAACCATATAAGCCTCGGGATGAGGATTTCGGAGCAACGACTGTCCGAATTGTTGTCCCGGGGCACTTCATGGGTGTGCTGGCCTGTCGAGGAAAAGCGTATTGCCAATGCTGCAGAACAGTAGATAAATACATGCAAAATGATGGCCATATCAGCACAGACATCCGCAAAGGCAAACCACATGCAACTCAACCGCCTGGACCACGTAAACGTCAAAACGGCAAACCTCGAACGGATGATAAAATGGTATGAGGATGTCCTGGGCATGACATCAGGTGACAGACCGCCATTTCCGTTTCCCGGTGCCTGGATGTATGCAGGCGAGTATCCCGTTGTG
>Ga0316189_10006761_pt1 | contig 10910 bp, 12 predicted proteins | sample LowCovwburrow_MG_FD_204930 | JGI IMG/M metagenome (GOLD analysis project Ga0316189, IMG submission 204930) | Coastal sediment microbial communities from Maine, United States - Lowes Cove worm burrow | ecosystem: Environmental > Aquatic > Marine > Coastal > Sediment | place: USA: Maine... | reverse complement strand
TTTCGACAATTGAAAAGGCCACAGGATCTTCAAACCGCAGCTCCTCGCCTTGCGCGACCAAATACATGCGTAAATCACCCTCGGCCATTGGCGCGTGCGGATTGAACAGCGCCAAAAAGCTGATAAGTATTTTCAGCAGACCTTCCCAAAATCCAGGCGTTACCAGGTCCATTTTTACACGCCGTGCAAAATTTCTGCGTGGTGCATGATATGGTCTTCCATAAAGCTGGCCACAAAGAAATAGGAATGGTCATAGCCCGGCTGCATGCGAAAGACGCCCGCTTGCCGTTTGGCTGCCATCGCCTGCGCCAGCGCCTCGGGCTTAAGCAGGCCCAAAAACTGATCGCTATCGCCTTGGTCGATCAACACCGGTGTCGGAAAGCCGCCTGAAGCCATGAGCTTACTAGCATCATGACGCTGCCATGCGGCCTCATCTTCACCCAAATAAGCCGCCAATTGCACGCGCCCCCAATCAGAGCCGGTCGGGTTACAAATCGGTGCAAAAGCCGAAACCGATTTATACTGCTCTGGATTATTGAGCGCCAATGTCAGCGCCCCATGCCCCCCCATTGAGTGGCCCGTGATCCCCTGCGCCTCTTCCATCAGGTCAAAATTTCTAAAAATCAACGTCGGCAATTCATCCCGGATATAGGTCCACATCCCAAAATGCGCCGCCCATGGGGCCTCCGAAGCGTCCACGTAAAACCCCGCCCCTTGGCCAAGATCATAAGCTTCGTCATCCGCAACGCCTTCACCGCGAGGAGAGGTATCGGGGAACACCAGCGCAATGCCTACCTCAGCGGCCCATGCCTGCGCCCCCGCCTTCACCATCGCATTTTCATGAGTACAAGTAAGGCCCGACAAATACCAAAGCACCGGCACCGGCCCCTCTTTGGCCGCTGGGGGCAGATAAACCGCAAAGGTCATCTCGCAATTGCAGGTGTCAGACGTATGGCTATAAACGCCTTGTGTGCCCCCAAAGGCCGCGTTTTCAGATAGGGTTTTCATAAGTTAACCTTTGTTTGAATATGTCGCTGAAGTTACTCCAGCATAGAAATATGAGCAATAGAGCACGCGGAAATACTTGACCTGACTGTGTTCTGCACGGACAGTATTGCCAATATAAAACAAATTGCTTTAGGGAGTTTAGAGTATGCCAGATGCAGCCGATATTTTAGCCAAGGTCCAAGCCAAAGTAAAAAACAAAAAAGCCAAGGCTAAGCCGCTGCCAGAGGAGCCCACAGGCACAAAAAGCAAAAAGCTGGATAGCAAGCTCGCCGCAGCTCTGAAAGAGTCTTTTGGCTCAAATTTTTCGCAGGTCAAAATACATACCGGAGGGAATGCAGGGGAATTAGCCAAAGGACTGAAAGCACAGGCCTTTGCCATTGGGTACGACGTCTATTTCGGAAAACCGGCCGGTGCAAATGACCTAAGCCTCATCGCCCATGAGCTTACCCATATCGCGCAGCTTGGCGGTGGAAAAATTAAGCCAGCCCAAAAAGGTAAGGCGCTAGTCTCGAAATAGAGCCAATTTCGGCAAAGGTGTTCAACAGCTGAATGCCCTGTTAATTGTTGTTTTGGTTTGCGGAAAGCGTCACAGCCCTATTCCCGTTTACCAAAACAACTTCGCTCATCTGGTTTAGCAATGAACTCATTTTTGCAAATCCGTATGTCTTGTAAGAAAAGTTAGGGATTTGGGCCTTAACTTTTGTATTGATGCGCGAAACCATCGCGTGTGCGCCATCTTGATGAGTGGCCTGCACTTCTTTGACGATCAGTTTTCGAATACTGGCGGGAATTGCCCTTTGCGTGATCGCAGGTTTTGGCGAGGCATTAGCGGGCTTTGACGCTGGCGCCAATGGTTTGGAAAGCTCTTTCTTAGGCGACTCAAGCACTACAAAATCATCAAACGCCCCGCGCGAAACTGCGCTGGCTTTGTCATCGCCCACGCCCACCACTTCCAGCCCCGCCTCTCGAATACGCGCCGCCAGCGAGGAAAATCACTGTCTGAGGTAAAAAGCACAATCGCTTCCACCGATTTGGAATAAACGATATCCATCGCCGCAATACACATCGCGATATCCGCCCCGTTCTTGAAGTTGCTAACTGCAAAGTGCATTTCCGGCGTAAACCCGTGCTTTCGCATAAATTCCGGCGACCAGTTCTTGGCAGATTTGGTGAAATCCCCGAAGGCCTTTTTGATCACCGGATTACAAACCTCGGCAAGCTTCTCTAGCGCCTCTTCGGCCTGCGCTACTGGCAGGTTGTCCGCATCCACCAGCAAAGCTGCCTTGATTTTTCTAGCCATTAAAACTCCACAACGGCCCGAATGCTTTTGCCCGCATGCATCAGATCAAAGCCTTTATTGATATCTTCCAATTTCAACTTATGCGTGATCATCGGGTCAATTTCAATCTTTCCGTCCATGTACCAGTCAACTATTTTGGGGACATCCGTACGCCCGCGCGCGCCGCCAAAGGCGGTGCCGCGCCAGCTTCGGCCGGTGACCAGCTGGAAGGGGCGCGTTGAAATCTCGGCTCCAGCGGCTGCCACACCGATAATAATGCTTTCACCCCAGCCCTTATGGGCGCTTTCTAGCGCTGTGCGCATCACATCTGTGTTGCCGGTTGCGTCAAAAGTATAGTCAGCCCCGCCGCCGGTCAACTCCACAAGATGGCCAACAAGGTCCCCGCTCACTTTGGCGGGGTTCACAAAATCGGTCATGCCAAAATGTGTGGCCATCGTGGCTTTATCATCGTTCAAATCAACGCCCACAATCTGGTCAGCGCCTGCCAGCCGCAGCCCTTGCACCACGTTCAGGCCAATGCCGCCGAGGCCAAAAACAATGGCCGTGCTGCCAATTTCGGCCTTAGCGGTATTGATCACCGCACCAATGCCCGTAGTCACGCCACAACCGATATAGCAAACCTTGTCAAACGGCGCGTCTTTGCGGATTTTCGCCAGCGCGATCTCCGGCAAAACCGTATGGTTGGCAAAGGTCGAACAGCCCATGTAATGCAAAATCGGTGTGCCATCGAGCAAGCTAAAACGGCTGGTCCCGTCTGGCATGACCCCTGCACCCTGCGTAGAGCGGATGCTCTGGCAAAGGTTTGTTTTGGGGTTCAGACAATACTCACACTCACGGCATTCTGGCGTATAAAGCGGGATCACATGGTCACCCGGCTTCAGGCTGGTTACGCCTGCGCCAACTTCGAGCACGACACCGGCGCCCTCATGGCCCAGAATCGCCGGAAACAACCCTTCAGGGTCCGCGCCCGAGCGGGTGAACTCGTCTGTATGACAAATCCCCGTGGCTTTGATCTCAACCAAAACCTCGCCCGCTTTGGGACCTTCAAGGTTCACTTCAACAATTTCCAATGGTTTGCCAGCTTCAAAAGCCACCGCAGCGCGTGTTCTCATTTTATGTCTCCCGATTTCTTTCGGTAGAGCATTAAATACTGTCGGTAAAATTGCAATTCAAATGTGGTGCCTATCGCACCACACGGGAGATCAATTGCTGAGCACAGGCTGCTGCGGCCCGCTGGGCCAGCACTGTTGTGAGTCGCGGGCCGTCTTCCACGGCCGAGGAGATCTGAGTGGTGTTGCCTTGGTTGCCCTCGCAACTACCTGAGGCGATAACAGCCCCGCTGGCAATGTCCACAAGATTCATCTGCGCCGTGACCACGATGCGAAACGCCTCGTCGATCAAGCCTAGATTGCGCCCTGTGCTATCAGCGTAGTATTCCAACGCCACCACATCTACCACAACGCCGCTCAACCCGCGCCTCGCAGCAATCTCCGCCACTTTTGGCCCCCGTTCCGTGCTGCCAGTTTCCCGCACCGAACCCGCATAAAAGGCCCGCACGTTTTCACGTGCGCCAAATTCAGCAATCAACACATCCGCAATTGTGCTTTCAATGATCGCCCCCGGGTCAACACCCTCGGGTGTTGGCACTTCGCCAATGCGCGAGCGCGCCCGTTCGTCAGCATTCATGGATTCGGTGACCGCCTTACCAATAAGCAACCCTGCGATACCGCCGCCAAGGCCAACGCCCCCGCTTTGTGCCACGCGGCGCGCGAAAGGCGGTGGGCGCTCAGATGTGCGTGAAATCGGTTGGCCGGTTATCTGTTCAGGTGCCAATGTTATTGTGTTTTCGGAAGGACTTCCGCACGCCGTCAGCGTGATCGCCAGCGCCAGTGCCGTCAAAGTTTTAAAGGTCATAATACAGAATACTCAAATAAATTGCCGAAGTGCTATGCGGCAAGTGTATTTGCATAGAGTCCACCCGTCTAGTGCGCAAAGCGGCTACCAGCCGATCTCCGCCTTAGTTGACCCCGGTAATATACACACCCAAGCCGCCGTTAGGATGCCGAAATGGCAAAACCCAAACAACCCCGCCGACGCGCCCGTTCAGAATGCTGTTTTGGAAGTTACGCACGTCAGACGCCGACATATAGCAATCAGCATAGTAAGTTGCGGATGCCAGCTGGCTACGTCGCTCGAGGTTTACAAAGTAAGTATCGGCACCATCGGTCAGCACACCCGAGCCATCAGCCCTGCCGGATTTATGAAAATTGGCGCGGTCTTGCTGGAGCACGGCTGCAAAGTTGCCTAGCCGCGCCCCGCGCGAATTATATAAATCCCGCTCAGCGATATTTGCAATGTAGCTCGCCAAAACAGGCGCTGTGAACAACCCGCCTGCCTCGCGCACAGTTACGCTGTCGCCGGTGTCTTCTACACAGCCCTGTGCGAATAAAGCTGTGGGAAATAGAGCGAGCGCTAATGCGGCGATTTTTGTGCTGAAAGTGTTCAATGTCTATCCAATCATTTTCTATGAACTGAATGGACCCATTCGACATTCAGCTTTCTATCAACCTGCATTAGCGCTCTTGGTTCGTCTTATTTTGCGCGCCCGTTCGGGTGCAAAGACTTGCCCAAAATATGCTCGTCTGCGCCAATCACATGGCTGGCAGATCCAACGATTTTCGGGTCCGGCATCGGCGCGTTCTCCTCATCCCGATCAGGGTACGGAATTTGCGAAAGGAAGTGCCGCATAGTGTTCAACCGCGCACGCTTTTTGTCGTTGGATTTAATAATCGTCCATGGCGCATCAGCGGTATCGGTGTAGAAGAACATCGCCTCTTTGGCTTCGGTGTAGTCGTCCCATTTGTTCAGGCTGGCACGGTCCACAGGCGACAGTTTCCACTGCTTAAGTGGGTCGGTTTCACGGCTGGTGAACCGGCGCCGCTGTTCTTCTTGCGTGACGGAAAACCAGTATTTGAAAATATGAATTCCCGACCGTGCAAACATGCGCTCAAGATCAGGTGTTTCGCGCATAAATTCCAAATATTCCTGCGGCGTGCAAAAGTCCATTACCCGCTCAACACCCGCGCGGTTATACCAAGAGCGGTCAAACAGCACCATTTCGCCCTTGCTAGGAAGGTGTTCGATATAGCGTTGGTAATACCACTGCCCACGCTCACGGTCGGTTGGCTTGTTGAGCGCCACGACACGCGCTGCGCGTGGGTTTAAATGCTCCATAAACCGCTTGATCGTACCACCCTTGCCCGCTGCATCGCGGCCTTCAAAAATAATAATGACCTTTGCGCCGGTGTCTTCTACCCACTTTTGCACTTTCAAAAGCTCGACTTGCAAAAGCGCTTTTTGCTTTTCGTAATCGTTTTTCTTGATTTTGTCAGAATAAGGGTACTGCCGCTGTTCAAAGCGGCTCAGTGGGGAAGGCTGGCCTTCAGTTAGGGCATCGGTAGGTGTGGTTGCGCGCATAGCGACTCTCCTCTGGTTTTTCGCCACACTTTGCGCATTAAACGCATCGGTTTGTATTGATTCAGGTCAATCTTTTTCGATGTTTTTGCTACGCAATTTCTTAATAGCCCCGCGTTGGGTTTTACCGTCTAATCGCCGCCGCTTGGAAGCCTGTGTCGGCCGTGTTTTGACCCGCCTTTTAGGTCGATGCAACGCAGCAACAATCAGTTCCCGCAGCTTTTCCTCTGCCAACTCCCGATTGCGTGCCTGCGTGCGATGCTTTTCTGCCGTGACAATAATTGCGCCATCCTTGGTCCACCGCCACCCCGCCAGTTTTTTCAACCGCGCCTTGGCATCCGCTGGTAAGCTCGGCGAACGCGCGGCCTCAAAGCGCAGTTCAACCGCCGTAGAAACCTTATTCACGTTCTGGCCCCCAGGGCCAGAGGAACGCATAAAGCTCTCTGTCAGCTCCCAGTCTTGCAGGGTAATATTTTCGTTAATGCGGATCATTAGATATAGGTTTTGTGGGCCACCCTGTCAGGGTGGTCAAAATGCGGCGTGGCTGAAAACTGTGTAAGGTGAAGCCCGTCTTCGCGCACAGAATAGCGGTGCATCGAAGTGTGCGCCACATTCATAAACACCTTGCATTTAGCTGGCACATCCAGTGCCAGTGAAAGCGTCGTGAGCGTTGCAATCACCCCTGCTGACGTGACCATAATCACCCGCCCGTCCAGCCTATCGGCATCGTGAAGCGCGTCAGTAATCCGGTCACAGAAATCCTCGTAGCTTTCTAACCCGTCCTCAATATCGCCTTCCCGCCATGCGGTGAGCAGCTTGGGCACATGGATAGAAAATTCGTCCTCCGAACTTGGCCACGGAATACCTGCGCGCGCCTCCAAACTGGCGGCCAACCCAAAGTAATCCATTTCATTCAAGCGGGCATCTATCGTGTGCGGTGCTTCCAGCCCCAGCCCCTGAGCTGTTTGCACTTGTCGGTTCAGGCTGCCGGAGATCACATGGTCAAACCCATGGGACGCCTTGATATGCTCACCCAACCAGCCCGCTTGCTGCTGGCCCAGCGCGGAAAGGTTGTCATAGCTGGCTTCGGTTTTCGCGCCGGTTTGCGCTTGGCCGTGCCGAACGAGCGTTAGGTCATACATTTCAGGCTCCTTATTGAGGCTTCTCTATAAGTGATTGCGCCGCGCGGTTCAATCAACCCCTTGAACCCACGCCCGCTTTCGTTTAGCACCGCCGTTTTACCGGAGCCACCCATGCAAGCCCAAACCCTTGCCATAGATTTTGGCACCTCAAACACCGCCGTTGGCTATATGCAGAATGGCGTGCCAACGCTTTTGGATATCGAGCCAAACAGCCCTACGCTCCCTACCTCGATCTTCTTTGATTTCGATAGCCGCGAAACCCTTGTCGGTACCCCGGCCAACACAGCGCTGATTGAGGGCGAGTATGGCCGGTTCATGCGTGCCCTCAAAAGTGTGCTGGGCACGAGCATTATGCATGAAAATCGCCGGCTTATGGATGAGCAAATTGATTTCATCGAGATCATCTCTCGGTTTTTGCGAGAGATCAAAGCGCGCGCCGAGGCTGCCTCCGGCCTCACATTTGACACAGCCCTTTCAGGCCGCCCCGTGCATTTTCACAGTGACGACCCAGAAAAAGATGCCCAAGCCCTTAAGGACCTGCGCGCGTGCTACCTCAAAGCCGGATTTTCCGATGTTGAATTTATGTACGAGCCAGACGCCGCCGCGCTTGCCAATCATAGCCACCTCGCCAAAGGCACTTTGGGTCTGATCGTCGATATCGGCGGTGGCACGTCTGATTTTACGGTTTTTGAAACGGTTGATCGCGGGATAAACATCCTCGCCAGCCACGGTGTACGTGTCGGCGGCACGGATTTTGACCGCAAGTTGAGCATTGATCACATCATGCCGCTGTTGGGCAAAGGCAGCCAAATTCGCAAGGCCTTTGGTACGGAAACCATGACTGCCCCCAACGCGATCTTTCACAACCTCGCCACATGGCAAAAGATCCCGTTCCTTTACAATGGCGAGACTCTCCGCGATGCCAACGACCTGCGCAAGCACGCAGCGGAACCAACCTTACTTAAACGCTTGACCGATACCTTGGAAAACGAGCTCGGCCATGATCTCGCCTTTGCCGCAGAGCGCGGCAAGATCGCGGCCAACAAAGCCGATGCCATCATTGACCTCGCGGTGCTCGAATCCACCTTAAGCGCGCCGCTAAGCCTTTCCGCCCTAAACCACTCACTTACGATCCTCACAGCGAATATTGGTAAAGCAGCGCTTGAAACACTGGCACAAGCCAGAATTTCGCCCTCTCAAATTGACAGCCTGATTTTCGTCGGTGGGTCCAGCTTAATGAGCACGGTCGAAGCCACGCTCCAAAGCCAATTTCCGACGGCTATACCCCATCGCACATCGGCCTTTACTGCCGTGATTGAGGGCCTAACCCTCGCTTCAGTCTAAGTCTAGATTTCAAGGTTAACCCTTGCCAAACCCTATAAAATAGAAAGGGCCGCCCCAGTTAAGGAACGGCCCAAACTCGAGTTTGGAGGTGGTCGGTTTGCGGGCCACCTATCGGGGATTGCCCCGGGCTAGATTTTCATCTCCCGCATGTCCTTAACCAAGTTCTCCAATATCCCAATAGACATCGGCACCTCCTTTCTCAAAGTTTCAGATAAAGGAAGCTTAGCCATGTTTGGCCTAAACGCAAATAAAATCTGTGTGTGGCGTGGTTGGCTGCTAAACTGGCTACTTAATAAAAAGAAGATCAGTAAAGCCATCCACCCTATTGTATTCTTGGAAAAGCGCGTCCAAAGCCTGCGCCGTAACCGGAACCGCCACGGGGTTAGCTTCGTCCAAATCATATACTTTGGTGTAGGGTGCATTTAGCACCGCCGTACACAGCGTTTCATATGCCTGCCCTATTCCCAGTGAGTCTGGATCGAACTCCAAAACCATCGGCGGCGCATCAGCAAGTATCGCGGATGCACTCTTAAGCACAAAGCCTTCATACCCTTGCGTATCCAACCACAAAAACAGATTTGAGCGCTCGCCAAGCGGGATCAATTCATCAAGCGTTTTTACATCCACCTCAACCGACTGCCGGTTCTCAACCGTCGTTCCATCTGGGCTTAGTAAATGATCGCCAAAATTGGTGGTGCTCATGTAAAGCTTTGCGGACCCAGCGCTGTCTCCTAAAGCGGCTTCAAAAACTTCGATCTGGTCAGCCACATTGTTGAGGTGAATATTGGTGCTCAATAACCTCGCGTTCAGCGGTTCGGGTTCTATCGCAATGGCGCGCGCAAAATGCCCGCGGGCGATCATTGGGATGCACATCGTCCCAATATTGGCCCCAATATCGACAAACGCCATCTGCCCCGTGTCTTGCCCCAACAACGCCCGCGCTTTATCGAATTTATCGAGTTCAAATTCACCCGAGCAAAATACCGCGCGCCCGATAACCAGGTCTCGGCGCGCAACCACATATTTTTCTTGCCAATCAGCAAGCAAAAAATCGGCTTTACTGGTATTAAATATATGCCTGAGAATGTTTGGCGACTTTTGGATATCCCACCCCAAAAGCTGATAAATCTTCAGCAAAACGCTGGGCTTCAGGCGGCGGGTTTTCACCCATTGCCACGGCAAAGACAAATAGCGCATCATTGAATTCATGACACCTCCACCGCCCTATCCGGCAAGTGGTTGTGAATGTCGCGTTAATTGGCGATACGGGCCAAGCGCGACCAGCGCCAAGCTCATCTTCACTGCAAAATCAGCCAGCGCAAGGCTTACCCACAAGGGTGCTGCCACCGCGGTTCCAAACATCGGAACCACTTCGCGCGCCCACCCGTTAGGCTGGCTCGGGTCAAGGAAAATAAACGCGCCTGCGAAAGCGATACTGAAAAACAGAACCGTATCGAGCGAGGAACCCAAGAAGGAACTGACAAGCGGCGCTTTCCACCAATTGCTTTTGCGCAATCGATCAAAAATCAACACGTCCGTAAGCTGTGCAGCCAAAAAGGCAGTGCCGGATGCAAGCGCAATCCGCAGGCTCACGGCGGGACCAAATTCAAGTATGATTTGCGTCCCAATTAGCGAGCAGGTCACACCCACCACAAACCCAACCAAAACCACCTTGCGAGCCTGCTTGGCGCCATAGGTGCGGTTCATCAAATCTGTTACCAGAAACGCAAACGGATAGGTAAACGCCCCCCATGTCAGCCAATCCCCCAACAGGAATTGCACCAAAATGTTGCTGGCCACCACAATGGCGGCCATGGCGATGACGCCAAATAGTAGTCCACGATTCATCATTTTATCCCGTATTTTTAAAGAAGGTCAGCGGTGACTTCTGCCAGAGAATCCGGCTGCCCGCCGCTATAAACCTGCATGCGCGCAAACACAAGTGTTGCTCTGCGTACATTTTGATCTATGCTGCTTAAACATATTGAACCACAGGGATTTTGGAGACGCTAAGATGTTTAACAAGTTCAAATTTGCTGCGATTACGGCTTTGCTCATTTCCGGCACACAGGCGATGGCGCAAGCCAATGCAGAGGCCAAGGCCAAAATTGACGAATGCCGCGAAGATCACTGTAATTCGCTTTATCTCAGCGGCATTGACGAGCTTACCAGCATTCCTGTTGAAGTGCTCGGCCTGCCATCGGTGACCGAACTTCGCGTTAGTGGCTCTGGCATCACCGACCTTTCGTTGCTCTCCAAATTACCGGGGCTTCGGGTCCTGGACATCTCCAACACCCCGGTCACAGATATCTCCGCCGTTGCCACTTTGCGCGGGCTTAGCCGGTTAGACCTTGCCACCACCGAAATCTCGGACATATCCGTCCTTTCGGGGCTTAGGAGCTTAACCTACCTCAACCTGCGCCGCACTCAGGTTACAGATATTTTACCACTGGCCAATATGGCGGGTCTCACGACCCTGAACCTTGCCCGCACCAACGTGGCCGATATTTCGGTGCTCTCCAATTTCGCGGCCCTCAAAGACCTCGATCTAGAACAAACACCGGTAACCGATTTTTCTGTGCTCGCGAACCTGCGCGCCCTCACCGATCTTGATGTCGCCAAAACCGCGTTTTCAGATCTGT
>Ga0316189_10006760_pt1 | contig 10911 bp, 13 predicted proteins | sample LowCovwburrow_MG_FD_204930 | JGI IMG/M metagenome (GOLD analysis project Ga0316189, IMG submission 204930) | Coastal sediment microbial communities from Maine, United States - Lowes Cove worm burrow | ecosystem: Environmental > Aquatic > Marine > Coastal > Sediment | place: USA: Maine... | reverse complement strand
ACGGACGTCTGGGCCAGCATGGGACAGGAAGAAGAACAGGCCTTGCGGGAAAAGGCCTTTGCCCGCTACCAGGTTGACACGCACATCATGCAAGCGGCAGCAGACGACGCGCTGTTTATGCATTGCCTGCCCGCACACCGTGGCGAAGAGGTCGCCGCTACTGTCATAGACGGGCAGCAAAGTGTCGTCTGGGATGAAGCAGAGAATCGCCTGCACGCCCAGAAGGCCCTGCTTGAGTACCTGCTGCAGTAACCTGCACAGCACACCGGACATATGTGCAGACTCGCCGCCTACCTTGGACCTGCCATCCCGCTGCAACAGTTTCTGCTGGAACCGCCACACAGCATTTACCGGCAATCATGGGAACCCCGCGAACTCAAGTATGCGAAACTGAACGCAGATGGTTTTGGTTTTGGCTGGTATGACGCGGACAACACCCCCACCGCCTATACCAGCGCACTGCCTATCTGGTCTGACAGCAACCTGCCCGGGCTTGCGCGCACCCTGACAGCACCACTCTGGCTTGCAGAGGTGCGTAGCGCCACGCCCGGCAACCCGGTACACCAGTTCAACACCGCTCCTTTCTGTGACGCACAGCACCTGTTCACGCATAACGGCTTCATCAGCGACTTCCACCAGTGTGTACAGCCTGAAATCAGTGCCCGGCTGTCACCCGGCATTGCCGCCGATATACGCGGTAATACCGATTCCGAATACCTGTTTGCCTGCCTGCGACAATTGTTGCTGGATGATCCCTCTGCAGAACTCCCGAATATACTCCGGCAATTATTTGCCCTGTTGGCTGATCTGATAAGCACGCAAACAGCCTTGCTGAATATCATTATCACGGATGGCAGCAGGCTGTACGCCGCACGTCACGGCATCAACCACGAATGCCCGTCGCTTTACTACACCACCGACGACGAGCTGTTTCCTGCCGGGCAGTTGATTGCTTCCGAACGCCTCACCGGGGACGATTTCTGGCAACCGGTACCTGAACACCACCTGTTAATAATCAGCCCGGAAAACCCGCCCGAGTTACTGGCACTGTGAGTTCTGCCGCGCTACTTAATGAACTGCGCCTGGTGCAGGAACTGGTGATGGCTCTGCTTGAACCTATACAGGACGACAGCTACCGCCGGCAATACCACCCTGACCTTAGCCCGCTGGGCTGGCACCTTGGTCACTGCACTTATACTGAATGTTACTGGCTGCAGGAAGTGGTACTCGGCGACAACCGTTTCACAGCACCGGTAGCCGATATCTACACCACCGGGGTAACGCCAAAGCCGGAACGTGGCGCCAGGCTGCCAGCACTTGATGTACTGATACAGTGGACGCTGGGTATGCAATCGCTGAATGCCGAAACACTGGAGACATCACCGGCAGCGCTGACTGATCACCCGCTGATGCAGGATGACTATCTGCTGCATTTTTTAGTACAGCATTACAGCCAGCACTATGAAAACATGCTTGCAGTACTTACACAGTGTGCACTGACAGCGGCCACAGCGGATTTCGAGACCAGTCACCCCATCACATCCAGCCCGCTACGACAGGACAGGATCGGCATACAAGCGGGACACTACCGGGTCGGTGGTACAGCACCCACTGCCTGTGACAACGAATTGCCTGCACAACAGGCCACGCTTGGTCCCTGTGAGATTGCACGCAACCCGGTCAGCAACAGCGAGTACCTTGCCTTCATGGAAGCCGGCGGCTATGAAGACGCCTCGCACTGGAACGAAGCAGGCTGGCAATGGCAACTGCAACAACAGGTGGGCGCCCCGGAACACTGGCGGCAGGACAACGCCGGCAACTGGTACGGTATTGGCGTACGTGGCGCCTACGAACTCGATGGCAATGACGCGGTACACGGGATCTCGCACTACGAGGCAACAGCTTTCGCCGGCTGGGCCGGTGGCCGTTTGCCACACGAGCACCAGTGGGAAGTCGCCTGTTGCCTGCAGTTTCTGCAACAAACCGGTCGCGTTTGGGAATGGTGTAAAAACCCGTTCTATGCCTATGCCGGTTTCAAGGCCTTTCCCTACGAAGGCTATTCAAAACCCTGGTTCGACAACCACCACTACAGCCTGCGTGGTGGCAGCCTGCATACACGTCCGGCGATCAAGCGTGCCAGCTTCAGAAACTTTCATACCCCCGGTAAACGGCATATCTTCGCCGGTCTGCGCCTTGCCTGGTAGACCCCGGCCAACTGCTGCAGCCTATGTATAATGCCGGCATGAGCAAACCGGAGAATAATGAAACCTCTGCAAAGGGACTCGGCAGGGGCATGGTGATTGCCGCCTGGGTACTGCTGCTGATCATGCTGACACTGTTCTTCAACGACCGCCTCGACAGACAGAGAAACCCCAATCAGCAACTGGCCAGCACCCTCACAGAAGGCACCCCTGAAGTACGCTTGCAACGCAATCGTTTCGGGCACTACGTAGCAACCGGCACCATCAACGGGCAAGCAGTGGAGTTCATGCTGGACACCGGTGCCAGTGATGTCTCCATCCCGGCAGTACTTGCAGACCGCATTGGTCTGCAGCGCGGTCAGGCACAGAGCTACCATACCGCCAATGGCACTATTACCGCCTGGCAAACCACTGCCCGGGAAATCCAGCTGGGCCCGCTGACGCTCGGACCAGTACGCGCCAGCATCAACCCGCACGACCACAGTAATGCAGTGCTGCTCGGCATGAGCTTCCTGAAGCAACTGGATTTCAGTCAGCAGGGCAATATCCTGACACTTAAATACCCGACTGCGGAGAACCAGCCATGAATTTCCTGCAACAACTAACTGAATGGAGCGGCCAGTTATCCGGGCTCCTCTGGGGTAATGTCCTGACACTCGGCATTCTGCTGGGTACCGGCCTGTACCTGACCATACGCATGGGGCTGATCCAGGTGCGTGGTTTTACCCATGCCGCTGCATTGATTTCCGGAAAGTATGACCGCAAGACTGATGGCGGCGAAGTGACACATTTCCAGGCACTGTCCACTGCACTGTCTGCCACCATCGGTACCGGCAACATTGCCGGCGTGGCCACGGCCATTACGCTGGGTGGTCCAGGCGCACTGTTCTGGATGTGGCTGACTGCGTTTTTTGGCATGGCAACCAAGTTCACAGAATGTACGCTTGCAGTAAAGTTTCGTGAAATCTCTCCTGACGGAAAAGTAGCCGGCGGTCCGATGTACACCCTGCTGCACGGTTTGCAGATGAAGCGTACTGCTGCCCTGTTTGCCGTCTTCACACTGGTTGCCTCGTTTGGTATCGGCAACATGGTACAGGCCAACTCGGTCGTTGACGGCCTCGGTTATGTCTACCCGCTGGTGGATGAATACAACTGGGTGGTTGGCTGCATATTGTCGCTGCTGGTTGGCCTGGTAATTCTCGGTGGACTCAAGCGTATCGCCCATGTTGCCAGTGTCATTGTGCCTTTTATGGCGGCCGCCTATATCATTACCGCACTGATCATATTGTTCATGCACGCCAGCGCCATCCCCGCCGCCTTCCTGACCATTTTCGACATGGCACTGAATCCATGGTCCGTGGGTGGCGCAGCTGTCGGGGAAGCCATCCGCTGGGGTGTCGCACGTGGCCTGTTTTCCAACGAGGCCGGTCTGGGGTCTGCACCCATGGCACACGCCGCTGCGCGTACCAATGAACCGGTGCGCGAGGGGCTGGTTGCCATGCTTGGGCCGTTCATCGACACCATTGTCATATGCTCCATGACCGGCCTGGTCATCATTGCCACCGGTGCCTGGCAGGAAGGCAGCGATTCACTGACCGGCGCAGCCCTCACCGCGCATGCCTTTAACGGCACACTCGGTAACACCGGCCAACTGATCGTCGGTGTCAGCCTGGCACTATTTGCCTATTCCACCATCCTCGCGTGGTCGTACTACGGCGATCGATCCGCTTATTACCTGTTTGGTGAGCGTGCCGTCCTGCCCTATCGCATTTTATATACGCTACTGGTAATTGTTGGCGCGGCTGTGCCATTGCAACTGGTATGGAATATTGCCGACATCACCAACATACTCATGGCGCTGCCCAACCTGCTGGGGCTGATACTGCTGGCGGGACTGGTGAACAAACTCAAGAAAGACTATATGTCCCGGTCAGAAACCGGGGCCGGGCAACACTGACCGGAAGCAACCCGCCATAAACCGCATACAGCAATGTTATTATTTTATTTTCACAACTGACAGGAAAACCGCCATGACTGAAGTAACCACCGATTCCGGTCTGCGCTACACCGATATAACTACAGGCTCCGGAGATACCGCTACTGGCAGAGGACAAACTGCTATCGTGCATTACACCGGCTGGCTGGAAGACGAAACCAAGTTTGATTCCAGCCGTGACCGTGACGAGCCTTTCAGCTTTCCGATGGAATGCGGCTATGTCATCCCGGGCTGGGATGAAGGCGTCAAGGGTATGCAGGTGGGTGGTGTTCGACGCCTGCTGGTGCCACCGGAACTGGCCTATGGCGCTGCCGGTGCCGGTGGCGTTATCCCGCCGAATGCCACGCTGGTGTTCGAAATAGAACTGCTGGAACTGTCCACCTGAATGTTACTCGATGTCCTTGAAGAAGCCATGCTGCATGCGGTACGTACAGCACTGGACGAAGACATCGGTAGTGGTGATATCACTGCTTCACTGATCCCGGAGGATCAAACGGCATCAGCTACTGTCATTTGCCGACAACAGGCAGTGCTCTGCGGCCAACAGTGGTTTGATGCAGTATTCTCTGAACTGGACAGTCGCATATCGGTGTGCTGGCAAGCACAGGATGGCGACAGCATCAAAAATAACCAGACGCTGTGTAGTGTGACCGGCCCCGCACGATCAATCCTCAGCGGTGAACGCACTGCCCTGAACTTCCTGCAGACATTGTCCGCCACTGCGACACTTGCCCGTCGTTACGCAGATACCGTGGCAGACCTGCCGGTACGGATACTGGATACACGCAAGACCATACCGGGCATGCGCCAGGCACAAAAATATGCCATCCGCACCGGGGGCTGTGACAACCATCGCAGTGGTTTATATGACGGTATCCTGATCAAGGAAAATCATATTGCAGCCACCGGTTCTATCAGTAATGCTGTCAGCACTGCAAGAAACAGCCATGCAAACGTGATGATTGAAGTGGAAGTCGAAAATGAAGACCAGCTGCAGCAGGCGCTGGCCGCCGGCGCAGATCGACTGCTGCTGGACAACTTTGACACCGCGGCCCTGACGGCAGCGGTACAGCGCGTTGCCGGGCGCGCAGAACTTGAAGCCTCAGGCAATATCAGCCTTGAAAATCTGCGTGATACCGCCGGCACGGGCGTTGATTTTATCTCCATTGGCGCTCTCACAAAAAACATACAAGCAATTGATTTATCAATGCTATTTAGCATTTCCAGCTAAATAAAACGGAGATCCCGCCGCGCAAGCCTGCGCCAGTCTTCAGCATCTGCGTAAAGCTGTCGATAAATATCAGGGCAGCGACCTTTTACCGGTTGCCGATACTCTGACAGGCGAACTATATGGATCGACGCAACAAATCACGCGGCTTCACCTTGCCGGAAATCCTCATCACCATGGGCATTGTCGCTATCGTGTTGTCGACCGCGGTTCCCGGCATCGGCCACATGGTCAAGGACAACCGCCTGGCAACACAGCTCAACTCGATTGTCACTCATATCCACATGGCACGTGCCGAGGCAGCTAAACGCGATGTGCGCGTTATCATGTGCAGAAGCAATTCACCGAATGCCAGCAACCCCGTCTGTAGCGGTTCAGAAAAAGTCTGGACAGCTGGTTATATTATCTTTGCCGATGACGGTAAATACAGTAACAATACCTACAACGCCGGTACCGACACATTGCTGTTCCGTGGCCAGCCAGCCACTACCGGCGTTAAGCTGAATACCAGCTGGAGCTGGAACAAAAACCTGGAATTCAACCCTGACGGTACGACCAATGAAGGCGGCGCCATCGCTATCATGTCATTATGCGATAATCGGGGAAGTGACTACGGCCGTCAGATCCAGGTTTCACCGAATGGAATCTCAAGAATGATTGCCGGCAACATTCCAAGCTGCTATCCCTCATGAAGAAACCGGCCGCAGCCGGTTTCCTTCTATTTGCAACCATTGAGGAAAACGTTACGGCGCACATCAAAATCAACCGTAAAATCTACCCACCCCTCCGTTTCCCACGTGCTGTCATTCGGCCATTTAAGTTTCAGGCCACTTTGCTGCCTCGCACAACTCGGGCACTTCAGGGGATAGCTGCCTCCACCTTCTGATAAATCCTCGACCACCTAGGTGTTATCTACACTCTCATCACCGGAGAGCACCGCCAGCCGCATCCTTTCATACTCTCCAGGTGCCAGCGGGTATTCTTCCAGCAGCATGACTTCACCGCCACCGGCAAGCTGGGTGAGATCAACCGTTATGGGTTCATCAAAGACATGGGTAAAGCGGTCACGCCCGTCAGCCGGAAATAAAATACTCAACACCCGATGCGTCTAATGGTAAGCGCATCGGGCGGTGACTCATGGGGAAACAAGGGGAGCACGAAAACCTGCTAACCCTATTTTTATGGTGCCGGAGAGAGGAATTGAACCCCCGACCTTCTCATTACGAGTGAGCTGCTCTACCGACTGAGCTACTCCGGCTCTGCGGTGAAAGACTATAAAGCAGGAAAGACTATTTTTCTATGTGGTCAGTTGACTGCTGACTCACTGCGTACGCGAATAATGACATCCACACCTTCTGCAACAGTCCTTTCCGGCAGTTCCGGCAAATCGCTGATCTGCAGACTGGCGGAATCGATATCAATCAACTCGCCAGTATCGACGTTATAAAAATGGTGGTGATTAGAGGTATTGGGGTCATAAAACACCCGCGTCGGATCAACAATCACTTCTCGCACCAGGCCGTTACGTGCGAACAATCCCAAGGTGTTATAAACCGTTGCCTTCGATACCCGTTCACGACCCTCGTTCACTGAACTCATGACCTGATCAGCGGAATAATGCTGATGACGCTCAAACAATACCCGGGCAATCATCAAGCGTTGCTGCGTAGGTAAAATCCCATGATCGCGCAACATACGGGCCACATCCTGCCTGCTGCCTGCCTGACCATCTATTTGATTTTCCATAAAATTACCTTCAGAAATATACCAACCTTCCCTGGGCTTTTTCCCTTAGTCTCATTATAGATCGGCAAGATTGGTTTCGTCTATGTCTTTATATGGTGCAAAAGATGTAAAACTTTCCCGCCCGAGCATACTGTCCAGTAACAGCTGTGCCGATGCCGGCGCCATCACTACACCATTGCGGAAATGCCCGGTATTCATATACAAACCACGGATCTGCGGGTGCTCTCCAATAAAGGGGACTCCGTCTGCCGTACCGGGACGCAAACCGGCCCAATGTTTGATGACCTTGTATTCGGACAGGGCAGGCACAAGCATCAAGGCTTTTTCTGACAACATATCCCGTGCCGCCTGCGTGGTTTTCTTGGTATAGCCGGTGTACTCCAGGGTACTGCCTGCCAATACCAGTCCATTCTGGCGCGGTATCAGGTAATAATCCCCGTACATGGTGATATGCCGCAACAAACCGGGGCGTGCTTCAAACATGATCATTTGTCCAAGCACCGGCTCCACCGCCAGCTCCAGTCCGGCCTGCCGCATAATCAGTGAACTCCAGGCGCCACCGGCGATCACCACGCGCTCTGCGGTCAATGTGCCGCTGGCCGTCGTTACACCCTGAATGCCATTCGACTTGATGCAGAGACCGGTTACTTCGGTATGTTCACGCAGCTCGACCCCCTGTAACTGTATGGCCCTGGACAGTGCCGTGCACAACAGCGGATTACGGATTTGTGCCACCTCGGGCAACAACAGACTGGTGGCTTCCGTCTGCACAACTTGCGGATCGAGCTGGTGTGCCTGTTGCGCATCGACAGTCTCAACACGCGTTTGATATCTTGCCGCCCAGTCACTGATGCGACTTTCCATCGGGGTACCCAGAAACAGCACACCGGACTGTACCCATTCGGCATCAATGCCGGTCTGCTCCTGCAGTTGCCTGACCAGCCCCGGATAGTATTGCTGGCTCCAGACCACCAGTTCGGAGATCGGATCCGGATATTGCCAGGGAATCAGCGGTGACAGGATGCCACCGCCCGCCCAGGACGCCTCTCTCCCTGCCTCTCCCTGGTCCAGCAGGGCTACCGACATCCCCTCTGCACGCAAGGCGCGCGCAGACAACATGCCCAGCAAGCCCGCGCCCACGATTATGCAGTCAAAACTGGTGCTGTTATCCGCCATACCGGTCCCTTCAGTTTTTAGCGCCGCTTTGCGATGGCGGTCACTCGACCACCGTCAAGGAAGCCCTTTATCAGTCGATAGCCTAGTACCAAGGTAAACATCATTGTAAGCAATGGCTGTTCAGTGTCTTGCCGCCAACAAAGGATACCGCGGAAAAACACGCGCTGCACCCGACTGTCGGGAAAATTAGGCCGTTTATCATATAGCGGATGACATGGATGAGCGAGGTTTGTAGAACTATGTATTGTGAAAGGCAAAACGGATTTACCATGGTCGAACTAATGATCACGATTGTGGTCGTCAGCGTGCTTATGACGATCGCCATCCCCGGCTTTATGGATTTTGTAAAAAACAACCGCGTCACAGGGCAGGCCAACAGTTTCGTGGTCAGCACCCAGATGGCCCGTAATGAGGCGGTCAAGCGCGGTGCCGGCACCACGCTGTGTGCAGCCAATGCGGACCTGGATGACTGCTCCGACAGCACTGACTGGTCCAACGGCTGGATCGTTTTTTCTGATTTGAATCGTGACGGCGCCATCAACACAGTTACCGGAACCGCCACATCGGGCAGCACCTGCCTGGAAACCGAGGACTGCCTGATCAATACCGTTGCCCGACCATCACGCAGCACCCTCACTGCCAGCGCCAGCAGTATTGGCTTTCTGCCCACCGGACATTTATCCGGCGGAGAAGTCACCCTGACACTCAAGGCAGATGACTGTGAGCAAAAGCAGAAACGCAGCATCATCATTACTGCGCAAGGCCACACAAATATCACCGAGCAACCATGCAACCCATGAAAAGGACACCTGATATCGTGACGTCTCCAGCCGGACATTTTAGAAACAGACAGCAGGGTTTTACGCTGCTGGAAGTGCTGATTGCCTTGCTAGTGCTATCCATCGGACTGCTGGGGCTGGCTGCTCTGCAAACCACCGGCTTGCGATCAAACGAAATGGCCAGCATGCGCACCACCTCCACCATGCTCGCCTATGATATTACCGATCGCATGCGCGCCAACCCTCAGGGCATAACCGATGGTGACTATGTCATCGATTCCGGCCCGATCACCGGCACGCCCGCCGATTGCACTTCAAGCGATTGCAGCACTGCACAGCTGGCCCTCTATGACCTTAACCAGTGGAAAAATGCTGTGTCGACACTGCCTGGAGGGCTGGGAGACATTACCCAGACGGCCGGTCCGCCCCTGACACACACCATTACCGTTCGCTGGGACGAGAGTCGCACCGGCGCTACTGGCTCAAACTGTCCGCCGGTGGACAATGACGATCTGCGGTGCTTTCAACTGATTTTTGCGGAATAACCATGCACACACTAAAACATATAAGCCGATCCCCCCACCATTGCCGTGGCTTCAGCATGGTAGAACTGATGATCGCCCTGGTCATCACGCTCATACTGCTGGCAGGTATCGGGCAGATATTTCTCAGCTCGAAGAAGAGTTTTGTCATACAGAACAGTCTCTCGCGCATCCAGGAAAATGGCCGCTATGCCATGGATGTGGTCGTGTCCGACCTGCGTCGCGCCGGTTACTGGGGTGGTAATGCCGACATCAACACCATCGGCGGCTCAGAGGGCGTCACCCCCCCCGCTGCTGCCGAGGCGTGCACCGGCTCCACATCTGACGGCCCGTCTAACTGGGCGCGCATGCTGAATCGCAGTATTTTCGGCCTGGATCTTACCGGCAATGAAAAGCCGTCAGATACCGGCAACGCCTATAACTGTATTGATGATACCGGTGCCGGTTCCTACGTCAGAGGTGATGTGATGCTGGTGCGTTACGCGAACCCGTCTGCCGTCGGCAGCATTACCAAGCCCCTGTCGTGCCCGGCCGGTTCAACTATCGCGTTGTGTTACCCGAACGAATATTTCCTGCGTTCCTCACTATTCAGGGGACGCCTGTTTAAGGGCGTTGATAGTGAGCTCACAGAAAACACGCTTGTTGCACCCGCCATCAGGACCGCGGAGCTGGTTGCGCGCGCCTATTACATAGGCGCATCCTCCTCCAGCAGATCGGCATGCTCTGCCGATGGCGACGTCCCTTCTCTCTTTCGAATCGCGCTAACCAACGGAGCTTTCCTCGCCGAGGAAGTGGCCTACGGGGTTGACAACCTGCAGATAAAGTACGGCGTCGACTCCAGCGGCGATGGCGTGGTCAACCGCTATTTCGATGCTGACAACATCGCTGCAGCAGACTGGGTAAATGTTGTCGCTGCGCGTATCTGGCTGCTGGTCCGGGCAGAGTGTCCGGAAACCGGCTACACCAACGACAACACCTACGCCATGGGCAATGTGAGTTACACCCCGGCAGACACGGCCGGCCGCGGTTATCGGCGCAAGCTCTATACCTCGACCATACAACTGCGTAACAACCGCTAGGGCGGAGACTGATCATGCACAAGCAGCTACATAAAAATTGTCAATCACCCCGGCATCAGGCCGGTGCCGCCCTGTTCATGGCGCTGATCTTTTTGCTGATCCTGACCCTGCTCGGCGTGTTCAGCATGAATATGTCTCGCCTTGAAAACCTGATGGCCGGTAAC
>Ga0316189_10006759_pt1 | contig 10911 bp, 6 predicted proteins | sample LowCovwburrow_MG_FD_204930 | JGI IMG/M metagenome (GOLD analysis project Ga0316189, IMG submission 204930) | Coastal sediment microbial communities from Maine, United States - Lowes Cove worm burrow | ecosystem: Environmental > Aquatic > Marine > Coastal > Sediment | place: USA: Maine... | reverse complement strand
ACGACAATAGCGTTCTTGAACGCCGCGACGGGCCCAACCTGCTCACGCACGAGCGATACCGCTTCCCTGACAATCTCGCTGCGGTCGCGGTCGACGCCCGCCTTAAGCACCAGGAAGCCAACCGGCAGCTGGCCTTTGAGTTTGTCTGCCGCGCCGATCACTGCGCACTCCGCAACATCGGAATGTCCGGCTAGCACTTCTTCAAGCGAGCCTGTCGACAGTCGGTGGCCCGCCACATTAATGACGTCGTCGGTTCTCGACATGACGTTGACGTAGCCGTCTTCGTCAATGAAGCCGGCATCGCCTGTTTCGTAGTAACCCGGGAACGTCTCGAGGTAGGAGGAACGGAAGCGGTCTTCGGCCTGCCAGAGTCCGGTCAGGGATCCAGGCGGAAGCGGCAGTTTGCAGGCAATCGCGCCGGGCTCACCTGGCTCGACTTCATCGCCGTTACTGTTCAGTGCGCGCACATCCCAGCCGGGCGCCGCCGGGCCGACCGAGCCAGGTTTCACGGGAAGACGCTCGATGCCGACACAGTTGGCGGCGATTGCCCAACCAGTCTCTGTCTGCCACCAGTGATCGATAACAGGAATTCCGAGCTTGTCCTCGGCCCAGTGAAGTGTGTCGGGATCACAGCGTTCGCCCGCCAGGAACAACGTTCTTAGATTGGACAGGTCGTAGTTCTGAATCAGTTTGCCGTCCGGGTCTTGCTGCTTGATAGCCCGAAATGCCGTCGGCGCCGTGAACATGGTCGCGACATTGTGCTCCGCCACAACGCGCCAGAAGGCTCCGGCGTCCGGCGTTCCGACGGGCTTGCCTTCGAACAGCACCGTCGTGTTGCCGTGCAGCAGCGGGCCATAAATGATGTAGGAGTGGCCGACGACCCAGCCGATGTCAGAGGCGGCCCAGTACACTTCGCCCGGATCCACTCCGTAAATATTTTTCATCGACCAGTGCAACGCGACGGCATGACCGCCGTTGTCGCGGACGATACCCTTTGGCTGGCCAGTCGTCCCCGAGGTGTAAAGCAGGTAGAGCGGGTCGGTTGCTGCAACTGATACGCAGCCATGCGGCTCAGTTTCGGCCATGGCTTCATGCCAGTCGACGTCTCGTCCTGCGATCATGCTGGCCGCGACTTGAGGCCTCTGAAAAATGACGCAATGCGAGGGTTTGTGAGTCGATAGTTCGATCGCTTCGTCAAGCAGCGGTTTGTACTCGACCAGTCGCGATGGCTCGATACCGCAAGACGCAGACACAATGGCTTTGGGTTTTGCGTCGACGATCCGCGTCGCCAGTTCGTTGGCTGCAAACCCACCAAAAACGACGGAGTGAACCGCGCCGAGGCGAGCGCAGGCAAGAACGGCAACGATTGCCTCAGGGATCATCGGCATGTAGACGATGACACGATCGCCCTTACTGACGCCTTGTGCCGCAAGGACGCCCGCGAAACTGGCCACCTCGGAAAGAAGTTCCGAGTAGCTGATCGTACGCTTGCTGTCGGTAACCGCACTGTCATAAATAATTGCTGCCTGGTCACCGCGCCCGCGTTCGACGTGACGATCAAGGGCGTTGTAGCAGGTATTCAGTCGGCCGCCGCTAAACCAGCGGTAGGTCAGGGGGTCAGGATTGTCGAGAACGCTGTCCCAGCGTTTGTCCCAATCAATGCCTTCAGCAGCTTCTGCCCAGAATTCTTCCGGGTTATCAATCGAGGCGCGGTGCGTTGCAGAGTAGGTTGTCATGGCGGTCCTGCGGATTTACGAACTCTCCCAGTTTATGGGCGCGAGCGTCCGCCATCCATTGGACCAAAGGCGAATACCGTCTAAACTCACCTGTTCCCTGGCCTCAAGCTGTTAGGTGCCATGCAAACCTCTCGACGTAGTCATTTGGCAATAGCACTTTTCTGCGTAATTTCCGGCGGTCTGCTGGTCCTCGTTGCTCTTGGAGTCATAGCCACCAGTCCAGGCCAGCGTCATGCCCCCGATTTCATCATCGCCTTGTCCGGGTTGGCTTTCCTCATCGCGGGCGGCATGGTCCTCGTCGGTCGACAGTCCCGGTTCAACGATATGCTTGCGGCTATCCTTTGTCTCATATTCGGTGCCACCGGTGCCTGGGTTGCCATATACAGTCCGAGCGAAGGATTTTCCGGCGGTGTTCCGCTCATATCGAACGAGGCCAACGTCACGCTAGCGCGCTGGGTATTCGGGATGGGCTCGCTTGTTTGCTTTGCGATATCGGGTTGGGCCTTCAAAAGATACCGGAGCAAGTTGCTATGACAATATCGGGCCAGTGTTTTTGTGGCGAGGTAAGCTACGAAATCTCCGGGAAACTCCACGACGCGAGATCGTGCCACTGTTCTCGCTGCCGAAAGGCGTTTAGTTCTCAAGCATCCGCATATGCTCTGGTTAATCCGGACGAATTCAGATGGCTGACCGGCGAAGACCAACTGACGTCCTATATCAGCGGGCATGGCTTCGGACTGCAGTTCTGTAGTAAGTGCGGCTCAACGCTCTGCGGCATATTTGAGGGAATCGTCCACGGTGTGACCCTTGGCTGTACGAACGGAGATCCGGGCGTCGAGATTGGCAGGCACATTTTTGTCGGCTCCAAAGCGTCCTGGGAGCTTATTCCGGATGGAGTGGTAGCTTTCGAAGAAGGGCCGCCAGATGCAGGATAGCCTGCTGCCGGCCGATACGCGGTGCCCGGGCGGTAAATTGGCTAACGTCTGCTTTCGATAATGCTGTCGGACAGTCGAATGTCAATCGTTGGCCTTGGTCAGCGCGATCGAGAGTATTTCGTCCAACCGGCTACTAATACGGCGAAACTCCTGGTGAAAGTCGTGGCGTGCCCCTTCCTGGTTGGCCGCAAGCAGTCCTCTGTAGTCCGCGAGCTTGAGGCCGGTCGCGTATAGCGACTTCGATATCGACTCGGCCGAGAACACGCGCCCCTGGAGTAGCTGCTGTTTACCAGTCTTCAGGCATTGCGACAGGAAACTGCCTTCGTCGTCAATGCTATCCGCGCCTGCAGCTGCAAGTACGCTTGCCACGATGCGATAGGCATCGACGAACGAACGAAGCACGCCGTGAGCGATGAGCGGTTGAACTGCAGCAAGTACAGCGTGTCCGCCTGCATCGCTACGTCGAGCCGTGTTTTCCCAGTCCGAAAATCGCTCGTCCACGCGTTTCTTGATTTCTGATTGATAGTCGGCTCGCCGCGGAAAATAAAACTCGAACTTGAAGAGCTCCCGGAGCTCGCTCGCCCTCACAAAGAAAGCCTCGGTCAGATCGCCGGATGCGGATGCTGCATCCAGCAGCGAAACCTCGACGAAGGCATCGAGGATAAAGTAGTGAATCGCCGTGTTGCGGTAGTAAGCGGCGTTAAGGTGCTGGTCGGCGCTGATGGTATAGAGTCGCTCTGTGCCCTCGTCCAGGTAGCTGACGATACCCGTCTCGTGGAGTGCGTCGAGCGTCGAGCGAACAGCGTTTTCATCCCGAAAATTCGAGCGACCGACGATCTCCAGGTGCCGGCGCCGGATTAGAGCCGCGCCGGCGCGAGCGAGTGCCTGGATTTCAGCCAGGCTCAGCGCGCGGTTGCCGCTGGCAAGCAGGATCAGCGTGACGATCGCCGTGGCAGTGATGGGCGTTGCCGCGTTCATTCTCACGGCGACTTCGAATGCGAGGGTCGGCACAAGCGTTCGTTTTCTCTGATCGTCGATGCCGGCTTCGAGTTCGGCAGGCTCGATCAGTTCCTTGATGGTCAGTCCCTCGCCGAAACGCAAATGTATCTGGCCGCGTGACCTGCCACTCCTTAAGAAACGCAGCGGCCACGTAATGCCCTCGGGCTTTTTCGTCTGGCCGCGTTGTTCGATCGAGTAGTCTTCGACTTCGGTGATTTGGTCGTAGGCAACGCTGACCGGGATGAACGTCACGTCGTGCAGCCTGGTCCTCAGTATCGACTCGACGACGTAACTGAACAGGCCGAATCGCGGGGGCAGCAGCTTGCCAGTGCGCGAACGTGTTCCTTCCAACGCCCAAAGCAGCGAAAACCGTTTCTCGATCAGGTAGTCGATGTAGCGGCGAAACGTCGCTTTGTAGATCTCGTTGTTCTGGAACGAGCGCCGCAAGAAGATGATACCGCTGCGGCGGGCGAGAGACCCGAGACCGGGCTTGTTCAGGTTGATACCACCGAACGTGAGTGGTAACGGTAGATCCGCATCGAACAGGACGAGCGACAGTGCCATCGTATCGAGCATCGACTTGTGACTAATGAGGAACACGACGGGACGATCCCCCATCGTCTCCGCGACCCGCTCGAGCTGCGATTCATCGACATTGATTTGCGCATCGTGGTGGCTCCGGCATGCAGCTCGATAGAGCGCATTCATCATATCGAGTGTGAACGGAGTCTGGGTCGCTGCCATTTCCCGCAGATACCGTGCGGCTTGTCCAGTGACGTCCTGCACCGAGCGGTCGCCTTGTTGTGCGACATTCTCGATGAGGTTCTGAAAGTCTGCATTGGCAAAAACGTCGCTCTGAAGGATGCGCGGCACTTTGTACCTTGCACCGCGTACCAGGCGCTCCGAGCGCTCCAGTGCGATCAAAGCCTGGTTGGCGACGAACTCTGACAGGTCATGTTTGGCGACGTTGGCCTCGGCCCGCCGTTCGCGCAGCTCGTGGAGGCAAGCGCCGTGACCGACTACGTATGCGAGCCTGTCCGGCCGGAACTTCGCAATCAACCGCCGCCGAATCTTGCCGGGCTTGGCAATTCGTCCGTAGAAGAGGTCCTGCAGGGAGCGCTTGCCGCCCATATGCGATGTCGGCAGCCAGGCGATGCGTAACGGTTGCATCCAGACGGAATCGTCAAGCCCCTGCATGGCGGTCAGCAAATCATCGGCGCGGCCCTTAGGGAGCCTGATGAATGAATGCCGAAGCTGTGAGTCGCCGTTTGGCCTCCGGGATTCGACCCAGTCGCGCAACAGCCCCACTTCAAAGTCGTCACGGGCATCGAGCAAGAACACGATGGCTCCGGTTTCGATCTCCGGCCACGGAGATGAGCTATCGCGATTCACCTTGTTATTGTTGGACGACCCGGTCTCTTCTGCCATTGGTCCTCTCCGCAATTCCTGCAGAGCCATAGTTACACAAAACAGGAAATTCTTTCTCGTTGGATGCGTTCACCGATTGAGATCGCAGCCGTTACCAGACAGTCAAGCCCTGGAACGAGTCCGAGTCAGGAGCTATTCTGCGGGAAAGAGGAACACGGTCGGTATTTCTGCGTACCAGGTCGCGCCATCTGCAGCAACCGCTACACGAATGATTGACATCTCACCCTGTGGAAGATCGATACGGGTCGTCCAGTGCAGTGCTTCATCGTTTGTCGCAGCCATAGGCGAGGGCAGTGCTGCTGTGCCGTCATTGACGAGGCCAAGCGTGGCGGTCTGCAGCGGGAAAGCCGATGTCATCTCGAGCTGGATGCTGCCTGACGTTACGGACGTCGGTCGAAGGCTCAACTTGAAGTCCGCGTTCTCGAGGTCGCATTGGCCGCTGTCGTAGCGGCAGTTTGATTTCGCGATCAGTGAGTAGGCAGCACCCTCTTTGGCCGCGTGCGGCCGCTCGCCGATGAAGTAGTCGACTGCGAACCAGGCCATGATGGCGAGTACGGGCGCCACGAGCATCGCGATAATAACGTGTTTGTTTGTGAACATGACTGACATCCTACACCAAAAAAAAGGGGGGTCGAATGACCCCCCTGGAGTTTGATTCAAAGAATCAATGGGATATTGGTGCGTTTGCGCCAGATGGCACGCGGATGTGCTCGACCAGCTCTATGATTTCCTGCGGCGGTGGTGCTGTCATCTTGGAGACCGCAAATGCGACTGCAAAGTTGAACATTGCCCCAACGGCGCCGAAGGCATTCGGCTCAATACCGAAGAACCAGTTCTGCGGCATGTCGCCCATGTACGACGTGCTGGCGATGAACATGATGCCTTTGTGCTGGAACACGTACAGCAGGGTTACGCCGAGACCCGCAATCATTCCGGCGATGGCACCTTCCTTATTCATGCGTTTGTAGAAGATGCCCAACATCAGTGCCGGGAAGATGGACGATGCTGCAAGTCCGAAGGCCAGGGCCACGGTACCGGCTGCAAAGTCCGGTGGATTGAACCCGAGGTACCCGGCCAACATGATTGCGCCGGCCATTGCCACACGACTTGCCATGAGTTCTTGCTGTTCCGAGATCTCGGGCTTGAACACGCCCTTAAGTAAGTCATGTGATATCGCGGAGGATATCGCAAGTAGCAAACCAGCAGCCGTGGATAGCGCCGCGGCAAGACCACCGGCGGCAACGAGAGCGATTACCCAGTTCGGCAGACCCGCGATCTCCGGGTTGGCGAGTACCATGATGTCGCGGTCAATCTTCGTCACTTCATTGGTTGCGGCGTCAGCGGAATAACTGATCATGCCGTCGCCATTCTTGTCTTCGAATGCCAGCAGGCCGGTAGCCTCCCAGTTTCGGACCCAATCGGGGCGCTCGTCGTAGACCATGTGCTGACCGCCAGTGGGCTGGATCGTTTCGATCAGGTTAAGGCGTGCCATTGCAGCAACGGACGGTGCCGTCGTGTAGAGGATTGCGATGAACACGAGGGCCCAACCCGCGGAACTGCGAGCATCTTTGACCTTGGGAACCGTGAAGAAGCGAATGATGACGTGAGGCAGACCCGCCGTACCGATCATCAGCGACAACGTATACATGAACATGTTCGTCAGACTTAATCTGACATTGGTCGTGTATTCGAGGAAGCCGAGGTCTCGTAGCACCTGGTCAAGTCGGTCCAGCAGGAATACTTCGGAGCCAGACATTGTCGAACCGAGTCCAAGCTGAGGAATCGGGTTGCCCGTCAGGTTCAGCGAAATGAAGATGGCCGGAATCGTATAGGCGAGAATCAGTACGCAGTACTGCGCGATCTGCGTGTACGTAATGCCCTTCATGCCGCCCATTACCGCGTAGATAAATACGATGCCCATGCCGATCATCAGGCCAATTTCGTATGGCACTTCGAGGAAACGGGAGAACGCGACGCCAATACCTTTCATCTGGCCAATAACGTACGTCACCGAGGCAACGATCAGGCAGATGACTGCGACGATTCGTGCACCCTTGGAATAGTAACGTTCCCCAATGAACTCGGGCACCGTGAACTTGCCAAATTTGCGCAGGTACGGTGCGAGCAGCATTGCGAGAAGAACGTAACCACCGGTCCAGCCCATCAGGAATACGGAACCACCGTAGCCCATGAAGGCAATGAGGCCGGCCATCGAAATAAATGATGCGGCTGACATCCAGTCAGCTGCCGTCGCCATCCCGTTGGCGATCGGGTTAATGTGGCCGCCGGCAACGTAGAAATCTTTCGTTGTCGAGGCACGAGCCCAGATCGCAATACCGATGTAAATCGAAAACGTGAAGCCGACGATTAAGTAGGTTGTAGTTTGAAGTGTCATATCTCGCCCCTATTCGTCGTCTTCATGGACATTGTGCTCTTTATCGAGCTTGCCCATGCGCTTAGCGTAGAAGAAGATCAACGCGATAAACACGTAGATAGATCCCTGTTGTGCGAACCAGAAGCCGAGCTTGTAACCACCGATCTTAATAGCGTTCAGCGGCTCGACCAGAATGATTCCGAACAGGTAAGAAACGACAAACCAGATCACGAGGCAAAGCCCCACGAGTCTCAGGTTTGCGCTCCAATAGCTGCTGTTCTTAGACATACGTTTCCCCTTGTTTGCGGGTTCTTTTATGAATTATTCGCAGCTGAATCTAGCAAACGCCCCATGTCGCGGGCATTCGACGATAGTAGTAGACTGCCCCCACAACAATAAGAACGGGGGTCTTCAGGTTGATTAGCTGGTGGGTATTGCTGGTTTTGTCGCTCGGCTACGTGACGGTTCTGTTCGCCATTGCGTACTGGGGCGACAACGTTGAGCAACGCCGCTTCTCCAGATTCAGCCGCTCCCTGGTCTACAGCCTTACACTGGCCGTCTACTGTACGTCCTGGACGTTCTATGGCGCTGTAGGGACGGCTGCGGAAAGCGGTTGGGGCTATCTGCCCATCTATATAGGGCCGATGGCTGTCATATTTTTCGGCTGGCCCCTGATAGACCGCATCGTGGCGATCAGCAAGCGCCAGAACCTGACCTCCATCGCGGATTTCATCGCCGCGCGCTACGGCAAGGCTCAGAGCCTGGCCGTCCTTATCACATTAATTGCGACGATCGGTTCGGTGCCGTACATCGCACTGCAACTGAAAGCAGTCGTCAGTAGCTTCGGTATTGTGTCCGACTACTCCATGTACGTGGGCGCCGAATACGATACGGCGCTGGTGGTCGCGACGGCGCTGGCGGTGTTCGCCATTCTGTTCGGCACCCGCAAGATCGATGTTACCGAGCATCATGAGGGCATGATGCTTGCCATCGCATTCGAGTCGGTAGTCAAATTGTTGGCTTTCACCGCTGTCGGTGTGTTCGCTGTGGTATTGCTTGGCGGTGGTGACGGAGAGGTCACAGCGACAGCGGCGCGTGCGGACACCGTGTTCCGCATGGATCGGCTCCCGGATATGTTTGTCACGCAATTGATACTGGCGAGTGCGGCGATCTTCTGCTTGCCGCGCCAGTTTCACGTTGCCATCGTGGAAGCTCATAAGGACGCGAACATCAAGGCGGCGCGCTGGGCATTTCCGATCTACCTGCTCGTATTCACCATATTTATCGTTCCAATTACGCTGGCGGGGCTGAAAATGTTGCCGTCGGGCGCCTTCACTGGCGACAGCTTTGTCCTCGCCCTGCCCATGGAACACGGTAACGACTTGCTTACAGTTCTCGCGTTCCTGGGTGGCTTCTCGGCGGCCACCGGCATGGTAATTGTGGCCTGCGTGGCGCTGTCCACCATGATCAGCAACGAAATCGTGATGCCGGCGTTATTGCGGATCAAGGCGCTGGGATTATCAGAGCGTTCTGACTACTCGCGACTGCTCATTCACATTCGCCGCGGTTCCATTGTCGGTATTACTGTACTTGCCTATTTCTACTACCTGGCAATGGACCGGTCGGCCGCGCTGGCAAGTACGGGATTGTTGTCCTTCGCGGCCGCTGCCCAGTTCATGCCGTTGATCCTCCTGGGGATGTTCTGGCAACGCTCGACGCGTGTCGGTGCCTTTGCCGGCCTGCTGACTGGGTTCGTGCTATGGGCCTATACGCTGTTTCTCCCAACCCTGGCGAGGTCCGGCGTCTTTAGCTCAGATTTCATCGAGCAAGGGCTGTTCCAGGTTTCGTGGCTACGGCCCGAAGCCCTGCTGTTCGACGTCCAGTCCAATCCGCTGACGCACGGTGTCGCCTGGTCGCTGACCGGCAACATAGTGGTATTCGTTGTCTTGTCACTACTCACACGCCAGTCGATGGTGGAGAAGATCCAGGCGCGGGCGTTTGCCAGCCCAATCACCCGGGGCCGCGACGCGCGTCCGCTACCGACGGCATCGGACCTGACCAACGCGGATCTCAGGGCGCTGGCAGACCGGTTCCTCGGCGAAGCACACGCACAGCGGTCGTTCGCTGATTTCGCCGAGCAGGAGGAGCTGAAGATCGTGCCGTCAATGCCGGCAGACAGGCAACTCCTGCAGTTCACTGAACGATTACTGGCTGGCGCCATCGGGGCGGCCTCTGCCCGTGTCGTCATTACGACAGCCCTGCGCAAAACCGGTATGGAAATCGGCGATGTCGTCTTGCTCCTTGATGAAACGTCCCAGGCCGTGCGCTTCAATCGCGAGCTGACCGAAACGACGCTGGAGAATATCGCGCAGGGCGTAAGCGTTGTCGATGGGTCACAACGACTGATCGGCTGGAACAGGCGTTACGTCGAACTCATGGATTACCCGGACGGCATGGTCCATGTTGGCGAGTCAGTTGCGGAGCTTATTCGTTTCAACGCTGAGCGCGGGCGCTTCGGCGGCGGTGATATCGAACAGCATGTGGACAAGCGCATCAAATATCTGCGCGAGGGGTCAGCCTACAAGTACCAGAGCACATTTCCAGACGGCAGGGTGATCGAGATTCGTGGCCAGCCCATGTCGGATGGCGGATTTGTCTCAACCTACACGGATATTACCGAGTTCAAATCCGCTGAGAACGCGCTGGTCGAAGCCAAGGAGTTGCTGGAGCTGCGGGTGGCGGACCGCACCGCCGAACTTGAAGCTGCGATGCTCGCGCTGCAGGGTGCAAAGGGCGAGGCGGAAGAGGCCAATATATCGAAGACCCGCTTCCTCGCAGCGGCGGCGCATGACCTCCTGCAGCCGCTAAATGCCGCAAAACTGTTCGCCGCACTGCTCAATGAACATCGTGACGAAATGACGAGCGAGCAAAGCAAGCTGGTCGCACGTGTCGAAAGCGGACTGCTCAGTGTTGAAGATCTGCTAAGCGCGTTGCTTGACATCTCGCGGCTCGATACGGCAGCACCGGAGCCCGATCGTGTGCACTTTCACGTCCGAGATCTATTCAGGGCGCTGGAAACGCAGTTCTCCGAGACGTTCAAGGAACAGGGACTGGAGCTGCGATTTGCGGAAACCGACCTGTGTGCCTACTCGGACCCGGCCCTGCTGCGTCGTATCTTGCAGAATTTCGTTAGTAATGCGCGGCGTTACACACGCGAAGGCGCGGTACTCATAGGTTGTCGACGACATGGCAGTAATATCGCAATTCAGGTCATAGACACCGGCGTAGGCATCGCGGCGCGGGACCAGAAAGCTGTGTTCCAGGAGTTTCATCGCCTGTCGGAAGGCGCCGAGCGGACCAAGCGGGGCCTGGGGCTTGGGCTAGCAATCGTCGATCGTATCGCCAGGCTGCTTGGTCACGAGGTCTCCCTGCGTTCCGT
>Ga0316189_10006758_pt1 | contig 10912 bp, 11 predicted proteins | sample LowCovwburrow_MG_FD_204930 | JGI IMG/M metagenome (GOLD analysis project Ga0316189, IMG submission 204930) | Coastal sediment microbial communities from Maine, United States - Lowes Cove worm burrow | ecosystem: Environmental > Aquatic > Marine > Coastal > Sediment | place: USA: Maine... | reverse complement strand
CGCTGCCCAGCCAACAGACACACAGAGCTAGACACAGCAAAAGTAGCGCCTGTGCCCCCGACTGCTGCAGCAGCCATCCACCCAGTGCACCGCCACTGAAAGCACCCAGGGCCTGGCTGGTGGAAAAAATTCCCAACGCAGTGCCGCGCACCTCAACAGCAGCGGACTTGCTCAGCAACGATGGCATTGTTGCCTCCAGGTAATTAAACGCCACAAATAGAAGGCACAGGGCCAAATAGGCTGCCAAGACTCCCTGCATTACCGCTAGCAGTACCAGCACCAGCGCCAGCAGCAGCACAGCGGACACCAGGGCAATCTTGGGCTTTCCCCGGCGCTCAGCCAGCACCATCAACGGCCACATGCCTAACAGCGACGTCAGCAGCACTGGCATATAAACCTGCCAATGACGCTCTCTGGCAACACCTATTTCACTCTCGATAATTCCCGGCAGCAGCAAAAATGCCGCCATCAGCACAAAATGTAAAACAAATACGCCCAGGTTGAGGCGCATCAGGGTCGGATCACGAAAGGTACTACCCAATAGTGCGACACTCACCTTCCTGCTGTTGTCAGCAGCTGCGCTAGGGGGGGTGGGAACCCATGACAGCAGCATTACAATGCCCACTACTGCCAGCGCAGCAGTGACATAAAAGACCGCTGCCAGCCCGCCCCAACCACCCAGCAGTGGCCCGATGATAAGCGCCACCACAAAGGACAGGCCAATACTCATACCGACCACCGCCATGGCTTTGGTGCGCTGTTCATCGCGGGTCAGATCAGACACCAGCGCCATAATAGTACCGGCAATAGCGCCACCACCTTGCAGTGTGCGCCCAACTACCAGGCCCCAGGCAGTTGTGGCTTCCGCTGCAACAACACTGCCAAAGGCAAAAATCAGCAACCCAACCACTATCACGGGCTTGCGCCCAAGTCGATCGGAGGCCAATCCAAAGGGAATCTGAAACAACGCCTGAGTCAGTCCATAAGCGCCCATGGCAAGCCCTAACAGGGCGGGTGTGCCACCGGGCAAATCAGCGCCGTACAGCACCAACAGCGGCAACACCATAAACAAGCCCAGCATGCGGAAGCTGTAAAGGGCGGCAAGGGAACCAACTGCGCGGCGTTCCCGCGCTGTCATAGGGTGTTCAGTAATCAGTGTATTGCCACCAATAAAGTGTACATACCGAGCCTCTCAATTTGTTCGCTGTCTGCGCACTTTATTGGCGGCAGTACACCAGGCCATCGAAAAATTGGCGAGTTTACCAGTTTGCGCGCGTCGGCACATCCATAACCACAGGATTTACCAACACCTTTGCGTCACCACTTGCCCTGCGCGTATACTTTTCCTTTGGTCTCTTGGCAGTAGCAATCTTTTATGGACACTATTCAAGTCCGCGGCGCCCGCACACATAATCTCAAGAACATCGATCTGGATATCCCCCGGGATAAACTGATCGTCATTACCGGTCTATCCGGTTCAGGTAAATCCTCTCTGGCCTTCGACACTTTGTACGCGGAGGGCCAGCGACGCTACGTGGAGTCGCTGTCCACCTATGCCCGACAGTTTCTGTCAATGATGGAAAAACCAGACATGGACCATATAGAGGGTCTGTCACCGGCAATATCCATCGAACAGAAATCCACCTCTCACAATCCGCGCTCGACAGTTGGCACCATTACCGAAATATACGATTACCTGCGGCTGCTATTTGCCCGTGTTGGTGAACCCCGCTGCCCCGACCACGGTACCAATCTGGAGGCCCGCACCGTCAGCCAGATGGTTGACGCAGTCCTCGACCTGCCTGCAGGCAGCAAACTCATGCTGCTGGCACCCGTGGTGCGGGACCGCAAGGGTGAGCACCTGCATGTATTCGAGGAGCTGCGCGCATCTGGTTTTGTCAGGGCGCGTATCGACGGCATTGTCACCGAGCTTGATGACACTCCCAAACTAGCGAAAAATCGCAAACACCGTATTGAGGTTGTAGTGGATCGGTTCAAGGTACGCAAAGACCTGGGACTGCGGCTGGCGGAGTCCTTCGAAACTGCTCTGGCACTCACCGATGGGCTGGCCACGGTGAGCAGCATGGAGGGTGACGGTGAAGACATTCTGTTCTCGGCCCGCTTTGCCTGCCCTGAATGTGGCCACAGCATCGATGAGCTTGAACCCCGACTATTTTCTTTTAACAACCCAGCGGGTGCCTGCCCGGCCTGTGACGGCCTGGGTGTAAAGCAGTACTTCGACGCAGGTCGCATTGTACTGCACCCTGAATCGAGCCTGGCTGAAGGTGCGATCAGAGGCTGGGACCGGCGTAATGTCTATTATTTCCACATGCTCACCTCGCTGGCTGAGCACTGCGGCTTTGACATTGACCGACGCTGGGAAAAGCTCAGTAAAAAACACCAAAACACCATCCTCTACGGCACCGGTAAAGACGAGGTGGCTTTTTCCTACATTAATGACCGCGGCGATGTATTTAAACGCAAACACCCCTTTGAGGGCATCATTCCCAATATGGAGCGTCGCTATAGAGACACTGACTCTCAGTCGGTGCGCGAGGATCTAGCCAAGTTCCTGTCAACCCAACCCTGCCCGGACTGCCACGGCACACGCCTAAAGCGTGACGCACGACATGTGTTTGTCGATGAGCACACGCTACCAGAGATTACCGCCCTACCCGTTGGTGAAGCACAAGCGTACCTGGACGATTTGAGTCTGGCGGGCAGAAAGGGTGAAATTGCTGACAAAATCCTCCGGGAATTGCGCGCCCGCTATCGCTTTTTGGTGGATGTTGGTCTCAATTACCTGACCCTCAACCGCAGTGCCGAGACCCTTTCCGGGGGTGAGGCCCAGCGCATCAGACTGGCCTCGCAGATTGGCGCGGGGCTGGTGGGGGTAATGTACATTCTCGACGAGCCTTCGATTGGCCTGCACCAGCGCGATAACGAGCGGCTATTGAAAACACTGACCCACCTGCGGGACCTTGGCAATACCGTACTGGTAGTTGAGCACGATGAAGAAGCTATTCGCTGTGCTGACCATATTATTGATATTGGGCCCGGCGCCGGTGTTCACGGCGGCGAAATTGTTGCCCAGGGTACGCTACGCAAAATTATGGCCAATAAATCATCCCTGACCGGAGACTACCTTGCCGGGCGGCGCCAAATTTCTGTGCCAACAGCACGAGTCCCAATGAATGCCAACAAGATACTTACCTTGAAGGGCGCTCGGGGCAATAACCTGCAAGCGGTGGACCTGGCTATTCCGCTGGGTTTACTGACCTGTGTCACCGGCGTGTCCGGGTCTGGCAAATCAACATTAATCAATGCCACCCTATACCCACTGGCCGCCACCGCGTTAAATGGCGCCACCACACTCCATGCTGCCACCCATGAAAGCATTGAGGGCCTGGATCAGGTGGATAAATGCATAGACATCGACCAGAGCCCAATTGGCCGCACTCCGCGATCAAACCCAGCCACCTATACCGGCATCTTTACCCCGGTCAGAGAGCTGTTTGCGGGGACTCATGAAGCTCGCTCGCGAGGCTACAAACCTGGCCGGTTTAGTTTTAATGTCAAAGGGGGCCGCTGTGAGGCCTGTCAGGGAGACGGGGTAACCAAAGTGGAGATGCATTTCCTACCGGATATCTACGTGCCCTGTGATGTATGCAAGAGTAAACGTTATAACCGGGAAACCCTGGAGGTACGCTATAAGGGAAAAAGCATCCACGATGTCCTACAAATGACCGTGGAAGATGCCATGCAGTTCTTTGAACCCGTGCCCGCCATTGCCCGCAAGCTAACCACCTTGATGGATGTTGGCCTTTCCTATATAAGGCTCGGGCAGGCAGCTACCACCCTGTCCGGGGGGGAAGCACAACGGATCAAGCTGTCGCGGGAACTGTCCAAGCGTGATACCGGTAACACCCTGTATATATTGGATGAACCCACTACAGGCCTGCACTTCGAGGATATTCAACAACTGTTAAATGTGGTTCACCGTTTGCGTGACCACGGCAATACCGTGGTCATCATCGAGCACAACCTGGATGTTATCAAGACCGCTGACTGGATTGTGGATTTGGGGCCAGAGGGTGGCAGTGGTGGCGGCCAGATTGTTGCCCAGGGTACACCCGAACAGGTAGCGGCAGTAGCGCAGTCTTTTACTGGCCAATTTCTCGCCCCTTTGTTGAAGAAAAAAAGGAGCAACCGCAAAGCCGCTTAATAAAAAGGTGGAATAGAAAAAGCAAAAAGGGGGCACAGCCCCCTTTTTGATCATCACTTGTCCCTGAGGATCAATCCTCGTCGTCTTCCTCAAATACCTCTGGTAGCGGCCGGTCGACCAGTTCCACATAGGCCATAGGAGCCTTGTCACCAGTGCGATAACCACACTTGAGTATACGCACATAACCACCGGGACGGTCCTGGTAGCGTGGACCCAGCTCGGTGAAGAGCTTACCCACTACCGCTTTGTCGCGCACACGGTCGAATGCCAACCGACGATTTGCCACGCTGTCGCTCTTGGCCAGGGTAATCAATGGCTCTGCATACCCGCGCAGTTCCTTGGCTTTAGGCAATGTGGTCTTGATCAATTCATGTTCCATCAGCGAGGCGGTCATGTTGCGAAACATGGCCTTGCGATGGGAGCTATTTCGATTCAGCTGACGTCCACTATGACGATGGCGCATTATTCCAATCCTTTACTTCTGTGCTATCACAGCACGTTAGTTTGCTAGTCGGGTTATACCGATAGAACCCGATCGTCGTTCTTTAAACTGGCTGGTGGCCAGTTATCCAACCGCATGCCCAAAGACAGGCCACGAGAAGCCAATACATCTTTGATTTCAGTCAGAGATTTCTTGCCCAAATTTGGCGTTTTCAGTAATTCCACTTCCGTGCGTTGTACCAGATCACCAATATAATAGATATTTTCTGCTTTTAGGCAGTTGGCGGAACGGACCGTGAGCTCCAAGTCATCCACTGGGCGCAGCAGGATTGGATCAACTTCATCCTCTTCTTCCACCGCCTCAGCTTCTTTCTCGCTCTCGAGGTCAACAAATACCGCCAGCTGCTGCTGCAAGATGGTAGCAGCGCGACGAATGGCTTCCTCGGGATCAATAGTTCCGTTGGTTTCGAGATCTAATACCAGCTTGTCCAGATCTGTTCGTTGTTCAACCCGTGCCGATTCAACAACATATGACACTCGGTACACCGGTGAAAATGTTGCATCAAGTTGCAAGCGCCCTATAGAACGCGTTTCCTCTTCTGGATTTTCACGGGAATCAGCGGGGGAATACCCGCGACCACGCCCGATTGTCAGCCGCATGCTGATAGACGAATCGCCGTTCAGGTGGCATATCACATGCTCGGGATTGCGAATCTCAATATCGTGATCCAGTTGAATATCGCCAGCAGTGACGGGGCCTTCACCCTGTTTGCTCAGGGTCAATTCCGCTTCATCCTTACCGGTGATGACTAATGCAACATCTTTTAAGTTGAGCAGGATCTCAATGACATCCTCCTGCACACCCTCAATAGCACTGTATTCGTGCTGCACACCATCAATTTCGACTTCGGTAATTGCACAGCCGGGCATGGACGACAGCAAAATACGGCGCAGGGCGTTACCAAGAGTGTGTCCAAAGCCGCGTTCTAGTGGTTCCAGCGTCACTTTCGCACGAGTACTGCTGACCTCGTCGACAGTAATCACACGCGGAGTTAAAAATTCTGTTACTGCACTTTGCATAGTGGCACCTGTTCCTATGTGTTGGGTCTTGGCGGTCTCTGTGTTTACTTGGAGTAGAGTTCCACAATCAGGTTTTCATTGATCTCAGAAGACAAGTCCAGGCGATCTGGTACAGCTTTGAATACACCTTCAAGCTTATCGGCATTAACATCAATCCACTCCGGCTCACCCCGTTGGGCTGCCAGCGCCAGCGCAGACTGAACACGTAGCTGTTTCTTGGCTTTCTCGCGCAGGGCGATTACATCACCGGCCTTCACCTGGTAAGAGGGAATGTTCACCACTGTGCCATTGACCAGTATGGATTTGTGGGAGACAAGCTGGCGCGCCTCTGAACGGGTAGAACCAAAACCCATGCGGTATACCACGTTATCCAGCCGCGACTCCAACAGTTGCAGCAGGTTTTCACCGGTGGCACCTTTAATGCGTGCAGCTTGCTTATAGTAATTGCGAAACTGCTTTTCCAGCACACCATAGATGCGGCGGACTTTTTGCTTTTCACGCAGCTGCACACCGTAGTCCGACAGACGACCGCGACGGGTACCGTGCATGCCTGGGGGATTCTCTGCTTTACACTTGCTTTCAAGGCTACGCACTCCGCTCTTGAGGAACAAATCTGTTCCCTCACGACGGGAGAGCTTGCACTTGGGTCCTATGTATCGAGCCATGTCAATTCTCCTTGAGCGTTATACGCGACGTTTCTTGGGTGGCCGACAGCCGTTGTGCGGAATCGGCGTCACGTCGGTAATATTGCTTATTTTGTAACCGCAGGCGTTCAGCGCACGCACCGCTGATTCACGACCTGGTCCCGGGCCTTTCACCTGTACATCCAGATTTTGCAGACCATACTCCTTGGCCGCTTCACCAGCACGTTCAGCTGCAACCTGAGCGGCAAAAGGTGTGCTTTTTCTGGAGCCACGGAAACCAGAGCCACCGGCAGTTGCCCAGCTCAGGGTGTTACCCTGGCGGTCAGTAATGGTGACAATGGTGTTGTTAAAAGACGCATGAACGTGAGCCACCCCGTCTACGACGGTCTTGGTGACCTTCTTGCGAGTGCTCTTGGCACCTGGTTTGGCCATAATATTGTTCCTAACTTAATATCAACACTGCACTTGGGTGCAGCTACACTAAAAAGGATCCGATGTAGGTAAAACTCTACTTGCGGATCGGTTTGCGTGGCCCCTTACGGGTACGCGCATTGGTCTTGGTGCGTTGCCCGCGCAAAGGCAAGTTCTTACGGTGACGAAAACCACGGTTACAGCCAAGGTCCATCAGACGCTTGATGTTCATGGAGACTTCACGGCGCAGGTCACCCTCAACCATCAGTTCACCCACCTGGGTGCGCAGGGCATCCATTTGCTGCTCCGTAAGATCACCCACTTTGGCATCTTCGGCAACGCCCGTGCTTGCGCACAAACGTCGGGCTTGGGTGCGACCCACACCATAAATGTAGGTCAATGAGATAACGGTATGCTTGTTATCTGGAATGTTGACGCCGGCAATACGTGCCATCCGTTGTTTCTCCGTAATATGTTTACAGCTGTACGCTACTCCAGTCGGCCCAGCGGGTTACGACTGCCCCCTTGGGGGTGCGCTGTCTTCGAAAAGGCGGCGCAGTTTAGCGACTAAACCCTAAAAAATCAACAGGCCTGGGCATTAGCCCTGACGCTGCTTGTGGCGGGGGTCAGTGTCACAAATCACCCGTACCACACCCTTGCGCCGAACCACTTTACAGTTTCGGCATATTTTTTTTACCGATGCACGTACTTTCATATCGATACTCCCTTACAGCCAGCTGCGATCAACGAACGCTGCCAGACCCTCCAAAATTTTTCAGATTGGCTTTTTTCATTACCGAATCGTACTGATGTGACATCAAGTGGCTTTGCACCTGCGCCATAAAGTCCATCACCACCACCACGACAATCAACAGTGAGGTGCCACCCAGGTAAAACGGTACATTCCACATCACTACCAAAAACTGTGGCAACAGGCACACCAGTGCAATGTATGCTGAACCAAATACGGTTAATCGAGTCAGTACACCGTCGATGTAGTTGGCGGTTTGTTGTCCGGGGCGTATGCCCGGAACAAAAGCACCTGAGCGCTTCAAATTGTCTGACACTTCCTGCGGATTAAACATTAACGCAGTATAGAAAAAGCAGAAAAATACAATAAAAATCGTAAACAGCAGAATATTCAGGGGCTGTCCCGGGCCTATCGCCACCGCCAGGTCTTGCAACCAATCGGTTGAACCACTGGCGCCGAACCACTGTGCTATCGACGCTGGGAATAGCAAGATACTGCTGGCAAAAATTGCCGGGATAACACCGGCCATATTCACTTTCAGGGGCAGATGTGAACTCTGCGCCTGGTACATTTTGCGACCCTGTTGGCGCTTGGCGTAGTTGACCGTGATGCGGCGCTGGCCTCGCTCGATGAATACAATCATGTATATGACCGCAATCGCCAGTGCCAAAATCATCAGCAGCACCAGGATATTCAACTCGCCCTGGCGTGCCTGCTCCAGCGACTGCCCAATCGCGGCTGGCAAACCTGCCACAATACCAGCAAAAATCAGCAGGGAAATTCCGTTGCCCACGCCTTTCTCTGTGATTTGCTCTCCCAACCACATCATAAATACGGCGCCTGTGACCAGCGAGGTCACCGCAACGACATAAAACACAATTGACGTGTTAAACGCCATGCCCTGATTGGCCATACCCACGGTCATACCCACCGCCTGCACAATCGCCAGTACCACGGTCAGGTATCGGGTATATTGACTGATTTTGCGCCTGCCAGACTCACCCTCTTTCTTCAGCTGCTCCAGCTGAGGGCTTACCGCTGACATTAACTGCATAATAATCGACGCGGAAATATACGGCATAATACCCAGGGCAAGGATACTCATGCGCTCCAGCGCTCCCCCGGAGAACATATTGGCCAGACCCAGAATAGTGCCCTGGTTCTGATTAAATAGGGCTGCCAATTGCTCAGGGTCGATACCGGGCACCGGAATATGGGTGCCAATCCGGTATACGATAATCGCCAGCAATACAAAACGAAGGCGAGCAAAGAGCTCGCCTAGTCCAGCTTTGTTTACCGCAGGGGTTTGACCAGTTGCCATTTACGCCTCGATTTTACCGCCTGCCTGTTCGATCGCTTCACGGGCACCTTTGGTAACCGTCAGACCTTTAACCGTTACTGGCCGAGAGATTTCACCAGACAGGAACACCCGTGCACGAATGACATCTTGCTTGACCAGATCCGCTTGCTTGAGCGCCGCAAGATCTACCACATCACCATCAACCGCATTAAGCTCACCCAGACGAATTTGCGCTGTGGTGCGTGCAATACGGGAGCTAAAACCATATTTGGGCAGGCGTTTTTGTAAGGGCATTTGTCCACCCTCAAAACCTGGCTTAACGCTGCCTCCTGAACGTGCTTTTTGCCCTTTGTGGCCTCGGCCGGCAGTCTTGCCCGTGCCACTGCCAATTCCACGGCCAACACGCTTTGATGCTTTGTGAGCACCAGCTGTGGGGCTTAGTGTATTGAGCCTTAATTCTTCAGACATGGGTTAGTCCTCAACCTTAAGCAGATAATGTGCCTTGTTGATCATTCCGCGCACAGAGGGCGTGTCTTCCACTTCCACTGTATGCCCTATACGGCGCAATCCCAGGCCCGACAGGCAGGCCCGGTGGTTTTTTAAGCGGCCGTGGCTGCTTTTGATCTGCGTTACTTTGATAGTTGCGTTAGTCATGACCAGCAAATCCGATGATTAATTCAATATTTCTTCAACTGTTTTGCCGCGTTTTGCCGCGACACTCTCAGGCGCTGCCATATCACGCAGGCCGTTAAACGTAGCCCTTACAACGTTGACCGGATTGGTAGAGCCGTAGCACTTCGCCAGTACGTTGTGAACACCAGCAATCTCCAATACCGCACGCATTGCACCACCGGCAATAACGCCTGTACCTTCAGAGGCTGGCTGCATATAGACCTTGGATGCACCGTGGGACGCTTTCACCGGGTACTGTATAGTGCCCTCGTTCAACTCCACGTGAATCATGTTGCGGCGCGCTGCTTCCATCGCCTTTTGAATGGCAACAGGCACTTCCCGCGCCTTGCCACGACCAAAACCGACCTTACCTTTGCCGTCACCAACCACCGTCAGCGCGGTAAAGCCAAATATACGACCACCTTTGACCACTTTGGCCACTCGGTTTACCTGTACAAGCTTCTCTTGCAGGTCGCCTTCGGTCTGCTTTTTCTGATCGTTAAAAGCCATATCTAATTCCTAGAATTCCAGTCCGTTTTCCCTTGCGGCATCCGCCAGGGCTTTGACACGTCCGTGATATTTATAACCACCGCGATCAAACGCCACCCTCGCGACGCCCGCGGCGCTAGCGCGCTCTGCAACCAATTTACCTACCGCTGCAGCCGCCTCAATATTGCCAGTGCTGCCGCTGCGCAGTGAGCTATCCAGGGTCGAAGCACTGGCCAGCACTTTATCGCCGGCTGGCGCAATGATCTGGGCATAGATATGTCGCGGTGTACGATGAACACTCAAGCGAGTTGCACCTTCATCACGCATTCTTGACCGGGCACGGCGGGCGCGACGCAGTCTAGATTCATTTTTTGCACTCATAATCCCTTACCTACTACTTTTTCTTGGCTTCTTTACGACGCACGTGCTCGTCAGCATAGCGAACACCTTTACCCTTATAGGGCTCCGGAGGACGATAGCTGCGAATTTCTGCGGCTGCCTGACCCACTGCTTGCTTATCAATACCCTTAACCACAATTTCGGTCTGGGTAGGTGTTTCAGCAGTCACACCATCGGGCAACTGGTAATTCACCGGGTGAGATAAACCCAGGGTGAGATTAACAGTTTTACCCGACGCTTTGGCGCGATAACCAACGCCGTTGAGTATCAACTTCTTTTCCCAACCCTGACTCACACCAAGTACCATGTTATTCACCAGCGCACGAGTAGTGCCGGCAATAGCCTTAGCTTTATCACTGTCATAGGCTATGGTCACCATGCTGTCTTGCTGCTCAACGTTGACACCATCCGACAGGGAAAGCGATAGCGCACCCATGCCACCTTTAACCGTCAGCTCGCGCCCATCCAGCTTTAATTCGACACCGCCGGGCAGGTTGACG
>Ga0316189_10006757_pt1 | contig 10914 bp, 10 predicted proteins | sample LowCovwburrow_MG_FD_204930 | JGI IMG/M metagenome (GOLD analysis project Ga0316189, IMG submission 204930) | Coastal sediment microbial communities from Maine, United States - Lowes Cove worm burrow | ecosystem: Environmental > Aquatic > Marine > Coastal > Sediment | place: USA: Maine... | reverse complement strand
TTGCGTGGGCCAATATCATACTGCAGATCAAGAACACATTGAACTAGCCGTTGAAAAGGCTGCTGAAGCAAGAGTAAAATGGGCTAAGACCAGCTGGGAACACCGAGCTGCCATCTTTTTAAAAGCTGCAGAACTTTTGGCCGGACCATACAGGTATAAAATGAATGCTGCCACAATGATCGCTCAGTCTAAAAATGTGATGCAGGCTGAGATTGATGCAGCTTGTGAACTGATAGATTTCTTGCGATTCAATGTTGAATTCATGACAGATATTTACAGTAATCAACCAGAATCATCCCCTGGAATATGGAACAGAATGCAGTACAGAGCTCTTGAGGGTTTTGTCTATGCGATTACTCCCTTCAACTTTACAGCTATTGCAGGAAATTTACCCGCAGCTCCGGCTATGATGGGAAATGTTGTCATTTGGAAACCAGCAAGATCTCAGGTGTACTCGGCTAATGTAATCATGGAAATATTCAAAGAAGCCGGATTACCAGACGGAGTAATCAACATGGTTACCGGTAACTCAGGAACCATTACAGATGTATTGTTAAATCACAAAGATTTTGCAGGAGTCCACTTTACAGGATCTACGCCTGTATTTGATGATTTCTGGAAGACGATTGGTGCTAATGTAAAACACTACCGTTCTTACCCAAGAATCGTTGGAGAAACTGGAGGGAAAGATTTTATTTGGGCGCATCCTTCGGCTAACGCTCAGGAAGTAGCTACAGCTATTTCAAGAGGTGCTTTTGAATATCAGGGTCAAAAATGTTCTGCAGCTTCAAGGGCATATTTACCAAAAAGCTTGTGGGCAGACATCAAAGAATCAGTTATAAAAGATGTGAAGTCTTTTAAAATGGGTTCACCAGGCGACAGTTCAAATTTTATCAATGCTGTAATTGATAATCGCGCCTTTAAAAAATTATCAGGTTATCTGGATCAGGCTAAAAAAGATAAGGACGCCGAAATTATTGTTGGTGGAGGTTATGATGATTCTGTCGGGTATTTTATTGAACCAACAGTAATCGTAACGACCAATCCTCAATACGAAACCATGTGCACTGAATTGTTTGGCCCAATCATAACAATTTATGTTTATGAAGATAAGCAATGGGAAGAAGTGCTTGATCTTGTTGATCAAACAGGTGAATACGCACTAACTGGAGCCATTTTCAGCCAAGACAGATACGTTATTGAAACAGCTACAAGCAAGTTGGAGAATGCAGCCGGAAATTTTTATATCAATGACAAACCTACGGGTGCCGTTGTTGGTCAGCAACCCTTTGGCGGAGCCAGGGGATCAGGAACAAATGACAAAGCTGGTTCGGTATGGAACTTATTGCGTTGGGTATCGAACAGAACTTTAAAAGAAACCTTTGTTCCCCCAACCAATTACAGGTATCCTTTTTTAGGAGAATAATCCCTGTGAACATATAGAAAAGGAAACCCGGAATCAATGATTTCGGGTTTTTTTATGCGCCTTGCATTTTGTCTGCATCAGGTAATAATCCGATTAATTTTTGAGGATCGTGAATTAATACCGGGATATGCTGGGCACAGATAAAAAAACTCGAATCTTTATAAAGGAATTCAGTTATTGGAATTTCCTGTTGATCTCGTTTACAAACCAGACACTCTTTTTGATCTTTCATAAGTTTATTTTATTCGCCCAAAATTAAGATCACCACAGTCAATAAACTATGATAATAATTAGGAAACAAAAAATAAGGCATAAATCGGTCAGATTTTATTTGAGCCCCAGTTCCTCTTTCAATATTTGAACAAAGGTGAATACATCTTTAAAACTATTGTATAATGGCGTCGGAGCAATTCTAATCACATCCGGTTCGCGCCAATCGGCAATGACTCCCCGATCACTGATCGCCTTAAACAATGACCTGTCACTATTCAATACACGAATCGACAACTGGGCCCCTCTTGCATCAGGCTCTTTGGGTGTAATAATCTGAATTCTTTTACTCTGTAAAGAATTGATCAGGTATTCAAGATAACCGGTCAGCAATCTTGACTTATTAACCAGTGCTTTCATACCAACCTCCTCAAAAATTTCCAGAGATGCTTTTAAGGCGGCCATAGATAAAACAGTTTCATTACTCATCTGCCAGCCTTCAGCACTTTGGATGGGCACAAAGGTATCATCCATCAAAAATCTTGTTGCCTTATCATGTCCCCACCATCCTGCAAACCTCGGAATATCCTTGCTTTTTATATGTCGCTCATGAACGAAACACCCTGCAATTCCACCCGGGCCTGAATTCATATATTTATAAGTGCACCATACAGCAAAGTCAACCCCCCAATCATGTAAAGACAAACTGAGGTTCCCTGCCCCATGTGCCAGGTCAAAGCCAACCATGCAGCCCATGCTATGCCCGGTTTGTGTGATCTTTTCCATGTCATAAGCCTGACCTGTATAATAATTAAGTCCACCGATCATGATCAGTGCGATCTCATTGCCATTGCTTTTGATGATCTCTAAAATATCTTCCGTTCTTAAAATATCTTCACCAGGTCTGGGTTCCAATTCCAAAAGAGCTGTTTCAGGATCATAACCGTGAAATTCAAGTTGTGACTTTACTGCATATTGATCGGAAGGAAATGCATTTTTTTCGATCAATATTTTAAAGCGATTTTTCTGCGGCCGGTAAAAAGAAACCAGCATCAGATGAAGGTTCACGGTAAGGCTGTTCATAGCCACTACTTCTTCCTTTTTGCCTCCTACAATACGCGCCATTTTTTCACCGAGAGATTCGTGATAGGTGGTAAACGGATGGTTTCCTTCAAAATGTCCTTTTACGCCAAGATCACGCCAATCATCAAGAACAGCATCAATATGACTCTTAGCTGATTTAGGCTGAAGCCCTAAGGAATTCCCGCATAGATAGATAGCCTCTTCACCATTACTGTGTTTCGGAAAATAAAATTCATGTCGATACTTTTTTAAAGGATCAGAATGATCCATTTTCAAAGCAAATTCCTCAGTATTCAAGTATTTCATAAGATCATTATTACAGGCATTATCAAGCCTTGATTAAAGGATATAGTAATGGGCGACTCGGAGCAGCATCAGATGCGAAAGGAGCTATCTGCAAATTTAACAAATACGATCCATCAGGGATCTCATCAGCAGCGTAAATCATTTCGGTTATGGTTTTGTTCACCAAGCTATGCGATGATGTCTCGTGACTTCCGGATGCGACATTCCAAAAAAGATGATGCGTATTGAGCTTTCCTTGATCATAGGCTCTGTCAATGGAAGGCAGATCAACAAGTATATGCTCCACCCCTAGTTCTGTTATAAAATTCATGGCGTCAAGAGATAGAAACGGAGGTTTTTGCGCTGAATAATTTCTAGACATTTTTGTGTTATCATTCGGAAGCGTTCTGATGATCAAAGCCTTTAAAAACACTTTTGAAACTGGTTTTAAGGCCTTTTCCAAGGCACTTCTACTGATAAAAAAATCCCCTTTTTCTTTAGGAGGATCATAGTCCTCAGATGAATTCATTGCATTTTCAGGCACTATACTTATCAGTGTACATGGAATCAAAGAGTCTTTGAGTTGTTCCTGTACTGAGAATCTTTGATGCGTGATATGACCAATACATTCAGTATGGGTTCCATTGCAATGTGGCACCAAGGTCAATTGCTCAAAATTACAGGCACCTCCTTTGCGGGTGTCTCCTATAAATCCGTCGCCTTCAAACGCATGGGAAATCGCTCTATTGACATCATAAACACGAGGTTGGCTACCATTAAATTGTAAGGGTATGGAGAGGTCTTTAACAAGACTGGTGTCGAAATCAAAGGATTGATTATCAAGTTTTACAGTTAAGATCATATAAAGGTCTTATGATTTATTTTTCGAAAAGTTAAAATCCAACTTTTCTTTTAACTCCTTTGGCAATTCGGGTAAAAATGATCTGGGAATAAGAAGTGTTGAAATATTATGAAGATCGTAAAAAACCCGATGCTTGTCTGCCGTCGATTTTAAATAATCGTATCCGGAAGAGCCCCCGGTTCCTATTTTCTTCCCTAGCGTACGCAAGACCATTTGGGCGTGCCTGTTGCGCCAGGTGGTTAGAAGTTCGTCCATGTCAACAAGTTTCTGAAGAAACATAAAGGGCTGACGCAATAATGGTTCATCTCTGTACAGATTGATGAGCAATGCGCTAATGGTTGCCTTATAAGAAAGTTTTAATGTACCCTCTTTCAGTTTTTGAATATGAATCTTTTCGTCAAAAATAGAGTTGAAGTACTTCTTGGTCTCTCCCATCATATTAATTCTGAGTTGCTTTTCCTGACTTGAGATATAATCGGCCTTTTCAATGGCCTGTTCTTCTCTCGTCAACATTAAGCTCACAGATTTCTGATATTCTTCTACAAAATCAAATGTTTCAAATTGTAAAAACGGAGTTCTTTCAAGCCATTTTTCAACAAGATCAAACATAGAATCTCCGTCTTCCAGCACGTCGAGTATCTTTTGCTCTTTATCAGAAAAAACACCCGAATAAGAACACTGGGTATAGGAAATCCTTCGCTCTCTTTTTAAGCCTAAAGAAACTTCCAATTGTCTGAACTGAAAGCTCTGAAATCCGGAGGCAGGGAGCAGGTAATTTCTAAAATCCAGAAAATCAAGTGGGGTCATGGTTTCAATAATATCAATCTGATCAACGAGAATCTTTTGTATTTTAACAATCCTGTCGAGCCTGGATATAGCCACCCCAATTTGCGACTCAACAATTGCTCCTTCACTGAAAAGTTCCATTACCGAACCCAAATCATGGAGTATCTCTTTAAACCAAAGCTCATAGACCTGATGTACAATTATAAAAAGCATTTCATCATGTGCAGGTTTTTTGAACCCAACACTTCTTAAATTTTGCGCATCAAGGATTTTTTGCAGCTGCAGGTATTGGTCGTAATGTATTGAAGAAAGTTCCTTGTCCATGAATCACTATGTTCTGAATTGTGAATATTACAATAATCAAGCTAATTTAAGGAAGAAAATCAACTATTTTAAAAAATATGTCGATCTAATTATCATATTTTAAAAATATGAGCTATCAGAAAAACAGGATCAAAGCCTGATAAATCTTTTTTTTTCATTCGGTATCCCAAGTAAAATCTTTGTAATTTGAAAATCAAAAAACACACCTTATTCAAATATATGAATTATGAAAAAATTAATTAATTATCTGCTTCAGGGGCTTCTTTATATCGCTCCATTAGGAATCACAGCTTATATCATCTATGGCGCTTTTACCTTAGTTGACGGACTGTCTCAGAAATTACTCGCAAGATTTTTTGACGTGCAGATACCTGGCCTTGGATTATTGTCACTATTGGTTTTTCTGATCTTTATAGGTTTTCTGGGACGAACCATCATTGCCCAACCGCTTAAAAAAGTATTTCATAAAATAATAGACAAAGTTCCGCTGCTCAACTTTATTTACTCCGCCTTTAATGATCTTTTCACTGCTTTTGTAGGCAAGGAGAAAAAGTTTAACCAACCGGTATTGGTCAAAGTAAATCTCAATTCAGACTTAGAAAAATTAGGATTTATTACCGAAGAAAATCTTGGTATCATTCAGGCTGAAGGTAAGGTTGCCGTATACTTTCCTCATTCCTATAACTTCTCGGGTGAACTATTTATAGTGCCCAGAACACAGATAAGAAAACTGGACGTAAATTCCAGTGAACTCATGAAGTTTATTGTTTCAGCAGGGCTTACAGGATGGGCTAAAAATAATTAAAGCCTGTATTTTATCGGAAGGTGCACCACTTTTTTGGTTTCAAAGAATGTGTCGTCAAAATAATCGGTCAAATCGAACAGCTTGGCACTTGGAAAATTCTTTAGCTCTTCTTTTAGATCTCCTCCCTTTAAATAGAGAATTCCATTCTTTAACTGATGACGGCTTTTCCTTCTGACTTTTTTTCTTACCCACTTCATAAAATCATCCATTTGAGTAACGGCTCTACTAACAATAAAGTCAAATTCCCCTTTTACCTTTTCAGCTCTGCCGTGAATTGCTCTTACATTTTGCAGACCTAAAGCCTGAACCACTTCTTCTACAACCTTAATTTTTTTACCGATAGAATCGACCAGTACAAATTCAGTTTCCGGAAACATTATCGCCAAGGGAATTCCAGGAAAACCTCCACCGGTGCCAACATCCAAAACTTTGGCCGAAGGCAAAAAAGGCTGAACTTTAGCTATTCCCAAGGAATGTAATACATGCTTGATATATAAAGCATCGATATCCTTTCTTGAAATAACATTGATTTTTGAGTTCCAGTCTTTATACAATCCCTCCAGTTGCGAATACTGTGACAATTGGGCTTCAGTGAGATCAGGAAAATTTTTTGAGATCAGGTCCATTATAAATTTTTATCAAAAATACAACTTATCTTTAATGGTCAAGCAAGGCTAAAACAAGGTCATTGAAACATTATCAATAATGACTAACATATGTTAATTTTTTGATAATAATATGGCTTAATTTTAACAAAAATCTGCCAAAAAACAATTAACTTTGCCAACTGAATTTTGTTACTTTAACAAAAAATTAAAAAACACATATGCAAGGGGTAAAATTTGTTACAAGAGATAAGTCTAACTTTATCAAAACGCTCAACAAGAGGGTTAATAACTACTTCAAAGAGAACGGTATAGAAAAAACAGGTAATTGGAAACTATACAGCAAAGCTATTATCATGTTTGCGGTATTTTTAAGTCCGTTGATCATCTTATTAACGGTTGAATTGCCCATTTGGGCCATGATTTTATTGACTATTGTTATTGGGATTGGGATGGCCGGAGTTGGAATGAACGTAATGCACGATGCCAACCATGAGTCTTTTTCCAGTAAAAAATGGGTCAATAGCCTTATGGGAAGTAGTATCTATATTCTGGCTGGTAACGTGTATAATTGGAAAGTACAACATAACGTGCTTCACCATACGTATACGAATATTCAAGGTTTAGATGAAGATATAGATGCCGGAAGAATCATTCGTTTTTCCAAACATGCCAAGTGGTTACAGATTCACAAATTTCAAAAATACTATTCAATATTCCTCTATGGTTTATTAACCATTAACTGGGCGATAACCACTGATATTAAACAAATGCACAACTATTTGAAGCGAAAATTATCTTATGGTAAATTTCCGAATCCTGTTAAAGAATGGTCAGTTTTGGTAGTGACCAAAGTTTTATACTATTCTATTTGGCTGGCATTACCTATGATAGTTATGGACATTCCATGGTGGCAGGTATTGATCGGATTTTTCATTATGCATTACACAGCAGGAATGATCTTAAGTGTGGTATTTCAACTGGCACATGTGATGCCAAACACTGATATGCCCCAACCCAATGAGGATGGAGTAATGGAGCATACCTGGGCCATACATCAATTGTATACTACCTCAAATTTCGCCATTAATAACAAACTTGTGAATTTTTATACCGGAGGATTGAATCACCAGGTGGAACATCATATTTTTCCACATATCTCTCATATTCATTATAAAAAACTGTCTGAGATTGTAAAAAATACGACTGCGGAATTCAATTTACCATATAACGAATACCGAACGATGATTGGCGCCTTTATCGATCATTTCAAACAGCTTGATAAATTGGGTAAACACCCAGAATTTGCATAAATATTAAATCATTATAATTTTACAATGTCACATCCACTATCCGACAGAATTAACAGTTTACCCGTATCACAAACTTTGGCAATGGCGGCCAAAGGAAGAGAATTAAAAGAACAAGGAAAAGATATTATCAGTTTAAGTCTTGGAGAACCAGATTTTAACACCCCGGAATACATTAAAGATGCCGCAATTCAGGCTGTCAAAGACAACTACAATTCATACAGTCCTGTTAACGGATATGCTGATCTGAGACAAGCAATCTGCAGAAAATTTAAAAGAGATAATAACCTTGATTATACTATCAATCAAGTAGTGGTTTCTACTGGAGCAAAACAGTCAATAGCCAATGTGGCCATGGTGCTTTTAAATCCAGGAGATGAAGTTATTCTGCCTGCGCCTTATTGGGTGAGTTATTCTGCCATAAGTATTTTAGCTGAGGCCACTTATGTTGAAATTCCTTCAACAATAGAGACTGACTTTAAAATTACTCCTGAACAACTTGAAGCAGCCATCACACCAAAAACAAAAATGATCTTCTTCAACTCACCGAATAACCCAAGTGGAACGGTTTATACTGAAGAAGAATACAGGGCACTTGCCAAAGTATTAGAAAAGCATCCTCAGATCTTCGTTCTTTCTGATGAGATTTATGAGCACATCAACTATGGCACACCTAATTTTAGTTTTGCTGCGATAGAAAGCATGTACGACCGAACCATTACAGTAAATGGAGTTGCCAAGGCATTTGCCATGACCGGATGGAGAATCGGCTATATAGGTGCTCCTGAATGGATTGCTAAGGCCTGTAACAAGATGCAAGGTCAAATTACATCTGGAGCAAATTGTATCGCTCAAAGGGCAACCATAACAGCTCTGGATGAGCCTGTTTCGAGAATCCAGTACATGGTAGACGAATTCAAGATTAGAAGAGATCTGATCATCGGACTATTGAGTGAAATAAAAGGAATAAAAACCAATGTCGCACAGGGAGCTTTTTATGTTTTTCCTGATGTTTCTTATTATTTTGGAAAAACTATCCAAGGTACCAAGGTAGAAAACGCTTCAGATTTCGCTATGCTTTTGCTTGAGAAGGCTAATGTGGCTACAGTGACCGGAGAAGCATTTGGAGCGCCTGACTGTATCCGAATCAGTTATGCCGCTTCTCAGGAAGATTTAAAAGAAGCTGTAAAAAGAATTGCCACGCTCTTATCTTGATGAACTATTAGATGAGTTTTAAGGTTTCTTTTATAACACGCTGGTCAGATTTCGACCCTAATAGTCATATGCGTCATACCGCCTATAATGATTATGCAGCTGAATCGAGAGTCAGGTTATTTGATAATTACGGGCTTTCGTTAAAGGATTTTAACAAGTTGCATATCGGTCCGGTTCTATTTCAGGAAAAAACAAATTTTCTTAAAGAAATAGCTATGGGGGAAGACATCACAGTCGAAGTATTATTACTAGGCAGTTCTGCAGGGGGTGAACGCTTCAAATTTCTTCATAATATTTATAGAGGAGACGGAAAACTCTCCGCTCAGATAGAAATTTTTGCAGCCTGGATGGATCTTACAAAGCGCAAACTTACTATACCTCCCCCGATTATAATTGATGTTTTTGAACAGATGACCAAAACTGATGAATTTGAGATTATCACGCTGAATAAGAAATAGTCAATTCTTTTTTACAGTCTGCTAAATCACTTATTAATGAAACAATTTAAACAAAACTTTGGACGCTTAATACTAAGATTTGGTATTGGGGGGTTCATGCTTTTCCACGGAATCTCCAAACTATCACACGGCATTGATGGTCTGGTAGCCATGTTTGATCGACAAGGTCTTCCTGGAATGATTGCCTATCTTGTTTATTTGGGAGAAGTTGTAGCTCCGATTCTACTCCTGATCGGCTATCGCACGAAACTAGCCTCTCTGGCGATTGCTATTACCATGGTGGTAGCGATGATTATTGCACACGCAGATGAAATTCTCAAATTAGGAGATCACGGTGAATGGGCTCTTGAAGTATTGGGATTGTATCTATTGGGAGCAATTGCCCTATTATTTCTTGGAGGAGGAAAATTTGCAGTTTCCACTTCAAATAAATGGGACTGATTATTCTTTTACCTGAATATTATCCAAACTGAAAAAGGCCCCCTTGTTCTCTTTTCTGGCCATAGATTGATGTACGATTAAATAAGCGACGGCATTCAGGTTTCTCAATTCACAGATCTGAGGCGAGAGCTTTGACTTCTCATAGGCTTTCTCGGTATCCTGAAATAAATAATTCAAATGATCAAGTGCTTTTTCAAGCCTTTCATTTGATCTTACAATCGCTACAAGGTCGGTCATAATGTTCTGTATCGTTTTTCTGTTATGCGATATCAGCACTTTCTCCTTTGGAACCATTGTACCTTCTTCATCCCATTCAGGGATCACAAGTTCAGTATTAAAAATCATCTGAGCCCTGTTTTGAATGATCTCTTGCGCAATTTGGTTACCAAAAACCAGTGCTTCCAATAAAGAATTAGAGGCCAACCTGTTTGCACCGTGGAGGCCTGTTCTTGAGCATTCACCGCAGGCAAATAAATTATCAATAGAACTGTAGCCGTTCGCATCAACTTCTATTCCACCCATAAGATAATGTGCTGCAGGAATTACCGGAATCCATTGAGATTCAGGGTCAATCCCCAAGCTTTTGCATTTTTCATAGATGTTTGGAAAATGCTTGAGGAATTCGTGCATATCCAAATGGGTGCAATCCAAATACACATGTGCATCCCCTGAAAAGATCAATTCGGTATTAATGGCTCTTGACACGATATCTCTGGGTGCCAGCTCTGCCCTCTCATCTATAGCAAGCATAAAGCGCTCTCCTTTTTTGTTTCTCAAAAAAGCTCCAAAACCCCTTACAGCCTCTGAAATTAAAAATGAAGGGCTTTCTCCGGGTTGATAGAGCGCCGTAGGATGGAACTGTACAAATTCCATATCGATGATTTTTGCTTTCGCTCTGTAGGCCATGGCAATTCCATCACCCGTTGCGATCACAGGATTTGTTGTGGCAGCGTAAACCTGACCAATTCCTCCTGTAGCCAAAACAACGGAAGATGCAAGGTAGGTGTCAATTTTATTCGTTTTCTGATTCAGAATATATGCACCATAACAGGATATACTATCTTCTAAAATTGTTTCATTTAAATGATGATCGGTGATCAGGTC
>Ga0316189_10006756_pt1 | contig 10914 bp, 9 predicted proteins | sample LowCovwburrow_MG_FD_204930 | JGI IMG/M metagenome (GOLD analysis project Ga0316189, IMG submission 204930) | Coastal sediment microbial communities from Maine, United States - Lowes Cove worm burrow | ecosystem: Environmental > Aquatic > Marine > Coastal > Sediment | place: USA: Maine... | reverse complement strand
CAAAGGCATAATTCGCTGTATTTATGCGCTCGCCTGCGACTGGGACATGTGCGGTGAATCGCCAGTCGATTTTGCCTGGGATTCGATCCACCAGTTCGAACTCCGCGCTGACGGCAAACTACTCGATAGTTACCAGTCCATCCCCCTCATCAAATCCTGAAAGTTATGTCATCGGTGCTGACCGATAAGCTCAGTCCATCAATCCATCCCACGGCTATCTCGAGGAAAAGCCCGCAAAAGTCGCTACCAAACGGCAAAAAACGCCGTTTGGCACATCCCTGTGATCGCTTGGAACCCGAGGCGTCGGACCGACCCGGTCAGGCACGAGGGGCTTTACCGGTTTACCCGGGGGGGCGTGGTGGCGGAATTGGCTATTTCCAGATGGTGGCGGCGTCGAGCCAGTTGACAGCGGGGTGGTCGGACAGGAATTGCAGCAGGTCTTCGAGGAAGTGCCAGACCGCCTCGTTTTGCACCAGGTGATGGGTCAGGATGCCGGTAGGTTCTTCGATATCACGGTAGCCGGTGCGCCTGGCCTGCAGGTGCTGAATCAGAATCGCGATGGCGGGGTAGACACCGATAAAACCGCCCTGGTGACGCCAGTTTATCGGGTCGAGATGCGTGTTTACCTGGAGTAATCCAGGCGCAGGATATGCTTTACGGCGCACTTTCATTGTCGAAATTCCGGCAAATCCGATTTCGTTTAAACGCGATACAACCTGGTCGTCAATTCGATTCCAGGGCGGCACCAATACCGGTTTGAAGCGATCGGCGAAATGCTGCTCGAGGATCTGGTAGCCCCGTTCCAGATCGGCAATAATCTGCTTACTGGTGTGGCTACCCCCGAGTTCGAGCTTGCGTTGCCCGCGGGCGGCGTGGTTTTCATGCGCATAGCCGTGTTGCAATACGGCTATCAGTGCCCGGTCCCGCAGAAAATCGACCAGTTCAGGCTTGAGCCTGGACGGGATCACCGCCAGCGCCAGCGGGGTATCCCGGTTGTAACTTAGCCCAAGCAGTCGATCGAGTGCTCTACCGGGCCCGGTCGCGTCGTCGTCACGCCACCAGAAATCCACTGATTTGTCCATATCAGCCCATGCATCAAGCTCGCCACCAAGCCATAGCCATGCCTTTGCAGATAGAGTTCTCATTTTCCCGCCATCGCGTTATTCAGCCATTGCGAGATCATAGTGGCGCTGTTACCGGCGCCGCCGAGGTTTACTTCAAGCGAGGGTTCTTGCCGGTCAGCCTGTTCGATTGCCAAGGCTAAAGTTGCTACCGATAATTCGTTTTGTTGCAGCATAACCAGTCGACCGAGGCGTTGCAGTTTTCGTGCGCGCATAGTTTGTTCGATTTCATCGGCTTCGGCATAAGGGATTACGACCGCGGCGGCAGTGCTGTTCAGGATGTCGGTGATCGTGTTGTAACCTGCTTGCGAAATTGACAGCCTGGCGCGCTTAACGAGTTCGCTAAAGTCGGGTCGGTTACGTTCGATAATGGTGCCTTCGCCGGCGAGCCGCTTGAGCTCTGCAAGATGTGACTCATCGATTGAAGGGCTTACCAGTATTCTCCAGCGCAGGTCCTTGAGTATAGACATGGGTTTGGCCGCGATTGCAGCTGTCAGAATATCCAGCCCGGTGGAGCTGCCGCCGGCAGATACCAGTACTTCGTTAACGCCGTCACCGGGGACTGACACTGTCCCCCCGGAAGCGCAGATATAGCCACTATAAAAGACTTTGTCGCTTATTCGATCTGCCAGCGGAAAACTTTCCTCGAGTCCGACTATTTTCTGGTCTCCGTGCACCAGTACGTAATCGTAAAATTCGCTTACCAGGTCGCAAATTTCTTCATTGCGTCCCGCCCTGGATTTAGGCTGCAGAATATCTCGTATCGAAGCAATGACCTGGGTACAAGTGGAACTGGCCCTGGCAGCCTGAAGCAGCGGTATCAACTCAAAACGCATCATGCGCCTGCCAAATGGAAATGTTTCAGTTATCAAAACCTGCGGTGAGCAGGAGGCGAAGATTTCAAGCAATTGTTGTTTGCGTTGGTCGCACCAGTCGGCGTTTATCGGGTTGCCATCCTGATCCAGTAGACGGGTAAAACTACCATCGGGGCTGTACACCGGCGGTAGTTGCCGCAGTCGAACGCCTGTCGGCATGGTTAAGGCCTGTGCTCTACCACCGGATACCAGTTCAACCGCAAAATCATGTCTCGCCAGTTCGGCTGCCAGTTGCAGAGAACGCTGCAGGTGCCCGACACCCAGTAGATGCTGGACATAGATCATGGCGCGTAATGACGAACTGATCGACAACTCCGGGATTCAGGCAGTTATACTTTCTTGTGCCGAAGGTTCGAAATATTCGCGTACCATTTCAGCGATGTTCTCGTGTCCTGCCAACAAGCCGGGAACATTTGCCAGGGAGGGTTTCGCCTGCTCTGGTAAAGCCCGTATTGCTGCGGCCATTTGCATAGGATCTCGTTCGCCGGCGGGATCGAGCATGCTCACCAGGTTCAGTTTTACCGCGCGCTCGGCGCGAATCAATTGTTCCTGCCGGGGAACCGATCTGGGGATTATCAGGGCAGGTTTATCCAGGGTCAGAATTTCGCAAAAAGTGTTGTAACCACCCATCGCGACGATAGCAATCGCTCTTTCCATGAGTAGTTCGATATGGCTGTCGAAGGTCAGAATTTCGACATTTGACAGCGCGTCGCAGCGTTCGTGAAATTCCTGCTGTTCGGCCGGGGGCATAAATGGTCCGGTTACAATAATCGCCCGGTATGGTTGTTGCTGATCAACCTCGTAGGCGCGGATCACCCAGTCGACCATTTCAACACCATCGCCTCCACCGCCGGCGGTGACCAGGATAAATGGGTCGTCGTGACTGATCGGCGAGACCCAGTTGCGATCACTGGGGATTTCCCGCCCAAGGTAGCCGGTATACGAAATCTTGCTTGTGATCGAAGCGGGCAGATCCAGGCCTTCAACAGGGCTGCCCATCTCCTCCAAACCATAGACCCAGATATCGTGATACAGGTTCTCCAGCACTGGTGCCACCTGTTTACGTTCCCATTCAGCCTTTAATAGAATGGGATCGTCCATGACATCGCGTAATCCGAGCACGTTGATGGCGCCTTGCTGTTTGAGCATCTCGAGGGTAGTGGTTACTTCCCCCTGCAGGCCTGTGGGTTCTTTGTCGACGAGAAATATATCGGGCTTAAAAGTGGCTGCGGTGTGATAGATGATGGATTCCCGCATCAGTAAGGTCTGTTCCAGATCGATATGAAGCCCTAATGATGTGTATTCGCCATCTCGCAGCTTGATAACCCCGGGGATGCGCACGAAATCAACCCGCGCTTTAAAGTCAAAACTGCCGATAATCGGAGAACCTGACAGAATGAGCACCGATAGCCCCTTGTATTGAGCTACCAGTGAGTGGGCGATCGAACGACAGCGTCGCAGGTGCCCAAGGCCAAAAGAGTCATGGCTATAGATAAGGATTCTGGATTGGTCCAGTCGCTCGGTCATTTCACCTGTACCTGACTGAGTATTCGACGCAGACTACACTTAAATAGCGGCAAACGCACTGCCGTTTAGCTGATTTGTATGTAAGCATCTGAATTATTGACAAGTAGTCCTGTCTTAGTCTCAGGTTGCAGAATACGCATGTTGGAGCAGGTATTGAACAAAAATCTGGTAAAAACTGGTTCCAAATCTCATTGGTCGTTGCTGGGTCGCGATTTTCAGTACGAGGTTTTGCCGGAGCGGCTGCGTAAATCGATACAGGATCAGCAGGAACGCAGCGAAATTCTGATTAGCGTGATCCAGCTGGTTATCGTTTGCATATTCGGCTTCCTTTACGCGATAGCGCCAAAAACCTTTTCACAGGATGCTGATTTTGCACCGGTACCCTGGGTGCTGACTATCTATCTTGCGTTCAGCCTGCTGCGCCTTTACCTCGCTGTTAAGCGCAAGCTCCCGGACTGGATGTTGTATCTCTCCTCGGTCGTGGATATAGCGCTGTTGCTCGGCCTGATCTGGAGTTTTCACCTGCAGTACGAGCAGCCGCCATCTTTTTACCTGAAGGCACCGACTTTACTGTACCTGTTTATTTTTATTGCCATACGGGCGTTACACTTCGATCCCCGATTTGTCATTTCGACGGGTGTCAGTGCTGCCATCGGCTGGGTGATGATGGTTATCTATGTGCTGGTTATCGACCCCACCAATAACATGATTACCCGCGATTACATCGAATACATGACTTCCAACAGCGTTTTGATCGGAGCCGAGTTTGACAAGATAGTATCGATATTAATGGTGACCGGCGTGCTGGCGCTTGCCTTGCACCGTGCCAGAAACCTGCTGGTCGAGTCGGTTATTGAAGGTAGCGCAGCGCGCGATTTGTCGCGTTTCGTGCCTGAAGAGATCGCGCAAAAAGTAACCCAGTCGGAAGAGGGCGCGATTACAGGTAAAGGTGAAGTCAGCGAGTGCACCATATTGTTTACCGATATCGAGGGCTTTACGGCTATCAGTGAGACCCTGACGCCGGAAAAATTGATTGAGGCGTTGAATCGCTATTTCAGCCTGATAGCAGGGCCGATTACCGAACATGGCGGTGTTATCAGTCAGTTTCAGGGAGATGCCGTGCTGGCAACCTTTAATGTCCCCAAACCCGATAGCGACCATGCCAGTAACGCGGTTAGAGCCGCGCTGGATATCCAGTCGGTGCTGGAGGGTGTTGAGTTTGGTGATGGCATTCATTTCAATACCCGGGTAGGCATCAATACCGGAGCGGTGGTTGGTGGGCTGGTTGGGTCTGGAGACCGGGTCGGTTATACCGTGCATGGTGACAATGTCAATTTGACGGCGCGCCTCGAGCAGCTCAACAAGGACTATGGCACTCGCATCATCGTCGCCGATAGTACGCTGGCAGAGATCCCCGATGGCAGATTTGCATTCAGCGAACTGGGCGAGGTCTCGGTACGTGGGTTGAACCGGCCGGTCAGAATTTACACGGTGAAGGACCTTTAGTTTACTCGCTACCGGTTTCGGCCTATGGGAGTTTGCGCAGCTGATCGAAATATTTTGCCAGGTTGTCGCGAGCTTGCTGTTCGTAGCGTTGACGAAACAAATCGGTTTGATAAAAGTGCGGCCTGGCAGCCAGGCAGGAGCGGAATTCTCCCTGTTTTCGATTATAGTCAGCATCACTAAGCTGGGCGCTTTCCTCGCGCAGGTGAAGGCTGTCACGCAAAAAATCTTCCCAGGGAAGTCCGAAACTGGACAGGTCGATGTCGACCATATAACCGGCGTCGCTATCATCTAGTGAGCACTGGTTGTGCAAGGTTGCCATAATCAGTTTGCCTACCAACGCGCGGAATTCGTCAGCATGGACCCCCGCGGAAAGCTCTGCGTAGAGTTCGGCACTGAGGGCTTCATTGTCACTTTTTCCGGGTTCGAAGATGACATCGTGAAACCAGACCGCGATTTCCAGCGCGTCGGGATTGGTGGCGAGTGATTTACATTGATCGAACATCGCCAGGCAATGATCGATGTGGGCGAGAGTATGATAGCGACGTTGTGGCTCATTGTAGCCGTCAACCAGGCGTTGATGAATCGCGACACTAGCGTCGGCCGCACCCTCGATCAGGCAGCGTTGCCATAATGACTGAAAACGGTTGAGCCCGCTGATCGCTTCCACCGCAGGCGACGTCATTAAGCCCCGTCCTGTTGGTACACCTGTTTCTGTAGGGTTTCTACCTGGGTATGCGAGCGAGTCAGTTTGTCACTGAGCATGCGTATTACATCAAGCGCAACTTCCGAATTTTCTCGCAGTATGCGGAAAAACATTTCTGCGGTAATCTTCATTGCCTGAAGATCGCCATTAGCGATCAGGGTTGCGATCCTGGGGGTATTGTTTAGCAGGCCAAGTTCACCGATGAGCTGATTTTGGCGCAGCGTATCGGTGACCACCGGGCCACTGTCGGTTTCAGTAATGATATCGACGGCGCCATCCATGATGACATAGGCGTAGTCGGCAGAGTCACCACTATTGAAAACGATATCGCCATGCTGGAAAGAAACGATTTCGCTGGCGAAGGCCAGCAATTTCAGTCTCGAGGTTTCCATCTTGGCAAACATCGGTATTTTACGGAGTAAATCTGTTTCTTCTGCAAGGTCCAAAGGACGTGCTCCAAACGCTCATCACGCGTCTACGGCGGTTAATTGCTAAAGATTGGCACGAGGCTGGCTACATTTCAAGCGCTTCAGCAAGGTATGGCCTGTCAGATTCTATCTTTTGCGGGCAATTTCACATCGGTGGATAGCTTATTTCTGGCGCAGACCCGGTAACCGGAGACCTGTAATTTACCAGGCGGATGGCTTTATTAAGCCTGTTTCCATCCATTTTGGTCTATTTTGAGGGCTGTTGTTTATGTAATTACGAGCGTATTGATGAACTTGCGCGCAGATTATTCACATTAAATGGTTTTAGCTTTTATCAATTGAAATTTAGCGCTAATCTTGGCGCCAGCCAAACAACAGGAATTTAACTATGAAGCATTACCAGATGTACATCGATGGTGAATGGTGTGATGCCGCGGACGGTGCTCAGCTCGAGTCGATCAATCCCGCTAGCGGTGAAATCTGGGCGACCGCGGCGGTTGCCGGTGAAGTCGAAGTCAACCGGGCAGTTGCTGCTGCCAGCCGTGCCCTGAAATCGGGCCCCTGGGCTGATATGAATGCGACTCAGCGCGGCAAGTTATTGCACCGCCTCGGCGATTTGATCGCCGAGAATTCTCAAATGCTGGGTGAGATCGAGACTATCGATAGCGGCAAACTGGCGAAAGAAACGCGCGCGCAAACCGGATACGTTGCAGACTACTATTACTACTTTGCCGGCCTCGCTGACAAGATCCAGGGTGCAACCCTGCCGATCGACAAGCCCGACATGCATGTCTTCACCAAGCGCGAGCCGATCGGCGTGGTCGCCGCGGTAGTTCCGTGGAACGCGCAAATGTTTCTCACCGCAACCAAGCTGGGACCGGCTTTGGCGGCAGGCAACACCGTTGTGTTGAAAGCTTCGGAGATGGCGCCGGCGCCAATGTTTGAATTTGCGCGCATTGTCGATGAAGCCGGCTTCCCGCCTGGGGTGGTTAACGTTATCACCGGTTATGGCGAACCCTGCGGGAGATTGTTGACCAGCCATCGGGACGTGGCCAGGGTCGCGTTTACCGGCGGACCGGAAACCGCACGGCATATCGTACGTAATACAGCCGAAAACTTTGCCGTGGTATCACTGGAGCTGGGTGGCAAGTCGCCGATTCTGGTTTTCGAAGATGCCGATCTGGAAGGTGCCGTGAATGGCATTATAGCGGGCAATTTTGGCGCTACCGGACAAAGCTGTGTGGCCGGATCGAGGGTATTCATCCAGTCGAGTATTCGCGAGCAGCTACTCGAAAAACTGGTCGAACGTGCAAGCCAGATCTGTATCGGTGACCCGCTCGCCGACGATACCCAGGTTGGACCGCTGTGTACCAGGCAACAGCTCGATCATGTCAGTGAGTCGGTCGATGAAGCGGTCAGCGAGGGCGCCAAATTACTGTTAGGTGGCAAACGCCCTGAAGGTTTTGATACCGGCTGGTACTACAGTCCTACGATTCTCGATTGCCCGCATCAGGATATCCGCACGGTACGTGAAGAAATGTTCGGCCCGATCCTGTCGGCGCTGAGCTTCGACACCGAGGCGGAGGCGATCGAGATGGCCAACAATTCCGATTTCGGGCTCGGTGCCGGTGTGTTTACGTCCAATGTTGCGCGTGCCTTGCGCGTCTCCGATGCAATTCATTCGGGTATCGTCTGGGTCAATACTTACCGCGTGATTTCACCGATTGCTCCTTTCGGTGGTTTCAAAAACAGCGGTCCAGGCCGGGAAAGCGGTATTGATACTATTTACGATTACACGCGTACCAAAACGGTGTGGATCAATACCTCGACTGAACCAATGGCAAACCCGTTCATCATGCGTTGATAACGTGGCTGACGTCATCCCCGGTTGCGCGAACATCGTCCCGCGCCTCCCCACCGTCATCCCGATACGTCGGACCGCTGCGAAAGCGTATTACTGTCCGGAACAAACAACTGGTCGTAGATTCACTGGTTTCCCCGTGGGCTGTTATCCAAATTTAAATCTATATGATGCGAAACAGAGGCATGGCGTTGATTCTTATGGCGTGCCTCCGAGCACGGACATTTCATTTCGGACAGTGGTGTGCGAAAGCGGCCCCCCAGCGTACGCTGGGTTGACGTATCGGGGTGACTACTGCAGGCTTTCCCAGTAGGCGGCGAACTGCACCGCGATGCGACCACTACGCGATCCCCGTTGGGTGGCAAAGCGCAACGCTTCGGTACGCGCCGCGTCGGTCATTGCCAGATTTCGCGCCACCAGGGTTTGCTCGACCACCGCCAGGTACTGGTCCTGGGTGAAGGGGTGAAACGACAGCCACAGCCCGAATCGATCGGACAGCGAGATTTTCTCCTCGATGCTGTCGCTGGGGTGTAGCTGGCCGTCGACCATGGTGCTGTCGAGGTTATCCTGCATCGATTCGGGCATCAGGTGACGTCGATTCGAAGTCGCATAAATGATTACGTTATCGGGTTGCGGTTGCAACGAACCCTCGAGACAGGCCTTCAGCGCCTTGTAGGAGTCGTCGTTGGCTTCAAAGGACAAGTCATCCAGGTAAACGATAAATTTACGACCGTCGCTGGCCAGGGTGCGGATGATTTCGAATAGTTCACCGGTGGCCAACTTGGGAATTTCGACGATACACAGCCCCTGGTCCTGGAATTCGCTCAACTGCGCCTTGATCAGCGAAGACTTGCCGGTACCACGTGCACCCCACAACAGTGCGTTGTTGGCAATTTTGCCGTTTAGAAACTGGCTAGTATTGCGAAACAACAGGTTTTGTTGCCGTTCAAGGTGTAATAATTCAGCCTTGTCGACTCGATCAAACTGTGAAATTCCTTCCAGGCCATGGGCTGCCCAGCGATAGGCGGAATAGCCGGGTTCGGTTCTGATTTCGCTTTGTCCGGGAAGTATTTTCTCAACCCGGTCGAGCAGAAGATCGAGGCGTTTAAATAGTTTTTCGGTATCGGACATCAGACTTCAAGCTTTTTGTATTTGATTCGGTGCGGCTGATCGGCGTCATGTCCCATGCGTTGTTTGCGATGCATTTCGTACTCGGAGTAATTACCTTCGTAAGTGTAGACTTCGCTGTTGCCTTCAAAGGCGATGATATGGGTCGCGATGCGGTCGAGAAACCAGCGATCGTGCGAAATGACTACCACGCTACCCGGGAAATCGAGAATTGCCTCTTCCAGCGCGCGCAGGGTTTCGACGTCGAGGTCGTTAGTCGGTTCGTCCAGTAATAACAGGTTACCGCCACTCTTGAGTAACTTGGCCAGGTGCAGGCGGTTGCGTTCACCACCTGATAAATCCTTGACAAATTTTTGCTGCGCTGCACCGCGGAAATTAAAACGCGATACGTAGGCGCGCGAGGGAACTTCGTAATTACCGACCACGATATTGTCGAGTCCGTCGGACAATTCCTCCCAGACGGTCTTGCTACCGTCGAGATCGTCGCGCGACTGATCGACGTAAGCGATCTTTACCGTGTCCCCGATTTTGATCGATCCCTCGTCCAGCGTTTCCTGGCCGACCATGATGCGAAACAACGTGGTTTTACCTGCGCCATTGGGTCCGATGATACCGACGATACCGCCGCGTGGAAGTTTGAATTCCAGATTCTGATATAGCAGTTTGTCGCCATAGGATTTTTTACCCCCTTCGATTTCGACGACCACGTCACCGAGACGCGGCCCGGGCGGAATGTAAAGCTCCTGGGTCTCGGATCGCTTCTGGTATTCCTGCGAAGATAATTCCTCGAATCTTTTCAGGCGGGCCTTGCTTTTCGACTGGCGACCCTTGGGGTTGGCGTGTACCCATTCGAGTTCGGCCTGCATGGATTTCTGACGGGCCTTTTCAGAGCGTTCTTCATGCTGCAGCCGTTTTTGCTTTTGCTCGAGCCAGGAAGAATAGTTGCCTTCCCAGGGAATCCCGTGTCCGCGATCGAGTTCGAGAATCCAGCCGGCAACATTGTCGAGAAAGTAGCGATCGTGGGTAACCGCGACCACGGTGCCGGGATAGTCCTGTAAAAATCGCTCCAGCCAGGCTACCGATTCGGCGTCCAGATGGTTGGTCGGTTCATCCAGAATCAGCATATCGGGATTTGACAGCAACAGACGGCAAAGCGCCACGCGCCGCTTTTCACCACCGGATAATTGTTCGACTGGCGCGTCCCAGGGGGGCAGGCGCAGGGCGTCTGCGGCAACATCCAGCTTGCGCTCAAGGTCCCAGGCGCCGGCCGCGTCGATCTTTTCCTGCAGTTCGGCCTGCTGTGCGAGCAAGTCATTCATTTCATCGTCGGACATGGGTTCGGCAAACTTCATGTTGATCTCGTTGAACTGATCGAGTAACGATTTGCTCTCCGCGACCCCCAGTTCAACGTTGCCGCGCACGTCGAGACTGTCATCAAGCGCGGGTTCCTGGGCCAGGTAGCCAATCTTGATGCCCGTCTGCGGACGCGCTTCCCCGGTGTGCTCGGTGTCGACACCCGCCATGATACGCAGCAGGGTTGACTTGCCTGCACCGTTATAGCCAAGTACCCCGATCTTCGCTCCCGGGAAAAAATTGAGTGAAATATTCTTCAGAATTTCTACTTGCGGGGGCACCACTTTGCCCACTCCGCTCATGGTATAAATATATTGCGCCATGCGGTCAGTCCAGATTGAGTTGTGCGTATTCTAACAGCGCTTACGGAATTGAAAACAGCTTCATTTAACCTGGAATCAGGACAGCTATC
>Ga0316189_10006755_pt1 | contig 10914 bp, 10 predicted proteins | sample LowCovwburrow_MG_FD_204930 | JGI IMG/M metagenome (GOLD analysis project Ga0316189, IMG submission 204930) | Coastal sediment microbial communities from Maine, United States - Lowes Cove worm burrow | ecosystem: Environmental > Aquatic > Marine > Coastal > Sediment | place: USA: Maine... | reverse complement strand
AATACCGCGGCCTTCTCGAATTTCAACGGTCATGGCGCGGCTGACCACATCGCGGCTGGCGAGGTCTTTGGCGGTTGGGGCATAACGCTCCATAAACCGCTCCCCGGCAGAGTTAGTCAGGTAACCGCCTTCACCGCGCGCCCCTTCGGTAATCAAACAGCCGGAGCCATAAATGCCGGTGGGGTGGAACTGAACGAATTCATGATCCTGTACGGGCAGACCGGCACGAGAAACCATGGCATTACCATCGCCGGTGCAGGTGTGGGCCGAAGTGGCAGAAAAATAAGAGCGCCCATAGCCGCCGGTCGCCATCACCACAGTATGGGCCTGGAAACGGTGAATGGTGCCATCATCAAGGTTCCATGCCACAACACCCTGACATTCCCCCTCATCGTTCATGATCATGTCGATGACATAATACTCGACAAAGAATTCCGCGTTATGCTTCAGGCTTTGCTGGTACAGAGTATGGAGAATCGCATGTCCGGTTCTGTCGGCCGCGGCGCAAGCGCGCTGAACCGGCGCTTCCCCGAAGTTGCGCATGTGGCCGCCAAACGGACGTTGGTAAATTTTGCCATCCGGTGTGCGCGAGAAGGGAACACCGTAATGCTCAAGCTCATAGACAGCAGGTACGGCTTCGCGGCACATGTACTCAATCGCATCCTGATCACCTAACCAGTCGGCACCCTTGACGGTGTCGTACATATGCCATTTCCAATTGTCTTCCGCCATGTTGCCAAGCGCGGCACTAATGCCGCCCTGGGCCGCCACGGTGTGGCTGCGGGTAGGGAAAACCTTGGTGATACATGCTGTCTTCAGGCCGTTGATCGCCATGCCGAAGGTGGCGCGCAAACCGGCACCGCCCGCCCCAACAACAATAACATCATATTTGTGGTCGGTAATTTCGTAGGCTTTAGTCATCAGGCGTCAGCCTCCGAGAGTAAGCTTGAGCACAGCGATGATTGACGCCATGCCAAAAAGGGCAAATAGAAACTTGTTGATGATGATTGCCGCCAGCTTGGGTTTTTCTGACGAGATGTAATCCTCGATGACTTCAACCACCCCCAACTGGGAGTGATGAAACATGGTAATGATAAACAGGATCATCAGCGCTGCGTTGCCGTGGGTTTTGAGCCAGACGGTAAAGGTCGCAAGGTCCGCACCTGCCAGGTTTATGGCGGAAAAGACAAACCAGATTGTCAACGGTACCAGAGCCAGTCCGCTAACCCGGATAACCCACCATTGGTGAAGACCTTCGCGCGATGCGCCGAGGCCGCGAACCCGACCGAGATGAGAGCGAAATTCCATCAGTTCCCTCCTGCTGTCGCGTAGGCGAGGCCAAAGGTGGCTAAGGTCATGACCAATGAGAACAGGACAACCGCAATGCCGCTTTTGCGCACTGTTGGTAGCTCGAAGCCATAACCAATATCCCAGGCGAGGTGACGAATGCCGTTGCCCATATGAAAGAATAGAGAGAAGGTCATGCCGAACAACACCAGCCTACCAAACCACGAGGCGAGAAGGCCTTGCGCCAGATCAAACATTTCCGCTCCATATGTGGCGGATAAAATCCAGTTCGCCATCAAAAGCGCACCGCCCGCGAGGGCAACACCGGTAATTCGGTGTAAAATAGAGAGTGTTGATGTTATCTGGGGCTTGTAGACCTGCAAGTGAGGAGAAAGAGGACGTTCTCTGTTTGCCATCGTATTGAGTCTCTTTCCATAAAAAATAAAAAGGACGAGGGCAATTTGATTGCCCCCTCAATTGTTTCTTACCTACCCTCCCGGTAGAGGGAAGTCAATGTTCGCGGGTGCAAAAAAAATACAACCCTATGATCTAGCTTGAATTTTTATAATATAAATATGTTGGTGAATTTTTGTCAGGGCTCATTAAACGCCCTTGATGAAAGGTTTTTTGGACCTTTTGTGAGTAATCCTGTGGATAAACGGTTTATGGAATGTGTGGAAAACAGTCATTTATGCACAGTTTATTTGGATTCTGAGTTGATTCATTGTTGAATTTTTTAGCGAACATCTGCAGACTTTATGAGTACGCAAAAGTGTTTCTACGCCGTGGTGATGCCTGCGGAATTCTGAGGTGGCAACGCCGCAAGAATATCGCATAGCGCTGTTATCTTCTGAGGCAAGCTCTGCCCAGGGAATGTCGTTGAAGAGAAAACTATAGGCGTCGTCAACATTTTTCAAAGTACAGCAGGGGCCTGGCCGGCTCCAACAGAAAAGGTATCGGGAGTATCTCTTTATTGAGGTGCGTCATGCAGGTTTCCCAGGATCTGCGTGCCCGATGCCTTTCTGTGTGCCTGGTTATTAAGGTAAATATTAGCGTGGCATCAACACCCAGTAGTCAAAATCAAGCACGACGCAATCCTCGTACTTTCCATCTGCGGTCTTGCCGGGGAATCCTTCACAAGTCTTGTCTTTGGTGGCGATGGTTCTAATTCGCAGGGCACCAATATCATCCCGGCTCGAAATTTCTGCTGTTTCGACGATCTCACTCCACGCATAAATCGTATCGCCCCCGAAGGTTGGGGCGACGTGTTGGCCCGCGTTGATGCCTGCGATGTGGAAGGCATTGGCGAGGCCGTTAAAACTGAGGGCGCGGGCCAGGCTGATGATGTGGCCACCATAAATCAGTCTGCGGCCAAACCGGCCCTCACCAGCGCTGTGCTGGTTGAAGTGAACCTTGGCAGTGTTCTGATAGAGGCGGGTCGCCATCATGTGTTCAGATTCTTCGATGGTCATGCCATCAACGTGGTTGATTTTTTCACCCGCCTGATAATCGCCCCACAGATGCGGGCTGCCAGATGCCGTGGTGTCGAAATCAGCCAGTGACAACTGGTCGGGAATATAGAGGTCTTCAACACGGACAGCGCCAGGCAGCTCGGGGATGACCGGCGTCGGGGCCGGGCTGGCGATATCTCTTTTATTGACCATCACCCAGCGGATATAGCTAAGCACCATTTCGCCGTTCTGGTTGATGCCGGTTGACTGAACGTAGACAACGCCGGTTTTGCCATTGGAATTTTCCTTAACGCCAATCACTTCTGATGTGCTTGATAAGGTGTCACCGGGATGCACCGGTACCCCAAATATCCCGGCTGCATAACCCAGGTTGGCAACGGCGTTGAGGGAAATGTCGGGAACCGTTTTGCCAAATACGATATGGAACGCCAGCAGATCATCGATCGGCGCGGCTTCCAGTCCCAGCGATATGGCAAACATGTCGGATGAATGATAGGCAAAGCGCATTCCGTAAAGGGCTGTGTATAAAGAGACATCGCCCTCGGTCACGGTGCGCGGTGTGGCATGGTGGATGACTTGTCCGGGAATGAAATCTTCAAAGAAGTTTCCGGGGTTGGTTTTACACGTGGTCATCTCAGCCTCATTTATAATTTGTATTAGTGGATTGCCGCGATGGCATCGGCCAGTTTGACCAGACTTTGAGCACTTTCGACGTGGAGATTTTCAATCAGTCTCCCTTCGACAAGTACAACCCCTTTGCCCTCCCGCGTCGCTTCTGCGTGAGCCTCTATAATCCGCTTGGCCCAGACAACCTCTTCCCCTGATGGAGAGAAAGCATCATTTGCCATATCAATGGTTTTGGGATGGATCAGGGTCTTGCCATCAAATCCGAACTCAACACCTTGCTGGCAGGAAGCTGCAAATCCTGCATCATCATTGAGGTTGAGATGGACCCCATCGAGGATTGGAACACCCGCCGCCCGGGCGGCCAATACACACAAGCCGAGTGAGGTGACGAAGGGAAGGCGGTCCGGGGTGTGTAAAGCCTTGAGGTCCTTGGCGAGATCAGACGTGCCCATGACAAAGCCGCCGACCCGCGGGCTGGCGAAGGCAATTTCCTCGGCGTGCAACATGCCAAGCGGGGTTTCCATCATGCACCAGATGGGCAGTTCATTTGGCGCCCCGGCTTCAATCAAGATGGCTTCGGCATCCTGTATCATCGCCGCGCTTTCGACCTTGGGAAGGAGGACAGCGTCAGCTCCCATAGCTGCAACGGCGATTAGGTCATCCCGCCCCCACTGACTATCAAGGGCGTTGGTGCGAACGATCAGTTCCCGGTGTCCGTAACCCCCGGCGGCAATTGCGTCCTTGATTTGGTTGCGCGCCGTGACCTTTGCATCAGGGGCAACGGCATCTTCCAGATCAAGGATCAGGCCATCGGCCATCAGACTGCGCCCCTTTTCAAGGGCACGTGCATTTGATCCGGGCATATAGAGAACAGAGCGGCGGGGACGAATGGTCTTGGACATCGGCGGGCTCCTGCGTGAGGGAGGTTTATGTCTCTAAATCAGAAATGGTGCAGCAGGGCACCAACCGGCACCCTGCTGATATGGTTATCAAGCGGCAGCTTTGAGCAGCTTCATCTTGATCAGTTGTTCGGCGATCTGGACCGTGTTGAGGGCTGCCCCCTTGCGCAGGTTGTCAGCGACACACCACAGGTTGATGCCATTTTTAATCGTTGGGTCCTTGCGGATACGGCTGACGAACACAGAATCTTCACCCGCACATTCAACCGGTGTGACGTAACCTTCTTCGACCCGATGATCGATAACAGAAACGCCTGGTGCCTTTTGTAGCGCTGTGCGGACTTGTTGTTCAGTAATCGGGTTATGGAACTCGATGTTGATGGCTTCGGCGTGGCCGACAAACACCGGAACCCGTACACATGTGGCGGTCACCTCAATGTCCGGATCAAGAATTTTTTTGGTTTCGACAACCATCTTCCATTCTTCTTTGGTCGCGCCGTCATCCATAAAGACATCAATTTGCGGAATCACATTGAATGATATCTGCTTGGGGAAGACTTCCTGAAAATCAGTGATTGGCTGATTGACGTAAATGCCCTTGGTTTGATTGAACAGCTCATCCATTGCCGCCTTGCCGCCACCAGATACGGACTGATAGGTCGAAACAACAATCCGTTTGATCTTCGCCAGATCGTGCAGCGGCTTGAGGGCCGTTACCATTTGAATGGTAGAGCAATTCGGGTTGGCAATGATGCCGCGCTTTTTGTATTTGACCAGATGTTCCGGGTTAACTTCCGGTACGATCAACGGCACATCCGGGTCCATCCTGAATTGAGACGTGTTGTCGATGACAATCGCCCCGGCTTCGGCGGCGATCGGTGAGTATTTGGCCGACACTTTCGCCCCCGGTGAGGACAGCACGATATCGACATCGCGGAAATCAAACCCGTCGAGGTTTTCGCATTTCAGCAGTTTGTCCAATCCATAGGAGACCTCCCGCCCGATAGAGCGTGAAGAGGCCAGCGCAATCACTTCATCAGCCGGAAAGTTCCGCTCTTCCATAATTGCCAGAACTTCCCGTCCGACATTTCCTGTGGCACCAACCACAGCTACTGTATAACCCATAATCCTTGTTCTCCGTTGTGACGCCCTGATGAGATATTCGGGGCTACGCGGTAACTGTGTTGTTCATAAAAAACAGGCCCGCGGAGCAATCTCGCGGGCCTGGTTAAAATTCTGTTTCCGGCCCGCGTTAAATGGTTGTCTTGGTTTTTGTCATGGTGATTTTAGTCACAACAACAGCCATCGCCGCGCCAATTGAGGTGCGTGATTTCAGAGCTGCTGGGGTTGCAAAACCAAAATACATAACAAAACTTTCAACAAACGTTCAGAGTTCCTGACCGGTGACGCCACAAATAGCGCCAACGGGTCTGGATTTCAAGCCAAAACACCATCCGGGTTTAAGCGGAAATCTTGTCCAGCTCAGCAACAATCGCCTCACCCATTACGGATGTGGAAACTTTGGCCTTGCCCTGCTGCATGATATCCGCCGTTCTCAGGCCACCGGCGAGGACTTTCATCACGGCGTTCTCAATCATGTCCGCATCGTCAGCCATATCGAAACTGTAACGCAGCATCATTGAGAATGAGAGGATGGTTGCGAGCGGATTGGCCATTCCTTGTCCGGCAATATCCGGGGCTGATCCGTGGACCGGCTCGTACATCGCTTTACGGCGTCCTGAACTGTCAACGGCGCCGAGTGAGGCTGAAGGCAACATGCCCAGTGACCCGGTCAGCATCGCTGCACAATCGGAAAGCACATCGCCGAACAGGTTGTCCGTAACAATCACATCAAACTGCTTGGGCTGACGCACCAACTGCATGGCGCAGTTATCGGCATACATCTGGTGCAGTTCAATTTTTGGGTATTGCTTGCCGACGTCTTCAGAGACATCGCGCCACAATACACCGGATTCCATGACGTTGGCTTTATGAACACTGTGGACCTTGTTGGAGCGTTTCCCTGCGAGATCAAATGCGACATGGCAGGCCCGCTCAATCTCGGCTGTTGTATATACCTGGGTGTCAACGGCACGCTTGGAGCCATCGGGCATATCTTCGATCATTTTCGGTTGGCCGAAATAGGTGCCGCTGGTCAACTCGCGAACAAACAGGATATCGAGACCTGATACCAGTTCGGTTTTCAGGCTGGAGGCATCGGCGAGGGCTGGCAGGCAGGTTGCCGGGCGCAAGTTGGCGAACAGGTCCATTTCCTTGCGCAGGGTCAGCAGACCGGCTTCCGGGCGATGTTCACGCGCCACATTATCCCACTGTGGGCCACCGACAGCACCAAGCAGGACGGCGTCGGTATTCATCGCCTTATCGAGTGTCTCATCAGAGAGCGCTGTTCCATGAGCGTCATAGGCTGCACCACCAACCAGATCTTCATCAATGTCGAACGAAACGTGTCGACGGTTATCCATCCAGTTGATAACGCGTTTAACTTCGTTCATCACTTCAGTACCGATACCGTCACCCGGCAGCATCAGGAGTTTTTTGTTGGCGCTCATTTAATTTTCCTGCATCTAGAATTGAAAGGCTGCCTTGTTTAGCGCCCGATAGCGGTTTCGTCAAACTGAACAAGGGGAAATGCCTGATCAACGCAGGTTTTAGAGGGAGTACAGCTTATGTTAATATACCTGTCGGCAATGAAATGTAATTTTCTCGGGAAATCGTGCAGAAATGAATAGCTGGCATCAAATCGACACATCAACACAATCGAACCAAATGATCCTTGTGATTGGGTTTTATCACCTCAATCGACGACAGCCACTGCTCTTAAGCAAACGTACAGAAGCCCTATTCTCCGGCGTACAACCAGGGCTGGCTGGCTTTTTGACTCTCTTCGTAGGTGTCGATTTTACTTTTGTTCTGCAGCGTCAGGCCGACATCGTCGAGTCCTTCGAGCAGACAATGCTTTTTAAACTCATCCAGCTCAAAATGGAGGGTTCCGCCGTCAGGGCCGCTGATGGTCTGGGTTTCCAGATCAACGGTCAGGGTGGCGTTAGCGCCGCGGCTGGCATCATCCATCAGCTTGTCGAGGTCTTCTTTCGGGACCCGGATCGGCAGGATGCCGTTTTTGAAGCAGTTGTTGTAAAAGATATCGGCAAAGCTGGTAGAGATCACACACTTGATGCCGAAGTCGAGCAACGCCCACGGAGCGTGCTCGCGAGAAGAGCCGCAACCGAAGTTATCACCGGCAACCAGAATACTGGCCTTGCGGTAGGCTTCCTGATTGAGCACAAAGTCAGCAATTTCATTGCCCTGTTCATCGAAACGCATTTCGTCGAACAGGTTCTTGCCGAGGCCCTCGCGCTTGATGGTCTTGAGAAACTGCTTCGGGATGATCATATCGGTGTCGACGTTAATCATATCAAGTGGGGCCGCAACCCCGGTCAGATTGGTAAATTTTTCCATTTTCCGGTCTCCCCTTAATTCAATTCACGAACGTCGGTCAAACGACCGGTGACAGCCGCCGCAATGGCCATTGCCGGGCTGACCAGATGGGTTCTACCGCCAAACCCTTGCCGTCCCTTGAAGTTACGATTGGAGGTCGAAGCACACCGGTCACCAGGGGCCAGCTTGTCATCGTTCATCGCAAGGCACATCGAACATCCGGGCTCTCGCCATTCAAACCCGGCCTCGATAAAGATTTCGTCCAGACCTTCTGTTTCTGCCTGATCCTTGACCAGACCGGAGCCGGGAACGATCAGAGCGCGAACGCCTTCGGCGACCTTGCGGCCCTTGGCAACCGCGGCGGCGGCCCGCAAATCTTCAATCCGCCCATTGGTGCAGGAGCCAACGAATACTGTATTGATTTCAATTTCATTCATCGGGGTGCCCGCGCTCAACCCCATGTATTCAAGCGAATCTCGTGCCGCTTCCTGTTTGCCTTCGCTCTCAAAATCGGAAGGATTGGGAACCACCCCGGTAATTGCGGCAACATCTTCCGGTGAGGTGCCCCAGGTAACCTGCGGAACTATTTCCGATACATCGAGCTCAACTTCCTTGTCGTAGGTAGACCCTTCGTCAGAAGCCAGAGTCTTCCAATGGTTGACGGCAACTTCCCAGGCCGCCCCTTTTGGCGCCATCGGACGACCGACCAGGTATTCAAAGGTCTTCTCATCCGGGGCTATCATTCCGGCCCGTGCACCGCCCTCAATGGTCATGTTGCACACCGTCATCCGGCCTTCCATGGATAGATTGCGGATCGCTTCACCGGCGTACTCAATAACATAACCTGTTCCGCCTGCCGTGCCGATCTTGCCGATCAGAGCCAGCACAAGGTCCTTGGCCGTGCAGCCATTAGGCAGATCGCCGTTGACATTAATCCGCATGCTTTTGAGGGGGGCTTGCAGCAGAGTCTGGGTGGCCAGAACGTGCTCAACTTCAGAGGTGCCGATGCCGAACGCCAGCGCGCCAAACGCGCCGTGAGTCGCGGTGTGTGAGTCGCCACATACAATCGTTGTTCCCGGCAGGGTGAAGCCTTGCTCGGGGCCGATGATGTGGCAAACGCCCTGACGGATATCACCCACGTCAAACAACGGGACATCAAACTCCTTGCAGTTGGCCTGCAGGGTTTGAACCTGAATCCGGCTCTCATCGTTTTCGATGTAACCGGTTTGGTTGATGGTCGGGACGTTGTGATCCGGAACCGCCAGCGTGGCACTGGTGCGGTGGACTTTGCGACCCGCATTGCGAAGACCTTCAAATGCCTGGGGACTGGTAACCTCATGTACAAGATGTCGATCAATATAAAGCAGACAGGTTCCATCATCCTGAACATTTACAAGATGGCTTTCCCATAACTTTTCAAACAGCGTACGTGGGTTTGGCATTGTCAGTTTCCTCGCAAAGTAACTTTCTGGATAGCTCAATTTTATTTCTGGGCCGGGTCACAGCGTTTCTGTTCCCCACGTGAGTGGGGAACAGGTGAAACACTGAGGCCATGATGCCAACCCCCGAAAGAGCAGAGTCTTTATTATTCGCTGGCAGAATCTGCTGCAGCCTTCTTGGAAGCTTTAAGAGCTTTCTTGGAGGCTTTCTTGGTGGACTTGGCTTCCGTTGCAACGCGCTTTTCTTCCATTGCAACCTTGGCCGCAAATCCAGTGGTCTTTTCAGCAATACGAGCCCGCTTGCCGGTCAGTCCACGAAGATAGTACAGCTTGGCGCGACGAACATCGCCACGGCGAACAACTTCAATGCTGTCGATGGTGGGGGAGTAAAGAGGGAAAATCCGCTCAACACCTTCACCGTAGGACAGCTTGCGAACCGTAAAGGCAGAGTTAATGGCGTCATTCTTGCGCGCAATGCAGACCCCTTCAAATGCCTGAACCCGCTCACGAGTTCCTTCAACAACCTTGACGTTTACCTTCAAGGTGTCACCCGGCGCAAAAACCGGCAGCTGCTTGTCTGCGGTTTGTTTTGCAACTTCTTCTTTTGCTAATTCTTCAATAACATTCATGGTTCTCATCCTTCATCTTTCGATTTTATTACCCTGGCATCGGCCAGCGCAAATTCGTTAAATTCTTGTCTGCGTTACGGGAACGCCCGATCGGGGTTCTCGTCAACATACCGGGTCCAAAGGTCAGGGCGTCGTTCCCGGGTAATCTTTTCCGCCTGGCTCCTGCGCCAGGAATTTACGTTTTCATGGTGCCCGGAAGTCAACACTTCCGGAACCATCTGCCCGTTCCATTCCTGGGGACGGGTATAGTGAGGATATTCAAGCAATCCCCGCTCAAAGCTTTCCTCAGAGAGACTCTCTGAGCTGCCGATAATGCCGGGCAAAAGCCTGACACAGGCATCGATCATTACCATTGCCGCCATTTCACCGCCCGAGAGAACAAAATCGCCGAGGCTGATTTCTTCAATCGGATGTGTGTCGAGCACACGTTGGTCCAAACCTTCAAACCGTCCACACACTACAGTCAAACCCGGTCCAGCAGACAGCTGGTGAATTCTCTGTTGGGTCAATGGTCGGCCCCGAGGTGACATGTAAATCAGGGGCAGGTCCGGTGATTTGGCAAGTGTTGCCTCGATAGCCGTACTGATGACATCGGGGCGCATAACCATTCCTGGGCCACCGCCGAACGGTGCATCATCAACAGAGCGGTGTTTATCAGTGGCATAGTCCCGGATGTTCACTGTTTCCAGCGACCAGACACCATCTTCGAGACCTCTGCCGACCAGGCTCACGCCTAGCGGTCCCGGAAACATTTCCGGGAACAAAGTCAGGGCATTTGCCCTCCATCTGGTGTCAACCGTAGCCACGTTAAATCCTAATCCTCTATCAACTTACCACCGGATCTTCGCCGGATCCTTTTGCTTCGTCTTCTGCGGGTTCTAAAAGTCCGTCCGGGGGGGCAATAACAACCCGACCTTTTGAAACTTCTACAACCGGTACCGCCGCTTTGGTAAAGGGCACGGCCACTTCACCATGATTGCCGCCGCTGATTTCGAGAAACGCTCCAGCGCCGAAATCTTCGACTGCCTTTACCGTTCCCAGAATTTCACCACCTGCTAATTCGGCTCGCAAGCCCACCAGATCGGTGAAGAAATACTCTTCTTCC
>Ga0316189_10006754_pt1 | contig 10916 bp, 8 predicted proteins | sample LowCovwburrow_MG_FD_204930 | JGI IMG/M metagenome (GOLD analysis project Ga0316189, IMG submission 204930) | Coastal sediment microbial communities from Maine, United States - Lowes Cove worm burrow | ecosystem: Environmental > Aquatic > Marine > Coastal > Sediment | place: USA: Maine... | reverse complement strand
CAGCTTTGTTCTGGCCGCTTGTCCAGATAAGCCCATCCTGATGACCAGTTCCACCATCGACGGCTATGGCCGTGCCGAGTTGTTGGAAGATGGAGAGACGGTCAAGGAAAAGGAACTCCTCGCCGAAGTGCTGGCCAAGGGTCCGGCTGCAGGCGAGCGCTTCGATATCGACCTGATGTTCTGGTTCAATGGCTGGGCCACCCTGTTCAATGCCGTGCACATCTGTCTCGGTGACCTGTACGAGGATGGTGTGGACAAGATCCTGGCGCGCCAGCGCAAAGACCCGATGAGCCGGGCTTTGCACGTCTTCGACCAGCGTCTGCCTCAGCTCTACGCCGAGGTTCGCGATGACCTGGATCAGCTGATAGCCAAGGCTACCGGCCCCCATCACCTGTTTCACATGCTCACAGAAGATAGCGATGTACGTCTGCACATGACTCGCCGTCTCATCGAGTCGCGCTGACAGTCAGGGAACCCCTGAACAAATCACGGTGCTTCATGGATTGAATACACCATCCATCACCTTCAGCGCGAATCGGGCCGACACCGTGGCAGGTCCTCCTCCCATCTCGATCCCCACTTCAACCGCCTCGAATATCTCCTTGAAGCTCGCCCCGGCCAGCGCTGCCTGCTCGATGTGCCATTGCATGCACGACTCACAATCGATACGCACCGAGATTCCAATCGCTATCAGTTCTTTGTGTTTCTTTTCGAGTGCCCCGTCAGAAAATGCGGCAGCCTCCATTTGAATGAAAGCCTGATACACCTTCGATCCTTCATCAAGCAACCTTTGATGCACCCGCTTACGCGTTGTGCTCAGCTCGTCCAACGTTTTATCTGTCATTTCTGTCCCCCAATACCCGGAAGCTGATACCGCATCGACCTTTCAACCGGCGCAGACCAACTAAAGCGCGACCACAAGCCCGTAACACGCGATCAGCCGGGGTTCGACGACAAGCGGGCAATCAACGCTTCCCGGTTCAGTACTTTGTCCGGCCTGACAGCGAGACACACTACCCGCTCCTCATCTGACAGCCCTTCTCGCGATGCCAGCTGGGCATTGAGCACCTCAAAATCCGCGTCAGATACATTGTCAGGCTGCTCCTTTCTCGCTCCGATGCGTTTCTGAAGGACTTCCAATGGTGCGTCACAATCGATGATCACGAAGGGGACCTTGCATGATTCGGCCAGCGACCTGAACCTGTCGCGCTGCGCACGCTTGAGAAATGTCGCGTCAACAACGGCGACATGGCCTGACTGCAGTACGAGCTGCGCCAACGCTTCGAGTCGCGCATAGGTCTTTTGCGTGAGTTCTGTGGAATATGCACCCCGGCCAGTCGCATCTGAGTGTGGATCAATACCCAGAATCCGCTTGCGTTCGACGTCCGAGCGCAGCCGCACCGCAGGAAGAAAATCCGGCAGGGTTTGAGAGACATGGCTCTTGCCGCTACCCGAGACCCCCTGGGTGATGATGACGGCACCACGATGTGGTTTGATGAGTCGTCGTGCAAATGCGATATAGCCCTGTAACTCTGCGTGCACCTCGTCATGCTCTTCGTCAGTCAGATCAGACTGATCACATCGAATCGCGGCAATCTTGGCACGTACCAGGGCGCGGTAGACCTCATAGAAGCGCAATAATGCAAGGCCCTCATAGTCACCGCTGTGCTGCAGATAAACATCGAGAAACCGGTAAGCAAGATCAGCACGGCCGCGTTCCTGCAGATCCATGGTCGTAAAAGCGATATCGTTGACCGTATCGATCCAACGCAGACCCGGGTTGAATTCGATCGCATCAAATATCACCGGCTTGCCGTCGATCAGCGCAACATTGCCGAGATGCAGGTCACCGTGGCATTCGCGGACATGGCCCTGTGATTTTCTTTGCACCAGCAAAGACTTCAGCCGTTGCTGCTGTTCGGCAGACCATTGCGCCAAGGGTTCGACATCTGCGGCATACTCCGGTGTACGCAAGCGAATCTGTGCCAGATTCTGCTGCATGGGCAGGTAAACCGCATCAGGGCTGCCGAAAGGATCGTCTGGATCACAGGAGCCCGTTTCGGTATGAAAGCGCGCCACCAGCACGGCCAAAGATTCGATCAGCCCGGCATCCAGCCTGTGCATCAGCTTTGACAGAATCGCATCAGGATCAAAGCGGCGCATGCGCACGGCCCAGTCGATGACATCACCATCGCCGTCGATCTTCGGCCGCTCTATACTGCCCGTGACTGCACACACGGCCTGGTAGATCTGTGGTGCCAGGCGGTGGTTAAGACGCAACTCTGCTTCACAGGCGCTCTGTCGAGCTTCGATGGAAAAAAAGTCGAGAAATCCGAGATCGAGCGGTTTTTTCAACTTATAGGCGACCTCTCCAGCCAGAATGACCGTAGAGATATGCGTATCGATACGCTGCCGGCCAGCACCGCCCTCGGGCCAGCGCAGCGGATCCATCAGCGATTCGACCAAGGCCTCATGCTGCGCCGTCGTCTCGACAGTCACACCTTATCTCCCGGAATGATCGCGTTAAGGATCCATTGCCAGCTACCAGGCCGCACAAACCAGGCGGATCTCGTGATCCGCAATCAATGGCGGCAAATCCTCACGCAGACGTTTGCTGTCCATGTCGTCACCAGCCTGCTGCAGAGCAGCCTCGATCATCGCATATTTCTTCGATGCAATAAGACGCTCCGGAAAAACCGCCTCTCCAGCCTTGATCAGTTGCACCAGTTGATCACTGATCTCAACCAGGGGCCGTCCACATTGCCGACTGATCGCATCCAGATCCAGGCCCTCGCGTACTGCGTTCAGGATTTCACGTTGCAGCGGAGACATGCTGGCCGCGCTGTCTTCCGTGGCAACACAGTATTCCGCGACGGCATTGAGGAAGTCCGAACCATACTTGTCCAACTTGTGCTGCCCAACCCCGCTGACTGCCAATAGCTCCTGCTCATCCATCGGTTTGTCACGTGCCATCTGTGCCAGGGTTGCATCGCCGAACACCACATAAGGCGGCACGCCCTGCTCGTCGGCAAGATGCTTGCGCAACAGGCGCAGGTGCTCGAACAGTGCCTCCTCGGTGGCCGATAGCATATGGTCGCCGGGACGTTTCTTCTTCGCCTTCCCCTTGAGACGCGGGCGTGCCAGCTGCAGAGATTCCTCACCGCGTAGCAAAGGTCGAGAGGCTTCAGTCAGCTTGAGCGCCGAATAGGCGGCAATATCCTGTTCCAGGTATCCCTGATGAATGAGTTGGCGGATGATCGACTGCCATTCCGGCTCACTCTTGTCGCTACCAATACCGTAGGTCGACAGGCCATTGTGATTGAACAGACGGACACGCTCTGTGTCGGCGCCACGCAATACGTCAATCACGTGTTTTATGCCGAAGCGCTGACCGACGCGATAGACGCAGGACAGTGCCTTCTGTGCATCCACTGTCGCATCGAAACGCTGCGGCGGGTCCTCACAGACATCACAGTTGCCGCAGTCTTCGATCAGACGATCACCGAAATAGTTGAGCAACACGCGACGACGACAGGTAACGCTCTCTGCCATCGCCACCATCGCATTCAGCTTGTGAGTCTCGATGCGCTGTTGATCCGGATTGCCATTACCCTCGATCAGGCGCCGTGCAGTCACCGTATCCTGTGCACCAAACAGCAAGAGTGCATCAGATGGCAGCCCGTCGCGTCCCGCCCGCCCCGTCTCCTGGTAATAACCTTCGATGTGCTTGGGCAGATCATGGTGCACAACAAATCGCACGTTCGGCTTGTCGATACCCATGCCGAAGGCCACCGTGGCCACAACCACTTTGACGTCGTCGCGCAGGAAGCCCTCCTGAACCATGCGCCGCGTCGCCGAGGGCAGACCGGCATGATAGGCGGCTGCAGATATTCCTTCCGCGACAAGACGTCCGGCAATCTCCTCCACACGCTTGCGACTCAGCGCATAGACGATGCCGGATTGGTCCCGCCGGCTATCGAGAAAACGCATCAGTTGCTCAGCGGGTTTGTGCTTCTCGAGCACGGTATAGCGAATATTTGGCCGATCGAAGCCGCTGACATGAACCCGCGCGCCTTCCATCCGCAGAACCCGCAGGATGTCACCCCGGGTCTGTTTATCGGCAGTGGCGGTCAGCGCAACCATCGGTATCCCGCTGAAACGCTCCCGCAGCTGGCCCAGCGCGGCGTACTCAGGACGAAAATCATGCCCCCATTGCGAAACACAGTGTGCTTCATCAATCGCAAACAGGCTGACCTCGATTTCATCCAGACGATCCAGGAAACCACCGCTGATCAACTTCTCCGGGCTGATATACAGCAGATCAAGTTCGCCCTGGTGCAATTGCGCCAGCATCTGCCGTGCCTGGTCGCTGTCGAGCGCCGAGTTGTAGGCCGCCGCGGCCACGCCATTGGCCCTGAGTGCATCGACCTGGTCCTTCATCAAGGCTATCAAAGGCGAGACGACGATCGCGACGCCTTGCCGCAGCAGAGCGGGTATCTGGTAACAAAGTGACTTGCCGCCACCCGTGGGCATCAGGACGAAGACATCGTTTCCATCCATGACGTCATCGAGAACGCATTCCTGCGCGCCACGAAAAGTGTCAAAGCCGAAAACCTCCTGCAGCACGGATCGGGTTGTCGAAGCGGTCGTCAATGGTCGTGGCATGCAGGCTCATCAGGTTGTTTGGGTTGGTGCCCAGTTTACTCGAGTCAAGGGCATGGTTTGAGGGGACATATCGCATTGCCATGTAGTCATGGTGCTCACTAAACTACAGCGATTGGAAATTTGGAGCCCCACAACATGCAAATAGCCCGCGATGGCGACCTGCCACGTTCTTCTGACTTCGAACAGATCGGCGATTTGCTGCCACTCGAAGGCGCGCGCCTGCTCGAACTGGGTTGTGGTGCGGCTTTTACCACACGCCGCCTGGCGGAGACCTTTCCGGTGAGCGAGATCATCGCCATGGAGGTCGATCAGATCCAGCACGAGAAGAATCTTCTGATACCCGACCTGCCCGATGTGACCTTTCAATTCGGCGGTGCCCAGGCAATAGAACTGCCGGATGAGTCCGTGGATGCGGTGATCATGCTCAAGTCATTGCACCATGTACCGGTTTCCGACATGGACATCGCATTCTCGGAAATTGCCCGGGTATTGCGCCCTGGTGGGCTCGCCTATATCTCTGAGCCGGTGTACGCGGGTGATTTCAACGCCATCCTGCGCCTGTTCAACGATGAAGAGCAGGTGCGTGAGGCGGCTTTTGAGGCGATCCGGCGGGTGATCAATCAGGGACAACTCGAACTCAAGCAGGAAATACATTTCCACGCGACCACCCGTTTCGAGGGCTTCGAGGAATTCGAGCACCGCATTATTGGTGCAACGCATTCCAGTTTCGATGTCGACGAAGCCCTTCATGCGCGTATAAAGGCGCAATTCATGCCACATGTGGGTGACAATGGCGTAGCCGAGTTTCTCAGCCCTCTCAGGGTGGACCTGCTACGCAAACCGGACTGAAGCCGCCTGCCATTAACGCCACCACTCCGCCTGCGCTATCGCTGCCGGCACCAGATATTCAAGCGATGGATAGGTATACAAATTCTCCATGCATAACAGGGGCTTTCGTCCTGTTCGACCATCGAACGTCATGTTAGCTTAGCCTCGCAGACCACCCACAAAATCCGAGAACTATGCGCAGCCTGATCCTGTTTCGGCATGGAAAATCCGATTGGGACGCCCACTATGCGTCCGACCATGAACGTCCGTTGGCCAATCGTGGTAAGGAGGCGGCACTCTGCATGGGCCGTATGCTCAGCCAGGCCGGACAACTCCCGCAACTTGCGGTGTGTTCATCTGCGCTGCGTGCGCGCGCCACGCTGCAGCTGGCGGTACGTGCCGGCCGCTGGCATTGTCCAATGCGAATTGAGGATGCCCTCTATGGCAGCTCCGCCGAACGCACGCTGAGCTGGATCCAGGCTCTGGACGAAAACCCTGAATGCCTGCTTCTGACAGGCCACGAGCCGACTTGGTCGGAACTTGCCGGTCGACTGATTGGCGAAGCCGCCCTAAGGGTGCCCACGGCCAGCATGCTTAGAATCGATTTCGAGATCGAAAGCTGGCGGCACATCAAATTCGGTCGAGGTCAGATGAAATGGCTGATACCGCCGAAACTCATCTGCGGACACAAGCCCCGGAAATAACGCTCACCGTCAATCACCGGCAGGCCCGCTACGCCAGCCGTGGCAAATCAGCGTTGGCGCCAGCCGCCACCCGCCTGATACCAGTAGCCAGGCAGGGCTTCCTGCACCCACACCTTCGCAAAGGTGGCCCGTACATCACCCTCCCATTCGGGGTGGCCATTGGCACGTGCAATCTCACGATACAACTTGGCGCGATCGGCATTCTCATCTGCGACCAGCTTCTTCAGCAGATTTCGATCCTTCAGCGAGGCCGCAGCAAGGTCGCGCACACTCACCGATCCATTGCTGTCGAAGCCGATCGCCCCGCTCCGATAGAACGGTGCGAGACTGGTCTGACGACGCTGCATGCTGGTACGTATCGCCTTGATGGCAGCCGTATTGATATCGATGTCGGCCTGTGCCGCCTGCGCCTCGGGAACCAGTCGCTCCAGCACCAGACCAAACGCCACCAGCAGAGGATTCGCCTGGATCCGATACGACTGCTTGTCACCCTCTTGCACCGGCGGCGCCTGCTCAATCTGTTCGCTCTTCAACACATCGCGAACAATGGTACGGGCGGCTTCTTCTGCCGCGGCTGCGGGAAAATAGATATTAATCGTCACACAGGCGGTGAGCGCCAATGCCATCAAGGGGTAGCCGAGAAATTTTTTGATCATGCCCTATCCCGCTTCTTTCACTGAATCCTGGCCTGTTCGACCTGTATACGCTGCAAGCGTTCCACCAGATCTTTCCAGGCGACACTGCGGTTGCGCCCGATCACATCGATTCTTGGCAGCCCCGCGCCCTTGACAAGGTAATAGCCACCGTCGGCGCGTGCAAGGCCGTCCAGTTCGGCCACATCCCCCTGCAGCAACACCTTGAGGTCAATCCTGTCATAACGAAACTCATCGAATATCCGTAGAAAGGTGGTCGACAGCCCGGCGGATATGCCATTGCCGATTTCAGTCAGATTCTCAACAGCACGTTGGCTGATCCGGTGCTTCAGATCGTCGTCCTGTGGCGTATACAGGTGCATTTTGAAACTGTCCGGTTGCCAGGCGAACAGGCGGATATCATCGATCTGACCATCGAGACGGCCCTCGATACGCCCGAAAGAGAAGGTCTGCGTGAGCGCCAAAAGGCTCAAGCGTCGAAACTCAGCATCCGCGGTCAATACCGGAACGCTACCCAGGGGATCTCGAATCTCGAGATTCTGCACCAGAATCGAACCATCAAACGCGTCAACCTGCAGTCCGCCACCCACGCTGAACAGCTGGTCTGCATAACGCGTATCACGCAGCGTTCCTTCAAGGCTGCCGGCAAAGGGCGGCCAGTCCAGTGCCGTGGTCAACTGCTCCAAGGAAACACCGCGTACCGAGGCGTCCGCCTTCCACCGGGGCCGTTCACCGGCCATCAGGGCACCAACGAGCTCAAAGTTATCCAGCCGAATCTCTCCGCCGGAGACAGGAACCACGACAGGCTTCTCCAGTCTTATGCCGTCACCGGAAAATCTGGCCTCAATACTGAAGCTGCCGGTTGGGATCTGGTAAACGCTGGCATCCTGCACCGACAAACGTGAAACAGGTACCGATTTGTCGCGGTCCCAGGCGACACTGCCGTCGGTTGTACCGATCGAATATCGCCCCTGACGGTCGGCCAGCACCAGTTCGCTCAGCTCGAGTCCGGCCTGTTCGATACCTTTGGCATCGAAATGTACCACCAGCCCCACGCTGCCCTGGACCTCCAGGTCGTCCGCCGCCGAGCCGATCAGGAAGGGTTGCAACAGGGTTTCGTAAAGACGCGCACCCTGGTCACTACGCGCCACGATGGTCAGGTCATCGATTGCCTTGGCGTCTCCTCGCAAACGCCCGGTACCGCTCAAAGCAACTGTCTGGGGCAGCTGAATGGACCAGCTGTCGAACTGCAGCACCTCCGACTGGGAACCCCAGAAACCCTTGGCATTGACCTTGATTGTCCCCAAGCCGGCATCAACAAACACCGGCTCGGCGTACATGGCTCCCTTGGGCCAGGTCAGATTGGTGTCGAAAAACCAAGCTCCGCCGCGCATTCGAGTCTTGGCGAGCAGTTTTACAGTCGCATTCTCGGCGGCATGCCGTCCATCGGGCGATGAAAAATTGAGCTGGTCAACCACGAGCTCGGCGTTGATCCCTGTCGGGCCGGACGGATCTCCGTGCATTTCCAATACACCGCTGGCCCACCCTTTGATCCCCCAGGCTGTCGGCAGATCGATAGCCTCGCTAAGCTGAGACAGGGGGGTCACCGCCAGACGGTGGACACGCAGATCGGCCGACCAGTCGTTCTGCTCACCACTGAGCTTGAGCGCAACCGCACCGCGTGCGACCTTCAGTTGCGCAATATCGATCAGCCAGCGGCCATCACGGGTAAAGCTGCCCTGCCAAGGGGTTTCCTGCGCCCCTGCGGGAGATTCCGCTGCATGCAGCCTGCCCGCCTCACAGCGCCACCCCTGGGCCTCATTTCGCAGATCATCGCATTCGAGCTGAATACTGCGCAGCGTGCCCCGACCTTGCGGCAGCACAAGTTCGTCAACCTCGGCCACCAGACCCGCAAAACCGGCCGATGCACTGCGAAGCCGCAGCGCGATCGAACTCAGGCGCCAGTCCTCACCCTGAATATCGTCCACCGCCACAGTGATCTCGATCGCTGCACCAACCACGGCGGAAAAAACGCCTGGTGCGACGAATGCGAGCAAACTAAGCCAGCGCCGGCTGACCATCGAAGCATTGCCTGCACCTTTCCATGCCCCGAATGTGCGACTCCGCGGCAGGTACGTCAAGCCATGACGCAGGAACAGTCGATCACGCAGGCTGAACTACTTCACCGGGTACACGCACCCGCCCTTCCATCAGTACTCGGGCGCTGCGACTCATCACCACCTTGTTGACCGTCCAGTCACCGTCGTTCTCGCTCGCTTCGGCACCCACCTTCAGCGTGCCTGAGGGGTGGCCGAAGGTCACCGCATTGCGCTCACCGCCACCGGCAGCCAGGTTCACCAACGTTCCCGGGATCGCAGCCGCCGTGCCAATAGCCACCGCGGCCGTGCCCATCATGGCGTGGTGCAGCTTGCCCATCGACAGGGCACGCACGTTGAGATCGATATCGGCCGCAGTGATCTGCTTGCCACTGGATGCCGCATAGTCCTGCGGCTCGGCGACGAATGCCACTTTCGGCGTGTGCTGCCGACCCGCAGCTTCGTCGATGTTCTGAATCAATCCCATGCGCATTGCGCCATAGGCACGGATAGTTTCGAACATGGCCAGGGCCTTGTCGTCGCCGTTGATCGCTTCCTGCAACTCTGCGCCCGTGTAGCCGATATCTTCGGCATTGAGGAACACCGTGGGGATACCCGCATTGATCATGGTCGCCTTGAATGTACCCACACCCGGGACTTCCAGGTCGTCGACCAGCTTGCCGGTTGGAAACATCGCCTCCTCGGCGTCTACCGGGCTCATGAACTCCACCTGCACTTCCGCCGCCGGGAAAGTCACACCATCGAGTTCGAAGTCACCGGTTTCCTGAACCTCACCCTTGGTGATCGGGACATGGGCAACAATGGTTTTGCTGATATTGGCTTGCCAGATACGCACGATCGCAACCCCGTTCTCAGGGATCCGGCCCGCATCGACCAGGCCGCTGCTGATCGCAAATGAGCCGACCGCAGCCGTCAGGTTGCCACAGTTGCCGCTCCAGTCGACGAATGGCTTGTCGATGGACACCTGGCCGAACAGGTAATCAACATCATGATCGGGTTTTCTGCTCTTCGACAGGATCACCGTCTTGCTGGTGCTTGAGGTCGCACCGCCCATACCGTCGGTCTGCTTGCCGTACGGGTCGGGGCTGCCAATAACGCGCAACAACAGGGCATCACGCGCAGCACCAGGCACCTGTGCCGACTCAGGCAGATCGACAAGGTTGAAGAACACGCCTTTGCTGGTGCCACCGCGCATATAGGTGGCGGGTATCCTGATCTGGGGTAGATGAGCCATGCCAGTTGCCTCCGCCATTAACCTGCTGCCGCCGATTCGAGGAAGTCCTGAGCAAAGCGCTGCAACACGCCACCGGCCTCATACACGGACACTTCTTCGGCAGTGTCCAGGCGGCAGGTCACCGGCACTTCCACACGCTCACCATTCGTACGGTTGATGATCAGTGTCAGCGCCGCACGCGGCGTCAGCTCCCCGGCCACGTCGAAGGTTTCGGTACCATCGATCGCGTGGGTCTCGCGGGTCTCGCCAGCCTTGAATTCCAACGGCAGCACGCCCATGCCAACCAGGTTGGTACGGTGGATACGCTCGAAGCCTTCGGCCACGATGGCTTCCACGCCGGCCAGACGGACACCCTTGGCAGCCCAGTCACGTGAGGACCCCTGACCGTAGTCCGCGCCGGCAACAATGATCAGCGGCTGCTTGCGTTCCATGTAGGTCTCGATGGCTTCCCACATGCGGGTCACCTTGCCATCCGGCTCGATCCGGGCCAGTGAGCCCTGCTTGATCTCGCCGTCTTCCCGCACCATCTCGTTCAACAGTTTGGGATTCGCAAAGGTAGCGCGCTGGGCGGTGAGATGATCACCACGGTGGGTTGCGTAGGAGTTGAAGTCGACCTCCGGCAGACCCATCTTCGCGAGGTACTCACCCGCGGCACTCGATGCAAGGATGGCATTCGATGGCGACAGGTGATCAGTAGTGATGTTGTCACCCAGTA
>Ga0316189_10006753_pt1 | contig 10917 bp, 8 predicted proteins | sample LowCovwburrow_MG_FD_204930 | JGI IMG/M metagenome (GOLD analysis project Ga0316189, IMG submission 204930) | Coastal sediment microbial communities from Maine, United States - Lowes Cove worm burrow | ecosystem: Environmental > Aquatic > Marine > Coastal > Sediment | place: USA: Maine... | reverse complement strand
AATGCAGGGGCGCAACGTGGAGACTGTCGAGGGGCTCGGCCGGGCGCACACCGGGTGTCACCCGTTGCAGGATGCGATGGATCGCTGGGATGCCGCGCAGTGTGGATTTTGCACGCCAGGCATTTTGATGAGCGCCGAGTCGCTGCTGCGGAACAACAAGGGCCCCGTGACCCGGTTGCAGGTGCGTGAGGCACTCGCCGGCAACCTGTGCCGTTGCACGGGCTACACCAAGATCATCGACGCGGTGGTCGACGCCAGCGAGCGAATGGCGAGCCCCACCGCGGGCGATTCGGAGGCGGCACAATGAGCGACGAGAGCACCGAACAGACGACCGAGCGCGAGCCCTGGCTGCGGGGCGGTATTCACCGCAAGGTCGACGCGATGGAGCGGATGCGGGGCATCACGCGCTACACCGACGACCTCAAGCTCCCGGGCATGCTGCACGCGAAGATCAAGCGCAGCCCACACCCGCACGCTCGGATCGTCTCGATCGATGCATCGCGCGCACTGGCGATGCCGGGCGTGCACGCCGTCGTGACGGGCAAGGACTTCCCGACGCCGTATGGCGTCATCCCATGGACGCCAGACGAGACGGCGCTGGCGGTCGAAAAGGCGCTGCACGTCGGCGACGGGGTGGCGTGTGTCGCCGCCGTCGATGAGGACACGGCCATCGAGGCCCTGTCGGCCATCGACGTCGAGTACGAGGTCCTGACCCCGCTGTACGACCCGGAGACGGCGTTGGCGGCCCGGGACAACCCCATCAACCCGTTCAGCAAGAAGGGCAATCTCTCCAAGAAGGTCCTGCTCGAGTTCGGCGACGTCGATGCCACGCTCGAGTCGGCCGACGTCGTCATCGAGGGCGACTACTTCTACGAAGGCGCTACGCATGCCGCCATCGAGCCCCACTGCGCAGTCGCCATGGTCGAGCGCGGCGGCTCGGCGGGCCCCGACGGCTTGCTGACGGTGTGGTCCTCGACCCAGGTTTCGCACTACCTCCACCGCGAGCTGTCGCGGGTCTTGGACCGCCCCGCCCATCGGATCCGCGTAATCCAGCCGCCGCTGGGCGGTGCCTTTGGTGGCAAGAGCGAGCCCTTTGATCTGGAGTTTTGCGTCGCGAAGCTCTCGATGATCACGGGACGGCCGGTCAAGCTGCTGTACACCCGCGAAGAGGTCTTCTACGCCCACCGCGGTCGCCACCCGATGGCGATGCGCTATCGGACGGGGTTCAGCAAAGACGGTCGCATGCTCGGTGTGGACGCCAAGACGTTCATCGACGGCGGGGCCTACTCGAGCTTTGGCTTGGTCACCACGTACTACTCCGGCCAGCTGCTGTGCGCGCCGTACCGGATGGATGCCTACCGCTTCTTGTCCAAGCGCGCGTACACCAACAAGCCCGCGTGTGGGCCCAAGCGGGGGCACGGCAGCGTGCAGCCGCGGTTCGCCATCGAAGTGCAGCTCGACAAGGCTGCGGTTGCCTTGGGCATCGATCCCATCGAGCTCCGACGCCGTAACGATCTGGGGGCCGACACCAAGACGGTCAACGAGTTTCGGATCGGATCCAACGGGTTTCTCGAGTGCCTCCGTCGGGTCGAGGCGGCCAGCGAGTGGAAGACTCGCCGCGCCACGCTGCCCCTGGGGCGAGGCCTCGGCGTCGCCGGCAGCACGTACATCAGCGGCACGAACTACCCCATTTACCCCAACGAAATGCCGCAGGCCGCCGTGCAGGTCTGTCTCGATCGGAGTGGGCGCGCGCGGGTGTTCTCGGGCGCCAACGATATCGGGCAGGGCAGCAACACGATGCTCGCCGTCATCGTGGGCGAGGAACTCGGGCTGCCCATCGAGGATGTTCGCGTCTTGTCGGCCGACACGGACCTGTGCCCGGTCGACTTGGGCGCGTACAGCTCCCGCATCACGCTGATGGTGGGCAACGCGTGCCTCAACGCCGCTCGTGCCCTGCGGAAGAAGGTCTGTGCGGCCGTGGCGAAGCGCTGGGAAATCCCCGCGCGCCAGGTCGTGCTGGTGCAGCGGCAAGCATTGGATCGCGAGAATCCACAAACGCGAGTCCCCATTGCCGAGGCGTTCTCGTGGGCCGAGCAAGACAACGGCCTGCTCGGCGAAGTCGGGTCGTACAACACGCCCAAGGACAGGCACGGTGACTATCGCGGCGGGACGATCGGGGCTTCGCCCGCGTACAGCTTCACCGCGCATATTGCTGAGGTGGATGTCGACGTCGAGACGGGGGTGACCACCGTGCAAAAGGTCTGGGTCGCGCACGACTGTGGCCGCGCACTGTCGCGGCGCATTGTCGAAGGGCAGATGGAGGGCTCGGTCTACATGGGGTTTGCCGAGGCCATCATGGAGCAGCACATCGTCGACCCCGAGCACAACGGCGTGCACACGGGGCCGAGCCTGCTCGACTACCGAATCCCGACGTTCTTGGACACGCCCGACATCGAGTCCCACATCGTCGAGGCCCCCGATGCGCAGGGACCGTACGGCGCCAAAGAAGCAGGGGAGGGCCCGCTGCACCCCATCATTCCCGCCATCGCCAACGCCATCTACGACGCCGTCGGCGTCCGTATCGACCGCCTGCCGTTTTCACCCCCGCGGGTCCTGGCCGCGTTGGAAGCCCGCCGCGCAGCGGAGGCGGCCAGCGAAGTCGCCCCGCACAAGGGCCAGCCCCGGAGGACCGCCTAATGCTGCGCTTACCTCGATTCGACGTCGTCACTCCCGAAACCCTCGACGGCGTTGTCGCTGCACTGCAGACCCCGGGCGCTCGCTTGCTGGCGGGCGGCACCGACCTGCTCCCGAACCTCAAGCATCGACTCGACAACCCCCCGCTTCTGGTCAGCCTCGCGGGGGTCTCCGCTCTGACCTCTGTCTCCGTGGACACCCAGGCCTCGGAGTTGCGGGTGGGCGCGGGCGTGACCCTCAGCGCGTTGTCGCGGTCGACCGATGCCCTCACGCACGCGCCGAGCTTGGCCAAAGCCGCGGGATTGGTTGCCAGCCCTCTCATCCGCAACACGGCGACGCTCGGCGGGAACGTCAACCTCGACACACGCTGCCGCTACGTCAACCAGACGGAGTTTTGGCGCTCCGCGATCGGCGGCTGCCTCAAGTCCGAGGGCAACGTGTGCCATGTGGTCCCGGGCGGAAAGAACTGCGTGGCGGCGATGAGCAGCGACTGCGTGCCTGTGCTGATCTCGTTGGGCGCCTCGCTGGAGCTGATGGGCCCCAACGGCCCACGGCGCGTCGCGATGTCCGACTACTACACAGCCGACGGTACTCGGCACACCACGCGAGAGGACTTCGAGGTCACGACCGCGGTGGTGGTACCGCTGGCCGAGGGCGCGCGGCGCTGTGGCTACACCAAGTGGTCCGTGCGCGGGAGCATCGACTATCCGCTGCTGTCGGTGGCGCTTCGGTTCGAGCTCGAGCGCGACGACGTTGGCGCTGACGTGACGCAGGTGCATGCGGTTGTCGGCGTGCTCGGTGCTCGCCCGCGCATCGTGACGCGCTTGGATGGCGCCGTCGGCAAGCCGCTGTCGGATCCTGCCGTTGCGACCGCCGTTGCTGAGCGGGTGCACAAGCAGTGCAAGCCGCTGGACAATGTCCCGTACGAGGCACCCTACCGGCGGCAGATGCTGCGCGTGCACACGCGTCGCGCCGTCGAGTCCATCGTCGCGGAGGGCTAGTCGCGGCCTGGCCGGTTAGGGCGCGTCGAGCTTGAACGGCTCGGCGATGCCGTGCCGAGCCATGACGGCGTCGATGAGCGCGGCGTCGTCGCCCCCCTCGTACTTGTACGTCTTGTTGCTGCGGCCGCTGGCGAACGTCACCTCAGCAAAGCCGAGGCTCTTGAACCAGCCGTCCAGCCCCGCGGCGATCAACGCTTTGACGCGGGCCTCGGTGATCGAGGTGCCGCCGATGCGGATGCGCTCGTGCACTTTGCCGCGAAGGTTCACGAACACGTAGGATTCGTCGACCTTGAGCTTGCCGGGTAACTCTTCGCCGTATGCGTTGCGCGCGGCGACCCGTTGACGCCGGATCCAGTAGGCCTTGGCGACCTTGATCCGCTTGCGGCAACCCTCGAGGCGCGAGGTGGCAGTGCGCGCGCCAGATGTGCCCGCGGGCAGCGCCTTGACCGTCAGCCAGGCTTCAGCGACGGCCAGCGCGTCGCCGCACTGGGTGTCGTCGGCTGCCAGGTTTCGGGCCGCGCGAAGGACGGCCGAGATCGCCTTCTTGCGGGCTTCGGGTTCCGTGGGCAGAGCGGCGGGCGTTGCCACTGTGACCGGGTCCGTCGCAATGTCGGCGGGCTTGGAGGGCGCCAGGCCCAGAGGGTCGGCGCCGCTGGCGGGCTGCGGTGTCTCGGGCTCGGGCGTTTCGGGCTCGGGCGTTTCGGGCTCGGGCGTTTCGGGCTCGGGCGTTTCGGGCTGCGGCGCTTCGGGCTCGCCCGTCTCCGCTGCCGCATCCGCATCCGCATCGCCCGTCTCGGACGCCGGGCTGTCCGCGTCATCGGCCGATGCCGTTTCGACCGGAGCAGCACCCCCACTGGATCCTCCGGCTTCGCCAACCTCGGGCGGTGGCGCAAGAGCGACCACCTTCACCGGCTTGGGCGCGGCGGCCTGAACCGCGGCATCGGCAGCCACCTTGTCCGCCGCTACGATCCGTTCCCACGTTCCGCCCGCGGCGGTACCCAAGAACAAAAAGCAGCCCACGCCGAGGATGCGAGCAGCTGCGCGCTTCGGCGTCCCTGTGAAGAGCGCCGCCAGGAACACGAACAGGGCAAGGACGACGATGGCCGCTGCGGCCAGCATCGCGGTGCCCCAAGGGTCTGCGGCGAGGAACGCCATTGGCGGCGAGAGATTAGCAGACCGACCCGGGACTAGGCCCAAACCCAGAGCTAGGGGCGGTGGGGCGCCGTATTCGTCGACCCAGGCGGCGGCCGGGCCGGAGTCACTTCGCTTTGCAGTACGCGTTGATGTCGTGGAGGATCTCCCCCTGGCGGGTGACAAAGGTGTCTGTCCCGACGATGACCGCTTGGAGCTTGGTGGTGTCGTCGGTCGTGGACAAGTCTTTGGCAAGCGCCGCGGTGGCGGTGATCTGCTCCCGATAGCTGGCGGCGAGGCCGACCAGCGTGTCGTCGGTGAGCGCGAGGGCTGCGACGTCTCGGTCGGTGTCGGCCAGGGCCGTGCTGAGCGCTTCGGCGACCGTCGCCTTTGCCTTCAGGTCGCCCAGACCCTCAATCGCGGTGTTGAGCGCGGGCACGTGCGGGCTGATGGCGCCGACCAGCGCGTTGCACTGATCGGCCCGGCCCGCGCCGCATCCGACGCTGCACAGCGCTGACAGGGCCAAAGCGACGCTGGTTTTCACCGATGGAGTGATCGATCCCATGACGCGCGGGGAGGGGGGGAGCGACGGCATTGCGGGAGTTAAGGTGGCGGTGGCCGGCCGCCAACGCAAGCGGTGAAGCCGTTCGGGTCCGTGCCCTGTCGATCGCGGGCGCAACGTGAGCACAGGGGGCCTCCACGCGAGCGAGGGCGGTCGACCCGCACGGGCGCTGTCACGCGAAACCGCGCAACTACCTGTTTTTCCTAGAATATGGAGAAACTAGCCACAGGCCTGAACAGGCGCGGTCGCTCCACGTCCAAGGGAGCACGTGTTGCACGCCCTTTGCGCAATTGCCATACTCCCGCGCGCCTTTAGGCCTGCGGAAGCGGGCAATTGGAGCGCACGCGATGTCACGAACACGCCGCCGAGCCACCCCGTTTTTCGCCTCTCTTCGAGGCGCTCTGCTTGCGACTTGCACCCTGGCAACGGTCAGCGGTTGCAACATGAACCGCATCACGGCCAACAGCACCTCCGGGATGCTGATGTACGGATCGGTTGCCCTCGATCGCGAGGCCGATCTGGAGTTCGCCGCGCTGGCCTTTCCGGCGAGCATGAAGACGCTCGAGACGTTCTTGGTGAACTCGCCGGAGAACGAAGACCTGCTGCTGTTGCTGGCCCGCGGCTACAACTCGTACGCGTTTGCGATCCTCGAGACCGAGCTCGACGAGGTCAGCGTGACCGGGCCCGAGCACAAGGTCGAGTCGCTGACCCGGCGGGCCACGATTCACTATCTGCGCGGTCGCGAGTATGGCTTCAAGCTCCTGGACAACCCCGCGCTCGAGGAGGCAGCCCGCACCACGGACTTGGGCAAGCTCGACACCGAGCTCGCCTCGCTGAAGAAGGACGACGCGGCCGCGCTCTTCTGGGTTGGCTACGGATGGTCGTCCGCCATCAATCTCCAGCAGGAGGACGCCAGCATGCTCAAGTCGCTGCCCGTCGTGGAGCGAATGATGGCCCGTGTCGTCGAGTTGGACGAGGACTACAACCTCGCCGCGCCACTGATTTTTCACGCGGTGTACAACGCCAGCAAGCCCGAGGCGTTTGGCGGGGACCCCAAGGTGTCCAAGGCCTACTTCGAGCGCGCAATGGCGTCACACGGCGAGGACAACCTCCTCATTCCGCTGCTGTACGCCCGCTTCTATTGCACGATGGTCCAGGACCGGGCCCTGTTCGACGAGTTGATCGCCAAGGTCGAGTCGGCGGATCTGACGTTGTACCCAGAGAATCGACTGGTGAACGAGGTCGCTCGAAAGCGTGCGCGGTTTTGGGCCGCCAACGTCGGCGACATCATTCTCGAAGAAGGTTGAGGCACGGTCCCCCTGGACCTAGGCCCTATCCGCTACATTCGCCCGGCCCGCTGGGCTCGCGGGCCTGCCCCATCGACACCGAGTTTCGAAAGCGAACAGAACCATGAGTTCAATCATCAAGCCCTCCCGTCGCTCTTTCGTCAAAACCGCCGCTGGTGCCTCTGCGGGCATCGTCTTCGGTGTTCCGATGCTGGCCAAGGCGGCACCGATGACGGTGAAGCTGGCCACGGTCGCGCCCAAGAACTCCACGTGGGGCAAGGGTTTTGCCAAGCTCTCCCGCGAGATCCCCGAGCTCAGCGACGGCGCGGTCAAGCTCAAGGTCTTCTACAACGGCGTCCAGGGCGACGAGGCGGCGATGGTCACCAAGATGCGCAGCGGCCAGCTCGACGGCGCTGGCCTTACCGCAGCCGGCCTCGGGCTCATCGCACCCGAGATGCGGATGCTCCAGCTGCCCATGCTCTTCAGCAAGTGGAAGCAGCTCGACAAGGTGCGAGAGGTGATGAAGCCGCGTTTTGACCAGCTGCTGTCCAACGGCGGGGTCGTCAGCATGGGCTTTGGCGACGTCGGCCGCACCAACATCTACTCCAATGTCCCGGTCGTACGGATCAGCGACATTCTCAACACCAAGATCTGGGAGCCCCCAGATCCCGTCGCGGCCGAGATTCTCAAGGTGGCCGGCGTCAACGGTATCCCGCTTGCGATTCCAGACCTGCTGCCCGCGATGTCGACCAAGCAGATCGACGCGCTGGTGTTTCCCGCGTACGCGCTGTTTGCCCTGCAGCTGTACACGCACGTCACCGACGTCCTCAACATGACGCTGTCGATGGCGATTGGCGGAATGGTCCTCAACCAATCCACCTACGCCAGGCTCGAGCAGTTCCACGACAAGATGGACGAGGTCTCCAAGACGACCTTGGGCACGATGAACAAGAAGATTCGCCGGGCCGACAGCAAGGCCAAAAAGGCGTTTGTCGAGGCTGGTATTCGGGTCAACCAGGTCGAGGACATCACCGAGTGGCTGCTCATGTCGGCCAAGGTCCGCGAGAACCTGACCGGAGCGGGCAAGATGTTCAGCCAGAAGGACGTCGACGACATGCTCGCGGCGGCCACCTCAGCCGGCTAGCGCGAGCGGTACCCCCCGCCGGAACCGAGCCTTGGCCCCTGAGAGGGCCATGGCAGGCGTTGGGCTGCCCTGCGGTTGGGGTGGCGGTGGCGCAGGGACCTGCGGTACTCAGGGCTCATGCGGCGTGTCCAGGCGCTTGAGCTGTTGCTGTCACGAGCGGAGGGCGCCTGCGCGGTCGTACTCGTCCTGCTGATGTTGGCCTTCGCGGGCTACAACGTCGTCTACCGCAACGTCCTTATCCCACTGCAGAACCGCTGGGCGCACAGCGGGCCGATCCCCGAGGCCAACAAGCCCGCGCCCGCAAACCCGAACGCGGCCGCAGCTCCGCCCACCAAGGCTGAGACCAAAGCCGAAACGCCGAAGGCCAAGCCTGACCCGGGCGCGGCGGGTGACTTCGGTGGCGACTTTGGTGGTGGCGACGACGATGACGACGACGATGGCGACGACGAGGCGTCGCCGGCCAAGGGCGGCGCCGAGGACTTCGGCGGGGACTTCGGCGGCGATGACGAACTCGAGCCCGAGCCTTCGCCCGCGCCCAACGGTGCTGGAGATTTTGGTGGCGACTTCGGCGACGGACCTGAGGAGCCTGCGCCCAAACCCAAGCCCAAGGCGGCCGGAGACTTCGGAGGCGACTTTGGTGGGGACTTCGGCGAAGGCGACGAAGAAACCGGAGAAGCCGCGGCCGATTTCGGTGGGGACTTCGGTGAGCCCACGAACAAGCCTGCGGACGGGGCCGACGAGGACGACGAGGACGACGACTTCGGTGACGACGACTTCGGCGGTGATGACGAAGACGAGTTCGCCAACATCTCGAAGATCAAGGTGTCGGACAAGCCGGGCGCGACCGGGCCGCAGGGCGGACCGCCGCCGGAAGGCTCGTGGGCCGCATGGGGGATCGACGTCGTCAACAAGCTGAAGCTCGCGTGGATCGACGTGGTGCTCCGACTGTTGGTGATCGTCGTCGGATTCCTGGGCGCGACCATCGCCACCCAGCGACAAAAACACATCAACATCGACGCGCTGAGCCGACTGCTGCCGGCCAAGGTTGGTTGGGTCGTGAAGGTGCTGATCAATCTCGCGTCGGTCGCCGTCTGCGTGCGCCTGGCGATGTCGGGCAATGCCCTGGTCGCCTTGTCCAAGGAGTACCCAACCGAGCTGACGCCGTTCCTGATGACGTCTACCGCGCAGCTCATGTTCCCGCTGGGCTTTGGTCTGATGGCGGTGCACTTCGCGGTGCGACTGGCCGAGACCGTCACGGGCACCGAGCCGATGGACGCCCTTCCGCCGCCGCCCTCCGAGGCGCCCGCGGCGGCCGAGGACGCAGAGGAGGACCTGGACGCTGCGGACAAGGGGGACGCTGCGGACGGGGATGACGCCGCGGACGGGGATGACGCTGCGGACGAGGATGACGCCGCGGACGAGGATGACGCCGCGGACGGGGATGAGGCCGAGCCGCCTCCTGAGGAGGACCATCCTGACGACGAACCGAAGCCGGCAAAGGGCACGCGGCCGAAGGCCGAGTCGACCGACGACGCATCGGAGGATGACCAATGAGCGCTATTGCTTCACTTTGCATCTTGGCGCTCGCCCTGTTCGGTGCGCCATTGTTTGTGGTGATCGGGGCCTCGGGCCTTCTCAACTTCGAGGCCGCTGGAACGCCGCTGCCCGTCATGGCCGGCGAGCACTACAAGCTGGCGACCAACCCGCACCTCATCACGATCCCGCTGTTCACGCTCGCTGGGTTTCTGATGGCGGAGTCCCGAGCGGCCGACAGGCTCGTACGGGTCAGTCGCGCGCTATTGGGATGGCTGCCCGGTGGCCTGGGCATCGTTGTGATCGCCTCGTGTGCGTTCTTCACGACGTTCACGGGCGCTTCGGGGGTCACCATCATCGCGCTAGGCGGGCTGCTGTACCCCGTGCTGCTTCGCGAGCGTTACCCCGAGAAGTTCTCGCTTGGCCTCATCACGTCGTCGGGCTCGATCGGGCTGCTGTTTCCGCCGTCGTTGCCGATCATCCTGTACGGCATCGTCTCCAAGACGAGCATCGATGAGCTGTTCATCGCGGGCATCGTCCCAGGGATGATCTTCCTGGCGGTGCTGGCAGCCTACTCGCTGTACGTCGGCCGCAAGAACAAGGTGAACCGCACCCCGTTTGAGCTCGGAGAGGCGCTGTCTTCGATCTGGATGGCCAAGTGGGAGCTGATGGTGCCCGTTGTGGTCCTCGTCTCGATCTATGGCATCCCGGGCCTCACCGAAGGCCTGGTCACCATCGCGGAGGCGTCGGCCATCTGCGCCATCTACCTCCTGGTCGTCCAGGTGTTCATCTCCAAGGACATCAAGCTGTGGGCCAGCGACCCGCACACCCCCGATCTCTTCAAGGTGATCCGGGAGTCCATCGTGATGGTTGGTGCCATCCTCATCATCCTGGGCGTCGCCCTCGGGCTCACCAACTACATGGTGAACGAGGAGATCCCGATGAAGATCCTGGCGCTGATCCAGGACCGCATCACAAGCAAGTTCACGTTCCTCATCGCGCTGACCATCTTCCTGCTGATCGTCGGATGCCTGATGGACATCTTCTCGGCGATCATCGTCGTGGTCCCGATGATCATCCCGATCGCCGCGGTCTACGGCGTGCACCCCGTGCACTTGGGCATCATCTTCCTGGCGAACCTCGAGATCGGCTACATCACGCCGCCGGTCGGGATGAACCTGTTCATCTCATCGCTGGCATTCAACAAGCCCGTTGTGCAGCTGTACAAGATGGCGCTGCCGTTCTTGTTGCTGATGCTCACCGCCTTGTTGATCGTCACGTTCAACGAGGGACTGTCGCTTTGGCTCGTTGAGCGCTGGGCCGACTGAGCCGGGGTCGGGCTCCGCCTCAACGGAGCCCTGGTCACCCCTGGCCGCGGCGCACCCACCCGCAGGGCAGGGCAGGGCAGTTGCGCCGTCGCCCTGAACGGCCAGGCTACCCGCCCAGCTGCACGCAGGCGATGCCCGCTTGCTCGTTGCTCGGCATGGCGCCCGAAGACGCAAGGCCCTCGTACACGACGACGTAGGTGCCGCTGGTGAGCTTCTTGAGGAACTCGCCAGCGTCCGT
>Ga0316189_10006752_pt1 | contig 10919 bp, 10 predicted proteins | sample LowCovwburrow_MG_FD_204930 | JGI IMG/M metagenome (GOLD analysis project Ga0316189, IMG submission 204930) | Coastal sediment microbial communities from Maine, United States - Lowes Cove worm burrow | ecosystem: Environmental > Aquatic > Marine > Coastal > Sediment | place: USA: Maine... | reverse complement strand
TTCACAAAAGTGGATTTACCGGAGCCGGAAAACCCTACCAGTCCAACCTGCTGTTTCGATTCGATAACGACATCCAGATCCTCGAAGACCTGCAGCCCCTCTTTATAAATAAACTTGACGTGGTTAAAAGCGATTTCACCTCGCTCGACTTGCAACACAGTCGCCTGGGGCTTATCAACAATTTCGTGCGGCTGCACGAAGACGGCAACACCATCACTGATGTTACCGAGGTACTCGAAAAACTCGAGAAAGCTGCGGCTCAAGCCCCGCGCCGCTTCGATCAGCATGATCGCCAAACCCGCGACCATGGAAAACTCGCCCACCGTCATGTCGCCGTCGGACCATATCTTCAGGGCATAGCCTACCATCCCGACCATCAGCACCATTGCCGCCGAGAACTGGAACCAGCGCAATTTTTCCATATACCAATAGGTACGCAGTGCGTGGTTAACTTCATGGTTCAGGTAGTCAGTCAGGTAATCTTCCTCATACTGACGGCGCGCAAACATCTTGGCATTCATCACGTTAGTAACCGAATCGACCACCTTGCCGGTCACCAGCGAACGCGCCTCGGCAAAGTCCTGGGCATAGATACGACAGCGTTTGGCCAGCAGATAAGACACGTAGATATAAATCCCCAGCCACAGGCAGAGCACCAGGGCCAGGTCGCCGCTGGCACCAAAAAGCACGACCAGCGCCACCAGCGATTTGATGATCAACGGATAAAAATCGAAGGTGAGCGTCCACAGTGCATGCATGCAGCTCATGGAGACCTCCGCGATGCGACTCGCCAGTGAACCGGCAAAATGCGAAACGAAATAGCGATGCGAATGATGTTGCAGGTAGCTGAACAGCGACTTGCGTATCTCCGCGCGCAAAAACGGCCCGGTCATAACCAGTGCTGCCCCGCTTGCGCGGCTGAACAACACGATGCCCAGGTTCAGCGCGGCAAACAGGATCATGGCATCCTGGCTGGCGACAAAGATGTCCAGGCCCGTTTCATTGGCCAGCGTTACCGCATCGATGATTTCCTTGACGGCATAGGGCAGCAAAATAGTGCAGGTCGCCTGCAGTGCTTCGAATATGAAAATCACCAATAGCGTCTTGCGCGCCTTGAGATAAAAATACAGCGCAAAGCGCCAGGGTGAGCGCGACAGCGGTGGTGCGTCTTCAGCAGTAATAAAGGTCGAATCCATGCGCCAAGTGTAACGGCATCGAGGCCGGCAGGTGCAGTTAAATCAGAACTGGAAAACGGTTCACCATGACTCTCTATTTCTGTCACAATCGCGCCCATGACATCACAAGACGACAATCTGCTGCGCTCGCTGGGTTTCCTGCGCGTTGCGTTAATCACCCTGGCGCTGCTCAACTGCGTGCTGCCGCTGATCGCTATGCTGTTCCCGTTCGTGCTGGAAGGCGACAAACACAGCTTCTGGTCGGTGCTGATCAACATTGTCGCGCCGGTAAACGCGCCACTGCTGATGGTCGTCACCCTCTTCGACTACATCATGTCGAGAGTACGCGCAGCCGATAGCGAGGGTTCCGAGCGCCTGCGCTATACCACTATCGGACGTATCGAGCTTGCGGTGCTCGGCATTAACCTGTTGGTGTGGATTCCTTATTTTTCTCTGAAACTGTCATAGACCGCGCGTTTAGACGTTCGCGGCAACAGCCCGGAAGTTAAAAAGGCAATGCCGCTCGTGACCCATAATTCCCAGGATCACGGGATCAGATCAGCTCGCGAATTCGCTGCGCGGCATCCAGCCCGCTAAGGAAGGCTGATTCAACGCGCCCTCGAATACACCAGTCACCCATTGCGACTAGCTGCTGCTGCACATCTATGAGCGAGTGCACTCCCTCGTGCTGGCCGGGATTGGCGTAACGCCAGCGATGCAGCGCAACATGTTCGGCTCCACCGACATCCTGCCCAATAACCCGACCGGTTTCAGCGACGAGCTGAGCGGTGACAAAGTCATTTGCCAGCTCCATATTAGCCTCGGCCCACTGGTTGCTTGCCTGCACCAGTAAACTGGTACCGCCGTCGCGTCCAGGCTTGCTGTTGTCGACGCTGATCCAGCTGATCGCGGCATCCTTGACGAGGGCTGCGTCCCACTCGAGCGGCAGCGGCTGTGTAAACCCGAGCATCAAGGAATAACATCCCGGCATGCTGCAACCCTTCACCGCATCGAGGTGGCTGAACTCCCCTGGCATCAGCGCGCTCACCTGCCGGGCCGGAATGCTGCTCACAACCCAGTCGAAACGACCGAGGTCGCGCCCTTCGCTATCGAGCAATCGCCGGTCACCGGGGCCACCACAAATCTGTTCGACTCGAGTGCCCAGGCTGATATCGAGCTCTTCGCCTAGTGCCCGCCCCAAAGCATTCATGCCAGGCACGCCCACGTAATGAGGATGTTCGCCAGACCAGCTGCGCCGACTGCTTATTCTGTCGCCCGAAATTTCAACAAAACGCGCATCCCAACGCGCAACGACACCCGCGGCAAGAAAGGGCTGCAGAAAAGACTGGAAGGATTTTGACCTGGCGGTAAAAAACTGCGCACCGTGGTCGAACTGGAACGCTTCATGGCGCCGGGTCGACATGCGCCCACCGCATCCGCGCGATTTTTCGAACAGCCTGACCTCGGCGACATCGCCAAGCGATTTGGCGAAGACCAATCCGGACAGGCCCGCCCCGATAACCGCAATGCGCGTCACGAGATCGCTTCGAATGATATTACTCTCATTGGGAATCTGTCCTCGAACCACTACTCGGCGACATGGCTACCTTACGCGCTTTGTTCCAGTAGCGAAAAAAACGTTTGAGATCCACTTCCTGCGGCAGTGGGGCAAATGCCACGTCCTCGACCATCTCAACCTCGAAACCTCGGCGTAACCGCTCCAGGGTCTGCTGCAACCGCGGATTGGGTGTCGCCGGCGCCAGGATGCGGCCACCCGCCTCCCCGGCAAGGCGAGTCAGGCATTCGAACTGATCACCCCGCAGGATCGTTAGCGGCAACTCGACAAGCGTTTCGTAGATGAAAACCAGACGCTTGAATCCGTAATCCATCTGCTGCAGGTAGGCATCATCCCAGATAAATACGGCCGAATTATTAACCCCGGCCGCGGCGAAAACCGGATGATCGGCGCGCAACCCATCTTCGTGCAGCCAGATCAGGTCGCTCATTGACGCGCAGTCCCGCGGGGGAACAGACGCTCCGAAAGCATCTCATAGCTGGCATCGAGCACGGCGTTATCACGGGCAGTCGTATTGATTCCCGCATCGGCATACTTACGCAGATTTTCCAGGTTGAAGATATAGGGCTTGTTGCCGAAGGTGCTGGCAACCCACTGCCAGGAAAGATTGTTGCTTGCGGGATCGCCATCGATCAGGTGATGCAGGAACCAGCGCGCACCCGCCTGCCAGCTGACTCTACGCCAGTGCACGACATAGGCCGCAACATACATTCGAGCATGGTTGTGCAGGTATCCGGTCTGTTGCAGCACGGCAATAAACTGATCAATACAGGCGACCCCGGTCTCTCCCGCAGCGATATCTTGCGGTAACTCCACCGCATACTCCTCGGCGCTATAACCGGTCTTGTAAGGCTCGACATCGCTCCAGATCCGTTCGGGATAACGCCGATAGACGCGTTGCCAGTAATCACGCCAGGCCAGTTGCTGGATAAACTTCTCCACCTGCGCGGGCCGCTCGCAACGCCGCAGCGCCAGATTACGCAACTGGTCAAGCGTCACGATGGCGTGACGGACAAACGGCGACAGACCGGTTACCGCACCACCCAGAAAGTTCCGCGTGCGGCCATATGCGAGCGGATCGATCGAGTCCAGCCTATGCATGGCAGCCGCCGCACCACCGACGACAGGGCTCACTTGACGGTCGTCCAGCCAGGGGCTCAGTTCGGCAACGTAATCGATGAGCGCGTCACGAGTCGCAAAATCGCAGAGCAGATTATTCATCCTGCATCATCTCGTAGCGCCGCATCGGCATGGAATCGATAAGTGCAAACAGGTCTTCGGCGCTAACGGCGCCGTCGCGATCGAGTTTTACCGTACCGTCCTTACCGACCAGGATTACCCTGAACTCGTCACTGTTCACTGCGAAGCGCTGGTAAAAGCTTGCGCCCGACTGTGCATGGATTTGCTCATCGATCGCGACACGGTCGTCCGCAAAAGCGCGGATCACGGTCATATCGCGCTCGTTTAAGTCTTCATTGATCGCCTGCAGGATGGCCTGCTGACGCTGATACCCGGCATTCTGTTCATCCGGCACGAACACCAGCAGCACGCGTTTTTCCCAGGTCAGATCAGGCATCAAGCGCGCGGCGTCGAGGGCGTGCCCGCTACTCGCGGCCAACAGCAACAACACCGGTAACGCTCTCTTTCCCATTTACCCAAACTCCGCAACAACTCTTGAATTACCCATACTTATACGATGCTTCAATACAAAACGGTTCAACCGACAAGAGACGAAAGTCGAATAAAACCTGGGACCGGCGCAGGCCGTTAGCAATGGCCTGCAAGTCGACAATACCGTGGGAGTGGTTTCTCGGCGAGGTGGCGGTTTATACTGCGCACTGCCCTGCCACCGCCAAACAATCAATTAACCACAGATCAAAACGATGCCAAACTACGATTTCAGCCAGCCGCTGTCGCGGAAAAAGTCATGGAAATGGAAATATGAAAGTGTTGTAGATGGTCACAGTGTTATACCGATGTCGGTAGCGGATACCGATTTTATCTCGCCACGGGAAGTCACCAGTGCACTTCGAGAAATAATCGACAGTGGGGAGCTCGGATACCCCTCCTATCCTGACGATCATCGTGAAGTATTCGCTGCCTGGCAAAACAAACAGCACCAATGGAAACTTGATCCAGACAATGTCACCATCGCCAATGGGTTGCTAAGCTCGCTGGTGTTGATGCTTGAAGCTATCTCGGCTCCGGGTGAAGGCGTTATCATTTTCACTCCCGTTTATCATAATTTTTTTGATGTTATAACGGGTGTCGACAGGATGCCGCTCTGCTGTGACCTGATCTGCGACGAAGACAGTTACTGGAACGTTGATTTTTCGGCTTACCAGAGCCTTTGTGAAAGGATCGATACCAAAGCAGTCATCATCTGTAATCCACACAACCCGGTAGGTCGGGCCTGGCGAGCCGAGGAAATTCGCGACCTGGTCCGCATCGCCCAGGATAATAATGTGATCGTATTCAGCGATGAAATACATGCCGATTTTGTTTTCGATCAGCCATTTAATCCAACCATCAAGGTAGCCGAAAGTTCGCAGGGAATAATGACCCTGACCTCGGGCGGGAAGATTTTCAACATCGGCGGGCTATTCGCATCCTACGCGGTGAGCGAAGACGAGAATCTTAACCAGGCTTTACAAAAAGCGCTCGATAAACTTCATTGGGATCAGGATACATTTAGCGCCTGGGGGTCGTACACCGCCTACAAATATGGCTTTCAATATCGCGACGAAGTGGTGAGTTACATTCGAAAAATGCAGGCCAAACTGGTCGATGCTTTAAACGACATGCCGTTTCCGGTTAAAGCCAGTTTACCCGAGGCCACTTACCTGCTGTGGGCAGATTTTCGCGGCACCGGCCGGACCCAGGATGACATTCAACGCTTTCTGGTCGAGAAAGCAGGCCTCGGGTTTAATCGAGGGGATTCTTTCGGTGCCAGTGGCAGTGGTTTCGTGCGCATAAACTGCGCTGTCCCCGAGTGCAGGATTGACGAAGCAATCCAGCGCCTAAGAAATGCAATTTAATGTAAATTCACCAGCTTCAGGTGATAGTTTTTTGAAATTCAAATATAAAAGTATTTGGAGGGACAGACACTTTCCAATTGACATCGAGCAGCGCCTGGGCGTAGGCTAGCGGGAACTCAGATAAACGGATTTAGCTGATGACTCGACCCAGGAAGGCGTTGATTTCCCTCGCAGATACTCCCTATTACCACATCACCTCACGCTGCGTACGCCGCGCTTTTTTGTGTGGTGTCGATCACTACTCAGGAAAGAATTACGAACATCGACGGCAATGGGTCGTCGACAGAATTCGACTGCTTTCCTCGCTCTTTGCCATCGACGTCTGCGCCTATACGGTGATGAACAATCACTACCACCTCGTGCTTAAGCTGTGTCCAGAGCAACTCGATGAGCTGGACGATGATGAAGTCATCGAACGCTGGTGCGCCTTGTTCAAGGGCCCACTCTTGATCCAGCGTTATCGTAACGGTGACGATCTCAGGCCATTTGAGCGCATCACCGTTTCAGACATCGTAACTGTCTGGCGCAAAAAGCTCGCCAGCATCAGCTGGTTCATGCGCTGCCTGAACCAGCCCATTGCCCGCCAGGCCAATCTCGAAGACGAATGTACGGGGAAGTTCTGGGAATCCCGATTCAATTCCCAGGCGCTCAAATCCGAAGAAGCATTGCTTTCCTGCATGGCCTATGTCGACCTCAATCCAGTGCGGGCCGGGATCGCGGATCGACCTGAAAACTCCGCCCACACCAGCATTCGAGAACGCCTGCAGTCCGAATTCCATTTGCAGCAGGCCATTGACGACCAGACACAGTGCGGCGATTTGCTCGACTTCAGGACAACATTAAAGCCGCTACTTCCCTTCGAGCACCGACTGGTAAACGAAACCCAAACCGGCATTCTTTTTAACTTCAAGGAATATTTGGCATTGATCGACTGGACAGGCCGGATCATTCGCGATGATAAGCGCGGCCACATCGACAGCAACACACCATCCATTCTCACCCGGCTGCAGATCACAGCGGAGCAATGGTGCATCAATTCCACGCAATTCGAAGCCATACATCTGGGACGATTCAATCGACAAGTCTCTCAGTTCAATACGGGGTAATTGCCTCATTTGATTCCCCATAATTAGCCGCCTATGCGCTGGCTACGGGCTGGTATTGTTTGAGCTCAAAGAGATTCGACAAAATCACCCTGTAAACCGCTTCTCATCTTTCTGATCCGAACTTTCTGGATAACCCTCGTCTATTTCTATACCAATTTGGGTCTCGGGCGGGTACGGGTATGAGTGTCTGTTCCTGTGGGCACCCCTGTGGGCACCTGAGGTGTCTGTCCCTGTGGGCACCTGTGGGAACCCCACAAGCGTCGGGTTTACTTAACGCCATTCGCGTCGCCCTTGCAGAGCCGTCGTAGGAACCCTGTGCTGAGGAGCTTTAAGTGCGTGTCCCTGCCCGAGCCGTTAAGTGCGTGTCCCTGCCCGAGCCGCCGCCGAGTCAGAAAGTTAATTCTCGTAGGCGTTTAAGGTTAGCCTGTTGCTCCCCTAACCAGTCCTTGCTGCTGGTATTGGCGGCCGGACGGATAACGACCGATGCCAGCCCCATAGCTGCCATACGCTCGGCTATCGCGGCCGAAGGCTCATCTTCCCAGATGAACAAGCTGTCTGATTTTCCTGCTACCCGATTTTGCAGATAACGCCATTGCTTTTCCGACGGCATTTCCCCGGGCTCCCAATGCAGCGACTCACCGGCCAGTTGATAGCGGCGCTCGAAGTACTGGTAGACCGGGTGTGAATAGATCAGGTTTTTCCCGGCCAGATCGACCGCCAGTTGTTGATAGCCTATATCGAGCTCAGTGAGCGTTTCGAGCAGACGTGTTTCACGCAACACGATCGCCTGTTGCTGCGCGGGCCAACGCTTGATGAGGGCGCGAGCAATGGCGCTTGCCTGTTGCCTCGCCAGCGTCATATCCATCCAGGTCGTAAAGGCGTAACCACTGTGTGAATGCTCGGCCCCGGGTCCATGGCTGTGCGTCGTTTGCCCATCCAGAGAAATCCACTGGTCTTTGGCGTCGAGGCTACTATTAACAAGCTTGTGGGGAGATAGCGATACCTTGTCGAGCCAGGTGGAATAGCCGGCACCGTTCAGGATAATCAACTCAGCCTGTTGCATCCGCAGGACGTCTTCCAGTTGCGGGTTCCACTGCGCCGGATCGGTTCCGGCAGGCACCGGTAATATCACGGTGGCGAGGTCACCCGCCAGTTGTTGGGTGAAATAATACAGCGGGTAGTTAACGGTGATAATGCTCGCCGGAGCAGTGTCGACAGTTTTGACATCCGTTCCTTTTTCATCGCAGGAAGTTACTGAAATAACAGCGATCAACAGGAAAAGGAGGCGTAACTTCCGCAGCATCATCATAGCATTTAACTCAGTAGCAGCTGTTGCAGCAACTGCATGCCATATTGATGGGTCAGCAGGATCAGCATGGCTGACAGGGCTCCGCTCACCAGGATCACGGTGACGACTTCGGTCGCCATCAGCAAAATAATCTGTTCCCGGCTGGCGCCGATACGCGCCAACGTAAAACGTTCGCCCCGGCGCAGGCGCAGCGACAGGAAAAAAACCAGCAGCGCAACGATCGCGGTCGCGACCGCCACTACCGCGATGCCAGCAACAATGTAGTCACGCACGGTAAACACGGTATCGAGCAATTCACTGATGACTTTCTGGCTGCGTACGATTTGCACATCGTCGCGTTCCTGCTGGTAGCGTCCAATCAACAGGGCTGTGGCCTTGTCGTCAGCGGTTAGCGGAATAATCGCCGAAATGGGTCGCAGGCTGTTCTCGCCGTGGAAATGAAAACTGTCGATATTGTCGGCAGTGATTTCGTTGTACTGTTTCACCGAGGCATTGGCGACAAGATTATTACCATCCTTTTTCAGTATCTGGCCGAGGGCTATTTTGTTCGCCAGGTCCTGGTGGCCATGCCCCAGCCCCTGGATAACCCAACTGGTTTTGATGTCGACGAAAATCGCGTTGTCGTCGGGGCTGAATGCAGGTTCCAGGATGCCCACCACCGGCATTTTCAGCGGATACACACCGGCGATGTCGAAAACGCTTTCGGGTGAAGAGATGACCGCATCGCCGACGCTAAGCTGCAACTCATCGGCGACCTTTGAACCGATCACGGCTTCGCCAAGCAAGGCGAACGGTCTCCCGGTACTGATACGGAGTTTGCGATAGTCCAGGTAATCCGGGGTGGTGCCTACGATCGGATGCTGCTGCGAATGAAAACGATAATAGAGAGGAATTCCAGTCGCCAGACCGGTGGCCGCCACTTTTTCAAGCTCAGCGTAATTCAGCGTTTCCGGTGTTCGAGTGCTGAAGTAGAGGCTGCCCAGCGACAGTTCCAGCGGGCTGCCCCTGGCGCCAATGACAATGGGTGTGGAATCCGCACGTGCCAACAGCTGACTTGCCGTCTGGTCGACAATAATTTGCACGGCAATGGGTAACCAGCCAACCAGGGTGATGGCAAATACCAGCACTGCCAGTTTCAGCTTGTGATGGCGAATATACTGGACGCTTAAATAGAGCAGGTCACCCATCGCGTGGGCTCTGTTTATGAACCAGCGAGGCAATATCGATGACGCGGTCAAATTCAGCCAGCAAGGAATGGTCATGGGTAACCGTAAGCAGAATTCTCCGATGCCGTTTGCAATTAGCGATCAGTTTTCTGAGCACGGTGATTTTGTTGTCAGGGTCCAGGTTGCCGGTGGGTTCGTCCGCCAGCACCAGGCCGGGGTTGAGTAGCAGGGCGCGGCAGACGGCCACCCGCTGGCGCTCGCCCTGCGATAACGCCATGCTGTTACGGCGCCATTTGTCCCCCAGGCCCAGATCTTCGGCAATCTGCCGCGCCTGTTGTTCAAGATTTGCATCGCTTCGCCGCGAATCGCATAAACGGCCCTGCAGCAGGATGTTATCCCTGACATCGAGGTAATCGAGTAACTCGAATGACTGGAAAATCATCCCCATATTAAGCAAACGGTGCCGCCGTCTCTGGCGTTCATTCAGCGCAGAAAGCTTATCGCCGTTCAGCTGTATGCTGCCCGTGATCGGCGTCAGGATGCCGGCCAGCAGGTTGAGCAAGGTGGTTTTACCCGAGCCGCTGGGGCCAAGCAGTGCCATGGTTTCGCCGGCTTCCAGGGTCAGTTCGGGAACCGACAGTGCGAAGCCCTGGTCGGGGTAGGCAAAGCGCAGATCGTGTATCTGGAGCATGTTTACAGGCGCTCTTCCTGGAGTACCACCATTTCACGTAATTTCCATTGCTGCTGCTCGGCGACAATGGTCAGCACTGCCTGGTAGCGATTGCTGCGCTGATGAACATGTCCCCAGTGTCCTACGGAGCCGTTAACCGTCCAGTTGACCTCGGCGTTGAAACCATTGTCGTCCGCCGTGGGCTTTAACTCAAGATTGTCCAGCAGCACGCTTTTCACTTTGGCCTGTGCGCCGCCCTGGTTCGCCAGCACCAGGCTGCGTTTGGTTTCCAGGTAAATGTTGGTGAGCAGCTCGCCAGTGACCGAGCGTTCCAGCACATCGTAGATATCGCTTTCATCGCGATAGTCGAAAGAACGGTAAATATTGTGCAGCAGTTTACCGACGATGACTTCTGCACGTTCTGGCTGAATACGATTGGACTCGCGCAGCAAAAATGCAGCCAGGCAAGCTGCAACAAATAGAATAGCGACGCTTGCGGGCAGGGTTCGTGGCTTTTGCTTTTTAATCGTCAGGTACACCCACCCCAACGATGGCAATAGCAGAATTACCGTTACCGGAAAGCCTTTTGCCAGCGTTAGCTTCCAGCCGTCAACGGGGGGTTCGATTACCTCCAGGGTCGGAACAATCGGATTTGTCAAAAAGTTAGTCCACTCCAATTGAGTCCAGTCGGGTTCCAGAAAGGATGGCAGGGGGCCGGCCTGATCCACGGCAGAGACAGGCACTCTTGTTATGCGCTCATCCCACAGATCCCAGTCCATGGTGACCTTTTGTGGCAGGCCTTTTTGCGGGTAGACAAAAATAGCACCGAGTATGGCGGCATCGATCCCGAGTGGCACTGGCGGGTCAACAACCCGTGAG
>Ga0316189_10006751_pt1 | contig 10920 bp, 11 predicted proteins | sample LowCovwburrow_MG_FD_204930 | JGI IMG/M metagenome (GOLD analysis project Ga0316189, IMG submission 204930) | Coastal sediment microbial communities from Maine, United States - Lowes Cove worm burrow | ecosystem: Environmental > Aquatic > Marine > Coastal > Sediment | place: USA: Maine... | reverse complement strand
TGTTTGCTTACTGGTCAAGAATTGGGCGGGCGTTGAAAGCTTCGGATTGAGCCGTGTACACATAAGTCAGTTGAGCGAGATTAGTTATTTGACCATACGGGAAACCCTGGATACTGACAAGGTCAGTCCTAGTGAGTTACCGCGCCAACTCTCGACCCTACCAGGTCCAAGTATCAGTTTCAATCCTGTCGAGGAAAGCGTTCGATGAGCATCCAAGTTTTTTTGGCGTCTCCCGGTGTGCACTCGCAGATCAGCCGAATTATCAAAATTACAGCCGTTGTCTACGTGGCTGAGCGTACAGGTTGGCCGAACTCCACCTGACGGAGGGAGCTGCATTTTTTCCGCTTGGCAGGAAAGTAGCTGTAGCCTTCCTTATTCTCCAGATAGTCCAACAAATCGACCAGATGGTTCTGGGCTTCCGCCAGGCGCTCCCAACCGTCTATATCTTCGGCACACTTTGCCGCGCGTAGCGTTTCGAGAGTCTGTGTGACGGCCGAACTCTCCGGCACGCGATAAGGTGATTGAAGGACGTCCCTGAATTCGTAGTAAGATATTGTGTCCATTTCGTGGCCGTACTCCCCTTCCATGCTGTGCATGACCATCTTGCCAAGTGCTTTCTGTTCGGCGGAAAAAAAATTGAAAGGTCCTACCGAGCGGTCATCATTTGAGGTAGCAAACGCCCTGCGTATCGCCGCTGAGTACTTTATCATCACGGCATCCTGAGTATATGGACCGTAGCGGGCGACGGCGGCCAGCCAGCCGAAAAACCGGACTACAAGATAAAGTGTCTCTTCGGCGTATGCCCCGTCCGGATAACGCTCCCGAAGCTTGGTCAGGCCTTCGAGCTCGATAATCTTGTATATCCTGCTCTGCAGATCCTCGCATGCTGAAAGAAAGGGATTAACGTAGAGCGCTGTAATCCTGGCACGCTCCTTTTCCCGTTCAAGCGATTGTTCATGCGCCCATGTCCATACTGCCCAAGCGGCTGTTGCCACGGGGACCAACCAAGCAGTAGGAAACCTCCAAGTAGTAGATGGTCCCATCATAACAAAACTCTCCAGCATTAAACTCGTGATTAAATTGGTGGAATCAGAATTACAGCAACTTTAGCATTGGAGAACGTCTTCTGCGAGAAATGCGGACATCCTGATAATTCCCTCTCTGAGTGATATGTGCCGTTACCACGCCGTTTGCATGCGTTAACAACCTTGCCGTAATCACTTGCGAACAATAATTCTCACCGGTTACCGACCTCTTTAGTTCAAAGGTAACATGACTATTGATCAAACTTTTTCAATCTGAATTATTAAACTTCAGAGCGTAAGTCCCTCCTTCTATTTCTATTTCCAATTCCATGGGAATATTCAGTTTCAAGAGCGATTTAAAAGTCTCTACTGGACGCTTTTTCATTAAATGTTCTAATTCCCCTATATGCTCCAAAGCATTTTTTAAGCTAAGCTGCTCCTCTTTTGTCAGTATTTCTTTTCTAGTCATAACCCGATCCTTTTGTTTCTGTTGGCGTATAGAAGTATATATCGTCTTTTCGTCCGGCGGCAGTTCCTCCTCGCGTCCATTGGCGCCGAGTGTCGGCCGTCGCCCAGGCTCCCGAATTGCCTTTGAGCGGCATCCCGGTGCGCGAATCGGCCCAACCGCCCGTCCCACTGCCCCACTGCCCCACTCTTCCCCGCTGTGCCGACTGTAAGGCCGGGCACCGCCCCAGGCGAGCTTGTTCGACTGAGCCAAGCTACCTAGTGCACCCAGCCACCGATCCTGTAACATTCAGGGGCACGCTCCTTTCGGGCGAGTCATGAAGCGGTCATCCGCGGCGTTATGCCTCTTGGAAAGGGCTGGGCCATCCCCTGCGAGGCAAGCCTTGCGGCTAACCGCTTCCTGGCTCGCTGAACTTTACAGGATTGGCGGTGGGGTACACTAGTTAACCACACTCAAGGCTGCGATGCCGATGAGGTTCACTCGTTCCACCTGCTCTGTTAAGATTTGAACGTTGGCGCCGTTGTTCTTGGGGTTTCATTACCGGGACAGTGGCTGTCTTTCGGGTATTTCAATACCGCTGCGTGTGCGGGATGCCGATGTTACCGGACCCGCAACCGCGTCGGTCGACGAGAACAAAAAGGGAACTTCACCCATGCAACTGACTCTCAAAGAATTCCGACACCTGGCCCAAGGCACGCAGTCGATCGTCACTTCGGCTGCCATCATCGCCGTCGTCGCGTTGGCCTGGCATGCGTTTAAGACCTACCACGACACGCCGAAGGTGCTGGCCGAGACCTTGGCAGAGGACTGACGGCGTCCGATAGGTTTGGGGTCACAGTACGACGGCTTCGTGTCGATTCTAGACGCCATCACTAGTCTGCTGAGCCACATTCATGAGTGATTCTCGATGGAGAACACCCTTAGAGTTTTCGCACACCCTCGGCCAGAAGCCGCCCTGGCTAGCTTGAGTAGCTGAGCATGATTTTCGGGCACCTTTATGCCCGCAGCTATTGTAGGTCGTCAAACAGTTTGTAACTTATTCAGTTTTTCTCGGCCACGCTTTACTTTCTCTAAGATGTCGCTTGCAGACTTGGTCCAAATGTAAGGCGCTGGTGCTTTATTATGGGCCTCAATGAACAACATAACCGACTGCTTAAGTTCCTCCACCCGGCTAAACACGCCCCGTTTTAATTGCGTCTCTGACAGCTCAAGAAAGAATCGCTCAACCATGTTTAACCACGATGCGCTGGTCGGAGTAAAGTGCACATGGAATCGCTTGTGGTATTTGAGCCAGCTTCTTACCTTCGGATGCTTATGCGTAGCGTTGTTATCGCAGATAATGTGAATCTCTTTATCCTTGGGCATCGCCTTGTTGATTTATTGGAGAAACAACAGCCATTCTTTATGGCGATGCCGCTGGGCGCAGGTTCCCAGTACTTCTCCTGTCGAAGTGTTTAGTGCAGCAAAACGGTGCTCATAAGTTAAAAAATATGTGCCCAATATATGCTTATAAGCCCACCAACGGATCAACCTGGATCGTATCGACACTGATCTGCAAGGGCGTGAAATCGTGAAAGGTCGAACCAGTTTTGCCTTCTCCGATGTCCGAAGGCTGATTGCCAATGCCACGTTGACCAAGGATTTTTTCAGGCTTTGGCCAAACCAACGCTATCCCCGGCAAAATTCTACTGTCTCGCTTCTGTTGCGCATGGTGAGTTGAACTCTGGCAATCTTGATGATCAAGATTTCAGTGAAACTTCAGTGTTATTATTGAACGGCAAGAATCGTTTGCTACACGACAAAAGGGGGATGTAGAGCCATGAGCAAAGAAATCGCGGCCACTCCGAAACTATGGGGTTTGGCAACAGAAAAATATTTCTACTTCTTTATGGGCCTGCGCAAGGGTGAAATACGCAAGCAGGTCGCCATGATGAAGTCACGCTATCCAGATGATACCCCACACCAACTGGCCAGGCGCTTCGTTTCCTCTCAGGCCCCTCTGTCCCTGTTGAGCGGCGCACTGTTCCATGCACCGATGTTTGTTCCGGCCATCGGTCCCGCCATCAAGCTCCTGGGAATAGCGGTTGGTTCATCACTGATGGTGCGCCTCAACATGACCCTGGTTCTGCAGATCTCGCTGCTATTTGGACACGACATCGATTCCAGGGCGCGCCTAAAAGAATTATTCACCATCATCGCCGCTACTGGGCTGGCCACTTCCACTTCGAATCTACCTCAGTTGGCCGGCTACTCGCCATATCACAAGGGCATCATTGGTGGTGCGGCGGTGATGACCGCCAGCCAGCTTATCGGAGAAGCTGCCATCCAATACTATGGAAAAGGCGCAACCGTAGAGGATGAAGAATCAACGGCTGCCGCATAAACGGAACTGTCCCTGGCGAATTCATACTCAAGCCGCTATTGGGAGCTGATGAAGCCCTCGATAATGACTCTGACAGTGGATTTATTCAGTTTGATCGGAGATCTCGGACGGTCTCCAGCGACTTCAGCAGGAGCGTTACCTCCAAGGGAGTTTTGCGAGCGTTTGGGGTCAGAGTAAAAACTCCTGTTGCCGGTCATCACCATCCGGCTGGGCCTTTGGCTTCGGTCCACACTTGAGCGGTCTCATCTTTCGGCCGCTTAATTGTTAAATCTCGTCGCGAAATCGATTGTTCCCCAAAGCCAATCTTTTGTTCACTGCATCCCGTACCTTTTTCAGATCATCCGGATCAATATGCCCTGCGAACAAGTTTCGATACGCCGCCGATCGCTCCTGATGCGTCTGCCCAAGTTGCAGCCAAGTTTCATGCGGCGTCCACAGGTGCGACTCTCTCGCCAACGCGTTCGAGTGATGAATTAAAGGGGTCGGTGACAAACGAGAACCGTTAACATTAGCGTTTGCACCGACCTCTTTGATCATAGTCGGATAGCCTCTCGGCTGACGGTAACACCGCGTTCTGCTAACAGGTCTTCCTTATCGCTAGAGCCAGATTGCGTAGGAAATGATGTTTGGCGGGAATCTGTGGCGTTTATAGTTGCTCATCCGTCGATTCTAACAACTTGGACGGGTTAACTTGTACCCAGTGAGAGTCTCCATAGCGGTGTGCGCAAGAGCATCCGCAATAAGGGACACTTTCCCAATGGCGATGCAGCCACTAAACTTATCTGGCTGGCATTACGCAATCTCACGGCAAGGTGGAAGAAACCACCGATGGCCTGGGCAGCGGCAAAAGCTCAATTCGCTATTCAGTTTGGAGAACGATTCAGACTGGATGATTGATTAAATGAAACGGCTCACACACAAAAAATTCTGACACCACCTTTGTGATCCATTCATCATCTGAGTTTACTTTCTTTTTTCGGTGGAACTATGGAAACACTGACTATTATCCAACCTGATGATTGGCACGTTCACTTTCGTGATGGCAACGTGCTTGCAGATATTGTTCCTTTGCACGCAAGGCGCTTTGGTCGTGCGATTGTGATGCCCAATCTAAACCCGCCTGTCGCTACCACGGATGATGCCTTGGCCTACCATGCAAGAATCGAAGAGGTGCTTGAACCTGGCAGCGCTTTTCAGCCACTGATGACGCTCTACCTGACAGACAGGACGACACCCGAAGAGATAGCAAAAGCACATGAGAGCGGAAAAATATTTGCGGTTAAATTCTATCCGGCTGGAGCAACCACAAACTCTGATTCAGGTGTGACGAATATACACAATGTTTACCCTGCCCTTAAAGAGATGGCTCAACTCAATTTGCCGCTGCTTGTCCACGGTGAAGTTACTTCTCAGCAGGTAGATATCTTTGATCGGGAAGCCGCCTTTTTAGAAACAGAATTAAAGCCGATGCTTTATGATATCCCTGACCTGAAAGTGGTTTCAGAGCATATTACTACTGCAAATATGGCTGATTTTGTTGGAGGAGCTGGTGATAATGTTGCAGCAACGATTACACCACAGCACCTGCTCTACAATCGTAATGAGATCTTTAAAGGTGGAATACGACCCCACTACTACTGCTTACCCGTTTTAAAACGAGAAAAACACCGTGAACGCCTTGTTGAAGCGGCGACCTCCGGTTCACACAAGTTCTTTTTGGGTACCGATAGTGCACCGCATGCAACTGAAGCCAAGGAGGGTGGTTGTGGATGTGCCGGAATTTTCTCAGGCCATGCTGCAATAGAGCTTTATGCGTTGGTATTTGAGCAGGTGGATGCTCTGGATAAACTTGAGGGCTTTGCATCATTCCATGGAGCAGACTTCTATAATCTTCCGAGAAATAGCACAACAATTACATTAGTAAAGAAGGATTGGGAGATCCCTCGCACTTATCGCTTCGGAAGGAGTACAGTCACTCCTCTGCTGGCGGGTGAGATGCTCAGTTGGCAACTACAGTAACCGTTAGATCTAGGAAGAGACTATTTCAGTGTAGTAAGTCAAATGTTGGTTCAATAGTGCACTCCGGGATCGTGCTAACTTCTGTCATCGAAAAGTAGCGGCATTCCAATAACCCCTCAGTCTATCTCTCTGAATAACGCAAAGAATTCGATCAAGGGAGCGGTCTTGGCTGAACCTTTTCCTTGGACGGTGAGTCAAGGGGGTATCCTGTTTTTAGTCATTATTAATAATTAGTTATGAAGCATCGAAATGGACTTCTCCACTTATGCCAAGCAGTTAAAATCATAGTGGATGCGATTTCAACTCGCATCGATTTTCGCTTCGCTCAAAAATGAGGCGGAATTGATCACTTGTTCGGTGATATCAAAGGGGCGTAGTGGATTGATCACACTGGATGCAAATGAAAATCGGGATGATTATTTTATCGGGGCTGTGATAATTCAAGCAAGCAAGTCGGCGGTTTCTGACATGGACCCGGCTGCGAATCACACAGAGGTTCTGGCTGATCAGAAGTTTCACCAGCAGATCGTCGAGGTGGAAAAGCTGGTACAGGAGGCGACTACGCCATTGCGTCGCTGGGAGGAGAGTCTGTAACTCCCGGTCTTTTTATTGGTGTTGCCGCTGTTCGCGTTTCTGCATGCAGGCGTCGTAATTGACGCCTCGGCACTGAACAGGCTGCTCGCAGAGCCCGTTACACTCGGGATTACTATCGGACTGCTGTTTGGAAAACCACTCGGCGTCCTTGCCGGAGTCTGGTTAGGAATACGGCTTGGTTTTGCGATACGGCTTGATGATCTCAGCCGACGCAATCTGCTCGGCTTGGGACTTTTGTCCGGGATTGGATTTACCATGTCGACCTTTATCGCCAACCTTGCGTTCAATCCTACAAGCACGACGCTTGAATCTGCAAAATTAGCAATCGTCGTCTCGGCCATTGCTGCCGTCATCGCATATATCGTGCTACGCTTCCGGTCGAAAGAACCCTGCGACTAACGATTGATACTTGGCAGGTGCGACATGGCGGACCTGTTTTTAGTTCCTCTGGTTTTCATAAAGGGCCAAGAATATGCCGGAGTTGAGTGGAGCAAACCCTGCGATGAATACTGATTCATCGCATGACAGGCCGATTCTCGAGTCGGGAAGGAACTGCTGGAAAGTAGAACACGCATCACGTCTGGCCACTCTGGTGGATGCCGCGGACTACTTTTCTGTGTTCGCCGAGACCTGCCGGGCGGCTGAGAGGCAGATTCTGATACTTGGGTGGGATTTCGATCGACATGAGCGGTTGCATCGTATTGAACCGAGCGACAATTTTCCCGATGAACTGGGTGCATTCCTTGTTGCATTGGTCAGGCGCAATCCGAAGCTGAGCGTTTACCTGCTGTCCTGGGACTTCAACATGATCTATGCCGCGGAGCGCGAGCTGCTGCCTGCGCTCAGGCTGCGCATACAGGCGCCGCCCCGTTTTCACTTCCGGCTAGATGACGTGCATCCGAAAGGCGCATCCCATCATCAGAAGGTTGTTGTCGTCGATGATCTGGTCGCCTTTGTCGGTGGCATCGATCTGTCTCGCTGGCGCTGGGATACAACCGAGCACAAACCCTATGATCCCCGTCGTACCGACCCGGTCGGCAAGCCCTATCCGCCGTTTCACGACATGATGATGGTGGTCGAAGGGGAAGCTGCCGCCCGCCTTGGGCAACTGGCACGGGAACGCTGGCGGCGTGCGCGCGGCTGGAAGATCAAGCCGCCGTCCGACGTCGGACACTCACCCTGGCCGGAGAGCGTCTCTAGCTGGCTGGACGATGTGCGGGTTGCCATTGCCAGGACTGAACCTGCACACCGCGGACGCGAAGCGGTCAAGGAGGTGAGCAGGCTTTATCTTGACGCCATAGCGGCGGCACGAGAGACCATTTACATAGAGAATCAGTACTTAACTGCCCGGGTCCTGGCGGACGCGCTCATCATGCGTTTAGCCGAGGAGGATGCTCCGCAGGTTGTTCTGGTACTGCCTGAGAAAACAGGTGGCTGGCTGGAGCAGGTCACAATGGACGTGGTGCGAGGCCGTATCGTGGGACGTCTGCACGAGGCAGACAGGCATGATCGTCTGAGGATCTATTTCCCCTATCAGCCAGGACTTGATGACGATTGCATTAGCGTGCACTCAAAGCTATTGATTATCGATGACCGTCTGTTGCGCATCGGTTCGTCGAATACCAGTAATCGCTCCATGGGGCTGGATACCGAGTGTGATCTGGCAATTGAGTCGAGCGAACCGAATGATAAGGTTGCTCGCTATATCGGGCGTATACGTGCATGTCTGCTGGCAGAGCATCTGGGCTGTGAAGAGGAGGATGTGATTCAGGCCACGCATGCTCAGGGCGGGCTGATAGAGGCGATCGAATGCCTGCAAGGCAACCAGCGCAGCTTGCGGCCCCTGGATTGTGAGGTGGCGGCGGAGGTCGACGAGTTGGTACCGGATACGAGCCTTATTGATCCGTCCGAACCGTTCAGTCCGGATTATTTCGTCGAGGAATATGTGCCGAAGTCACGCAAGCCGCAGGGTCGACGACGCTTGATGTTGTTCATCGCCGTCGTTCTTGTTTTGTTCGGGCTGGCAGCTACCTGGCGTTGGGGTCCACTGCAGTCGTTATTGTCACCAGAACAGATCGGGCAGTATCTGGCATCGATATCCTCAATTGAGGGCCGTGCTGTTGTTGCTATCGGCGGCTTCATAATCGCCAGCTTGTTGATGCTGCCGGTTACACTGCTAGCCATCATCGGTGGATTGGTATTCGGAGGCTGGGAAGCGTTTTTATATGTAATGACAGGTGCAATGGCGGCTTCGGCTATTGGTTTTCTTGGTGGTCGTTTCCTTGGTAAGGGTGTGATCGAGCGCATGCATGGTTCAAGCATTGAGAAGCTAAGCAAGCGTCTGGCACAACGCGGTACGGTGGCGGTTGCAGTGTTGCGTCTGGTCCCGGTGGCGCCTTTTACCGTGTTCAATCTGGTGGCCGGGAGCTCCCATCTCGGCGCCCGCCAGTTTCTTGTCGGCAGCCTGCTGGGCCTGATCCCCGGTCTTGGTGCAATCACACTGTTTTCCAGTTCGCTCTCGGATGCACTTCGGGCGCCTTCATGGATTAGCATGGCTATCGTGATTGTTCTGGGTGCTGTGCTTGTAGGAGCGGCCTGGCTGGTAAAGCGCTGGCTGCGAACGAGTTGAGGCGCTTAAGGTTGAGAGTGGCAACCTACAACACACATGACTGCATAGGAAGAGATGGCAAGTACTCAGCAGAGCGTATAGCTGATGTGATTCTGGAGATGCGGGTTGACGTTGTAGCGCTGCAGGAAATCACCCTTGATCATGCAGGTAGTCTTGCCGCTCTTCTGGAAAAAACCACCGGTATGCTCACTGTAGACGGTACGATTTTCGGTCGTGGCGTGGGCCGCTATGGCAATGTTCTGCTCTCACGATACGATATCCGTGAGCAAATATTACATGATCTGTCTTACCCTGGATGTGAACCGCGAGGTGCGATCGATACGGTTCTATTGATCGACGGTAATCCACTTAGGGTGCTTGCCACTCATTTAGGTTTGACAACCCCCGAACGGAGTGATCAGCTCCGGAGGCTCGCCGATCTGCTTCGCGATGACCTGCATCCTACCGTGTTGCTGGGTGACTTCAATGTCTGGTTCAGCAGACGACCGTTTGTGGAACTTCGTAATCTTGGTTTCCTGTACACCGATATACGCACTTTTCCAACCTGGCTCTTTCCAATGCTGCCCTTGGACCGGATTTTCGTGCGTGCACCGGCGGTGATCAAGAGTTGCTCGCGACACGACTCGCCAAATTCATGGATTGCATCGGATCATTTTCCGGTTGTTGCTGACATGGAAATTGCATAGTGAGCTGCCTGCGCTCCGGGTCTGTACCTTGTGAGTTATGTGTGGGTGTTTTGAAGACAGAATTCATAACGATGTCAATGGAGGAATGTCAACCATCGACTCCTGCCATTTGTCGACTTACTCTGCATCATCTTAAAAGATGAAGCCAACATCAGCATTATTTGATTTGAATAGCATAGAATGAATGGAAAAATAAACGCTAATCAGCAGGATATAACCAGCTCTGGTATCTAACAACTGTCGGCAAAAGTGGCAGCAACAATGTTACGCGGGCATCTAACATGTTGTGTAACGTGTGGAATCAAAGCCGGGGAGCGGTCTTGGCCGAACCTTTTCCTTGCCTTATGAGTCAATGGATTACCCGTGCTTTCAGCAATAATTACAGTCAGTTATAAAGCGTTGGATTGGGTTTTCCACGTAAATCACCACGTTAAAACCATATAGGGTGCGATTGTAAGTCGCATCGATATTCGCATCGGTACTTTCGAAGGAATCTATTGCGGGCTCAATAATATCACCTACATGCAGAAACCTTGATAAGCAATTATTCTAATGCAATCAGACGTGCCGCGACGCAGTTATACGGCCATTTTGGCATATCTATTCAATGACTTATTCATGCAAATTATCCGTGCTCATCGCTTACTGTAAGATCTCTTCTTGTTCTGAGAAATGGCAAGGAAATATCGTGAAGCTATTCGTTAGCTGGTCTGGAGAAACGAGCCATAAAGTTGCTCTCTTACTGAAACAGCGATTACCTACAATTTTGCCAGGAATAGAGCCTTGGGTAAGCTCCGTTGATATTGCAAAAGGAGTGAGGTGGAGTTATGAGATAGCCCAACAACTAGATGACTGTAACTTTGGTATCGTATGTATCGATTCCTCCAATCTCAAAAGCAACTGGCGAAATTTTGAGGCGGGTGCTCTATCCAAATCACTCGATAATGGCCGTGTGGCTCCATTTTTAGTAGGGCAAACACCTTCAGAGGTAGACGGGCCCCTTTCACAACTTCAGATGACAACGGTAAGTGTGAGTGATGTACGACGTCTCATCAAGAGCATAAATCAAGAAATGGGCGACAATAAACTGCACATTGAAACTCTGCGAGACACTTTCT
>Ga0316189_10006750_pt1 | contig 10921 bp, 9 predicted proteins | sample LowCovwburrow_MG_FD_204930 | JGI IMG/M metagenome (GOLD analysis project Ga0316189, IMG submission 204930) | Coastal sediment microbial communities from Maine, United States - Lowes Cove worm burrow | ecosystem: Environmental > Aquatic > Marine > Coastal > Sediment | place: USA: Maine... | reverse complement strand
TCTAACAGCTTCTAAATTAAGCGTTTAGATTTTGGTTTAAATCGAGGCGTTCGCGAGTCAAAAAACGGAGCGTACACTAAGTCCGTAGAGGAAAGGTACGTAAGTATTTTTGACTCGTGAACAACGATGAGTTAGACCAAAAGATGAATGCTTAATCGATGATCTTGGCTACTACGCCTGCACCAACTGTCCTTCCACCTTCACGAATTGCGAAGCGTAAACCGTCTTCCATCGCAATTGGCGCTATCAACTCAACATTCATCTTGATATTGTCGCCCGGCATTACCATTTCAACGCCGTCAGGTAACTCACAAGCACCTGTTACGTCTGTAGTACGGAAGTAAAACTGTGGACGATAGCCTTTAAAGAATGGCGTATGACGACCGCCTTCTTCTTTGCTCAACACATACACTTCAGCTTCAAACTTGGTGTGTGGATTAATTGATCCTGGCTTGGCCAATACTTGACCACGCTCAATATCATCACGCTTGGTACCACGTAGAAGAATGCCGACATTATCACCAGCACGACCTTCGTCTAGTAACTTGCGGAACATCTCTACACCGGTAACCGTTGTTTTTACTGTGTCTTTAATTCCAACAATCTCGATCTCTTCACCAACGGTTACAATACCGCGCTCGATTCGACCAGTGGCTACTGTGCCACGACCTGAAATCGAGAACACGTCTTCAACTGGCATAATGAATGCACCGTCAATTGCGCGCTCTGGCTCAGGGATGTAGGTATCAAGAACATTACCAAGCTCGATAATCTTCTCTACATAAGCAGCATCGCCTTCAAGTGCTTTTAGGGCCGAACCGGTTACGATTGGCGTGTCATCGCCTGGGAACTCATATTTGTCTAGAAGTTCACGAACTTCCATTTCAACCAGCTCCAACAACTCTTCGTCGTCAACCATGTCTGCTTTGTTCAAAAACACAACGATGTAGGGTACGCCAACCTGACGCGCCAGCAAGATGTGCTCGCGAGTTTGCGGCATTGGACCATCAGCGGCAGAACAAACCAGAATAGCTCCGTCCATTTGCGCAGCACCGGTGATCATGTTCTTTACATAATCCGCGTGACCTGGGCAATCTACATGTGCGTAGTGTCGGTTTTCAGTTTCGTACTCAACATGAGCCGTTGAGATAGTGATACCACGCTCGCGCTCTTCAGGGGCGTTATCAATATTCGCGAAATCAACAGCTTCACCGCCGTATTTCTCTGACAAACACTTCGTGATCGCCGCCGTCAAAGTAGTCTTACCATGGTCAACGTGACCAATCGTTCCTACATTTACGTGCGGCTTATTACGTTCAAATTTTTCCTTAGACATAGCGTTTCACCTATCTTCTGGTTTCAAAAATACTTCTTCTATTAAATAAAAAATTAAAGAGTCTATTTACAACTAATTACAACTAACTACCAACAAATTAAAATAAACTGCTTCGGACTCTATATTCTGTTAACGATTGCATCGACTATATTCTTCGGTGCCTTCGCATACTTCTCAAATTGCATTGTGTAGGACGCTCGACCTTGGGTCGCACTTCTTAAAGAAGTTGAGTATCCAAACATTTCTGCCAGCGGAACTTCTGATTGAATTAACTTACCCATAGGTGAGTCATCCATTCCTAAAATAACGCCACGACGAGAATTAACATCGCCACTAACATTACCCATATAGTCTTCGGGAGTTACAACCTCCACCGCCATTATGGGCTCAAGCAAATCAACACCCGCCTCACGACAACCTTCTCTAAAGGCTTGTCCAGCGGCTGCTTTAAACGCGAATTCATTTGAATCCACATCATGAAAACTGCCGTCGTACAAAGTAACCTTGACATCAATCATCGGATAGCCAGCAATTACACCGCCTTCCAATGCATCTTCAACGCCTTTTTGTACTGATGGGATGAATTCACGGGGCACTGCGCCACCCTTAATATCATCCACAAACTCAAATCCTGCACCGCGCTTTAAGGGCTCGATACGCAGCAGAACATGCGCATACTGCCCACGCCCACCCGATTGTTTCACATACTTAGTCTCGTGCTCAATTGAGCGACTAATCGCCTCCCTATAAGCTACTTGAGGCTTACCGACATTACAGGCGACATCAAATTCGCGCTGCATTCGATCAATAATAATGTCGAGGTGTAACTCACCCATGCCCGAAATAATGGTTTGACCTGATTCTTCATCAGTTCGCACCTTAAATGACGGATCTTCTTGCGCCAACTTGGTGAGCGCAAGACCCATCTTCTCCTGATCGGATTGAGTCTTAGGCTCAACCGCTTGCGAGATAACAGGCTCTGGAAACTCCATTCGCTCTAAAGTGACTATGTTTTTAACGTCACACAGAGTATCACCAGTTGTAATACTTTTAATTCCGACCGCGGCAGCAATATCGCCGGCTCGAACTTGTTTAATTTCTTCACGATTGTTCGAGTGCATTTGCAAAATTCGACCAATACGTTCTTTCTTACCCTTTACAGGATTATAGACTGCGTCTCCGGCATTCAAAACACCCGAATAGACCCGGAAAAACACTAATTGACCTACAAATGGGTCAGTAGCAATTTTAAATGCCAATGCTGCGAATGGCTCTTCGTCACTTGATTGACGCTCAACCTCATGATCTTGATGATCAACACCTGTTATGGCAGGCACCTCGGCTGGAGATGGAAGGTAATCAATTACCCCATCCAACATTGCTTGAACACCTTTGTTCTTAAAAGCACTGCCACACATAACTGGGACAATTTCATTAGCAATGGTTCGCTCACGTAAGCCTGATTTTATTTGCTCATTTGATAACTCACCTGACTCCAGATAAATATCCATCAAAGCTTCGGAGCTTTCGGCAGCCGCTTCTACAAGCTGCTCTCGATAGTCACTGGCTTCATCTAACAAATCAGCCGGAATATCTCTTTCTTCGAAAGTCACACCCATGGATTCTTGATCCCAATAGATGGCTTTCATTTTGATTAGGTCGATAACTCCTTCGAACTCTTCCTCCGCACCGATTGCTAGCTGCAATGGCACCGGAGTAGCTCCTAAGCGTGATTTTATTTGCTCGACAACTCTCAAGAAATCAGCACCAGAACGATCCATTTTATTGACAAACGCCAACCGTGGAACTCGGTACTTATTTGCTTGACGCCAGACTGTTTCAGATTGAGGCTCTACTCCACCCACTGCACAAAATACCGCAACCGCGCCATCGAGGACTCTCAACGAACGCTCAACTTCAATAGTGAAGTCAACGTGCCCGGGGGTATCGATGATATTGATACGATGCTCTTCATAAGAAGCATCCATACCGCGCCAAAAGGTTGTAGTAGCTGCAGAGGTAATGGTGATTCCTCGCTCTTGCTCTTGCTCCATCCAATCCATCGTCGCTGCACCATCGTGCACTTCGCCGATTTTATGGGAGATACCCGTATAGAACAGAATCCGCTCAGTCGTTGTGGTTTTACCCGCATCGATATGCGCCATGATCCCGACATTTCGGTATCTATTGATTGGAGTTGAACGTGCCATTTTCTATATTAAATAAAAATATCTACAAAGATAAAAAGCTATGTCTAACGACTAATCTACTTACTCAAATTTTAAAAGAACAACTAACAAGCCGTATGCGTGTTAGCGATATATCATTACAAAACCTACTACTCGCTGCTGTCTGCAGCTCGGGCTGGCTAGCCGACCGATCGCCAAGGCGATTGTCACGAATACTAGAAGCGAAAGTGACTAAATGCCTTATTTGCTTCTGCCATTCTATGTACATCTTCGGTTTTTCGCATGGCGCCACCACGCTTCTCAAAACCATCAATTAACTCGCCAGCTAAACGCTGCATCATCGACTTCTCTGATCGCTGACGTGCATACTCAACAATCCAACGCATCGCTAGAGCTGTTCGTCGACTTGCGCGAACCTCTACCGGCACCTGATAAGTTGCCCCACCAACACGACGGCTCTTTACCTCAACCATCGGCTTGACGTTTTCTATGGCACCATCGAAAATTTCCAATGGATCTTCTGTACGACGCTCAGCAATTAAATCCAAAGCATCATAGATAATTTTCTCAGCAACTGACTTTTTGCCATCTTTCATTAGAATGTTGACAAATTTAGCAAGAGTAACGTTGCCGAATTTTGGATCCGGCAATATCTCGCGTTTCGGTACTTCTCTTCTTCTTGGCATAACGGCTCTCGTTTAGCTGTTTATTCTCAATCGCGTCTTAGGTACATCTAAATACATCAGACGAGCGATTAATACTTATGACTTAATTATGATTTGGGCTTCTTAGCACCGTATTTAGAACGGCCTTGACGTCGCTCAGACACACCAGAGGTATCCAATGCACCACGCACAGTGTGATAGCGAACACCCGGTAAATCTTTAACACGACCACCACGAATCAACACAACACTGTGTTCCTGGAGATTATGCCCTTCACCACCTATATAACTAGTTACTTCAAAACCATTTGTTAAGCGAACACGAGCTACTTTACGTAGAGCTGAATTCGGCTTCTTTGGTGTTGTGGTATATACACGCGTACATACTCCGCGACGTTGCGGGCAAGCCATCAAGGCAGGAACATTTGATTTTTGAATCTGCTTCTTACGCGGATTCCGTACTAACTGATTAATGGTTGGCATAATCTATTAAATTTTTATTCAAAAAATCGATCAACATCAATAACTTAGATTCAGTTATTTCAATGCCGAGAGCGATAAAAACCACCGCTGTGAGTTATCTATAATAAACAAATAAACTCGTAGTCACATGGCGACAAAAGAGCCGCGATTCTAGGTATTCAGGCAGGCAAAGTCAAGCGTCGGCATGACTTATTCCGAGTGATTTTTCCAGAAAATCAAAGGCGCTGTTATTAACACTAACAATTTGTATGTAAACGGCCGAAATATGAAGTAATTTCAGGCATTTACCGTCTTTCTTAAGAGGATGATTTAGCTAAAAATCAGGTCTCAAGTAGTAACGGTTGTTCAGTGGAGCGGATTCTATGCTCCAATACAGGGTAATGCAAGTCTAAATACCTGCTTTTAAGCGGCTTTTAGCTACTTTATTTCAATTTATGCGGTCCTAAACGTCGCACCGAAGAATTAGCGCGGCAAGTGCTATTGCACAGCATATTATTTCGGCTGCCTATACAGCATAACTAAGCTACATACCTATCGAACAGACTTACTATTACCGGGTACATAGACGCAATAAGCAAAACCGCCATTGTGACATTGAATATTCTGTAGTGCAGCGAATTGGAAAAGACCCTTTGCAGTCCAACACCAAATAACAACCACACCCCAACACTTGGCCAGGTCAGCATAAAGAACACTAAGATGATTGCCGCTATCTGGAGGTTAATGTCCGCCCCGGCAGTAGTAAACGTCGCTAACGCGGTTGTTCCCATAATCCACGCTTTGGGGTTCACCCACTGAAACAACGCTGCTTCGACAAAGGTAAATGGCTTAACGTCACCATTATTTGAGGCATTGGGAGCAGAGCTAGCAATCTTCCATGCCAAATAAGTAAGGTACAACACTCCCACCACTTTAATAACTTCATGTAGCTGCGGAAAGCGCTCAAACATAAATCCAGCACCAAAACCTAAAGTTGTCATCATCACCAGAAAACCAATTGATATTCCCCAGAAATGCGGCATGCTTAGCTTCACTCCGAAATTAACGCCCGATGCCATAATCATAATGTTATTAGGTCCAGGAGTTATCGACGCAATGAACGCAAATATTATAAAAGAAGGTAAAAAATCCATTAAGTTTTTATTAAGCCTTTTTTGTTTAGGAAGTTTTGATTCAGGAGCCCCTGATCGAAGGGTGACATCTGTGCAATAATAGCAAGATTCAGGTAAGCTGAGAAATTGATGTTATAGGCCTCTGCGGCTATCGTACTCGTTTACTTTTCAACGTATTAACATATACATTTTAACTATCGGCTTTAAGGACTGAAATCAGCTATGTTTAGAATGCTCTCTTTTACAGACAGGTTTTGTAAATACTCATGCATTGGCTTTGTGCTTTCGGCGCTCCTGATCACAATGGCGCCTAGCCACGCCGAACAAAGCGCGAGGTCCTCAGCGAAAATAGGGCCCTATCTCAAAAACCTGACCTTTTCAAAAAACACACTCTCCGAAGAAGTAGCTTCAAGCCCCTTTGTTCATCTACGCCAACAAAACCAAGCTCAAGCCTATATAGAGCTTGAAGATATCGACCAAGAAGTCATACGTCAGCTTGAAGAACAGCAGGTTTCAATAGAAATTGTTAATCAAGACCTCGCCATGATTCAAGGCTGGGTCCCATTGCAGCAGATCGATTCGATAAGCTCACTGGCGCAGGTAAAACGAATTCGCATACCAAGCTATGCTCGTCAAGATGCGGGGCAATTCACTTCTGAAGGCGATGCAATCTTGCGCTCAGACCAGCTTCGCGCTACCGGGCTCTTAGGTGCTGGAGTAAAGGTAGGCATTATATCTGACGGCGCCAACAATTGGACCACGGCCAGCGCAAGCGGAGACCTGCCAGCGACCATTACCACTTACGGAAGTTGTACGGTACAGCAACGCAACGTTAGCGCTTGTTTGGCTGGAAAGACCTGCAATGAAGGCACAGCGATGGCTGAGATTGTGCATGACTTAGCGCCACAAGCAGAAATTGCGGTAGCCGCTGCCAGCACTAGCTTAGAGTTCATTCAGAGGATAAATCAGCTCGCAAATAATTTTAAAGCAAACATCATTGTCGACGATTTAAAATTCTATGCCGAACCCTTTTTTGCCGATGGTGATATTGCGCAGGCAGTAGCTGCACTACCGGATAACATCATTTACATCACATCAGCTGGCAATGCTGGTGATTTCCATTACGAAGACCAATTTAGGCCAAATGGGGGCACCGGGGCTGTGATTCACGAGTTCTCAAGTGGAGTGGATCGGATGGAATTTATTGTTCCCGCTCAGGGTTACACCATGCCAACACTGCAGTGGAACGACCCGTTTGACAACCCGCTTAACAATTATGATCTATTAATCGCCACGCAAACCGGTTTCGTTTATCGCACGGATACGGCTCCAGCTACAAAGGCCAAGAAATCCCTATGCATTCCCAATCTAACCAACGTCGATATTCATTACGACGCCATAGTAAAAAGAACCTCAGGTAATACCAAGCGCATTGAGCTTTTCTTTGTAAGTTCAGGCGAGCTAGGTTCGGACGGAATTGAATTTAATCAAGCATCCGGCAGTGTGTTCGGGCATGCCGGCATCCCGAGCGTCATCACCGTTGGTGCAATTAATGCGGCCGAACCGGGAAATAACGGCATTGCACCTTATAGCTCACGAGGTCCATCTCGAATTGATTTTCCGAGCTTGTCTGTGCGCGCAAAACCAGACTTGGTGGCGATTGATGGTGTTATGGTGAGTGGTGCTGGCGGCTTTCCATCTCCATTTTTTGGCACCTCTGCTGCCGCACCACATGTCGCCGGAATTGCAGCATTGCTGATGAGCTCGCAGTCACGATTCGATGCCAAAAAAGTAAAAGAAGCACTAACCCTAGGTGCAATCGACTTAGGCCCTACTGGCCATGACCCAAGCTATGGTTTTGGTCGCGTAGACGCCATTATGGCTAAGAGTTTTTTAAAACCAAGCGTAGTACTTCCGCCATTCTTAATCTTGCTTGACGATTAGCAACAAGATCCACTGCCGGCATTAGTGAACGTGTTTTGCGAGCTATTGGTGTTTCTCTGTTGATCGCTATTGAACGGCATGGTGGTGCCGCAGCCGTCAAAGATTCCATAGTGCGAATCCCAATTACCAAAAAATTCAAAATGTTCGGCAAAACGTGTTTGATTTAGCATTCGATAGGTATTTCCGCACACAGCAAACATCTTGCCGGTCTCAATTACGTGGTGCTCATCTAATACAAAGGCATCGCGATGATGCGCGATGGTTCCTCGATACCTAACCGCCTGCCCATAATCTTCGCAGGCAGGCTCCAAGTCATCAATCTTGAATAATCTATAGGTTGCAGAGAAGAATCGACGCTCTCCTAACATCTCTTGCAGCTTTGCATTTTCAATAGCCAGCGGCCGACTCTTCACTAATCTAGGATCTTTAAATCCGCACTGTTTAGATAAGTTTATAAAATCGTTCCAATATAGAGCGCCAGAAATACACTCGCCATATAGCTCTTCATCTTCAATTAAATGTTGCGGCACTCTTCTCTCAGCGTAGACATCCGAAAAATATATCTCGCCGCCAGGTTTGAGTAGGTCGAAGCATTGCTCAAGCACCGCTTGCTTATCTGGTGACAGATTAATCACACAGTTTGAGACAATGATATCGAATGAGTTCGGCTCTAAATCTAACTTATCAAGCTGCTCAATGAAACCTTTTTGAAAAGACACATTTGCTTTGCTAAAGCCAAAGACATCTGCGTGGTAATCGCGATATTGGTTGGCAATATTGAGCTGCTCTTCAGTCATATCAATGCCGACAACTTCTCCGCCTTCCCCAACTAGAGCCGACAAGGCATAAACATCTCGACCAGCACCAGAACCCAAATCTAATATTCGTGTACCTTGTAACAATTCGGGCAACACCAAACCACAACCATAGTAGCGCATCAGAACTTCATCATGCACCTTACTAAGTATGGGCTTCAAATAAGCGGGCAAACCTTCATCGGTGCAACATGCATCTGTTTTAAGATCTTCACTGGATTGCAATACCTTGCCATAATAATCTTGTACTTGAGAATAGGTGAGTTTTTCATTCATAAGTCAAATCGCCTAAAAAGGCCTTTTGTTGCATTTTTTCTGTGGTAATTATAACGCCAATGCACGGATTAAATTAGTTGATTTGGATTTGTTGTGCCGATAATGTAGGCTTCAATCTCACAATTGACAGTATCATCGCTAAGAGCTCATCCCGAGCTTAAAATCATGATCACATACTCCGTAGCAAATAGGCTCATTCATGAAAAATTTACTAATTACATTGGCAATGATTATTGCTGCTTATGCCCTGTTTAGTTATTTAAATCTAAACAAAACACCACAAACCTCAAGCGTAGATTTATCAACGCAGGGAGAGGCTAAGGTTGCCGTAGCCGATACTGAAAGCTCGCCAAGCAACTCATTAATCTCAGTCGCTGCGAATAATGCCGATGTCTTTTTCCTAGAACCAGGAGATGGCGCCACCGTTAAATCGCCTGTTACAATAAAATTTGGCGCCTCCAACATAGCCATAACCCCTGCTGGAGAAAACACTGAAAATAGCGGCCATCATCACCTTTTGCTTGATCTGGATACATTGCCTGACTTGAGCGCACCGCTCCCTGCTACCGACAATGTAATTCATTTTGGAAAGGGCCAAACCGAAACCACCATCGCTCTTGAACCAGGAACTCATAGCCTGCAGCTTCTGTTGGGGAATTTTCTACACATCCCTCACCAACAAGCTGTTATTTCTAAAAAAATCACGATCACGGTGGAGTAACTAGCCAGTGTTCGACCTTTGACATAAAATTCCTGCCTACCTCCGTCATGAGCCACAAATTTAAATCAACAATCTCACGCCGAGCTTTTCTTAGCATTGGCGGCATCGCAGGTGCCGGCGCTTATGTAAACCATCGAGGCTTACGCTTCCCACGTCTGAGCTTTGAGCACCAAGGATTAAGCCCAACCATATCTATGGATGGCGTAACAATTGAAATGAAAGACTTCATTTCAATTGCGTGCGACGGTGAATCTCGGGGCTTACGGGCAATTGCGCCAGAACCCTCTCTGGTTTTGTCTGCACATGGAAAGACCAAACTCCAGCTGAGCATATCTAATATTTCCCCTGATGCTATCCTGGTAAGCAAGACGGTTTCTGGTGTTTCAATTGAAGAGTCTATAAGTGGTATTAACCGCATACTAAACATTAGCTTTAGGGAAGCACTGGTCTGTGGCTTTAGTTGGGTTTTACCTGAACAAGACGGTATTGATTTCGCCGTTATCGGTGATTCAGGCGCTGGGCTCGAACTTGAGTGGGTTTTGGCTCGCGCTGCTCAGCTTAAGGCACAATTTTTGATCCATCTAGGAGACTTCAACTATGGTGCAGGTGAATACGACCGAGCGATAGAGCTATTTACAAATTCCGCTATCCCCTGCTATGTCACAATTGGTAACCACGACTACAATGAAAGCGGGTTAATTTACCAACAATTCTTAAATCAGCTTGGGCCAATGAATCACGCCTTTAGCTTCGCAGGCACTCGTTTTGTTAACTTGGATTCGGCAGCCAACTTCTTTCCTGCGAGCAGTGGCTTACGTGGAAGGCTAATTGACAAGCTACAACAGGATGCCACACAATTTCAAGATCACGTCATCTTTACCCATAGGCCATTCGAAGACCCGAGACCGGGTCGCAGCCATGACATAAGCGGCATTGGAGAGATTGATTGGCTTAGCGGTGCAATAAAAAATCTTGGCGCAGATGCAATTTTAACAGGTCACGTGCATCGCTCAGCTGAGCTGGACTTCCGCGGCATTCATCAATGGACCGCCGGCGAAGGCTTAGGTTTCGAGGATATTGTGCACCAAAAACAAGTGGCTAAAATATTGATGGCTAAGGTTGAGAGGGGGCAGAAGGTGACCTATAAATGGCAAGCATTAAACATGCCGTGGTTAGCACACACCAGCCACACACACGAAGTAAAACTTATTAAAGAACAACCTAGAGAGAAATTAGATTGGTATCGACAAAAGATCAAATCAGAAACCTAAGCCCTTAGCTCAATTCAACCCGGATTATGTATTAGAAATCTACTCGGCAACAGCTCCTGCGTTGCCCTACCTCCTGCTCCATGCAGTCGTACGAATGAAAGTAGCTTTGA
>Ga0316189_10006749_pt1 | contig 10922 bp, 7 predicted proteins | sample LowCovwburrow_MG_FD_204930 | JGI IMG/M metagenome (GOLD analysis project Ga0316189, IMG submission 204930) | Coastal sediment microbial communities from Maine, United States - Lowes Cove worm burrow | ecosystem: Environmental > Aquatic > Marine > Coastal > Sediment | place: USA: Maine... | reverse complement strand
CGCTTGACTCCGGTGGCGGGTACTTATGTCCGAGGGTTCGCCCAGGCCTATCCGGTTTTCGGTCCTGAGCTTCTGGTGCACGACACTGGGACTGAATCTTCCCCCTGACTAGGGGAGGTCTGAACAATTGATACGAATCGCGTTTCGGCCTGCACTTTGCAATAACAATAGTTGGCGAACATGTCCCCGGTTTTGTTATGCCTCGGGCTGGGTGTAGGCGAATGCGAAATGGGCGGTGCGATATCTCGCAATTGTGTTGAAGCGGTCTCGTACCCCAAGTAAGAATTATCCGAAAATCAATTAGTTAAGTATCCGATCGTGACGTTTTTCTGTTGCCTGTCCCAGAGTGGCTTGGTAGGTTCAAACCACATAAAAAGAAAAAAGTTCGTGGGGATAGGCGCCGATCCACAGGGGGTGAGTTCGGCACCGCAAAAGAATGGGGATCGAAAATGTTAAACAGAGCGTCCGAAGGGGCTGAGTTTGAAGCCGCCTTGCTACCGGACTGCGCAAACCGGGCAGTCGGTTCGGTTATTCCAGTGGTCGATATTTCCCAGCTTACGTCCAGAAACTCGGCGGCCAGGCGGCGCGCCGCCAATGCACTGGGCGAAGCGGCCGAAGAGGTGGGGTTTGTCTACGTCGTGGGTCACGGGGTGGATCCGGCTTTGATCGAGCGTGTTCTGGACCGGGCGGATGCGTTCTTCACTCTCCCGCAGACCGAGAAAGAACGCTATCACGTCAGGCACTCTACCCACCATCGCGGCTACGTGCCAGTCACAGAAACCGGCAATTACAATGACGAAAAGGGCGGTCGTCACTACGAGGCCTTTGATCTTGCGGTGGACCTGGACCCGGACGATCCGGATATCGGTCCCGACAAACCGCTGCTGGGACCCAATGTATGGCCGGACGTTGACGCGTTCCGGGAGACGATCTCCGAGTACTACTCTGTGGTGGCTGGTGTAGGCCGTCAGATGTGCCGTGGATTCGAGATGCACCTGGGCCTGGATCCGGGATACCTCGATCAATACATGCGCAAACCCACTTCCCAGCTCAGATTGCTTCATTACCTGCCCAACAACGCACCACGCAATGAGGCGGCCATGAACATGGGCGCCCACACGGACTACGAATGTTTCACCATTCTCCATCAGGCGCATCCGGGGCTTCAGGTGCTGACGGTCGATGATCAGTGGCTGGATGCCGAGCCTATCGATGGCAGTTTCGTGATCAACATAGGGGACATGTTGGAAGCCTGGACCAATGGTCGATTCCGCTCGACCTTGCACCGGGTCGTCAACGCGGGAACCGAACGCTACTCGATCCCGTTCTTCGTGGCGGCCGACTACGACGCCAAAGTGGCGCCCCTGAAGCCCTTCGTCACACTCGGCAAGCAACCCAACTATGAAACGATTACCGCGGGCCACCATTTGTTGGGCAACATGCTGCGGGATTTTGGCTACTTGCGGGAACGATATGAGCGAGGGGAGATTGCACTTCCATCCATGCCCCCGCCGCAGAACCCGTTCGAGAACAAGGGTCCCAACAGCCACAGTATCAATATCCAGAACGCAGGCCAGAATGGGGCCATGGCCACTGAGGACGCGGGCGTGCTGCTCAATGGACGGGAATCCGCATAGCGGGAGGTGACGGATGCCATCGTTTGAAACCATATTGCTGGTGACGGTAGCCGGCCTTGCATTAAGCGCCTCGCCTGGGCCCTCGATGCTGTACATTTTGTCGCGCAGCGTCGGTCAAAGCCGATCCGCTGGCTTGGTGTCCGCGGCGGGTCTGGCCACCGGTGGGTTCGTTCATGTACTGCTCGCCGCATTCGGTCTGGCAGCCTTGTTCGCCTACTCACCGGCCCTGTACTCGACGGTCAAACTGTTGGGCGCCGCTTACCTGATCTACCTCGGTATAGATACGCTGCGATCGTCGGAGCCGGAACCCGAGGGATTGCAGGCCGTTAACATGGATCCTCTGTCCAGAATTTATTGGCAGGGCGTTCTGGTTGAGGTGCTCAATCCCAAGACCATGCTTTTCTTTGTTGCGTTTCTGCCTCAGTTCGTGGATGCGGCCACCGGCTCGGTCACCGGGCAGATGTTCATCCTGGGTCTGCTGGTGCCGCTGACAGCCATGCCGTCTGATCTGATTGTGGCGTTTGGGGGTGGAACCGTCGCCGCCAAACTGTCATCCAATCGATCCATGTCCACGGCCCTGAAATGGGCATCTGCACTGATCCTGATTGGCCTCGGTCTCAACATACTCTGGAGTTGAACAGGCTTGTCCATGAGGATCTGGCAATGGAAGTGCGGATGGGGCGCTCCGATCACTTTGATTAGGAGGGGCCCTGCGTGAGTTCAGTAGAGGCAACACCCTGTCATGCGTGCGGGCAGATAAGCCGATTCAGCTACTTGCCCTGTGTGGTGCAGCGTGCCGCGCTTGGTGCGCATAGCGTCGACGGAGTTGACTGGATACTGAGTGCCGTTGAGCAGACGGCCCTGGGACGCAACCTCAATACTTGCCATTCATGCGTAGGCGTTGGCCTCGAACCTATGGTTTTGGGATGACTCCCATGCATACCGGGTAACCAGCCCACGCCGGCCGATCAGAATGGACGGGGACGCGTTTTGATTTTGGTGACTCTGGCAAACGCTTGGCCGAGTGCCGTCGTGCAAGCAGCGGAAGGGGGCGAATGGGTTTTAGACAGGGGTTATGGGCGGTGAGTGCGAGCGAATCAGTCAGATGCCGCTATGGAGTCGGTGCTCTCAGTCGCATGGCAGAGCAGGCGCTGGTGTCGTGCCTCCCACGTCGCTTGACGGTTGTGGTCAGGCATCGTGTTTCCTGACAAGGCTCGGTCAGACGGAATGGCCAGCACTCTTGAGACGATCTGCAACGCCGTCAGGGACCACTGGGGCCAGCGCAGGTGTTAGGTTATCTGGGAGATCCTGCAGCAGCCGCGTCCGCACCGTGGTCAGGGTGCGTGCATCCACTCTTGGAGGCGATGTATCAGATTGGCGACTGTAATCCCTTATTCGGATCGTCGCTTCCCATGGCCGACGGAAGGTGAGTCCAGATCAGGCAGCGGCCACCGGTCCTTGGTGACATCGCCCGAGCCACCGCTTGAAGTCCGCTTCAAGAACCGCCAGACGCTCACCGACGTTGGGTTCCAGATCGAGGCGACGCAGGTCGGGCACATCGACGGTGTCGCAAATCAACTGCGCTGCCCCGGTGCGGCCATTGTCGTAGCGTGGGCAGCCCTGCGGGGGTGTCTGACGGGATGCATAGCGTTGAAATCCGGGATCATGTACCCAGGCACTGGCTTTGCGACACAGGGGGCCCGGCAAGGTGAAGTCGTCCATCGCTGCACTACCCATCGGCCTGGGCCTCGAGGTGGGCGAGGGACTCGCGTACATGCAGGGCGAAACCCTCCGGGTACAACTCCGCGGTATACTCGAGCCGGGCGCCGGCCCAACTCATAAGGGCAATCATGAAACGCCAGCGTTCTCCGTCGTGATAGGCCACGACCGGCTGGCAGCCGCGCTCAGTGCGGGCGCAGGCGTCTTTCCACCAGCGTCGTTTCAAAGTGTCGCTGGCAAAGCCGTGATGAGCCGATGCCAGGTTCAAACCGTATCCTGGGACGCGGCCTTCGTCGGTCATGACATCACCCAGGTGGGCCCGGATAACAGCTGCCAGATCTGGGGTAGAATTGAGGTCTATTTGCGTTGCTGTCAACACGTTTGTGTCCTCGCGTTTTGTTTTGATTGTTTTCACGTTCGCCCCGTGGCAGAGCGCGACGCGGTTGTGACGGTTTGGACCGTAGCGAATGTCGTGCCAGCTGTCCGTGCGCTCAGACCAAGCATCTGTAGGAGATGTCACAGTGCATCTGCCGAAGCCGCATCTTTTTGATTGGCCTGGAAACTGCTTTCCTCTGCTATGAAATCGCCCTTATCGCAGAGGCAGATGGACGCCGGACATCGCGCTGACACGCCGGTCGGCGGCCAATTGGGGACCCTCGGAGCAATGTCGAGCCATTACCTCAGCTCATACGAGTCGGAGCCCGGTGACGGCAATGGTGATTGGACCCCGTCCGATAGGGTAGCTGCCCGACACACTGAGGATGTGCTCGCCGAGAAGACCCGATCGCTGAGGGTCATTAATCGTCTTGGCTTGCTGCTCCTTCAGGAATCGAGTCTGGACGATGTGCTTTGGCTGGTGGCCAAAAGCGCGATCGCAGAATTGGGCTTCGATGATTGCGTGGTGTACCTGCTGGACGAAGAGCGCAATGCCCTGGTCCAGAAGGCGGCGATAGGTGCTAAGAACCCTGTCGCCCACGAGATACTTGACCCAATCCTGATTCCGGTGGGCAAGGGCATCGTCGGCAGGGTCGCCGAGACCGGCAAACCAGAAAATATACGCGACACCCGGGCCCACTCAGGCTACATCGTGGATGACGACGCCCGGCTGTCCGAACTGGCTGTGCCCATCATTCATGATGGACGGGTCATTGGCGTGATCGACTCTGAGCATCCGGAAACGGATTTTTACAGCGACGACGACTGCGAGCTGCTGACCACCATCGCGTCCATGGCATCGACCAAGATCGCCAACGCGATGACCATCGAACGACTCAACCGTACGATCCTTCAGCTGAAGCAAACCCGGGACGCCCTGCGCCAGGGTGAAGAGCGATACCGGATGCTCTACGACCTGCATCCATCCATGTTCTTTACCCTCGATACCACCGGGCGGATCGTTTCCGTCAATCACTTTGCAGCTGAGCAATTGGGGTTGGAAGCGAGCGCGCTCATCGGCCAGAACATGAGCGTTTTTCACATAGGTCGGCCGAGCATAGAACATCGCGTCCAACAGTGTCTGGCCGAACCGGATCGTCTCCACCGCTGGGAAGTGCGCAAGCGCCTGGCGGCCGGTCGTGAGATCTGGGTACGGGAGACAGCCCGAGTTGTCACGGCGCAGGGGGACGAAGGACCTTCTATCTTTCTGGTCAGCGAAGACATCACCGAGAACCATGAGCTTGCCACCGAGCTTGAGTACCGGGCAACCCATGACAGCCTCACCGGTCTATCGAATCGGCGTGAGTTCGAAACGCGTCTTGAAGCGGCCTTCGAATGGGTCCGCAGCGGGCAGTCCCAATTCGCACTGCTGTACATGGACTTGGATCAGTTCAAGGTGCTCAACGATACCTGCGGACACGCAGCGGGGGATGAACTGCTGCGTCAGCTCAGTGATTTGTTTGTGGAGCAGGTGCGTGAGAACGACACGGTGGCCCGCCTCGGGGGGGACGAGTTCGGGGTCCTGGTCGATTCCTGTACCCTGCCCACCGCGCTGCGGATAGGTGGCGGTCTGCGCCGCGCGGTAGAGGAGTTTCGCTTCCGCTGGCTGGATAAGGTGTTCAGTTTCGGCGTCAGCATTGGAGTTGTGGCGATCGACGGCGGTATTGACGGTGTAGAGGCGGCGTTGGCGGCGGCGGACAATGCCTGTTATGCCGCAAAGGAAGCCGGTCGCAACCGCATACATCTCTACAGCGAGTCGGATGAGGACCTGCTCAGGCGACGCAAGGAGATGCGCTGGGTTACCCGTATCAATGCGGCGTTGGAGGAGGGGCGCTTCCACCTGTTTGCGCAACCCATCGTGCCCATTTTGCCGGACGCGCACGAACCCGCGCACTATGAAATTCTGTTGCGCATGGAAGACGAGGACGGCCAGATTATTGCGCCCGGCGCCTTTCTTCCCGCGGCGGAGCGCTACGGTCTCTCGGTGAAGCTGGATCGCTGGGTGGTTTCGGCGGCATTGGCCTGGATGGAGGGCCAATCGGGCACCCCCGCTGAGCACACCCGTTATGCCATAAATCTGTCAGGCCACTCCCTCAGCGATAACAACTTTCTGCGCTTTCTGACCGAAACGCTGCGGGACACTGCGGTGGATACCGAACGGGTCTGTATCGAGGTTACCGAGACCGCGGCCATATCGAATTTGACCAAAGCCGGTCGCTTTATCACGGCGCTGAAGGAACTGGGTTGCCGTTTTGCCCTGGACGATTTTGGAAGCGGTCTCTCGTCCTTTGCCTACCTCAAGAATCTGCCGGTGGATTATCTCAAGATCGATGGCGCGTTCGTAAAGGATCTGGCCAATGACGACATGGGCCAGGCCATGGTGCGATCGATCCATCAGGTGGGCAACATGATGGGCAAACGCACCATCGCGGAGTTTGTGGACGGTCCCGATACTTTGGCCAAGTTGCGGGAAATCGGCGTGGACTATGCCCAAGGCTACTATGTTGGCCGGCCGGCCCCAATTGCATCCTGGTCGTCCGATCACTAGGGAAGGTCTGAACAATTGCTGCGATCGCGCCGGTGTCTTTGCGCTCCCTCGTACAAGGCGCACCGAGCGAAGTTGGCGCGAGGAAAATAAGTGAGCTGCCAATGAGCGAGGTGCAACGCGGTACCAGGGGCGCAAAGGCCCGGCCCCGCTGGGGTTTCGCCCACAAGGGCATATCTGCCGCGTTTCCCGGCTTGGCCATAGAATGACTATGGCGCTGCGCCGGGAGCCTCGCATCTGCGCCCTTGTGGACCGAAACGCGATTCGTATCAATTGTTCAGACCTTCCCTAGTACACCCGAATTATCGGTTGTGGCGGAGATGATTAGTTGGCAACGCGGAGTTTTTCCCGGCCGGACTTGAGCCGCCGCACGCTGCTGACCCTGCTGGGGGTGCTGGCGCCGGTGGTGCTGCTGGTGTTGTTTCTGGGCGGCGGCAGCTTGCCCGGTACGCCCCTGCGACAGAGTGCAGCCCTGATCGGGGGGGTGTTGCTGTTGACCCCGTTCTTTTTTTCCATCGCCAAACGGGCTGGTCTGACGGCCAGCCCCCCGGCATGGTTTGTGGCCCATGTACTGGGTTCGACGGCCGGCACGGTTCTGGTGACCTGGCATATGGCGGGAGGCGCGTGGTTGTCGCCACCGGGCGTGCTGTTTCTGGCGTTGCTGTTTCTGGTGTTCCAGGGATTGTCCGCGCGGGCATTTCTGGCGCTGGATTCATCCCGCCTGTTCGCCGCCCAGGTGAGCAGTTTCGCGAGGCCTGATCCGCAGCGTCAGCAGGCCATCGCAGGTCTGATTGACGATAAACAACGGTTGCTGGCCCGGCTCGCGCCAGATGCGTCCGAAGCCCTGTTTTCGCCCCATCTTGGGCATTGGCTGCGCCATCCGATGATGAGTTTGGCCTACAGCCGTCTGGCTGCCGCCGAGGCCCGGTTGGTGGGTTCCCGGGCGTCGGCGGGTCCAGTGCTGGCGTACTGGCGGCGGCTGCATATGGCGGTGGCTACGGTGTTTCTGGTCGGCCTGATCCTTCATGTGTCGCTGGTGACACTGTTCGCCGGATTCGTGAGCGGCGGAGACGACATCTACTGGTGGCATCTTGCCGACTGGGGAGGACCGGGATGACGCAGCTCGCCCTGATGATCGATCTGGAGCGGTGTACCGGGTGCAAGAGCTGCGAGGCGGCCTGCAAGCAGGTCAACCGGCTTGGCCCCCACGAGTACAGAAACCGGGTTATGTGGCTGAACGACCCGGTGGTGCCGGCCCTGGATTTTCTCACCGTGACCTGTCAGCAGTGCGCGCGCCCGGCCTGCGTGCGGGCCTGCCCGGTTCATCCCAAGGCCCTGTTCAAGCATCCCGAAACCGGGGTGGTGTCGGTGGACGAGGACCGCTGTACCGGCTGCGGCGAGTGTGTCCTGGCCTGCCCCTATGGCGCCATGGGGTATGACCCGGTGGATCATCACGCAGTCAAATGCGACCTGTGCGCCCCCCGGCGTGCGGTGGGCGAGGGCCCGGCCTGCGCCAGTGTGTGCCCGACCCGCGCGATCCGGTTTGGGGCTCGGACCGATTTGCTGGCGGTTGCCGAGAAAGGCAATCGTGCCGTGCGGGATCACGATCAGTTTCTGCAGGGCCCGGCGACGGTTTACCTCGACCGATTGGCCAGGGGTGACAGCGCGGACAGCGGCCCTGTGGATCGGCTTTCGGGCCGCAGGGTGCCACGATTGTTGAGCGATCACGGGCCGCGGGAAGCCCTGACGCCGGACAGCGCTGTGGCGCCCTGCCGCATGCATCCGGTGGCGGGCGAAGCGCCGCGCGTTGTCCCGGGTGGATGCAACATCTGCTTCAATGCCTGCACAGTGAAATACCATGTGCGGGATGATCAGGTGGTGAATGTGCTGGGCAACGAGGAGGATCCGGTATTTCAGGGTCGGATCTGCCCGAAATCGCAGATGACCCTGCAACTCTACAACAACCCTCTGCGTCTGACACAACCGCTGAAACGCGTTGGCGAGCGGGGATCCGGGCAGTTCCAACCCATCGGCTGGGCCCAGGCGATGGACGAGATTGCCGCCCGCATGTCGGCCGTGCGCGACCAGCATGGGTCCGAAGCCTTGGCCATTCATGCCGGGACCCGCACCGGGGTACTCAATATCCTGGGCTTCATGCCCATGTTCGCACGGCTCTGGGGCACGCCGAACACCGCAACCACCGAGCCGTTCTGCGATGCCGGCAAAGTGGTGGCGCTGCAACTGACCCAGGGTTCCACCAACCTGGGCAACATCTACACCGAGGACGACATCGGCAGCGCCGCGATGTATGTCTATTTCGGTGACAACCAGGCGGAGACCCGCCCAGTCAACTTTGGCATGGTCAACGACTGGCGGGTGAACAACGGCGCCCGCATGATCGTGGTCGATCCCAGACTGACCGCCACCGCCAGCAAGGCGGACCTGTGGCTGCCTATCCGCCCCGGCACCGATATGGCGTTGGCGCTCGGCCTGATCCACCATCTGTTCGCAGCCGGTCTGCATGACAGGGATTTTTGCCAGGCATGGCTGCTGGGATGGGAACAATGGCGCGATTACGTTCATGCCAAAGGCTACTCCGCCGATTGGGCGGCCGGGGTGACCGGGCTCGATCCGGATCGCATCCGCGAACTGGCCGAAGAGATTGCCCGTGCCGATGGGTGCATGCTGTTCGCCAGCCGCGGCGTCAATCAACACACCAACTCGGCCCAGACCAATCGGGTGCTGATGTTCCTGGCCGCCATCACCGGCAATTGGGGGCGCAAGGGGGGCGGTTTTTTCAATGTGGCGGCCGAGCCGGACTGGATGCCGGTTCCGATCCCCCCCGAGCGTTTGCCCAGTGGCATCAGGCCTGCCGTCAGCAAAAACCCGGCGGGCTGGCTGCCGGCCATGCTCAAGGACAGGCCGTATCCCATTCGCGCCCTGATCACGGGCAACAACCCGCTGGCTCAATGGCCGGGGCAGACGGAAGTGCGGCGCGCGCTGGCCGGTCTTGACCTGCTGGTCCATGTGGAACTGTTCCAGAACGAGACCTCGGCCATGGCCGATTACGTTCTGCCTGCAACCACCGGCGCCGAAAAGGGGGGTATCAGCCGCCTGGCCGAGGATCGGCGCATCGTCTGGAACGATGCATTGATCAGCGGGCCCGGCGAGGCCCGGTCCGATCACTGGATCTGGATTGAGTTGGGCAAGCGCTTCGGTTTTGACGACGTGCTCAAGGACGATTACAAGAATCCCGCGGTGTTCTGGGACCAAGTGTTCCGCCATGCCACACCCGACCTGAGGGGTGTGACCCTGGAACGGCTGCGAAACACGCCCTATCGTTGGGTGCGCACGCCGGTGGCGGCGGCGGACGATCCGGAACCGGGTTCGCTGTATCTGCCCGGTATGACCGCCTTCGGTCAGCCCCAGGGTAAACGGTTTCCAACGCCGAGTGGCAAGCTGGAGTTCTGGACCGAGGCGCTGGAGCAAAAGTTTGCGGCCGCCGGTTTATCGGCGCTGCCGGAGTTTTACTCCGAGCCCGAACAACTGCTTGATATGCCCTATCTCCAGTCGCAGCCGGACGGACCCGAGGGCAAGCCCCTGTCGCCGTTTTTCGGTTCCCCCGTCGGGCTTCAAACTGTGGCGGTTATGGAACCCAGCCTGGACAGTCCGGGTCGAAAATTGCGCGAACTGGGTTTCGACATGGAATTGGTGACTGGCCGGCCGCCGGCGCCGCACTTTCATTCCTGGACGCACTATTTCTGGCAGGCTCAGGAGATGTGGCCCGAATTGTACTGTCAGATGCATCCGGACAAGGCTCGGCAGATTGGCGTCAAGGATGGAGATCGTGTTCGGGTGGAGACGCCGGGGGCGGCGATCGAGGCCAGAGCCTGGGTGACGCCCGGAATCCGGCCCACGGCGGTGTTCATTCCCATTGGCTGGGATACCCGTCAGCCGTTCAACCCGGCCGAGACGGTGAACCTGCTGACCGGACGCCAGTACGATCCGGTCTCGGAGCAGGCCAATTTGAAATCCCATCTGTGCAGGGTCATGCCGGTTTAAGGTTTCCGCTGCAACGACATTCAGGAAGTGAACGCCATGACCATCCCTGACTACCGTGCTCGGCTTTCCGCGCTGTTGCTGTTGGCGGCGGTATCCGCCACCGGCGCCGCCCAAACCATCGGTTTCGATCTTGTGGCCGCCAGCAGCAGCCGGATGGCCCAGCCCCACGACATCGTTTTGTCCGCTGACGGTGCCCGCCTGTATGTGGCGGACAACAACAATCACCGCATCGTGATATTGGACGCACAGACCCTGGCGGAGATCGGCGTGTTTGGCACAGGCGAGGTGTCTGCACCCCATGACGTGGTGTTCGATGCCCAGGGACGGCTGCTGGTGGCCGACACCGGCAACAGCCGAATTGCCGTGTACACGGTCGCCAATGACGGTGGCACATTGGCGGCAACCATCAGTGGCGGTGCACGCAGGCCCGAAGGCGTCGACGTGCATCCCGACGGTCGGATTCTGGCCACTGGCGCCGCGTCGGGCAACCTGGTCGCTTACCGCGACGGCAAAGTGGTGGCGGA